>Ga0335069_10013250_pt1 | contig 11581 bp, 7 predicted proteins | sample Lox_Sample_11_FD_206714 | JGI IMG/M metagenome (GOLD analysis project Ga0335069, IMG submission 206714) | Soil microbial communities from Loxahatchee National Wildlife Refuge, Florida, United States - Lox_Sample_1.1 | ecosystem: Environmental > Terrestrial > Soil > Wetlands | place: USA: Florida...
GCAGACGAACAGGACGCCGAGCACGATCCCGAGCGCGAGAAAATTCTTGAATTTCTGCCGGTCGCCCTCGCGCAACTCGTCGTGCGCGACGTTCACCGCCGCGCTCGAGGTCAGGAGCACCAACGTGTTCATCAGCGGCAGCTGGAGCGGATTGAGCACTTCCGTGCCCTTCGGCGGCCAGAGCCCTCCGGTGAAGTCGAGCCGGCCGTAGAGCTGAGGATCGGTCGGATTGAGCGCGGACCAGAAGAACGCCCAGAACCAGGCGACGAAGAACATCACTTCGGAGGCGATGAACAGGATCATGCCAATGGTCAGGCCGTAACGCACCATCACGTTGTGGTAGCCGCCTTGAGCCTCCAAAACGACGTCGCGCCACCAGCCGGCCATGGTGAACAGGATGCCAGCCACGCCGATGGCGAGAAGCGCAGGTCCCGCGCTCGCCCCGTGCATAAACAGGATGAGCCCGAACGCCGACAGAAACGCGAATCCCGCGCCGATGATCGGCCAGGCGCTCGGCTCGACGAGATGAAAGCCCGGCCGGTCCGGAGCAGCCGTTACGGTCATTGCCTTCTCCCTCCAGTGGTCATCCCGCCGGCCCGGCCCGATCAGCCGAGCGCGCCGGCGCGGGCTTCTCTGACGGCGGGGCGAACAGGGTGTAGGACAACGTGATTGAGTCGACCCGGGCCATCGAGTCGTCCTTCTCGAGCGATGGGTCAAGAAAGAACACCACCGGCCATTCCGCGCTCTCGTGCGGTCCGAGATGCTGCTCCGTGAAGCAGAAGCATGAGATCTTGTCGAAATATTCGCCGGAAACTTCTGGACTCACGTTGAAGGCGGCGCGGGCCACGGCCGGCGCGTCGAGCCGGTTGCGGACGCGAAAATAGACGGTCGCGGTCTGGCCGGTGCGAAGGCGGACGGAATCGACCTCCGGCTCGAAGCTCCAGTCAAGGCCGGGCGCGACATTCGCGTCGAAAGCGACCCGCACAATCCGATGGCCTTCCGGGTCGGTGTTGGCCTTCACCTGCTGCGGCGTGCCCTCATATCCGGTGGCGCGGCAGAAGGCTGAGTAGAACGGGGCCGCGGCGTAGGTGAGGCCGATCATGGTCGCGGCGAGCGTCAGGCCGCCGATGCCCAGGAGTCGGTTGTTGCGGGCCGCCCGGCCCCCCGCCGAAACCGTCGTTCCGTTGCGCTCGCCCGAAGCGCTCACGCCGCGCTCCCGTGCCCCGCAATCGCCGGCGCGTGCGCGTCCTCGCCGAAAATTTGGGGCGGCGTCTCGAACGTATGGAACGGCGCCGGCGAGGGCACGGTCCACTCCAGCGTGGTCGCCCCGGGACCCCAGGGGTTGGCGGGAGCGGGGCGCTTGGCGGTGAACGCCTCGTAGATGACGTAGAGGAAAATCAGCGTGCCCGCGCCCGAGACATACGCCCCGCACGAAGACACGAAGTTCCACAGCTCATAGGCGGGCGTGAAGTCGACGATGCGCCGCGGCATACCCTGGAAGCCCAGGAAATGTTGAGGGAAAAAGGTGAGGTTGATGCCGACGAACATCGTCCAGAAATGCCACTTCGCGACCCGCTCGTCGTAGAGGTAGCCCGTCATTTTCGGGAACCAGTAGTAAAAGCCGGCGAAGATCGAAAACACCGCGCCGAGCGACATCGTGTAGTGGAAATGGGCGACGACGTAATAGGTGTCGTGCAGGTATCGGGTGACCGCGGCGTTGGCGAGCACGACGCCGGTGACCCCGCCCACGGTGAAGACAAAGATGAAGCCGATCGCCCACAGCATCGGGGGCCTGAGCGCGATCGAGCCGCCCCACATCGTCGCCAGCCACGAGAACACCTTGACCCCCGTCGGGACCGCGATCACCATGGTCGCGAAGACGAAATAGCGCTGGGCGTTGAGCGACATGCCGGTCGTGAACATGTGATGCGCCCAGACGGCGAAGCCGAGCAGGGCGATCGCAAGCATCGCGTAGACCATGCCGACATAGCCGAAGATCGGCTTCTTCGAGAAGGTCGCCACGACCTGGCTGACGATGCCGAATCCCGGGATGATCAGGATGTAGACCTCGGGATGGCCGAAGAACCAGAACAGGTGCTGGAACAGGATCGGATCGCCGCCGCCGGCGGGCTCGAAGAACGTGGTGTGGAAGTTGCGGTCGGTCAGCAGCATGGTCAGCGCGCCCGCCAGCACCGGCAGAGCCAAAAGCAGCAGGAAGGCGGTGATCAGCACCGACCACGGGAACAGCGGCATGCGAAACATCGTCATGCCCGGCGCGCGCATGTTGATGATCGTGGCGATGAAATTGATCGACCCGATGATCGACGAGGCGCCGGCGAGATGCATCGAGAGAATGACAAAATCAGTCGACGGACCGGGCGTTCCGACCGTCCCCGACATCGGCGGATAGAGAACCCAGCCGCCGCCGAATCCCCTCATCCCGGGCGAGCCTTCCGCAAACAGCGAAGAGATGAGAAGCACAAACGAGGCCACGAGAAGCCAGAACGACAGGTTGTTGAGCCTCGGGAACGCCATGTCGGGCGCGCCGATCATCAGCGGCACCATCCAGTTGCCGAACCCGCCCATCATCGCCGGCATGACCATGAAGAAGATCATGATGATGGCGTGGCTGCTGAAAAACACATTGTACATGTTCTTCGCGGCGTCGACCGACCCGTCGCCGCTCATGATCCACGAAACCAGCGGGAACACGTGCATTCCCGGCTCCATCAGCTCGGCGCGAATGATGATGGAGAGCGTCGTGCCGACGAGGCCCGCGCAGACGGCGAACACGAGATAAAGCGTCCCGATGTCCTTGTGGTTGGTGGAGAGAAGATATCGCCGCCACCCGGTCGGGTGGGCGTGCTCGTGATGAGCATCGACGTCGTGGTGGGCAAGGTCGACGGACGCCATAATTAACGACTCCGGTGTGACATGATCGGCAGGCCGGTCACGGCGCCGATCAGGGATTGACGAGCGGCGACGCCGCGAGGTCGACGCGGTCCGAGGACGCGAACTGCTTCTTGGCCTCGGCGAGCCAGGCTTGATAGTCCGGCTCGTTCATCACGCGCACGTTGATCGGCATGAACGCATGGTCGATGCCGCAGATGTTCGAGCATTGCCCGTAAAAAATGCCCTCCCGCTCGGCCTTGAACCAGTATTTGTTGAGCCGTCCGGGGATGGCGTCGATCTTCACTCCGAACGACGGCACCGAGAACGAATGAATGACGTCCTGGGAGACAACGTCGAGTTCGATCACCTTGTTGATGGGAACGACCATCGGATGATCGGCGGTGATGAGCCGCGGCTGGTCGGCCTTGAGGTCCTTATCCTCCACATAGAGGGAATCAAAGGAAAAGCCGCCCTCCGATTTGGGATAGCCGTAGTTCCAGTGCCACTGCGAGGCCGTGACCTTCAATGTCAGGTCCGGCTCGGGAATGATGAGCTGCTGCGCCAGCAGCCGGAACGAGGGGACCGCGATGACGACCAGAATGAGCGCCGGCGTTACCGTCCAGGTAAATTCGAGCAAGCCGTTATGCGTGCGCCGCGACGGCGTCGGATTGGCGTTCTCGTTGAAGCGCCAGACGATATAGGCGATCAGCCCCAGCACCAAAAGCGAAATGCCGATCGTCACCGGCAGCAGGATCCAGTTGTGCAGCCAGACGATGTCGTCGCCGTTTTGGCTGACGGTCGGCAGAAAACCGATCTCGCCCGGCTTGGGGCCGCCGAAAACCTGCTCCGCCGCAGCCGCCGGCGCGACGAGCGCCGCGAGCGCCGCAAAGCCCGCCCAAATCGTGTTTGAACTCATCCGCATACCGACTTGGTCTCCGTCACCCCTTCAAGGCGCGTGCGTTCGGCGCGAGCAGCGGCCGCCCAGCGCTCTCGATTCCGCCGCGCCGGGACAATAGACGGCGCGGCAAGACGTTGACAAACGAAAAATTCTCCTCGTCCCTCCAACCGGAAAACGGACCGGCCCGCGTTCGGCCGGCGCAGCGCTTTTTCGCTGATCTGTGACCGATCGCCGCAGCGCTTTCGGCGGCGCCGACAATTTTGTGCTTGGCGCGCCGCCCCGGCGCCCGCAATATGGCAGAGAGCTTCAGCAGGCTCAGGCCGCCGCGCTCCGTGCGACGCCTGTAAGGGATGCGTCATGGATGATGAGACGGGCGGATCGTCACGCCGGCTGGTTACGCTTGCGCTGGCTTCCGCGGCGGCCGTCGGGTGGCTCATCGCCGCCGCCGTATGGTGGCAGTCGCAACAGACCGAGTCTCAGTTGAACGAGTCGCTGACCGCCGCCGAGCGGGCCCGCGAGTCCCTGGCCTCGGACTTGCAAAACCTGCAAAAGACGGCGGGCACCGCCGCCGATCTCAAGAAGCAGGCGGCCGACGCCGAGAAAACAGTGGCGGAGGCCTCGGCCGCACGGGCGTCGGCGCAAAACGAGCTTGCCGATCTGAACAAACAGATCAGCGACGCCAAACTCGCGATCTCCGGCGCCCAGGAGGAGGCGAGCGCCAAGGCGCGCGATCTCCTGGCCGTCGACGCGAGGCTCAAGGAGGCGACCGACCGCATCGCGGCGTTGGAGAGCCAGGACCAGGCTCTTGCCGCCGAGCAGTCTCGCTTGCAGAGCGAAGTCGATGCCGCGCGCCGGGCGCTCGCCGAGGCTCAGTCCGCGACCGCCGGCGCGCAAAAGGAGTTCCAGACCCTGCAGGGCCAGATCAACGCGGCGGCTTCCGAGCTTAACGCGATCCAGGCCCAGATTCGGGCGGCGAAGCCCGACCCCAATTCGAACCAAACGAACCCGTGACCGCGCCTGACGCCGGCGCGTCAGCTTTCCGATGGAGATTGTGCGGCTCGGGCCCCCGTGTTTAAACTTTGAGCCGGCGGGCAAGTTCTGGGGTCGCGCCGAAGAATCGAAACGCGGAGGCTTCATGGACGAGCTCGTCACCACGGACAAGCCCGCGCCGCAGGCGGCCGGCGCTCGTCCCTATACCGCAGCCGAACTCAAGGCGGCGGTGCTCGCGAAACTGACCTTCGCCGTGGGCAAGGCGCCCGAAGTCGCAAGCCCGCGCGACTGGTTTCTCGCCGTCACCTTCGCCACCCGCGACATCGCGGTCGGGCGCTGGCTCGAATCTCTCAACGCCGTCTACGCCGACGGGCGCAAGCGGGTCTATTATCTCTCGCTCGAATTCCTGATCGGACGGCTGCTGTTCGACGCGATGACCAACCTCGGCGTCGCCGGGCCGATGGCGGAAGCGCTCGATGAACTCGGCGTCAATCTGACGGACTTGCGCCGGATCGAGCCCGACGCCGCGCTCGGCAACGGCGGCCTCGGGCGGCTCGCGGCATGTTTCATGGACAGCATGGCGACGCTCTCCATCGCCGCCCATGGTTATGGCATCCGTTACGACAACGGCCTCTTTCGTCAGATCATCCGCGGCGGCTGGCAGCAGGAGACGCCGGAGGACTGGCTGGTCAACGGCAATCCGTGGGAATTCGTCCGGCCGGAATACAACTACGCCATCGGCTTCGGCGGCTGGGTCGAGATGGTCCAGGGCGAGGACGAGCGCGCTTACCACGTGTGGCACCCGGCCGAGACGGTCGAAGCGGTCGCCTACGACACGCCGATCGTCGGCTGGCGCGGCAGGCACGTCAATACGCTGCGCCTGTGGTCGGCGCGGGCGACAGATCCGCTGAAGCTCGAAGCCTTCAACGCGGGGGACTACGTCGGCGCCTTCTCCGAGACCGTGCGGGCGGAGGCGATTTCCAAGGTCCTCTACCCCAGCGACGCCACGCCGGCCGGCCAGGAATTGCGGCTCAGGCAGGAATATTTCTTCGCTTCGGCGTCCCTGCTCGACCTCATTCGCCGCCACATCAAACAGTGGGGCGACGTGCGCACCCTCGGCCAGCACGCCGCCGTCCAGCTCAACGACACCCATCCGGCGATCGCCATCGCCGAACTCATGCGCATTCTCGTCGACCTCAACAAGATCGAATGGGACGAGGCCTGGTCGATCGCCCAGGCGACATTTTCCTACACCAACCACACCCTGCTGCCGGAAGCGCTCGAAACCTGGCCGGTGCCGCTGATGGAGCGCGTGCTGCCGCGCCACATGCAGATCATTTACCTGATCAACGCGGCGCATCTGGACAGCGCCCGGCGCCGAGGCTTCGTCGATACCGGCCTCCTGGCGACGATCTCGATGATCGACGAGCACGCCGGCCGGCGAGTGAGAATGGGCAACCTCGCCTTCATCGGCTCGCACAAGATCAACGGCGTCTCGGCCCTCCACACCGATCTCATGCGCAAGACCGTGTTCCATGCCCTCAATACGGTCTATCCCGGCCGGATCACCAACAAGACCAACGGGATCACCTTCCGCCGCTGGCTGATCGAGTGCAATCCGGGGCTCGCCGACATCATCCGCAACGTCCTCGGCGAGCGGGCGCTCGACGATTACCGGGCGCTGAAGGAGCTCGCCCAGCACGCCGACGACCCCGTCATCCAGGAGCAGGCGGCCGCAGCGCGCAAGGGCTGCAAGACCGCGCTCGCGCGCGTCATCGCCGATCAGCTCAACCAGCGCGTCGACGTCGACGCGATGTTCGACGTCCAGGTGAAGCGGATCCACGAATACAAGCGCCAGCTCTTGAACCTTCTCGAGACCGTGGCGCGCTACAACGCCATCCGCGCCAACCCGACCATCGACTTTGCGCCCCGGGTCAAGGTCTTCGCCGGCAAGGCGGCCGCGAGCTACACGCAAGCCAAGCTCGTCATCAAGCTCGCAATCGACGTCGCCAAGGTCGTCAATTCCGATCCGACCGTTCGCGGCCTGCTCAAAGTCGTGTTTCTGCCCAACTACAACGTCTCTCTGGCCGAGATCATCATGCCCGCCGCCGATCTCTCGGAACAGATCTCGACCGCCGGCATGGAGGCGTCCGGCACCGGCAACATGAAGATGGCGCTCAACGGCGCGCTGACGATCGGCACCCTCGACGGCGCCAATGTCGAGATGCGCGACCTGGTCGGGGACGACAACATCTTCATCTTCGGCCGCACCGCGGCCGAGGTCGAGGCATCGCGCGCCCAGGGCATCGATTCGACCGAACGCATCGCGGCATCGCCGATCCTGCGCGAGGCGCTCGACGAGATCGGCTCCGGGGTGTTTTCGACCGACGACGCCCAACGTTATCGGGGCCTCGTCGATACGCTCACCCATCACGATTATTTCATGGTCTGCGCCGATTTCGACGCCTATTGGGCGACCCAGATCAGGATTGACGAGGCTTGGCGCGACCGCAGGAGGTGGATGCGCTCGAGCCTCCTCAATACCGCGAACGTCGGCTGGTTCTCGTCCGACCGGACCATCTCCGAATATGCGAAGGAGATCTGGAGCGCGCCCTTCGCGCCGATAGCTTGACGGGTTGGCCAAACCGCGGCCAGGGAGGATCCGAATGGGGGAGGAATGGAGAGCCCCGGACGAGGCGCTCGACGCGATCGCAGCCGCCCGCAATTCCGATCCCTTCGCCGTGCTCGGGCCGCACCAGACGGCGGCAGGATGGGTCGTTCGAGTGTTCGCGCCCGAGGCGATTTCGGTTCGCGTCCTCACCCGCGAAGGCAAGCTTCTGGCCGAGGCGCCGCGTCGCAAGGACGACTTCTTCGAGGCGCTGATCCCGTTGGCCAAGGAGCGCCCCGCCTATCGCGTCGAAGTCGAGACCGCGCACGGAGCCTTTTCCTACATCGATCCTTACGCATTCGGGCCGGCGCTCGGCCCGCTCGACGACTATCTCGTGCGCGAAGGCACGCATCGCGAACTCTACCGTCGGCTCGGCGCCCAGCTCATTGCCCATGAAGGCGTCGAGGGGGTGCTGTTTGCGGTCTGGGCGCCCAATGCGTCGCGGGTGTCTGTGGTCGGCTCCTTCAATCAGTGGGACGGACGGCGCTCCCAGATGCGCCGTCGCTTCGACAGCGGCCTGTGGGAGATTTTCGTCCCCGAACTCAAGGTCGGCGCAGTCTACAAGTTCGAGCTCCTCGGCCCGAACGGAGCGCTTTTGCCGCTCAAGGCCGATCCGTTCGGCTTCGAGGCCGAGCTCCGGCCGTCGACCGCCTCCGTCGTCGCCGACAGCGCCGATTTCGCTTGGACCGACGCCGAATACATGGCCAGACGCCGCGACGGCGAACCGCGGCGCAAGCCGATGTCGATCTACGAGGTCCACCTCGGATCCTGGCGGCGCGGCGAAGGCGGACGGTTTCTCACCTACGACGAACTCTCCGAGGAGCTCATCCCGTACGCCGCGGACATGGGCTACACCCATATCGAGCTTCTCCCGATCAGCGAGCATCCGCTCGACGAATCCTGGGGCTACCAGCCGATCGGCCTGTTCGCGCCGACCCGCCGATTCGGCGAACCGGCCGGCTTTGCGCGCTTCGTCGACCGGGCGCATGGCGCGGGCCTCGGGGTGATCCTGGATTGGGCGCCGGCGCATTTCCCGACCGATCAGCATGGTCTCGCGCGCTTCGACGGCACCGCGCTTTATGAGCACGCCGATCCGCGCAAGGGCTTCCACCCCGACTGGAACACGGCGATCTACAATTTCGGCCGCACGGAGGTCGCCAACTTCCTCTATTGCAACGCCCTCTACTGGGTTGACCGCTTCCATATCGACGGGCTCCGCGTCGACGCCGTCGCCTCGATGCTCTACCTCGACTATTCCCGCCGCGAGGGCGAATGGCTGCCGAACGCCGACGGCAGCCGGGAAAACCGCGAGGCGATCGCCTTCCTCAGGCGCGCCAACGAGCTCGTCTACGGCGGTTTTCCCGGCGCTGTGACCATCGCCGAGGAATCGACCGCGTTTCCCGGCGTCTCGCGGCCGACCGACCACGGCGGCCTCGGCTTCGGCTTCAAGTGGAATATGGGCTGGATGCACGACACGCTCGATTACATGTCGAGCGACCCGATCTATCGCCGCTGGAGCCACGACAAGATGACCTTTGGTCTTCTTTACGCCTTCAGCGAGAATTTCGTGCTGCCGATTTCGCACGACGAGGTCGTGCACGGCAAAGGCTCGGTCGTCGGCAAAATGCCGGGCGACGAATGGCGCCGGTTCGCCAACGCGCGCGCCTTCTACGGCTTCATGTGGGGCTACCCGGGCAAGAAGCTCTTGTTCATGGGCCAGGAGTTCGGGCAGACGAGCGAATGGAACGCTGCGGAATCGCTTCCCTGGTGGCTGCTTGAGCACTGGCCGCATCAGGGCGTCCAGGCGCTGGTCCGCGACCTCAACCGGCTCTATCGCGAGACTCCCGCCCTCTACGCGCGCGACTGCGAGCCTGAGGGGTTCCGTTGGATCGTCGTCAACGACGACACGCAGTCGGTGCTTGCCTTTCTGCGCCGCGGCGCGTCGAGCGATCCGCCGGTCGCGGTGGTCTGCAATTTCACGCCGGAGCCCCGCCTGAACTATCGCCTCGGCCTTCCCTATGAGGGTTTCTGGCGCGAGGCGCTGAACAGCGACGCCGGTCCGTATGGCGGCTCGAACATGGGCAACCTCGGCGGCGTCGCCGCCGAGGCGCGTCCGTCGCACGGCTTCCCGGCCTCGGCGACGTTGACGCTGCCGCCGCTGTCGACCCTGTTCCTCGCTTTCAGCCCGCCCGGCGCAAAGGGAGCGGCGTCGTGACAATGGAGGCCCCCATGCTCAAAACGAAGACGGCGAAGGAGCTTGGGGTTTCGCCGCCATTTGCGCGCCACGCCATGGCCTATGTGCTTGCGGGCGGGCGAGGCAGCCGCCTGCTCGAGCTCACCGACCGGCGCGCGAAGCCCGCGGTCTACTTCGGCGGCAAATCGCGCATCATCGACTTCGCGCTGTCGAACGCGCTCAACTCCGGCATCCGCCGCATCGCGGTCGCGACCCAGTACAAGGCGCACAGCCTGATCCGTCACCTCCAGCGCGGCTGGAACTTCTTCCGGCCGGAGCGCAACGAGAGTTTCGACGTCCTGCCGGCATCGCAGCGCGTCTCCGAAACAATGTGGTACCTCGGCACGGCCGACGCGGTCTATCAGAACATCGACATCATCGAGAGCTATCGGCCGTTGTTCATCGTGCTGCTCGCCGGCGATCACATCTACAAGATGGACTACGAAAAGATGCTGCAGCAGCACGTCGACACCGGAGCCGACGTCACCGTCGGCTGCCTCGAAGCCTCGCTCGAGGAGGCCAAGGGCTTCGGCGTCATGCATGTCGACGAGAGCAACACGATCATCAAATTCCTGGAGAAGCCCAACAACCCCCCGCCGATGCCGGGCAAGCCCGACGTCGCCCTGTGCAGCATGGGCATCTATGTCTTCGAGACCTCGTTCCTGATCGATCTCCTCAAGCGCGACGCCGCGGATGCGAGTTCGAGCCACGATTTCGGCAAGGACATCATCCCCTACATCGTCAAGAACGGCAAAGCCGTCGCCCACCATTTCTCGCAGTCCTGCGTCACCTCCACCGAGGAGGCGAAGCCCTATTGGCGCGACGTCGGGACCGTCGACGCCTACTGGGGCGCCAACATCGATCTGACCGACGTCGTCCCCGACCTCGACCTCTACGACCGCGGCTGGCCGATCTGGACCTACGGCGAGATCACGCCGCCGGCGAAATTCGTCCATGACGTCGACGGGCGCCGCGGCCTTGCGATCTCCTCGCTGTTGTCGGGAGGGTGCATCATATCCGGGGCGTCGCTCAGCCGGTCGCTGATCTTCACCGGCGTGCATGTCCATTCGTATACGATCGTCCACGAGACGGTTGTGCTGCCCTATGTCAGCATCGGGCGGAACGTGCGGCTCGTCAAAGCCGTCATCGACAGCGAAGTGCGCATTCCCGACGGCCTCGTCGTCGGCGAGGATCCCGAACTCGACGCCAAACGGTTCCGCCGCACCGAAAGCGGGGTCACGCTCATCACCCAGCCGATGATCGACAAGCTCGCGCAATGAGCGAGCTGAAAGTCCTTTCCGTCGCCTCGGAGATCTTCCCGCTCCTCAAGACCGGGGGCCTCGCCGACGTCGCCGGCGCGCTGCCGGGCGCGCTCGCTCGCGAAAGCGTCGAGATGAGAACGCTCGTCCCCGCCTATCCGGCGGTCGCCGCCAAGCTCGCCGACGTATCGACGGCGCGGCACTATCCCGATCTTTTCGGAGGCGCGGCCCGCCTTCTCGCCGGCAAAGCGGCCGGACTCGATCTCTTCGCGCTCGACGCGCCGCATCTCTTCGACCGGCCCGGCAATCCCTATCTCGGCCCGAACGGGTTCGACTGGCCCGACAACGCGCGCCGGTTCGCGGCGCTCGGACGGGTCGGCGCCGACATCGGGCTCGGGGCAATCGACGCCTTCCGCCCGCAGGTCGTTCACGCGCATGACTGGCAGGCCGCGCTCGCTCCCGCCTATCTGCATTACGCGGGCGGACCGCGCCCCGCCACCGTCATGACGATCCACAACATCGCCTTCCAGGGGCACTTCGCAGCCTCGTTGTTCGGCGAGCTCGGCCTGCCGCCGGGCGCCTTCACCATCGACGGAGTCGAATATTTCGGCGGCGTCGGCTACCTGAAAGCCGGTCTCCTG
>Ga0335069_10013251_pt1 | contig 11580 bp, 9 predicted proteins | sample Lox_Sample_11_FD_206714 | JGI IMG/M metagenome (GOLD analysis project Ga0335069, IMG submission 206714) | Soil microbial communities from Loxahatchee National Wildlife Refuge, Florida, United States - Lox_Sample_1.1 | ecosystem: Environmental > Terrestrial > Soil > Wetlands | place: USA: Florida...
CCGCCGCCAGGAGGCGACGAAGTCGGCGGCCGTGAGCGGCGCGCCGTTCGACCAGCGCGCACTCGCGCGCAGCGTGAAGGTGTAGGTCAAGCCGTCGGCGCTCGCCTGCCAGCGCTCCGCGACCCCTGGCCGCGGTACCGCGTCGCGGTCGAGCGTCGCGAGGCCCTCGTAGACGTCGCGCAGGATCGCGGCCGCCGAGTCGGTGCGCGCGAGCTGCGGGTCGAGCGAGTCGGGCTCGGGCCCGTTGCCGCGCCTGAGGAGGCTCGCCTCGGGCGCCGGCGCACGGCCGCAGGCGGCGAGCACGAGCACCGCGGCGAGCACCGCGAGCGCCGCGCGCCTCTGGCTCATCCGGTGCGACCGAGCTTCTTCAGGTGCACGAGCAGCAGCGACACCGCGACCGGCGTCAGGCCCGGGATCCGCGCCGCCTGGCCGAGCGTCAGCGGCCGGACCGCGACGAGCCGCTCGCGCACCTCGGTCGAGAGGCCCTTGACACTGCCGTAGTCGAGGTCGGCCGGCAGCGCCGTCGCCTCGTGGCGCACGAGCCGCGCGATCTCGGCGTCCTGGCGCTCGAGGTAGCCGGCGTATTTCGCCTCGACGCCGAGCGCGAGCGCGACCTGCCCGGCGAGCCGGGGATCCGCGCCCGCGGGCACCGCGCCCGCGGCGATCGCGGCGCGCTTGGCCTCGAAGAACGCGTAGCGCTCATCGTCGACGAGCCCGAGCCCGCGGCCGGCCGGCGTCAGGCGCTGGTCGGCGTTGTCCTCGCGCAGGCTCAGCCGGTACTCGGCGCGGCTCGTGAACATCCGGTAGGGCTCGGGCGCGCCGCGCGTGACGAGGTCATCGATCAGCACGCCGATGTAGGCCTCGGAACGCTTCGGCCACCACGGCGCCGCGCCGCGGGCGGCGCGCGCCGCGTTCAGGCCCGCGATCAGGCCCTGCGCCCCGGCTTCCTCGTAGCCGGTCGTGCCGTTGATCTGGCCGGCGAGGTAGAGGCCCTCGAGCGCGCGGGCCTTCAGCGAGTAGTCGAGGTCGCGCGGGTCGAAGAAGTCGTACTCGATCGCGTAGCCCGGCCGGGTCAGGTGCGCGCGCTCGAAGCCGCGGATGCTGCGCACGAGCTCGAGCTGCACGTCAAAGGGCAGGCTCGTCGAGATGCCGTTCGGATAGAGCTCGGTCGTGTCGAGGCCCTCGGGCTCGACGAAGATCTGGTGCGCGGTGCGCTCGGCGAAACGCACGACCTTGTCCTCTATCGACGGGCAGTAGCGTGGCCCGACGCCCTCGATGCGCCCGGTGTAGAGCGGCGAGCGGTCGGTCGCGGCGCGGATCAGCTCGTGGGTGCGCGCGTTGGTCGCGGTGATGTGGCACGGGACCTGGCGCGGGTGGTCCGCTGCCGAGCCGAGGTACGACATCACCGGCAGCGGCTCGTCGCTCAGCTGCGGCGTCATCACCGAGAAGTCGACGCTGCCGCCGTCGATGCGCGGCGGCGTGCCGGTCTTCAGGCGCCCGACGCGCGGCAGCAGCTCGCGAAGCCGTGCCGCGAGGCGCAGCGACGCCGGATCGCCGGCGCGTCCGCCGCTCGCCTGCTCGAGCCCGACGTGGATGCGCCCGCCGAGGAACGTGCCGGCCGTCAGCACCACGGCACCGGCCGCGAAGCGCACGCCGCCCGCGGTGACGGCGCCCGTGACCCGACCGCCTTCGACCAAGAGGTCGGCGATCTCCTGCTGGAAGATCGCGAGTCCCGGCTGGCGCTCGAGCCGCGAGCGGATCGCACGCCGGTAGAGCGCGCGGTCGGCCTGCGCGCGCGTCGCGCGCACCGCCGGTCCCCGGCTTGCGTTCAGCACCCTGAGCTGTATCGCCGCGCGGTCGGCCGCCTGCGCCATCGCGCCGCCGAGGGCGTCGATCTCGCGCACCAGGTGGCTCTTGCCGATGCCGCCGATCGCCGGGTTGCAGCTCATCGCCCCGAGCGTCTCGACGTTGTGCGTGACGAGCAGCGTGCGCGCGCCGCTGCGCGCGGCGGCGAGCGCCGCCTCGGTGCCGGCGTGGCCGCCGCCGACCACGATGACGTCGAAGCGTTCCGGGTAGTGCATCCGGGCGATTTTAGCGTGCTTGGCGCTCCGCCGGCCGGAATGAAAGAATGCCGCCATGTCCGCGCCGCACCGCCTCGTCCTGCTCGCGCTCGGCGCGCTGCTCGCACTCGGCGGCGTCGCGCTGCCGGTGCGGGCAGCGCCGCTGTCGCTCGGCGACTGCCGCCTCGAGCACCCGGCCGGGCTCGGCTCGCTCGCGGCGCGCTGCGGGACCCTCGCCGTCCCCGAGAACCCGGCCGAGCCCGGCGGGCGGATGATCACGCTCAAGGTCGCCGTCGTGCCGGCACTCGACCGGCACCGCACGCGCGAGCCGCTGTTCATCCTCGCGGGCGGCCCGGGCCAGGCGGCCAGCGACTTCTACGTCGCCTACGCGGCCGCGTTCGCGCCGGTGCAGCGCCGCCACGACGTCGTGCTCCTCGACCAGCGCGGCACCGGCGGCTCGAACCGCCTCGGCTGCGACTTCCCGCCCGACTTCGACGTCGCGACGCCGAGCCCGGCGCGGATCCGCGAGCTCTCCGGCGCCTGCCGCCGCGCGCTCGCGGGGCGCCCCGAGTACTACACGACGAGCGTCGCGGTGCAGGACCTGGACGCGGTGCGCGCCGCGCTCGGTGCCGAGCGCCTGAGCCTCTACGGCATCTCCTACGGCACGCGCGTCGCGCAGCACTACCTGCGCCGCTACCCGTCGCGCGTCGCGGCGGTCGTGCTCGACGGCGTCGTGCCGCCCGGCGCCGAGCTGATGTCCGACACCGCGCTCGCGGCCGAGCGCGCGCTCGGTCTAGCCTTCGCGCGCTGCGCCGCCGAGACGGACTGCGCGAGCGCCTTCCCGGATCTCGCGGCGCGCTTCCGGGCGCTCAAGGACGATCTCGCGCGCCGGCCGCGCCACCTCGAGATCCCGGACCCCTCGAGCGGCGTGGCGCGCACGCTCGAGTTCGACGCCGCGGCGCTCGCCGGGACGGTGCGACTGCTCAACTACCAGGCCACGACGACGGCGCTCCTGCCCTACCTCGTCGACCGCGCCGCGCGCGACGACCTCGTGCCGCTCGCCGCCGAACGGCTGCTGCTCGGGCAGCGCCTCGACGCCGAGATCGCCTACGGCATGGGCGCGGCGGTCAGCTGCAGCGAGGATCCGCCGGCGCGCGCGCACCCCGATCGGGCGGCGCTCGCGGCGACTTACCTCGGCAGCGCGCTCCTCGACGACAACGCCGCGCTCTGCGAGGGCTGGCCGGCCGGCGTCGTCGACGCCGACCTCGACGCGCCGCTCGACTCGTCCGTCCCGGCGCTGCTGCTGTCGGGCGAGGCCGACCCGGTGACGCCGCCGGCGTACGGCGCGCGCGCGGCGCGCGGGTTTCGCGACCAGCTGCACCTCGTCGTCAAGGGCCAGGGGCACGGCCAGTTCGGCGTCGGCTGCATGCCGCGCCTGATCGCGCGCTTCCTCGACGCCGGAACGGCGCGTGGCCTCGACACGCGCTGCCTCGACGCGGTCGACGCTGCGCCCTTCGTGCTCGATCCCTCGGGGCCGGCGCCGTGATCGCGCTCGAGTCGCTCGCCAAGCGCTTCGGCGCCGTCGAGGCGGTGCGCGACGTGAGCCTGACGGCCGCGGACGGGCGCGTGACCGGGCTCCTCGGCCCCAACGGCGCCGGCAAGAGCACGACGCTGAGGCTCCTCTACGGCGTGCTGCGGCCCGACGGCGGCCGGGCGCTCGTCGACGGCCTCGACGTCGCGGGCGCGCGGCGCGCCGCGCTCGCACGGCTCGGCGTGCTGCCGCACAACGCGGGGCTTTACCCGCTGCTGACGGCGCGCGAGAACATCCGCTACTACGGCGCACTGCACGGCATGCGCGGCGCCGCGCTCGAGCGGCGCATCGACGAGCTCGGCGCGCTGCTCGACCTCGGCGCCGTGCTCGAGCGGCGCACGCGCGGCTTCTCGCAGGGCGAGCGCCTCAAGGTCGCGCTGGCGCGCGCGCTGGTGCACAACCCGCCGAACCTGGTGCTCGACGAGCCGACCAACGGCCTCGACGTGCTCGCGACCCGCAGCCTGCGGGAGCTGATCCGCCGGCTGCGCGACGCGGGCCACTGCCTGCTGTTCTCGAGCCACGTGATGCAGGAGGTCGCGGCGCTGTGCGATGACATCGTGATCATCGGCGCGGGCCGGGTGGTCGCGCGCGGCACCCCCGAGGAGCTGCGCGGCTCGGTCGCGAGCGGCTCGCTCGAGGACGCGTTCGTCGCGGCGCTTCACGACGGGAGCGGCTGATGCGCGCGCTCTTCATCGTCTGGCTCAAGGAGGTCCTCGAGAACGCGCGCGACCGGCGCACGATGCTTTCGGCGCTGATCATCGGCCCGCTCGGCGGGCCGCTGCTCTTCAGCCTGATGATGAACCTGACGCTCGAGCGCGGCCGCGAGCGCGCCGAGCAGCCGCTCGAGCTGCCGGTCGTCGGCGCGACGGCGGCGCCGAATCTGGTCGCGTTCCTGCGCCGCGAGGGCGTCAAGGTCACGGCGCTCGACGGGGGCGAGGCCGCCGCGAACGCGGCCGTCCACAGCAAGGCGGCGCGCGTCGTGCTGGTGATTCCCGAAGGCTACGGCGGGCGCGTGACGCGCGGCGAGCCGGCGGCGGTCAGGCTCTACACCGACACCTCCGACACGAGCGCCAGCGGCGAGCGCGCGCGCGCGACGGCGCTGCTGCGCGCCTACGGCGCGCAGATCGCCGCGTGGCGGCTCGCGGCGCGCGGGCTGTCGCCGCTGCTGATGCAGCCGGTCGTCGTCGACGAGGTCGACGTGTCGACGCCGGCGGCGCGGGCGCTCGCGCTGCTGGGGATGCTCAGCTACTTCATCGTGTTCGCGACGCTGATGGGCGGCCTCTACGTCGCGATCGACACGACTGCGGGCGAGCGCGAGCGCGGCTCGCTCGAGCCGCTCTTGACGCTGCCGGTGCCGCGGCGCGCGGTCGTGTACGGCAAGATGCTGGCGGCGAGCGCCTTCATGGCGCTGTCGCTGCTCCTGAACCTCGCGGCCTTCACGGTCTGCCTGCGCTTCGTGCGCTTCGACACCGTCGGCATGGCACTCAACCTCGATGCCGGCGTCGCGCTCGCGATCTTCCTCGTGATGCTGCCGTTCGTGCTGGTGGGCTCGGCGCTGATGACGATCGTCGCCTCGTTCACGCGCAGCTACCGCGAGGCGCAGAGCTGGCTCGCGGCGGTGCTGCTCGTGCCGACGCTGCCGATCGTGTTCGCGGCGCTCTACCAGGTGCCGAGCCGCACGGGCCTCATGTGGGTGCCGAGCCTCGGCCAGCACCTGCTGATCGAGTCGCTGCTGAAGGGCGAGCCGCCGCGCCCTGCGCACGTGCTCTTGTCGGTGGCCTCGACGCTCGCGATTGGCGCGCTGCTGGCCGGGATCGCGGCGCGGCTCTACGGCCGCGAGAAGATCCTCGGCTGAGGTCCCGCCTCAGGCCGGCGCCGGACCGGCCGGTGAACGCGGGCGCGCCTCGCGGCCCACCGCCTGGATCGCGCGCTCGGCCTCGGCGAGCAGCTCCTGCGGCGTGTAGGGCTTCGCGACGCAGCCGTCGGCGTCGGCGGCGAAGCACGCGGCGCGCTCGGCGTCGCTCATGCGGCCGGTCACGATCAGCACCGCGGTGCGCGGCCGGCCGAGCTCGCGCTCGAGCGCGCGGATGTGCTTGAGCGCCCCGAGGCCGTCGAGGCCGGGCATCTGCCAGTCGAGCAGCACCACGTCGAAGATGCCCTGCTCCCAGGCCGCGACCGCCTCGAGTCCCGTTCCGACCGCCTCGACGCGGCCGAATCCGTCCTCCTCGAGGAGCTCGCGCAGCAGTTGCCGGTTGCCGGCGTGATCGTCGGCGACCAGCACCGCGCGGCGCGCGGCGTTGGGCGGCGTGACCGGCGCCGGCGGCGCGCCGGGGTTCAGCCAGCGCGACAGCACGGCCGCGAGCCGGTCGAGGTCGACGGGCTTCTCGACGACGGCATCGGCGCCGGCCGCGAGGCAGCGCGCGCGGTCGTCCGGCATCGCACTCGCCGTCAGCACGACGATCGGCGTCGGCGCGCGGCCGGCCACGCGCTCGTGCGCGCGAAGCTCGGCGATGGCGCTCAGCCCGTCGATCACGGGCATGCGCCAGTCGACGAGCAGCAGGTCGTAGGGCGCGGCGAGCGCCGCCGCGAGCAGCGCGCGGCCGTCTTCGACCGCGACCACCGGCGCGCAGCCGGCCTCGCGCAGGAAGCGCGCGAGCAGCTCGCGCGTCTCGGCGAGGTCCTCGGCGACGAGTATCGAGCCGCGGAACGCCTCGGGGACGCGCGCGCCGAAGCGCACCGCGGGTGGTGGCGCGCTCGCCGCCGGCTCGACCGGCACCTCGAACCAGAACACCGAGCCCTCGCCCGGCGCGCTCTTCACGCCGATCCGCCCGCCCATGCGCTCGACGATCGAGCGGTTGATCGCGAGCCCGAGCCCGGCACCGCCGCCGCGTGCGCCGTCCGGGCCGACCTGCGCGAACGCCTGGAAGAGCCGCGCCTGCGACTCGGCCGCGATGCCGACGCCCGTGTCGGCGACCTCGATCCTGAGCCACAGCCCGGGTTCCGCGACCGCGGCGCGCCGGATCGCGAGCTGCACGCGCCCGTGCGGCGTGTAGCGCAGCGCGTTGACGCCGAAGTTCAGCAGCATCTGCCGCAGGCGCTCGCGGTCGGCGTGCACGCGCCCCGGCAGCGTCGCATCGAGCGAGGCCAGGATCTCGAGGTCGCGCGACTCGCGGTGGCTCCTGAGCAGCCCGACGACCTCGTCGAGCAGCTCGGCCGGCGCGAAGTCCGACGCGTGCAGCGTCAGGCGCCCGGCGTCGATGCTCGCGACGTCGAGGAGGTCGTTGACGATCGCGAGCAGCGCGCCGCCGGCGCTCTTGATGCGCTCGAGCGACTCCGCGCGGCGCCGCTCGGTCTCGTCGCGCAGCAGCAGGTCGCTGTAGCCGAGGATCACCGTCAGCGGCGTGCGCAGCTCGTGGCTCATGTGGCCGAGGAAGTGCGACTTCGCCTCGCTCGACACCCGCAGCTGCTCGTTCAGGCGGTCGAGCGCGTCGCGCTCCGCCCGCAGGCGCGCCACGAGCTCGGCGTTCTCGCGCGCGAGCCTGAGCTGCTCGCGCGTCGAGCGCGCCGCGCGCGCTGCGGCGCCGGCCATCACGAGCAGGAAGATCAGGTAGATGACGCCGAGCAGCTGGCGCGGCCAGAAGCCGGTCGCGATCTGCCAGGCCGCCATCGGCAGCACGAACGGCACCGCGAGCGCGGCGTAGGCGCCGCCGACCGCCGACAGCGCGCCGAGGCCCGCGGCGAGCGCCGCGATCAGGCACATCATCGTCAGCGTCTCGCGCACCGGCTGGTTGACGGGCAAGAGCACCGTCCCGCCGAGCGACCAGATCGCGCCGACCAGCATCGCGAGGCCGAGGAACAGCCACAGCCAGCGGCGCGCCTCGGCGGGGCCGCGCGGGTGCGCGAGATAGCGGTGGCTCGCGAACGCGCGCGCGCCGGCCAGCAATCCGAGCGCGGTGACCCAGGTGATGCGCGCGCCGGCGGAAACCGTCGGCCCCATCGCGAGGGCGACGACCGTCGCGGCCGGCACCGTCGCCGCGGCCGGCGCGTACAGCAGGCGGCACATCAGTGCCACCTGGTCCGGCAACAGCTCGTCTTCCCCCCGCATCGGGAAATTGTGCGCCAGTCGCGGGTCCCGCCGGTAGGCGGGGCGCGCCCTACTGGGTCAACCTACCGTCGCGAAAGTCCCGCACCGCCTGCTCGATCTCGGCGACCGTGTTCATGACGAACGGCCCGTAGTGCACGACCGGCTCCCCGAGTGGCCGGCCGCCGATCACGAGGAGGCGCGTCGCGCGCGCGGCCGCGGCGAGCTCGAGCGCATCGCCGTCGGTGAGCCGCGCGAGCTGGCCCTTGCCGACCTTCTCGCCCGCGATCACGGCCTCGCCCTCGAACACGTAGGCGACGAGCGTGTGGCCGGGCTCGGTCGCGAGATTCAGCGTCGCGCCCGCCTCGAGGCCGACGTCGAGGTAGGTGGGTGCCGTCCGGCCGCCCGCGATCGGGCCGGCGACGGCCGCGCCGCCTGCGAGCGGCCGAAAGCTCCCGGCGACGACGCGCACGGTCGCGCCGCGCGCCTCGGCGCGCGGCACGCGCTCGGGCTCGAGGTCGTGGTACGCGGCGGGCTTCATCTTCTCGGCCGCCGGCAGGTTGATCCACAGCTGGAAGCCCCGCATCCGGCCCGCGACCTGCTGCGGCATTTCCGAGTGGATGATGCCGCGGCCGGCCGTCATCCACTGCACGCCGCCGGCCTTCAGGTCGCCGCGGTGCCCGAGGTGGTCCTCGTGCAGCATGTGGCCGTCGAGCATGTAGGTGACCGTCTCGAAGCCGCGGTGCGGGTGCGACGGGAAGCCGGCGATGTAGTCGCCGGCATCGCTCGAGTCGAACTCGTCGAGCAGCAGGAACGGGTCGAGCCCCTGCTCGGGGCTGATGACGCGCGTCAGGCGCACGCCGCCGCCGTCCGAGGTGGGCCGTCCGGTGACCAGGCTTTCGATGCGACGCGGTGTCATCAGTGTCTCCTTCAGGCCGCGATGCGCGCGGCGAGTGAGTCGATTTCCTGGCCGGCGCGCGCGAGCGCGGCGTTGCGCGGCGCCTCGCCGAGCGCGAGGCCCTCGGCGTACACGACCTCGAGTTCGGTGATGCCGACGAAGGCGAGCATCGTGCGCACGTACGGCACGAGGTGGTCCTGCGGCCGGTCGCGGTGTATTCCGCCGCGCGTCGTCACGAGCGTCGCGCGCTTGTCGCGCAGCAGGCCCTCGGGGCCGTTCGCGGTGTAGCGGAACGTGACGCCGGCGCGCGCGATCGTGTCGAACCAGCTCTTGAGCGTCGAGGGCGCGCCGAAGTTGTACATCGGCGCCGCGATCACGACGTGGTGCGCGCGCAGGAGCTCGCCGAGCACCGCATCGGCGTCGGCGGCGATCGCGTCCTCGGCCGGCGAGCGCGCGGCGGCGGGCTTGGCGGTCGCGCTCAGGCGCGCGGCGTCGAGGTGCGGCAGCGGCTCGCGGTCGAGGTCGCGGCGCACGAGCACGAGCTCAGCGTCGCGGGCCCTCAGGCCCTCGACGAGGCGGTTGGCGAGCGCGGTCGAGGCGGCGTTCGCACCGCCAAGACTCGAGTTGATCTGCAGGATCGTCTTCATGGGGGCCTTCGGATGTACCAGCGGGAGTTGTCAATTTATATCCGATTCATAGATAATCAACGCTGTCGAGTTGGTCAAAATGATCTGATTTCTAGATCATTCATGGGATCGTTGCCAAGAACCTCGCTCGAACAATGGGCAGTGCTCGCGTCGGTCGTCGACGAGGGCAGCTTCGCGGCCGCGGGCGAAGCGCTCGATCGCAGCCAGTCGGCCGTCTCGTACGCGATCAAGGAGCTGCAGTCGTCGCTGCCGGTGCCGCTCACCGAAACCAAGGGGCGGCGGACCGTGCTGACGCCGGCGGGCGCGACGCTGCTGCGGCGCGCGCGCGCGGTGCTGGCCGACGTCGAGAGCCTGGAGTCGCTCGCCGGCAACCTCGCCGCCGGCTGGGAGAGCGAGATCGCGATCGCGGTCGACCTCATCTTCCCGCCGCGATTGCTGGTCGCGGCACTCGGCGCCTTCGGGCCCGTGTGCCGGGCGACGCGCGTCGAGGTCATCGAGACGGTGCTCTCGGGCACGACCGAGGCGCTGTTGCGGCGCGAAGTCGACCTCGCGATCGTCGGCGCGCTGCCGCCCGGATTCCTGGGGCCGCGGCTGATGAGCGTCGAGTTCGTGCCGGTCGCGCATCGCGAGCATCCGCTCCACGCGCTCGGCCGGCCGCTCGAGTTCGAGGACCTGAAGCGCGAGCGGCAGATCGTCGTTCGCGACAGCGGCTCGCGCCGCCGCATCGATTCGGGCTGGCTCGGCGCCGAGCAACGCTGGACCGTCTCGCACGTCAAGACCTCGATCGAGATCCTAAAGAGCGGGCTCGGCTTCGCGTGGGTGCCGCGCGAGCACGTCGCCGAGGAGCTCGCAAGCGGCCTGCTCGTGCCGCTTAGCCTCGCGGTCGCGGCGAGCCGCAGCGTCGACATCCACCTCGTGTTCGCCGACCACGCCGCCGCGGGTCCCGCGACCCGCGAGCTCGCGCGCCTCATCACGACGCTGTGCAGCGCGGCGACGTCGCCTTTGCCGTCGCGACCGAATCCATCGTAACGTGGCGCAACCTCGCCTGGAGTCCGCGCATGCTGCATCGCCGAAACCTCGCCCTGCTCGCCGCCCTCACGCCGCTCGCCACCGCGCTCGGCGGCACGCCGATCGGCGTCAAGCCCGGCCTCTGGGAGATGACCGTCGACCGCGACACGAAGGGCGGCCCCGCGGCGCCGGCGATGGCCTCGATGCCGCCCGATGCGCTCGATCGCCTGCCGCCGGAGATGCGCGCGCGCATCGAGGCACAGATGAAGCAGCGCGCCGAGGGCGGCGGTTCGGGCCACGAGGTCTACCAGCACTGCATCACGCAGGCCGACCTCGACAAGCCGCTCTTCAAGCAGCACGACGACCCGAGCTGCAAGATGACGCCGGTGACGCAGACGAGCTCGAAGATGGAATACAGCTTCGAGTGCAATCACGAAGGCCAGCGCCAGACCGGGCGCATCAGCTTCAGCGCCTCCGACTCCGAGCACGTCAGCGGCACGACCGTCATGAACGCGCAGGCCGCCGGCCGCGACATGACCGTCAGCATGAAGATCGCCGGCAAGTGGGTCGGCGCGAGCTGCGGGGACATCACGACGCGCAAGAAGCCCGCCGGTTAACGAGCCGCCGCGGCACTGGGCTATAGTCAAACGATCGTTTCGCCCTCATTTCTAGGGAGAGAAAAATGGCATTTCGGCACCTGCTGCGACTCACCCTGACCACCGGCGCCTGCGCGCTCGTGCTCGCACCGATTGCCCCGAAGGCCGAGACCGCGCAGCAGGAGCGCAGCAAGAAGGAAGCCGAGATCCCGACCTGCACCAAGAAGTACGGCACGATCGCGGTCGTCGAGCCCGAGCGCAACTGGTGGGCCGAGTACCACCTCGGATCGCCGGAGGCGCTGCTCAAGATCTACGTCAGCAAGTCCGGCTGCTTCACGCTCGTCGATCGCGGCAAGGGCATGCAGGCGGCGAAGGCCGAGCGCGAGCTCGCGGCCTCCGGTGAGCTGCGCGGGCGCAGCAACGTCGGCAAGGGCCAGGTCAAGGCCGCCGACTACGTGCTGGTCCCGGACCTCGTCTCGCAGAACAAGAACGCCGGCGGCAACCGCATCGGCGGCATCCTCGGCGGCCTCGTGGGCGGCGCGGCCGGCGCCGTCGTCGGCGGCATCAACCTCAAGAAGAAGACCGCCGACGTGACGCTGACGGTGACCGACGTGCGCTCCTCCGAGCAGGTCGTGCTCAGCGAGGGCCACTCGACCAAGACCGACCTCGGCTGGGGCGCGGGCGGCGGGCTCTTCGGCG
>Ga0335069_10013252_pt1 | contig 11580 bp, 9 predicted proteins | sample Lox_Sample_11_FD_206714 | JGI IMG/M metagenome (GOLD analysis project Ga0335069, IMG submission 206714) | Soil microbial communities from Loxahatchee National Wildlife Refuge, Florida, United States - Lox_Sample_1.1 | ecosystem: Environmental > Terrestrial > Soil > Wetlands | place: USA: Florida...
GGCGGTTCGTCCGCACCGATCCGGCGGCCGGCGATCGTCAAGTGACTCACAGGGGCACCATCGTGCGCGGCAGGGCCGATTTCGCCGCGGTTTCCCACAGGAAAGCACGTGGCTTTCCGGTCCCGTTAACCATCCATTAGGCAATTTATCCCTAACTGCTTAAACAGGTCTTAACAGCTGGATCGGCGCGGATGGCGCGAAGCCGTGAGCATGTTTTTTGCCGGTCCGACGCCGATGTTGGCGGAGGATTTACCTCGGCTGTGCAGGGTTGCCGGCCGCCCGTCACGGGCGCGCGAGGCCCATGATGGACAAGAACCGCACCCGGCACGTGATCGCCGTTCTTCAGGTTGATCCGCACAGGGACGTATCGGCGGCGGTGGAGGCGTTGCAGGCTCTTCAGACGGCGCGCTCCGTCGGCGCGGTTGCGCTGCTGGTGGGCTCGGGCGCGCACGGGGAGGCCATCGTCGATTTCGCGCGAGATAACGGTTTTCCCGCCGTACGTTGCTCCGATGACGATGTTCTGTCCGGCTTTGCCCGCGCCGCGGATTTGCTTGACGCGGATATCGTCGTGCGTGTCGGCCGCGACGCGATCGTCGATGCGGAGTTGGTCGACCACCTCGTCGCCCAGATCATCGAGCGGGATTGCGATCTCATCCTGCCCGCCGAGGAAGATGCGGATTCGGCGGCGGGGATCGAACCGTTCACCCGCCGCGCCCTCGACAAACTGCTTCTGGACGTGGCGCGCGATCCCGCCGCCAGGCGTCAGGTGACGCGCTACTTCGCGCTGCATCCGGATTTCGTGACCATAGCGCGTGCCGCACGGTGCAGGCGCACCGGCGACATCGCATTCGTCGCAGAGGTTCAGGCGCGGATCGAAGCCAACGCCGGCCGGGCGACGCTCGCCGATCTTCTGGCCCTGGCGGAACGCGAAAGCCCGCGTCCATGCATGGCCACGGGTGCCACCGCACTCATCCGCATCGAAAGCCGCGGCCTCGGACGCGCCAGGCGGATGATCGTGCTGGCCCGCGCGCTGCGCGATCGCGAAGGCATCGATCCCGTTTTCTACGTCGGGGACAAACCGGATTTGACTCAGCTGGTCGAGCAGGCCGGATTCGATGCGCGCGGCACCAATGCGCCCGATCTGCTCGTCGTCGACGGCGCCGGTGAGACGGATTCGGCCGCGCGCGTGACCGCTGCGATCGAGGATTGCACTGGCGCCCGGCTTGCGGCCGATTATGCCTATTACGCGCCGCTGCCCCGGGCCTTGCATCTCGATTGGGGTACGGCACGCACGGCTGTCCGCATCGGCTGGGAATGGGCGCTGCCGGGGCTTCTTCCTCAGGCTGCCCGCCCGCAGCGCGGTCGCTCGCCGCGGCCCACCGTCCTGGTTTCGATAGGCGCTGCGGATCCCCACGGCCTGACTTTGAGAGTCGCTCAGGCTCTGGCGGCGCTCGATCCGGTGTTCCGCGCCCGCTTCGTCATCGGACCGGGATTCAAACCGTCCGTGGCCAAGACGATGGTGGAGCTGCGCCCTGATTTCGAGACCATCGAAGGCGCTCAGGGACTGGCGACCGAATTCGCCTCCTGCGATCTGGCGATCACCGGCGTGCATGTCACGGCATGCGAGCTGGCGGCGTTCGGCGTGCCGGCGATGTATGTGTGCGCTGGCGCGGAAGATGCGCTGGCGGCATCGGCCTACGAACATGCGGGCATGGGAATCTGCCTGGGGATGGCCGGCAAGCCTGCCGACCTGGCTGCCGCGGTCTGGTCTCTGCTCAACAACCGCGCCAGGCGCAGAGCGATGAGCGCCGCCGGGCAGGCGGCCGTCGACGGAACCGCCGGGGCGCGAATCGCCTCGGAACTTGCCGCCGCGCTGGCGGAATCAGGCCGGTCTACGCGTGTAGCGCGCTGATCAAGGCGCCGGCCTGCGCGAGCGCATCGGCCCAATCGCCCGCCCGGCGCGGGACGAACGAGCGCGCCGCGGGCGCGAAGGGTTCGAATTCGCAGCCGAAGCCGGTCCAACTGATCTGGCGCATAATCCGGCAGGTGGGAACACCTGAACCCGCCGCAAGCCAGGCAACGGCGGTCGGCGCCGTCACCACTACGTCAAGAACCGAAAGCATCGCCGCGACGCGGTCGAGTTCGTTCTTCTGGTCAATCCCTCCCGGCACTACGATGTCGCGCACGTCTCTCAGCGCGGCGATTTCATGTTCCTGCGCGCCGTACTGAACCGACACCACGCTGCCCGGCAGTTCGCGCGCGAACGCGGCCCAGGCGTCGAGCGGCGCATATTCGACGGCGCGGCCATCGGTTGTCTTACCGCTGCGCCAGCAGATTCCGATGAGCGGGCGCGCAAGCGGTGCGAAGGCGGCGCGCCGGCGCTCGCGCTCGTCCGGATCGGGCCTGAGATAGACGTTCGGTCTCGGAAAGCTCTCGGGCGTAGGCCGGAGGTATCGCGGCAGGCTTCCGGCCTCGACGGCCGCATTGGCGCCGCCTGCGCTCCTCAGCCAGTCGCAGCGTGCATGCACGACCCCGCCGCGGGTTTCGAAGGCGGACGGGTGCACCGCGACGTCCGGAAACGACCGCGCGAACAGACTGACCAGCCGCGGCTCGCATTCGAGCAGCACGCTGCCGCCTTCGTCCCGCGCGCGCGCGGCAAGCTCGCCGACCAGCGAAGCGAACATCACTTCGTCGCCCACACCCTGCTCCGCCGTCACCAGGAGGCGGGTCCGTTTCAGCGCCGCTCCCGTCCAGCGCGGCAGGTTGTGGTGCGGCACGGGGACTTTTCCAGGAATCTTCGTTCGTGCGGCGTAGTCCTTCCAGCCTTGCTTCAGCTCGCCCCGCGCAAGCAGCAACGTGGCCCGGTTCATGCGGATTTGCGGATTGTCCGGCTCGAGTCTGAGGGCGCGGGCGTAATGGGCCAGCGCTTCATCGTGGGCGCCGGACTCGGCGAGAATGTCGGCGACGTTGGTGAGCGCGGCGGCGTCGGCAGGGCGGCGCGCCAGGGCTTCGCGATAGTGGAACAGCGCGCGCCCGCCGTCGCCCATGTCGCGCCAGGCCGATCCCAGGGCGAGCCAAAGTTCGGGAGCGTCGGGATTGCGCGCGAGCGCGGGGCTCAGCAGCGCTTCGGCCGCCTCGGGCTGCGCATGGGAACGCATGAGATTTGCGAGATTGACCGTGGCCTCAAGCCGTTCCGGCGCCAGCGCCAGGACGCGGCGGTAGAACTCCGCCGCCGGCCGGGCGAGGCCCAGGCTCCGCGCGGTGTTGCCCAGCGCGAACAGCACGCGGACATCGTCGGGGCTTGCCGCCAGGGCGCGTTCGAATTCGGTGATGGCCTCGGCGTGACGTCCGGCGAGGGAGAGCTTCAATCCGCGGGCGTAGAAGTCCATGACCCGTTGTGGGGCACACCGCGTTAAGACGGCGTTAAGCAAATGAGCAAACCTCTTAAGCGGGCCTTAAGCGCCTCGTTGCAGACTGCGTACAAGGACGAGAAGGCCATGGTTTCCGTCATCAACTTCGATTCGAGTCTTCTGCTCAGCTACTATCAGGCCAAGATCGCCGCGAGCTTGGCGAACTCGCCGCCCAGCACGGGCAGCGGGTCGTCTTCTTCCTCGTCTTCCTCGGGCTCGGGCGCGTCCTCCGCGACCGCGAGCGACGTGCTGCCGTGGAATCAGACGGCGCCGGCGCAGGAAGTGCAGGATGCCCAGGCCCTCGAGACCACGAACTTCATCGACTTGAGCAAGGTGCCGGTGTTCGGGGGCGTCACCTCGGATGCCAAGACCGAGCAGGACAACCAGAAGCTCTTTGCGCTCTACAACGCGGTCAACACCCTCATGGACCTCGCCTCGATGTCCGCGCGCGACGGTACCAGCGCCGGCCAGATGACGGGATACAACACGCGTTTCCAACAGGGCCTGTCGCAGATCGAAGCCTTCGTCAAGAGCGAGAGCTTCAACAACTTCTCGCTCCAGGCCGCGTCCGCGAGTTCATCCGTCGTCGGCACGGCCAAGATCCCGTCGACCACGTTCGGCTATACCGGGGCTTCGGTGCAGGCCGACGACAACGTCGGCGATCCGATACCGGGGCTTTCGACGGATCAGAGCTTCACGGTCTCCGTCACCAAGAGCGGCGTCACCAACAACATCGAAATCGATCTGTCCGACGTCGACGGTCCGCTGACGATCGACAACATCGACAAGTACGTAAATCAGCAGCTCAGCGACGCGGGCTGCACCTCCCGCTTCAAGCGGGTCATCACCGAAGGATCGGTCGACGATCCGACCAACGCGTCCTGGGGTATCGGGATCACGAGCGGCGCGGGCGAAACGATCTCGCTGTCCGCGCCCGCCGCGACGCCGGCGCTCTATCTCGCCAACACGTCCGGTCTCACGGCCCCCAAGGGCGATTCCGTGGCCGACAGCCAGGGCCGCCTCTTGAAGCTGACCACGAGCGGCGTCCAGCAGGGCGGCTTCAGCACCACTATGGCGCCCGACACCGGAACGTCGACGGCGGCCGCAACCGCGGTCGACGCCAGCGGCAACGTCTACATGCTGGGCAACGCCACCGGCGATTTCGGAAGCCAGCTCAACCAGGGCGACCAGGACGTTTATCTGTCCAAGTATGACTCGGCGGGCAATCTGCAGTGGACGGAGCTTCTCGGCAGCAGCGGCACGGCCTCGGGCATGTCGCTGGCGGTCAGCCCGACGGGCGGGGTGGTCGTGGCCGGCTCGACCAATGCCGATCTCACCACCAGCGCCGTTGCCAACGGCAACAACGACAGCTTCATCACCAAGTACGATGCCTACGGCAACCAGGTGTGGACCACCCAGCTGCAAACCCTCAACAAGAACCAGGCGAACGCGGTCAGCGTCGATGCGAAGGGCAACGTCTATTTCGGCGGCCAGACCTCCGGCGTGATCTCCGCCGGACAGACCACGGCCGGCGGGACCGACGCCTACCTCGCCAAGCTCGATTCCAAGGGCAATGTCGTCTACGAACAGCAGTTCGGAACCACCGGCAGCGACGCGGTCGCCGCCACCGCGATTTCGGCCTCGGGCGATCTCTACGTCGCCTCGGTGCAGAATGGGCAGGCGGTGCTGTCGAAATACACGGGCGGGGACGCGACCCAGACACCCGCGTGGCAGATGAATCTCGGCGATCTGCAGGGCGGTTCGATCAGCGGACTCGCGGTTTCGGGCGACAAGATTTACGTCTCTGGCACGTCCATGAACGGCTCGCTCGGCGCCAACGTGACCAGTCCGAGTTCGGGGGGCAACGACGCGTTTATCGCCGGCGTCACCGATGCCGGCACCAGCGCCACCAGCGATTTCGTCAGCTATGTCGGCACCTCCGGCACGGAAAAGGCCGGCGCCGTCGCGGTGGGACCGGACGGCACCGTATACCTCACCGGCAGCACGACCGGCACCTTCGCCGGCGAGAGCCGCATCTACCAGAACACCAACAACATGTTCGTCGCCGCCATGACGGGCGATGGCCAGGTCCAATGGGCTCATCAGTACGGCGGCGCCGACGGCCAGGCCTCCGGTCAGGGTATTGCGATCGATCCGAACGGTTCGAGCGTGCTCGATGCGCTCGGGCTGCCGCGCGGCACCGTCAGCTCCAGTCAAAGCCCCGGGCTTCTGCAGGCCACGACGCTGCGGCCGGGCGATTCCTTCAAGGTCGCGATCCAGGGCACGGCGGCCCGCACGTTCACGGTCACCGTGGAATCCGGCGAAACGCTTCAGTCGCTGGTGAACAAGATCAACATCGAGTTCGGAACCACGGGCAAGGCATCGGTCTATTACAGCGGCGGCGAAGCGCTGAAGCTCACGGTGTCGCCCGGTGTTACCGCCAAGATTCTGCCGGGCACCGGAGGTTTCGATGCCCTGGCGTCGCTCGGGATCCAGCCTTGCACCCTGACGGCGGCGGCCAGTTCGAGCTCATCCACTTCCTCCTCGACCTCCTCTTCGTCGTCATCGTCCACCTCGTCCTCCACGTCGACGCAGGTCTTCGGTCTCGGTCTCAACAGCAGCCTGGACATATCGACCGCGGCCGGTGCGTCGAATGCGAAAACGCAGCTCAGTAACGTGCTCAATGCAATCCAGCTGGCCTATCAGAAGACCAACACACCTGCAGGCAGCACGGCTGCCGGGACGAGCGGCGCCAGCCTGACAAGCGGCAGCGTGGACGCCTACACCCTGTCGAAACTGTCGAGCTACAATCTCGCCCTCAGCATCCTGGGCGGTTCATCCAGCACGACGGCGTAGAGCACCTGCCCGGCTGGCATTTCCGCTCTGCTCGAAAAGGGGCGTGGGAGACGGCGAGCCCGGAGTTTTCACACCACGCTGTTGAACACGATCGCGCCCTTCGCGGGGCGATACGCGGAAGCCGCGGGTGAGTAGGTGCACATGGGCGCGCGCCGGCGTTCCACCTCGTCGGCCACGGCCTTGACGATGCCTTCACTGGCGTTCTTGACGCGCGTAACGAGCCGCGCATGCAGGCCGAGGGCGTCCTTGAATTTGGACGTGACCGCAACCAGGCGCCTGCGCAGCTCGGCGGGTGCCTTCCTGGTCCGAGCGGGATCGAGATTCGTCACTTCGCGGCCGTATATCGCCGAAAGCCGCTGGATCTCGGGATCGAGCGTGCGCATCTCCTGCGGCCGGCCCGCTTTCAGCGCCGCGATGTCGGCTTCGATCGCCTCCACCAGCCGTTCTGCCATGGCGATGATGAGGTTGATCTTCTCGGATTCGGCGGTCATTGCGCGACCTCCTGGCCCTTGAGAAGCTCGCGCGTGATGCTGTCGGCGAGGCCGATCCCGCCCTGGGAGGCGATCTGCTTGCCGTATTCGTCGATCATCAGCGAGCGGAAGACTTCCTCGCCTTGTCCGCCGCCGAACGGCGGATCGGTCGAAATCCCCTCGAACATCGAGCCCAGCATCTGCGACAGGAACACGGACTCGAAGTCCTGGGCCGCCTTCTTCGCCGCGGCCGCATTGGCGGCGGCGTGCGGGACCTGGGCCGGGGCGAACCGCGACGCCGCGAAGGTTGTGGCGACGTCGGGCGTCATCCGATCACCTCGATCTCGGCCTGCAGGGCGCCGGCCGCCTTGATCGCCTGAAGGATCGAAATGATGTCGCGGGGTCCGACGCCGAGCGCATTGAGGCCGTCGACAAGGTTCTGCAGCTCCACGCCTTCCTGCATGACGACGACCTTGTTGCCTTTTTCCTCGTCGACGTCGATGGAAGTGCGCGGGACGACCTGCGTCGTGCCGTTGGAGAGCGGTCCGGGCTGGCTCACCTGCGCCGTCTCGTTGACGCGGATGGTCAGATTGCCTTGCGCGATCGCCACGGTGGAGATGCGCACGTCGGAGCCCATTACGATCACGCCGGAACTCTGGTCGATGATGACTTTGGCGGGCACGTCCGGATTGACCTTCACCTGTTCGACGTCGGTCAGCAGGCCGACGACGCCGCCCTGGTAATTGGCCGGAACGGTCAGTTTCACGGTTGCCGGATCGCTGGCTTCCGCCACCGCACCGCCCAGATAGGCGTTGACTGTCTTGGCGATTCGCGTGGCAGTGGTCAGATCGGGATTGTGCAGCGACAGTTTCAGCGTGTGTTCGTCGGCAAGCGAAAAGCCGATCTCGCGCTCGACCGTGGCGCCGTTGGAGATGCGGCCCGAGGTGGGAACCCCGCGGGTCACGCTGGCGGCGTCGCCCTGCGCGGTGAAGCCGCTGATGGCCACCGGCCCTTGCGCTAGGGCGTAGATCTGGCCGTCGGCGCCGAACAGCGTCGTGACCAGAAGCGTTCCGCCCTGCAGGCTCTTGGCGTCGCCCATGGCGCTGACCGACACGTCGATGCGCGTGCCCGTGGCGGCGAAGGCCGGCAGGTTGGCGGTCACCATCACCGCAGCCGTGTTCTTGGTCTGCATGGTGGTGCCGCGGGTGTTGACGCCCAGGCGTTCGAGCATGGTCTGGATGGACAGCTGGGTGAACGGGGCGTTCTTCAGCGAATCGCCCGATCCGTTCAGCCCGACGACCAGGCCATAGCCCACCAGCATGTTGTCGCGAATGCCCTCCACGGCCACCAGGTCCTTGACGCGCGACAACGCCAGCGCGGGCTGGACGGCGAGGACGACAACCGCGAACACGGCAACAATCTTTCTGATGAGGCGCATGGCAAGACCCGGTTTTCCGCCTTCCTCCTTGCCAGTTTCATGCCGCGCCTGGATACAAAATAGATTAGTAAAATCAGGATATTACCGAACGCGCCCCAGGCCGCCCGGCAGAGTTTTCCCGGCAAGTTCGGATCAGTGCGCAAGCGGCCGTCTCTGATGCATCGGCGCATCGCGCGTCCGTCTTCAAACCAACATCGATGCCGGCGTATAGACTGCCCGGCTTGGGGGGAAAATTCTCGTGAAAATTGAAGCACTTATGCCCGTACTGGTTGTCCTTCTCGGCGCATGTTCGTCGCAGGCTGGCGGCGACCCGACAGTAATTGGCGAAGCGCAAGGCCGCTGCGCGGCGGTCGCACAGCAGCGGACCGAGGATGCCGGGCTGAACGGCTATACGGACGAGATGCAGAAGGCCGTCTATCGGCAATCGCTCAAGGACTGCCTCAATTGGGACGCCAAGCACGGGGCCGCTTCTCCATAACGGGCCGTCGTGCTGTGCGGCGAACCGCGCTCGCTGGTTCCGCATTAAGGGCTTTCCCCGGCGTCTCGAGACGCTAAAAGACGGGCGGCAAACACGGATCGACAACGATGGCAGACCCAAAGTACCAGGATTATCAGCTCGTCATCCTGCGCCACGGCGAGAGCGAGTGGAACAAGCTCAACCTGTTCACCGGCTGGCGCGACTGCCGCCTGTCGGATCGCGGCGTGACCGAGGCGCGCACCGGCGGCAGGACGCTGAAGGAAGCCGGTTTCGAATTCGACGTCGCCCACACCTCGCTTCTGAGCCGCGCGCTTCAAACCCTGTTTCTGGCGCAGGAAGAGTTGGACCAGCTCTGGCTGCCGGTCTTCAAGCACTGGCGTCTGAACGAACGCCATTACGGCGCACTTCAAGGCAAGAACAAGCTGGAAGCGGTCGAGAAATTCGGCGAGGCGCAGGTCAAGCTGTGGCGCCGCTCCTATGACGTGCCGCCCCCGCCGGTCGAACTGAGCTCGCCCGATTTTCCCGCCCACGACCGCCGCTACAAGGGAGTTCCGGAACGGGACCTGCCCCGCAGCGAGAGCCTGAAGGATGTGCTCGGCCGGGTCATGCCGTACTGGGAAGAGGCGATCCTGCCGGACCTCAAAGCCGGCAAGCGCGTGCTCATCGCCGCCCACGGCAATTCGCTGCGCGCGTTGCTCAAGTATCTCGAAGGCGTCAGCGACCGGGACATCACCGAGGTCGATTTGCCGACGGGCATTCCGAAGGCCTATCGTCTGAATGCGGAATGGCGGGCGTCCGATGCGCAGTTCCTGGGTGATCCCGAAGAGCTTCAGCGGCGGATCAACGCCGTCAAGGCGCAGACCAAGAAGGCGTGATCGCGCTCTAAAGAGCGCGTGCGTGGTCCTGGCCGCTGTGCTCGCCTTGTCGCCGGCGCTTGCGGCCAGGAAACCGGCGCCGCATCCGCGTCCGCGCGCCGAGCAGAGCGGTCCGCCGCCCGACAGCGACATCGACCTTTCGCACGCGGTGCCGATGAAGGATCTGCTGGGCAAGCCATCCACAGCACAGCAGTTCAAGGACCTCAGCGGCGAGCTCGCCAAGGACAAGCCGCTGGTCGACAGCGCCAGGATCCGGTCGCAAAATCTGGCCAGCGAGGCCGAGGCGTTGCAGCGCCGTCTTGTCGAAACCGCCGCGCGCGTGGAAGCACTCGAGTTCGAGAAATCGCAGATCGATTCCGACGTGGCGCGCCTGACGGCCGAGAACGATCGCCTCTCGGCAGACTTCGCGCGCGACCGGGTTCAGGTGTCGCGGCTCCTGGCGGTGCTCGAACGCCTCCAGCACGACATGCCGCCCGCCATCGTCGTGCGGCCGGACGATGCGCTCTCCGCGGCGCGCGGCGCGATGGTGATCGGGGCCTCGGTGCCCGGCATCTACCGCGAGGCCGCCGCGCTGGCGCGCCGTCTCGAGGCGTTGCGGAAAACACGTATGGCGCTCGTCGAGCGCCGCAGCGAAGCCGTCCGCACCGCGGCCCAGCTCACGGCGGCGCGTTCCGATTTGGATCAACTTTTGGCGATGAAGAAATTGGAAGCCGGCGCGGCGGCCACCCGTTATGCGGATCTAAAGGGACGGCTTGATACAATTGCCTCGCAGGCTGTCAACCTGCAGGCGTTGCTGGAGAAGGTGGCACAGTTGCGATCGGCCCCGCTGTCGCAGTCGGTGGTTACGGTTAACGCGGACGAAAGCTCGCGCGGAAAACTGGGCCGCGCCTCGCTTTTGCCGCCAGTGGTGGGCCGAGCCTCCCCCGGCGGAATGGATGGTGTCGGTGGCAGCGACGCGCCGGGAATCACCTATCTGACGCAGCCTTCGGCGCGCGTCATTGCCCCGGCGGACGGAAGGGTAATGTTCGCCGGCGCTTACCGAAAGGTCGGCCATCTCTTGATTCTGGAAATCGGCGGCGGCTACCTTGTGGTACTGGCAGGGTTGGATCGCCTCGACGTGCGCCCCGACGACGCTGTGCTCGCCGGAGAGCCGGTCGGAGTCATGTCGAAATTCGACCACGAGGCTCGGTTATACGTCGAATTGCGGCTGAACGGACGAGGAATGAGTCCCGCACCTTTCATCGCCGCCGCGTTGAGGAAGAGAACATGAAGCGCATCGCGTTGGTCGCTCTCGGAATGGGCCTTGGATTCATCAGCGCAGCCAGTCTGCTGCCGCAGGCCCAGGGTGCCAACAACGGTTCGATCTACAAACAGTTCGATCTCTTCAGCGACGCCTATGAGAAGGTGCGTGAGAACTACGTCCGCCCCGTCCAGGACCAGGAGCTGATGAACGGCGCCATCGAAGGCATGGTTTCGAGCCTCGATCCGCATTCGAGCTACATGGACGCCAAGGCCTATGCCGACATGCAAATTCAGACCAAGGGCGAATTCGGCGGCGTCGGCATCGAAGTGACGATGGAAGACGGCCTCATCAAGGTGATCTCGCCGATCGACGACACGCCCGCGGCCAAGGCCGGGCTGAAGACCGGCGACTTCATCGCCGCCATCGACGGCAACGCCATTCAGGGCATGGGCCTCAACGACGCCATCGACAAGATGCGCGGCCCCGTCGGCACCAAGGTCACGCTCACCGTGCTGCGCCAGGGCGAGAAGAAGCCGTTCGACGTGGCGCTGACCCGCGCCGTCATCCACGTCGACAGCGTCAAATGGCACCGCGAGGGCGACATCGGCTACATCCGCGTCAGCGCCTTCAATGAGGAAACCGATTCCGGCGTCGAAAAGGCGGTGCGCGATCTCAGAAAGCAGATCGGCCCCTCGCTCAAGGGCTACGTGGTCGACCTGCGCAACGATCCGGGCGGCCTGCTGGAGCAGGCCGTCTACGTCGCCAACGATTTCATCAACAAGGGCGAGATCGTCTCGACCCGCGGCCGGC
>Ga0335069_10013255_pt1 | contig 11579 bp, 7 predicted proteins | sample Lox_Sample_11_FD_206714 | JGI IMG/M metagenome (GOLD analysis project Ga0335069, IMG submission 206714) | Soil microbial communities from Loxahatchee National Wildlife Refuge, Florida, United States - Lox_Sample_1.1 | ecosystem: Environmental > Terrestrial > Soil > Wetlands | place: USA: Florida...
TGGATGGTACGAGTCGGATCGTGACACGCCAGGCACATCTGCCCGTTGGAGCTGTCGCGCACCAGGAAATTCTGCGCAACCTTGTCGTTGTTCTGCACATGCGGATCATGGCAACTGGTGCACTCGACATTGCCGTTGATAAGTTTCACCGCCCCTGTCGTATCTGCCGTCTTGCCCTGGGATACCAGCGACGCAACCAGGTTTGAGGCGTCGGTGAGCGGAGTGGCCAGACTGAACGGATGCGAGCCCGCCAGGTTGTTTCCGAATACATCCATGTTGTTCATCGATCCGGTCGTCGGAATCTTTCCGTACGCCGCGGATTGCCCCACCGCCACAGTACCGTCGTGGCAGCTGAGACAGAGACTGCTGGTGACGCCCAGAGTCGGCTGTTTGTTCCCTTTCTGGCTATAGGTGGTGCTGTTGTATGGAACGTAGTTCGCCTGCGAAAGTGTCTGGTTCCAAAGGGGAGTTACACCCCCCAAGCCGGAGTGTGGAGCGTGGCAGAAGGTGCATCCCAGGCTGCCTTGCGTCGTAAGCGTCGCGCCGCTACCCGCCGACATATTGTGCATCCCAAGTACATCGCTAGAGATGCCGGTTTGCCCCATCGCTAACCCGCGCGTGACAAGAACAACTAAGACAAGCTTGAGGAGGAGTTTCATTGCTTCCTCCCCTCTGCGGCCTGACCGTAATAATGAAAGATCTGTACGCGGTGGTTGAAGGAATCGACGACATAGATGCGGTCGTTGTTGTCGATCTGCAATCCGGTCGGCAGTTGAAATTGGCCGAGCCCGGCGCCCTTGCCTCCGAAGTAGTAAAGTAGGCGCCCTTGATCGTCGAATACCTGCACCACGTCCCACAATCCATCGACGATGTTCAGGTGGCCTTCGGAATCGAAGCCAATTCCCTTGGGGCGGAAGATCCAGCCCGTCCCATCACCCACCTTGCCGATGGAGTAGCGGAATGTTCCATCCAGGTTCAGCACCTGTACGCGGAAGTTCATGGCATCCACCACCGCAAGCGAACCGTTGTGCAATCGCAATTCGGTGGGATAGTTAAACTCCCCGTTTTCGGTCCCGGGCTTGCCGATCTTCTGCAGCACGCTGCCCTGCATGTCAAGCATGAAGATCTGCTGCCGTAACGTATCCGTTACGTAAATATGCTGAGCGGCAGAATCGATGGCGATACCCGTGGGGCGCTTGAAATATCCCTCGCCGCCCTTCAAGCTGCCAATAGTCCGCCGGAACTTTCCGCTCGCCTCGAACTCGAAAATCTTGCCTGCCGCCGAATCGGTAACGTAGATGTTGTCCTGTGCATCGACCGCCACGCATTGGGGCGCCAGCATGGGGTTCTTGCCATCGTCGCGGCGGGTGAGGAATTTGTATTTCTGCTGCGTGAAGTCGAAGACGTGGACCCCGTCCGCTCCGGGATCGCTGACGATGATCCTCCCCTTCGAGTCGGTCACGATGCTGTAAGGATTCACCAGGTAGTGGAAGTCGGGCTCGCCGGCGATCACATCCACCACTTTCGTCCAAAAGCTCCGCTTGGGCTTTACTTCGCGTTCCAGGCTGAAGCTGCGTTCGAACGAAAGCTTGCGGCCCCCATCCATCAGGATGTCGGGAGGGAGCGCCTGCGGGACAATATCCTTCGGTCGTTTCGAAGCCCAGGCCGGGGAAAGCGCCAACCCCACCGACAGGATCCCCAGCGTAAGTGGTAGAAAAGATCTTCCTCTTGCGTTCAGAAAATATTGAACCATCTGGAGATCCCAACAAAATACGACGACGTAGTTGGTACTGTACCGGTATTAACAGCGCTAATACCCTGCGTGAACCGCGTCCAACCGGCTAGCAAGCTGATCCGGCGCAAACGGTACTGCAACTGGCTATTGAAAATCTCTGTATTGTTGTGCGAATCCGTTCCGCCAATTGTATTGCTAATTCCGCGAGCGTAACTGCCTGAAATCGTCAGCCGTCGCACTGGCGTGCTCGAAATACTGCCGCCGTAGGCACTGCTGTTGTAAATGATAAGTTCCGATTCGGGTATCCCCGGCGTTGGCGGCAAGGGTACCAGCCCCGCTGACCCGAGATACGAATTTCCGTACCCGCTCGTGTAGTACCCGCTCAGGCTGAACCGGCGCGTGCTTAAAGAAGTCGAGTAGGCCTCGGAATGGTTGGTCGTGTCCTGTTGCTGGCTGAAACCGCTATGACTGCCATTGAATGACGCGATCCACATGACTTTCCAGGGCAAGCGGTGCCGCAGCCGCGCACTGTAGTTGTACGACGATGTCGTGTACGTGATCAGCAGCGTTTGCACGTTCTGTGCATAGCTCAAGAAACCCGAAGTTTCCCAGCCACCGAAGCGACGGAAAAAGTTCACATTTCCAATGAAGCCCAAGGCGTTGTCGCCGTGCCCGGTTGAGCTGTCAACGATGCCCGCCGAGAACGTGAACGTATTCAGGATCTTTTTCCCGTAGTTCAGAGTGCCGCTAAGATAATTGCCGTTGTAGTTCTGGCCCAGATAATACTGCTGATAATGATTCATCGTGAGCGAAGCGTTCAGGGACTGACTGATCTGGTAGCTCGCTCCACCATTGAATGTCAGACTCTTCGAGCCAGAGCCCAGGTTCACATTGATCGGCTGCCCGCCACTGTTGATGATGGCCTGGTTGATGTATCCGGAAAGGTCGTCCGTGAAACTCTCGTTCAACGAGAATCCAAACTTCTGTGTCGGGTGGAAACTGGCTGTGGCATTCTCGTTTTGCGTCGTGTAACTGGTGCTGGAAGGCAAACCTTCCTGTTGGCTGCCCGTATCCGTAAGAAAGTCGCTTGAGGCGGAAGACCAGGTGTAGCTCGCCGCGAAGCTGCCATGTAACGGCAGCCTGTGCTGGCCGTTTACCCCAATGTCGTTGGCGGTGGAGTTGCTGACGTCCTCCTCCATGCCCGCCAGAAATTCCGGAAACACGGATTCAAAACTGTGGCGGTCGTAGTAGGCGTTCAGGCGCCACCCGGCTAGCGTATATCCCGAATGAACGTTGAAATTCTTGTTGTGTCCGGAGCTTTCCTGGTCGGTTCCATACACCGTGCTATCCCCGCTTCCTTGCGAATACCCGACCGAAAGCGTGGGCCAGCCGTTGAACAATGCGCTCCAGTTCACGCTGAAGCCCTGACCCGTTCCCGTCGTGGTGAAGTTCGGGGTCCCAATGAGCCCGTTGGTGCCAGTGCTGTTGTAGTCGTAGTGATAGCTCACTGCTCCCGGGAAGTGACTTCCGGTGAAGATGTTGGCGGTGGCCGCCACGCCGCTGGCGCCGGTCAGGGACTGATAGCTAGAATCGTTGCGTGACTGGTTGTAATACGGGGTGATCACGAAATTCAGGAAGTTGGGGTTGAAGTAATCGCCGTTCAGGCTGCCATTGATCCCAACCTCGAGGCCGTGGCTGGAGTTGATCGTGTTGCCGTAGTCGCCGGCGTATCCTCCGGTCACAAGGCCGGATGCGTTAAGGGTGGTGTTTTCGCCTACCTGAATCTGGGCCGAGACCAGTGGAGCGATCACCAGTAGCGCGATCAAGCTGAGATATTTTGCCAGCCGTCCCACGGTCCTCCACTCTCCCCCAAGCATCTTCTACAGAGCACAATCCTTGCCAAATTGACGTCTGGGTTGTGAATCCTAAATATCTCAGAATCAGAGACTTAGGCCTGTGACTGGCATCACAGTTCGCGCATTTATTCGGGCTGTTGCGGCATATCACCCGAGGGGGTGGTTGAAAACTCAGGCGGGAGTGGGTTCTGCTTCGCTGCTGCGACAGGAGCGGGAGTAGGGATATCTCGGCCGCTTCGCCAAGGCTCAGCGTCCTCGACATGACAAAACGGGCACATGTGGAGCCGACAGGACCGGCAATGCACTCGACTTGTCATGTCGAGCGGCTTCCGTTGCCGCGAGATATCCCTACCGGTCTTATACGACCTCGACCTTCGCCTTTGCCCGCAACTGCTTGGCGTAGGCCGAGCGCAACTGCTCGTACTTGGCCTTCTGCATGTCGTCCTGCAGTTTGCTCTTTACCTGGTCGAAGGGCAGCTTGTGGGGCAACACGTGCGAGTCCAGCCGTACGATGGTAAACGCGGTTTCAATCTGGATTAAACCGCTGACGTCTCCCGGCTTCATCGCGGCGAATGCCTTCAGGATCTGCGGAGGCAACTGGTCTTTCATCGCCTGGCGATGGTCGCCCATGTTGACCCGGAAGTCGTCTTCGGAGATCTTCTCCGCCAGCAGTCCGAAATCTTGGTAGCTCTTGGTCGCCTTGGCCTGTTTCAGCGCCTCTTCAGCGCGCTTGCGGGCTTCCGTTTCCTGCTGCGGCGTGGCTTTCAGCGGAGGAATAATCGAAATGCTCTGGAAGTTGTATGACTCCGGCTGCGAGAACTTCGCCGGGTTCTGGTCATAGAAGACCTTCGCCTGGGCTGCTGTTACCACGGCTTTGTCGCCGACGCCGATCTTCAGCGCCTTTTCGATGATCAGCGAGCGCTCGATCTGCTTGCGCAGGTACTGGCGCGAGCCGTGCATTTCCGACTTCAGATAGGCATTGAATTCCTCGGGCGAACTGAACTGCTTCATGAACTGAACTTCGCCGCTATTCACCTGCGCCGCTGGAACCGTGATGTGACGCCGCATCGCGTCCTGGTACACAAGCTCCTCGAAGATGATCATCTCCAGCGCCCCCTGGCGGATGGACGCTTCCTGTGCCTTGGGGAATCCGTTGTGCTGCCTGGCATAAGGGAAGATGACGTACATCTCGCGCAACAGGTCGCGGTCGGTCAACGCAACGCCGTTAACGCGCGCCACCACTTTGTCGGTGACGACCACGGGAGACGCTTGCGCCGAAGGCATGCTCGCGGTTGGCACGTGCGAGGCGACTTGCGCGATTGCAGCCGTTACAGCCAGTAGCAGAACGCAGGTGGTGATTGTGGACTTCATAATTCCTCTATCGACAAGGGCGTAAAAAAAGGGGAAAGGGTTCCCTTTCCCCTCAGGATACAACGCTATTCTTACTGGAATACGGTCGGGATGTTGTTGGTGTTGTTGGCTTCGTTGGCTTCGCCGAAGTGGCACTGACGGCAGAACTGAGTCGTCGAGGCCGCTTGACCGGCGGTCAGCTTGCCTTGGAGATTCGGGTTGTAGGGGCCGTTGATGAAGAAGTAGGTAGCATAGTACTTGCCGCCACCGTCTCCAACGATCTGACTGCTAGCCGAAGACGTGTAAACCGTCATCACGTGCTGGTTGTGGCAGGTGGTGCAGAGCACATAGGGCTTGCCGCTGCCGTTGATACCCCAGGGGCTCGACCACTTTCCAGGCGCCAGCGCCGGCCAACCGTAGTTGGCTACGAACTGGGCATATGGACTGCCTGGGGTCACTGTGAAGGTGTTGTTGGCAAATACCAGGCCGCTGCCGCTGCTGATCGTGGCATTCAGACCCACCGGGTGATCGTTGGTGTAGTTGCCAGCCGAGGTGCCGTCGTTGCCGAGCAGGGTGGGGATCTTCTGCGAACCATAGGTCGTGTTCGTCAAGAGACCGATCTGCTGTTCATAGGACCAGTTCTGCATCATGTTGGAAGGAGTCAGGTTGCCATCATGGCAGCTGAGGCAGAGCAGAATGCCGCCGACTTCCTGGCTGCCGCTAGCAATACCGGAAGGCAGAACTTCAACGTACTTGCCGTTGTCGCCGAAAGCGACGGTCTTGCCGTACAGTGGGCTGGCGTCCTGTCCCCACAGAGCATAGGAACCCGCATCAGCCTTGCCGCCGTTGCCGGCGCCGAAAGAGCCGCTGTGCGGAGCATGGCAGCCCGCGCAACCACGGCCTTGATTCTGGTGGGCGCCGAGGACATCAACCGCCGACGACCAATTTTGGGCCATCATCATTCCTGCGAAGGCCACAACTACGAGGAGAACTAACATTACTTTCTTCATAAAAATGGTGAAACCTCCTGATTTGTGTTGCAACACGTCTACTTCTATTAGCTGGAGGCTTAGGCCCCGGCTGGGGTACTTTCCAGCCGCCCCCACCCTTGCTTGTGCACGCAGGTGGCCGTGTACAAGACCTGTACGCGCCGAAACGTAAGTTGCTGAATTGATGGGATTAAGGTAGTTCGTGCCGTTTTGGACCATCAGTTCGGTTGCGGAAAAACAGCCAACTGGCCGGAAGCGAGTGGTGAAAACCCACAGTTCGCTTTCGTTTCGAACGGGTGTTGAGAAATTCAGCTATTAGAGGCGTGCGAGTTGCAACTGCAAGTTTTCGGTTGTTAGTTCAGCAAAGCAGTGCGTTGGGTCCTGCGGACCCTCGTCATGAAATTAGCGAGGATCTCGCACTCGCAGAATAGGCGCAAAGGAATGTCTGCCGCTCCACAGCTGAGCTAACTTTGCGGCACTTTTGCCTCGGCGGTTGGCGCTGGTACGGGTGTCACTTCCTTCGGCGTTGCCGCTTTCTTCTCGCGGAGCTGCTCCTTTTCCTTTTGGAGCTTGTCGGCTTCCGCGTCGGTTACATAGCGGAACTGCTGCACGCGGCCGGGGGAGATTTCAGAGGTGAAAACACGATTACTCTTATCGGCGTAGACGTTGACTAATGCTTGGAACTGGCCGGGAAGCAGTCCGTGTCCACCGAACGTGATGCACAATCGCCAGTCGGGCGTGAAGACCTGCACCCTGTCCTGCATTCCGTCGGCGACCCAGATGTGACCGTCGCTGTCGATCGTAATGCCCTTGGGACGCGCGAAGTAGCCCGGACCGTCGCCGTTCTTTCCGTATTCACGGATGAACTTACCATCGGCATCGAATACCTCGATGCGGTTGTTGAACGTGTCGCAGACGTAGAGATTGCCGTCGGCATCGACAGCAAGTCCGGTCGGCCGGGAAAAATCTCCGGGCGTGGTGAGCGCGTGGTTCTTTCCGGCGGTTCCGAGTTTGCGGAGGAGCTTGAGCGTATCAGCGTCGTACACCAGCACTTGGTCGAGCGAGATATCGGAAACGTAGAGCAGACGATTCTCTTTATCGAGGGCCAGGTTACCGGGTTCAACCAGGCTGTCGGTGATGACATCGGTGGCTTTGTAGGTGGAGTCGAACACTAGGATGTGACGAAGTCCTGGATCGGAAACGAAGAAGCGGTCGCCATCGTCCATGGCGATGCCGATGATGCGTTGGAAGTGCGCGTTCACCTTGTTCTTGATCAGCTCAGCCTTGCGAGTCTCGGTGTTGAAGACGAAAATGGCGCCGACCTTGGTATCTACGACGTAGAGCTGGCCCTTGGAGTCAACTGCCATGCCGTAGGGTTGTGCGAGCTGGAAGAGGAAGTGGGGATTTTCTTCTTGTGTCTGCGTGCCGGCCACACGGTCCATCCAGCTGGCCTTCTTGGTCTTCTTTCCTTCTTCCACCTGCGAGATCTGCTGCGCTGCGTAAAAGGCCTGGTACTTGATACGCGCAACCGCAGGCGGATTCGGCCAGACGATGTTGGAGTAGTCTACGACCTTGGGTGCTTGCGGCGCGGTCTCGGGTTGCGTCTTCTTCTTGCCGGCCGATAGAGAAATTGGCAGTGTTGCCACCAGGCCTAGGATAAGAATCAACGTGTACAGCCAGCGTCTTCTGGGTGTTGCGGTCGTGCGAAACATCGTAATCATCTCCTATCGGGTGGCCATATTCTTGTGGCAGCCGGCGCAAAACGCCATGTTGTTGGCCTGGTCCTTCACCAGCAGGTCCGCTTCGGCTGACGAGTGCGGCTGGTGACAGGTGAGGCAATCCATCTTCGCGTAAGTCTTCGTGACATCCGTGGGGTCGGTCACATCCTGAACGGGATGCCCTTGCACCGGGTGCCCGCGCCCGTATTTCAGCGGCAGTATGACAACTTTGTTCTTTGCGAAGTAATCTTCCGGCAGCTTGACGCTACCGTTGAAAACCGTGATGAGGTGCTCGCTCTCGAGTTTCTGCGGTTGCGACTCGGGTCCGTGGCACTCGAGGCACAGCGAATTGACTTTCGCGGTGCGCAGCATGTGCTCGTTGTCTCCGCCGTGAGGCTCATGGCAGGTTGCGCATCCCTGGACGGCGGCGGGTTGATGCAGGTGCGCCTTCTTCATTTGATCGCTCTGATCGGAATGGCAGGCCAGGCAAGCTTGCACCGGATCAGGCTGCAGGAATCCCGGAGTCTTTCCCGCGTGCGGATTGTGACATGCGGTGCACTCGCCCTGTGCTCCGGGATGCTGCACCTTCACCTTGTCCATTTTGTCGGCCACGTCGCTATGGCAGGTGGCGCAAAGCGCGCGGCTGTCGGTGTTGGTCAGGACAACTTTTCCGTCCTTCGGCGCCGCATGGCAAGTGTCGCAGGTGCCTCCATCAAATGGCGGATGCGTGAACTTCTGCATCAAGTGCGCCTGGGACGACTGGTGCGGATTGTGGCATTGCGTGCAGGTGGCGGTTCCGAAGGGCTGGCCCTGATGAGCCTTGACCAAGGCCGCGTCTTTCACGTCATGACAATCGACGCAGAGCGTTGGGGCCGCCTTGGTGAGGTGGTAGTCGAATTCCTGCTTTCCTTTTTCGCCAACCTTGTGAGTGACGTGGCAGGTGTCGCAACCCATGTCGAGAGCGGCGTGATGGCTGCCCTTATCGGGAACGTTCAGCCCTTCTTTATGGCATTCCAGGCAGAGGTTCTGACCCTTGTCGCCTGAGGTCGGCTTCAGCAGCTGATTCTTGTTGTCGGACTGGTGCGGGTCGTGGCACTTCACGCAATCGCGAACGGCCGGAGGATGAACGGTTCCCTTAAGGGTGGCAGCGTCCTTGTCAGAGTGACAAGTGAGGCAGAGAGCTTGCGGTGTCGTGGTGGTCAGCTTAACGCGGGTGATGTCTTTGTTGACACGAATCTCATGACAAGTCGTACAACCCATTGGGATCGCGGAATGGACAAACTTGCCCTTGGCCTTGTCTTCGTGACACTCGATGCATTTTGCCGAATCGGTGTTTTTGTCGAGTGGGACAGGATGCGTCGCGGCAAGAATGGGTAGCGTGCTCGCCATGAACACGATCGCACCGAAGAATGACTTTACAGCCCTGGTCACAAACTGCCTCCAACCGTATAAGGTGGCTATGCAATATCAATGCCGCGCCATTCACTTGGGCGCGGAGCAGAAGGAGATTGTCAAGTAAGTTACTGCGAGGGAAGAGGTTAGTCTGTGACCGGCAACCCGACAAATACTTTGTGGTCAAGACTTGCGAAGTGTGAACTTTGGGTTTTCCGCCCCATTACTGAGGTGAAATTCCTCACTTTGTTTCGAGCTGCCGATCATTCAGGTTGGGATTCGATTTTGGGTGCTTTTGGGAAGGGCTTGCGGAATATTCCCCAGTCTTTGCCCGAGATCATCCCCTGTGAGTCTCCGCAAGGGCTTTCCACCTCAACAACTTGCGCTCTGCCCACCTTTGGTTGCAAACGTGCGCCTACGCACCGTTTAAGGGGCCTCAAGAAATTGAGGTTCCCAGGCTTCCTCGACGTAGCTCATGGTGTTGTTCGCGCGACTGCGTTGGAGGATCCCAGGGCTGGATGTAAGGCAAGGATCTGGCGACGAGGTTAGGCCCCGCGGAGTCAGATCTTATCCAGCCCTGCGTGAATTTTGTGGTTGGGTCAACCCAAAAATGGCGATAGTTGTGGATATACAATCGGGCGAAGTGACCGCCACTGCAGCCACGAAAAAAGGCGATGGATTCCGCTTTTGGCTCCCTCGCGTGGCGGCGGCGATCGCGATTCCTATTTTGCTGCTCGTTCTGATTGAACTGGGATTACGAGCTGCCAACGTCGGTTTTCCCACCACTCTGCTGACGCCGTGCACACTGAAAGGCCAGCCCGCCGCCTGCTATAACTTGTTTTTCCCCGCGCCCTATTTTCCTCCGGGAATGATCAAAACGCCGCAAGCCTATGCGATTCCAGCCGTGAAGCAGCCCAATACGTACCGGATTTTCGTGCTTGGCGAATCGGCCGCGATGGGCGATCCCGATCCTGCATTCGCGTTTAGCCGTTATCTCGACGTAATGCTGCGCGAGCGCTACCCCTCGATGAAGTTCGAAATCGTGAACACGGGGAGTGTCGCAATCAATTCCCACGTCCTGCTACCGATGGCGAAAGAACTTGCGAAACAGAAACCCGATCTGTTCATCATCTATTCAGGAAACAACGAAGTGGTTGGCCCATACGGACCGGGCACGGTGTTGACTTCTTCCGGCATGAGTTTGCCGGTGGTTCGTAGCAGCATTTTCTTCCGCTCCACACGTATCGGTGAGCTTGTCACCAAGCTCGGCACGCAGAAGCAGCAGTGGCAGGGCATGGAGATGTTTCTCGACAAACAGGTGACCGCCAGTTCTCCGCTGATGCCGCATGCATATCGGAACTTCGAGCAGAACCTGAAGGATACGATTGCCGCTGCTCGCGACGCCGGTGCTCGAGTGATCGTCGCTACGATTGCGACCAACCTGCGCGACTGCGCTCCGTTCGCTTCCATGCACCGTCAAGGACTCAGCCCCGAGGAGTTGCGCTCGTGGGCTGCGCTCGTGCAACAGGGGAATGATCTAGAAGCGATGAACAACTACGGCGAAGCTCTGCAGCGCTACCAGGCGGCATCGAAGATCGACGATCAGTACGCCGAGTTGGAATTCCGCATCGCGCGCTGCCTTTCAAATCTGGGCGACTACAGCGCGGCCAAGCAGCATTACTCACGCGCTCGAGACCTCGATACGCTGCGTTTTCGCGCCGACAGCAAGATCAATGACATCAATCGCTCGGTAGGCTCGTCCTATAGAGATTCGGAACTGGTTGATGCCGACGCGATCTTCAGTAATGAGAGTCCCGGCGGTGTGACGGGCAGCGAACTAGTGTACGAACATGTCCACCTGACGCCTCTGGGCAACTACCTGCTGGCAAGAGCAGTGTTCCTGCAGATCGCGAGCAAGATGCCTACTTCCGATGGACATATCTATCAGGCCAGCGACGTATTGTCCGAAGCGGAGTGCGAACGTCTACTGGCGCTAACCGATCATGACCGTGTACGCATGGCGCGTGAGATGTTGGATCGCTTGCAGCGTCCGCCGTTTGCCACACAACTCAATCACAACGACCAGGTTTTCAAGCTGATGTTCAAGGCGGGCGCGAACGATGAACCGCCGCAACAAACGGCTGACGAATACCATTCGGCTATCGCTGCCCGGCCGGAAGATCGCATTCTGCACTATAACTTCGGACTCTTCCTCTTCGATTACAACCGGGGAGCCGCAGCCGAGCAGCTGAAGATGGCGCAGCCCTGGGACGGGTTCCCAGTCTTCCTTCCCGATGGAACTTTGATCGCGCAGTAAACTGAATAAAAGACTAGAAGCGCCGATACATAAACTGCCCGACTCCGCCGCTCTGTGTCGATGTGACCATCCACACGAAGAGCAGGACGATCGCATAGAGCGCTGGAACCCAATACCATCGATGGCGCGATAGCAGCTCCACAAGAGACGATCGGGGCCCTGTATCTTCTCGCGTGAGCGCATCCACCATTAGCAGTACCAAGCCATACCCGATTGCGAGCG
>Ga0335069_10013256_pt1 | contig 11579 bp, 13 predicted proteins | sample Lox_Sample_11_FD_206714 | JGI IMG/M metagenome (GOLD analysis project Ga0335069, IMG submission 206714) | Soil microbial communities from Loxahatchee National Wildlife Refuge, Florida, United States - Lox_Sample_1.1 | ecosystem: Environmental > Terrestrial > Soil > Wetlands | place: USA...
ATTCACTTCGACGCTCATGAGCGCACCGGCTTGATAGCCTTCAGTACGAAAGCGTGAGTGTCCTCGGTCTCCTGGGAGGCCATCACGTCGAAGTCTCCGATGTAGATGGACCTGTAGTCCGTCATGGCGGTGATCCCAACCTGCTTCTTGTACTCTGGACGCTGCAGGTAGACCAAGCTCTCCCTGGAGATGACCCTCCGGTGTCCTGGATCTCCGAACGCCCAGCGGCTGTTCCAGGCAGGGCACGTCGCCGCCAGATGGCCCCCCGGCTTCAGGATCCTCCAGATCTCGTTGAAGTGAGCGAAGAACTCCTCCGCGTTCCCGAGATGGCCCAGGTGCTCCAGCAGCTCGTAGGCATGGATCTCGTCGGCACTGTCGTCTGCGAACGGCCACGGCAACTTCTCCAGGTCCCAGACGATGTCGGTACCGTGAGAGGGCTCGATGTCGAGGGTCGTGATGTGCTGGCCCTCGAAGTTGTAGCGACCTCCCACCAGCAGCCTTCTGTCTCGGGATGACCCAGAGCCCAGCAGGATTACCTCTTCCATTCAGATCCTCGTGCAGTTTCGGCAGATCTCCCAGCGATCAGCTTGATCGGCTACGTGATCTGCCCTGAATCGGACGTACTCCGGTGATGCGTACACTTCTCGCAGCGACTGTTTCCTTAGGTCTCCGAACACCACCTTTCCGGTTGGATCGAAGCAGCACGGAGTCACCCGACCGTCGTAGAGAATGTAGATCGCCATCGTCGAACGCATGCACCACTCGTTCGGCTTGAACCCGTGCTGGGCCTTGTTCTCTCCTGCCCAGTTACCTTCCCAGACCAGCACTCCGAATCCGCCGACGCCAGCCGCTCCCCACTTCAGGTAGAACGCCTGCTCGTGCTCCGTCTTCCACTCAGGCACAAGCACCGCCCTGACCTCGATCAGCATCTGTCCCCTGTTGGCGATGGCGTAGTCGATGTTCGCGCAAACCTGATCGTACTTACCCTTCAGGCCCATCGTCTTCTCGTGCTGCTCAGCATTGGAAGCGTTGAGGCTGAACACTACCGTGGAGAGTCCAGCGTCCTTCAGTCGATCGAACAGGCTCGGCTTCAGGTAAACCCCGTTGGTGTAGATCTTGATCGGCTTGTCCGCGAGCTTCTCCCTGGCGTACCTGACCAGATCTGGAAGACGCGCATCGAGTGTCGGCTCGCCGAGTCCGGTGATGCAGAACTCTGTTACGAGTGGGATCGTAACCAGCTCGTCGACGATCTTCTGGTACAGCTCGGTGGTCATCAGTCCACCCCAGCGCTTGGACTGGGGATAGACGCAGAAGCTGCAGGCCGCATTGCAGGTAGAAGTGTTTTCGACCTGGACCTGTATCATCGAGCCCTAGTCTACATGAAGCGAAAAAGTCGACCGTTAGCGGTACTTTCGTAGATAGGCCGCTGCGGAGTCCACGATCTCCGGATCGTCACGCAGCCTGCCGAGCGCTAGGTTGCAGTTGTGGCATAGCGTTCCTCGGAGCTTTCCGGTTCGATGATCGTGGTCGATATGCATGCCTCCAGCATGTCCCACGCGAGGACGATGCTCTCCACATATCTCGCACGTCCTACTCATGCGCTCCGCGTACTCGTCCGTGCTGAGCTTGTAGCGATTTGCGTTCTGCTTTGCTCGGAAGGACTCACGGTAGGAGGGGTCCTCTCGGTAACGCTTCATAGCCCTCGCTCGGCACCGTTTCGTATTTTGCTCATTCCTGCGGGACAGATTGTGCTCTCGACGTTCTTCTTCGTTCATGGAGCGGTACCTGTCGCGCATCGACTTCGCATTACACGACCGACACCAGGAGAAGAGCCCCCCAGGCGAGTTCTTGTGTGGACTGAACTCCGATTCGCTCTTTGATGCTCGGCACCTCGAACACTTCTTCATAGAAAAAGCCCTGGAGGGGAGGATCCCTTCCCCCCAGGGCTAGTGTACTACAGAGCGCTAATGACGATAGGTCACAACGCTCTGATGAGCACCTTGCAGGCCGCGGTCGTGGAGAGGGTGGTCTGTGTGACGTACGCGACCGTCTGCGCGATGTAGACGAAACCGGTCGTTCCGTCCGCCACCGCCGACCACGTGAGTCCCTGCGCCGTGGTGTTGTACGCCGGCTTCAGGATGTCGCCTGGAGCCATCGTGGTCACACCGTTCCAGACGGCGGCGTAGGTGTTGTACCCGTGGATCTGGCAGCGTCCGTAGGCGCTGTCGTTGAGGCTGTCCGCCAGGATCCCGCGGAATACCGACAGGGTCGCCGTGGCTGGGGTCGAGACGCGCACGCCGTCCACCGAGGCCGAGACGTCCCACACCATCGGGGTTCCGGCTGCACGGGTCGCTCCGGACACGTTGCGAACGATCGTGAAGACGCTGTCGTCGTCGTCACGCTGGAAGCCATTGAAGATCATCTACGTTTACCTTTCTCTTTCGTCGGGCTCAGTCGGCCCCATGCCGCCTACCCAACATCGAGCTACTGGGGAGGGCTTAGCTCTTCACCTACCCTCCCCAGGTGCGACTAGCTGGTCAGGCTGTTCTTCAGGCGGACGATGACTCCATGCTTGTCGCGACGGGAGATCCAGTGGGCACCGTACCACTGGATGATTGCGGACTCGCCCGTGGCGTTCGGGGCGCGAACGAACTCGCCAGGAGTGAAGTCCGCTCCGCTGTAGACGGTCATGCCGATGAACTTGGTGTTCACGGCGTAGAGCGCCGACAGGTCGGATCCGACGGTGGTCGACGGGGTGTAGGGGTCCACCACCCACTGGTCGAAGACCAGAGGAGCGCCGTTCAGGCGGATGGCCTTGAACGGGAAACCAACTTCCTCGTAGTCCACGAAGCGGAGCAGGGCGCGGAGCGCTGCAGCGATGACCTCGTACCCCATGAGGTCGGTCACGAACAGGTCCGGTCCTGGTCCTGCGCTCTTCGAGCACAGGTTGATGAGGTGGTCGAGTCCCTTCAGCAGGGCGGCGAAGTTCGAGCTGTAGCTGTTTCCGTCGACCGACTGGTTCTGCCAGTAGGTCTCGGTCGACTGGTTGATGTCGCCCAGGGTCCTGGAGGTGGTCGGGTTGTACTGGATCATGCTGGGGATCGGCTCCACGAACTTCGAAGAGTTCGTCGGGCTGGTCCAGGCGGTCGTCACGCTGGTGGTGTCGTTCGCAGCCTGCCCCTGAAGGAGCCAGCGTCCGAAGCGGTCCTGCAGGCCCTGCATCGCCTGCTCGGTCTTGCTCTTCAGGAGGTCCAGAGCGGTGCCCTTGTTCTGAGCACGCTCGAAGTCGCCGATCGTGATCGAGCTGGCCAGTCGGCACCAGTCGAAGAAGGCGGCCGTCTGGCCGTCGGTCGGCGTGATGTCGACAGTGGATACGCCGTTCGGCCCGAAGGTTCCGACGGGCGCGAACTCGTACATCAGCGGGACGCGGAGGCGATCACCGAGGGTGTTCACCTTCTTCCAGTTCCCGCTCTTCTGGTACTTGAAGTAGAACGCGTTGGACTGGGTGATCTGCGCCTGCAGGACTGGACGAATGGCGTCGAGCAGGGCAACCAGTCTCGCGTTGTAGGTCCTGGTGTTCGAAACAGGTGCCATTGAAGCTCCTCCACAGCGGCCTTCCTGCGCCGCCGTGCAGTGAAACGCACAGGCTGGCTTTTCTCTGTGGAGGCTTCCTGTCGCAGCGAACCACAGAGCAGGGATGACTCCCTGAGGGCCACGCTGCGTTTCGTCCGGCTGGAGTTATCGGTCGTGTCCGGCTGTTGTCAGCTTCGTTTCCCCTCGTGGGTGGTTTCCGCTGACGGCCTTCGTGTCGCCTGCTCCAGCTCTCGGATCGTGTCCGCGAGCCTAACTACGGCTTCAACCTACGACATTGGGGCGCAGGCTGTCAATCAGCGACGGCCTGCGCCCCTGGAACTACTCGGTCAGGTCCAGCTCGCGAGCTGCGGTATTGAAGGCCTCTTCGAGCGACATGTTGGCCTTCACTCCCGAGACGGGCTTGACGTCGCTGCGGGATCCGACTCCGGTTGGCTCGCGGTCCGCTCGGTTCTGGCTGATCCTGTTCGCCAGCTTGGTGGCCCCCTCGGTGCGCGCTTTCTTGGCCGCGATGCGGGCCCGCTTTGCGCTCTCGTCTGCGACCACCAGCTTGTACAGGTGCTCCAGGAACTGCTCGGGGCTAGCGTTCCCTGGCCTGATCTGACCGGAGTTTCCCAGCTCGACCACCTTGTTGTAGATGTCCTGGGTCATGTCCTTGTGGCGCGAGACGAAGGTCTGCTCCGCGGACATCATCCGGCTCTTCTCTCCCTCAGTGACCACTCGTCCGAGGGTGTCCTTCAGTGGACCTACCTGGGCTCCGAGGACACTCTCGGAGAGGGCGGACACGTACTCGTCCAGGACCTGACGAACCTGGGATCCGATCTTGTCTCCGAAGAGAGCCTCGACCTTCTTCTGCGCATCGGCGAGACGTCCGGTCGGCTGAGAAGAAGCGCGCTCTGTCGCGGCGGCAGCTGCTCCTGCAGCAGCCGGAGGTGCCTGCCCCTGAGGATAGACATTGAAGCCGTTCGAGTTCGCCAGTGCGTAGATGAACCGAACGGGATCCTGGGTGTAGGCGTCGACCAGCTTCAGTGCTTCGCCTGCCTGCTGGAACTTCTTGGTGGCGGCACCATTCAGGGCCTTGTAGACGGCGGTTAGCTCTGGGCTCTTGCGGATCACCTCCCGCATCTCGTCGGTGATCGCTAGAGCGTCGCCACTGCCGTCGTCTTCGTCTTCTTCTTCCGTCTCTTCGGACTCTTCCCCTTCGGCCGCGCCCTCCTCTTCGGTCTCTTCGGCTTCGGCTTCTCCCTCGGTTCCGGTCTGCTCGGTTCCGGTTTCCTCGGTCGTCTCCTCGGTCTCTTCTGGCCCGAGGCTTTCGTCCGTCACCGACTCCAACGCACCTGCTAGTGTATCGGCCATACGATAGGACCTCCTGTGTCCTAGTAGAACATGTTCATGCCGTTGCCCCCGTTGTTAGCAACGGCACCGCCCCACTGCCGGCGGAGCATCTGGTTCATCGGCGTGTTCTGAATGTCCGTCCACTTCCCACCAGTCACTGGGCCGGTGGGAGTCGACAGCGTCTGCCCAGAAGCATCCGGAGTCGGAGTGGTCGACTCGTTAGTAGAGATTGTCGGAGCAGGTGCGCTCTTGGCTGCAGGGGCGGCTGGCGGCTTCATCCACCCGAACACCTTCGTCGCCTGATCGGTAGGAGCCCACCAGAGACCTCCACCCTTCAGCTCCTGCGCTGTGTTGCTGACTGGAGTGGTTGGGGCTGCCTGACCTTCTCTTCCTCCTGTCATGCCGAAGATGTTCTGCTGACCCTGGTTTCCCAGAGCACCAGTGTTGTTGAACTGGTAGATCAGCATGTCCGTCAGTGGATTTCCGGTGTAGGCGAGCTGTCCCTGAGTCCCCTGAGTTGAAGCAGCCGGAGTTGCTGTCGCTGACGCGGAGTCTCCTCCGCCTCCGGTTCCTCCTTTGACGCATGGGTCAGTCTCGTTAGGCCCTCCTGGACTCGTTCCTTCTGGGCACTCCTGAGGCTTCTCGAACGTACCGTTCGCCCCACGCATCGAGTTGAACCGCATCTGATGCGGGTTCCAGTACTTCAGCCAGCGCTGCAGAGTCTCGTCTGGATAGCGGTCGAAGTCCTCGCTCCATCCCTGCTCTTTCGCGTACTGGCGCAGCTGAGCCGGAGTGGGAGTCTGCCCAGGCTGCAGTCCGGAGGATCCGGTCGCTCCCTGCGAGTATCCTTCTCCCTGTCCGGATCCGCTGGTTCCGCTGGGATCCGAGCTAGCCATGGATCTCCTCCTGCAGGAACGGAGTCAGAGGTCCGCAGCACTCCTCAGTGCTTCCGAACAACGCCCCGAAGGCTGCCCTCGCTCTAGCCTTCCGATCCTTCCTGCACACTTCACACATCCAGTGCTTGCACACTCTGCAGTACTTGATCTTCTTCACCTTCTGGCAGATGTGGCAGTAGCCGAGAAAGGCTTCACTTTCCAACCTTCACGTCCCGGAGGAACCCCATAGCTGGAGCCGCGACGGGAGGCGGTTCTGGAGCTGGTGGCTCAGGCTCAGGCTCAGGCTCGGGAGCTGGCTCAGATTCGGGAACTGGAGGAGCCAGGACGTTCAAGAGAGCGTCCGCTTCCTCCTTGGACAGGACGAGGTCGCAGAAGATCTCGGCGTTCTCCGCGTCGCTCGTCTTGACCAGGATCTCCAGGCCGCCATCCGCGGTCAGACCGATGTAGACACCCTTCTTCAGATGCAGCATGCGTTCTCCTTAGAAGACGAACTTCCGTCCTCGCTCCTCGAATCGCTGTGAGCCGTACTGCAGCCCTAGCTCCCTCATCAGCTGGCGACGCTGTCCCCTGCTGGTTATCCGAACTCCACGAGTCCCGAATGGACCTTCAGAGTCGCACCGAGGGTCCTTCCTGTCGAGCAGCTGGATGTCCACGTAGGGCTCCATCGGATCGTCCCCGAAACTCTCTGCCTTGACATGCTTCGATGGATCCCCTCCGCAGAACGGCCAGTCACCGAGGCGGATTTCCCCTCCGCAGATGTCGCACACGTCGGTGTTCACTTCACTCACGATGGCGGACCTCCTTGAGGTTGTACGGCCACAGCGTTACGCGCCATCACCGCTTGAACGGATGGAGGAAGCGGCGGAGCGCCCCCACTGGAGTTTGGTGGCTGCGGCTGGTTGGGGCTTCCCCCCTGAGGCCCTGGAGGATGCGGGGACGGCGCTCCCGCGGTCGGAGCGATTCCCGGAGGGCCACCGGCTCCAGCCTGGGCCATCGCCATGTTCTGGGCGTCGCGTGCCTGCAGTGCCTGCTGGATGGCTTGCTGATCTGCAGAACTCCTGATGCCCGTCATGTTCAGCACGATCTTCAGGAGCGGAGGAGACATGGACAGCAGCGTGCCCACTCCCGGAGTAGCCAGCACCTGGAGGATCTGCATGATCCGGGAGACGTACTGAGCCTCCGTCGACGGTGACATGCTCTCGATGTCGACCGTCACATCCCAGCGCAGCATGCCGTCTGCGTCTTCCAGGTCGTCGGCGACGATCTGCTTCCACTGCTGCGCGACGATCAGCGCGTCGAGCTGCGCCATCGGAGCGTGTGGATCCGTGTTCATCTGGATCCAACGAGGAAGCGTCATCTTCTTGATCGCCGACTTCAATAGCCCCTTAGCGATGTTGGCCATCCAGTCGGCCACTTCCTGCTGCTCGTAGGAGTCGCGGATGTCCCCACTCTCTGAAAGCTCGGAGACCTCGCGAGCGGTGGGTGCCCCTCCGTCCCTGGTCAGTCGAGCCTGAGGGGAAGACGCAGCCTGCTCCGAGAACCCCTCCTCGGCTAGGGCCAGCGTCCTGATCGCAGCCTCGGAGAAGGTCGGCTGCTGAACCGGAAGGATGGCGTTGAGGTTACTGTTCTCTACCGGCACCATCGTGTTGAAGTCGTCAGTGGCGAGCTTCTCGGTCTCTTCCGGCTTCAGCGCCTTCGGGTCGAATAGGTAGCGCGGTCTCGTGCCCTTACGTACCATGCGCAGCCACTCACGAGCATCGTTGTACTCGTCCTGCTCCGTGAGCTGCGAGAAGATCGGCGGGATCGGATACCACTCTCCTGGCATCACCTCCAAGCGCAGGGGGAAGATCATGGGCATGTCGAACGGTGTCTGCTTCAGGATCTTGTCGTGCCCCTCGGCGAGCACGAGCCTCACCTTCGCTCGGTAGTCCCAGTACTTCCAGACGCGCACCATATCGGATGGGGCGTCCATGTCTTCTCCCATCGGGAGCAGGTCGGAGTCGATTCCGTCCCCGAGCGTCATCTTCCCGCTCGGCTTGAGTCCGTCCGTGTTCTCGAAGGAGCGCTTCACGTCCTCGACGTACATCCACTCCCAGTAGGCGACCCAGTCCATCGACTCGGTGGCGGAGCGATCGTTCGACGCCACGTAAAACTGTCTGGCTGGAATGTGCCTGACGAAGAAGTTCTCGTCGTGCGGGACCTCGGCCAGCTTAGACAGGATGGCTTCAGGGGTTCCCTCTTCCGGCAGCTGACCACTCTCCTCGGCGTCCTGCTTAGCGTCGTCGCTGTCGATGAGGGGAGCTGGCTTCTGGGCGAACGGGTTCTCTCCCCAGTCAGCGCTGTAGCCTACCTCTACCACTCCGAATGCCCACTGCGCTTCCTTCAGCGCGAGCATGCACTCCGGCTTGAAGCGCGTATCCGACTGAGTGACGATCGTGTTGATCGTGTCCTGAAGCAGGTCGGCGCGCTCCTGAATGGTGGAGGAAGGAGTGTCCGCTCTCGCCCGAGACGCCACCACCCGAATGTATGGGTGGTAGTAGAAGATCCTGGGGATCTTCGACTTCATCGCGGCTAGGATCTTGTTGATCTGGTAGCGGCGATCTCCAGAGGCGTCCTTATCGTCTCCCTCGGCCCTCTGGAACCCCTTGACGTAGTCGTGCGATCGGTCTACGTCGAAGGCCTTTGCCCACTTCTCCTTGATCTTCTTCGCCTGCGCGATGCGCTTGAAGATCGTGCGAACCTGCTTCTCTTGGTCGTCAGGTTGGTTCAGCTGGGCAAGTTCTGGGGCAACATCGGCTCCGATGCCAGAGAGGAGAGTCCCGATGCCGCCGACGTCGTTTAGGGTCTGATCGTCACCACTGCCTGAGCCAGGGGGGTACATGTCTCCCATAGCGCCAGACTAACATCAGTACCCTCCGCCGCTTGACCTCCAGCGCTCTGCCTTTCGAGGATGGTACGCAGTCTCGATCGGGGGAAGCATCAGAGTCACGACCCCTGGCTGCTTCATCTCTGCTCTCATCACTGACGGGGGAGTCGCAGTCGCCTTGGGTGCCGGCTTGCTGTTGGCCACGTAGCGCACGCAGTCAAGAGCGTGGTCCTCGGCCTTCTCACGCTCTCTACCGAAGATGGGCTTGCCGTCTGGGCCCTCTCCCACCTTCTCTCGCTTCGCTTCTCTGATCTGCCGGATGGCCTTGACGATCCCGAAGGGATGGTCGCTCCCTGGAAGTACGAAGTACATGTGAGGAGCGCCCCACTCGCCAGTGATCGGGTGGCGATGGCGAAGGTCGATCGACAGGTACTGCTTGATCCTCTCGCGAGAGAGCATCTCGTTGTTGTCCGCTTCGTTCCAGCTGATGGCGGTCGGTTCCCTGATCAGCTGGTTGTCGGCGTACTCGTCGGCTACTGACCAGCGCTCGTTCTTCCTGGTGTAGGCGTCGACACCTCGCGTCCTCTTGAAGATCTGCGGGTCAGCGAGGTTGATGGAGATCGAGCGCTCCATTCCGAGCGACATGGCCGTGATCGATCGCCTGTGCTCAGCGACGCCGTGTTCCTTCCCGTCCTTGTCTGGGCTCTGCTGGTAGTACTCCTGGAAGAAGAAGATGTCCCCCATCTCGTCCACGCCGTACCACAGGCAGCACGTGTAGGCAGAGTCCCCATGGTCGAGAACTCGCCCGAGTCGCATACGGTTGCGGATCCTGCTCAGCAGCTCTGGGTCCGGCTTCAGGAGAGAGTCGTTGTGCATGGTCCAGATGTGGCCCTTCGACTTCACCCACCTTCCTTCGACGTAGCGCGCGATGAAGTCGTCGTCTCCTTCGAGCAGGTTCTGCAGGTTGGCCTCGGATAGGTGCCTGCTCTTCCTGGAGCTGAACACGATCTGCCTGTACCCGAGACCGCACCACTTCTCCCGATAGGCTGGAGAGTCAGGATGGAAGCGCTGCCAGAGCCAGTGCAGCTCCGGGTCTCCCTCTCCGGTCGGGTTGGCGGTCAGGATGCAGGCGATGGGCGGGACAGGACGGCTGGTCCCTCTCTCTACCCACGGCCATGGTCCTGGCCGAGAGGCGATCACCCACTGAGGAACGCTTGCTGCACGCCACCTTCCGAGTCGGCCGTAGAGGATCTTGAAGGCGTCTTCGTCGATTTCCTCCGCCTGATCGACTAGGCAGGCGTTGATCTCCAGGCCCTTGAGGAACGTGTTCAGGTTCGCGCCGAGATCCAGGTGGTGGAAGATGAAGCTGCTTCCGTTGTCGAAGACGATCTCTTCCTTGGTCGGCGGCTTCTTCAGGCGCTTGGGATCGATCCACTGATCAAACGACGGTCGGGTCGAAAGCTCCAGGTCCTTGTAGACCTTGCGCAGCACGGCCACCTTGTAGTTGGGGAAGGTGGATGCCAGCGCGATCAGATGGATGATGGCGGCGCTGGTCTTGCCTGAACCGAACCCTCCGATGAGAAGGAGGGGTCTACCAGGAAGGGACTCGACGGCGAGGCGCTGCTCGTCGCTGTCCCACTCGAACGGTGGGCGATCAGGCGGCTGGCTCGGGACTTGGCTCTCGGTCGCCATCTACGATCTCAGCCTCGACCTCATGTGGGAGAGGTGCCGGCAGCAACTCGGTAGCCGCCCACGGCATCCTCGTTCCCTGAGGAAAGACTATCAGAGGCTGAGCGGGAGGAGCGAAGCCCTCGATCTGAAGCTCCTTGTACCGGTTGGCCAGACGCACGGCCATGAGGAGAGCCACCTCTGCAGCCTTGTCGCGGCGTTGGGTGTCGGGGACCTCGACCATCCTCTTGGCCACAGGATCGAAGGCCATCTTCGTTGCCATCAGCGCATCCTGCACGTGGATGATGGCGTTGTTGCCCACGGAGAAGACACGCCCCTCGAACATGTGGCGGGAGCGTTCCATGGTCTTCCGCAGCTCGGAACGGAAGGAATCGTTGTGCATCCAGGTGTAGATCTGCTTCGCCGAGGTTCCAGCCGCCTCGGCCGCGCGGTCGTAGCTTCCTCCGTTCGCCAGGATGGCAATCGCGCGCTCGTGCTTGGGGGTGATCCTCATCCTCGTCTCCCAAGGATCATCATACGACGTGTCCTCCCCACAGTCGGCTCAGGCGCTGGAGTTGGAGTAGGAGCTTCTGCTGGAAGCCCACCGAACCTAACGAGGATCAAGTAGGCATCGTCTTCCGGATCCATGTACTCTCTGAAGTCTATCGCTCCCTCTCTCTTAAGCTCCTCGAACCACAGCCGAATGACCGCATGCGGACCGACCCCAATGTGCTTGAGCGTCTTTAGGGACACCTTGTACTTGCGAACGATCGTTCCGTCTTTTCCTCGATCCTCTTCGATGGGCTTGAACGCACTACTGAAGGATTTGATCATCCATCCACTCAGCTGCTCATCAGAGTACCGAGAAAAGTCCTCGGGCCAGTTACGATCCCTCAACTGTTTCCTGATGGAGTCGAGGTAGCTATCGCGATTGAGCAGTCCCCAGATATGCTCGCTGTTGGTTCGAGTGCTAGACGTTGATGCCATGGGACCCCAGGTCCTCGGAGAAATCCAGCTCACGAACTAGCCCCAGGGGAGCTTGTCGACTTCGAAGCCGCTCGCCTGGGCATGGCCTCCGCCTCCGAACGACTTCGCCACCTCGGAGCAGTCGAAGTCCTTCGTAGAGCGCAGGGAGAACTGCCACTTTCCATCAGCGCGTCGGAAGTAGCCGGCGACGAATGGAGCGCCGCTCTGCTCCAGCAGCATGTTGAGATGAGTGCTCA
>Ga0335069_10013257_pt1 | contig 11579 bp, 8 predicted proteins | sample Lox_Sample_11_FD_206714 | JGI IMG/M metagenome (GOLD analysis project Ga0335069, IMG submission 206714) | Soil microbial communities from Loxahatchee National Wildlife Refuge, Florida, United States - Lox_Sample_1.1 | ecosystem: Environmental > Terrestrial > Soil > Wetlands | place: USA: Florida...
CTCGGTGCGGATGGGCTGCGGGTTCGGGTTCACTTCCTTGGCCCGCGCGTAGGCGCGCTGGGTGCCGGGCCGCGCGCGGATCGCCGCGAGCCAGCGCTTGAGGTGCGGGAACTCGTCGATGTCCTGGCCCTGGCGCTCGGGGTTGATCCACGGGTAGCTCGCCATGTCCGCGATCGTGTACTGCTTGCCCACGATGAAGTCGCGGCCCGCGAGCCGCTTGTCGAGCACGCCGTACAGGCGCGAGGTCTCCTTCACGTAGCGGTCGATCGCGTAGGGGATCTTCTCCGGCGCGTAGATCGCGAAGTGGTGGTTCTGCCCGAGCATGGGCCCGAGGCCGCCCATCTGCCACATGAGCCACTCGAGCGTCTCCACCTGGCCGCGCAGGTCCTTCGGGATGAACTGCCCGGTCTTGCCGGCGAGGTAGAGCAGGATCGCGCCCGACTCGAAGACGCTGATGGGCTTGCCGCCGTCGGCCGGCGCGTGGTCGACGATCGCGGGGATCTTGTTGTTGGGCGAGATCCTGAGGAACGCCGGATCGAACTGCTCGCCCTTGCCGATGGCCACGGGCTTGAGCTTGTACGGCAGGCCCGCCTCCTCGAGGAACAGGGTGATCTTGTGCCCGTTGGGCGTGGTCCAGTAGTAGAGGTCGATCATTCGGCGTTCTCCTTGGGCGAAGGCGATTCTAGCGCCCGAGCGGGCTCACGTCGGCGCGCTTGTACTGGTCGGGCCAGGGCAGCTCGATCCCCAGGGCCTTGGCCGCGTGGCGCGGCCAGTAGGGGTCGCGGAGCATGGCGCGCGCGAGGAACACCGCGTCGGCGTGCCCCAGCGACACGATCTGCTCGGCCTGCGTGGGCTCGGCGATGAGGCCCACCGCGCCGGTCGCGATGCCTACGCTCGCGCGGACGGCTTCCGCGAAGGGCACCTGGTAGCCGGGCCCCAGCGCGATCTTCTGGTCGTGGATGTTGCCGCCGCTCGAGCAGTCGATGAGGTCGATGCCGATGTCCTTCAGGCGCTTGCACAGCGTGATGGTCTGCTCGATGTCCCAGCCGCCTTCGTACCAGTCGCTCGCCGAGACGCGGTAGAAGACGGGCTTGTCGCGCGGCCAGGTCTCGCGCACGGCGCGCGCCACCTCCAGCGGCAGGCGGATGCGCTTCTCGAGCGTGCCGCCGTAGTCGTCGTTGCGCAGGTTCGAAAGGGGCGAGCAGAACGAGTGCAGCAGGTAGCCGTGCGCGCCGTGCACCTCGGCCACGTCGAAGCCCGCGTCGAGCGCGTGCCGCGCGGCGCTGCGGAATTCCTCGACGGTGCGCCGGATGTCCTCGATCGTCATCGCGCGCGGGGCGGGATAGCTTCCGAACGCGACCTCGCTGGGCCCCAGGGTCTGCCAGCCGCCCTCCGGGGGCGCGAGGGGCTTGCCTCCGAGCCAGGGCCTGTTGCACGAGGCCTTGCGGCCCGCGTGCGCGAGCTGGATCGCGGGGACCGCGCCGTGGTCGCGGATGAAATCGGCCACGGGCTTCCAGGCGCGCGCGTGCGCTTCGGACCAGATGCCGGCGTCCCACGGGGTGATGCGCCCGTCGGGGCTCACGCCGCTCGCTTCGACGCACACGAGCGAGGCGCCGCCCACGGCGCGGCTGCCCAGGTGCACCAGGTGCCAGTTGTTGGGCATCCCGTTGTCGCTCGAGTACTGGCACATGGGCGAGACGAAGATGCGGTTGTGGAAAGTGACCGAGCGCAGCGTGAGCGGCGAGAACAGATGCGAGGGCATGGTGGGGTCGGGGGAGGATGGGGGAAAATACGCCTAGATGATGCCAAATTCCGCCCTCGCCATTCGTGCCGGAAAACGGGCGCTTGCGCGTATCCGCGATGCGGGAATGGTGCCGTCGGATTTCGGCGTGGTGCCCGGAGCGGCCGGCGGGCCCAAGGGGCTGGGCATCGCCGGGCTCGATCGCGCCATCTTCGGCGAGTGGCTGCCGTCGGCGCCGGGCGTGCGCCACCTCGTGGGCTCCTCCATCGGCGCGTGGCGCTTCGCGGCCGCGTGCCTCGCCGATCCGGTGGCCGCCCTTCGCGAATTCACCGAGGCCTACACCGAGCAGCGCTATCCGCCGCGGCCCAGCGCGCGGCTGGTGTCGCAATCGGCGCGGGCGATGCTCGCGCGCCTGTTCGCCGGCCGCGAGGACGAGATCCTCTCGCATCCGCACTATCGCCTGCACATCCTCGCGGTGCGCGGGCGCTGGCCGCTCACGCACGCCTCCCGCGCGGCGACCGCGGCGGGCTTCGGCATGGCGGCGATGGCCAACGTGGTGGGCCGGCGTCATCTCGCGCGCTTCATCGACCGCACGATCTTCCACGACCCGCGCGAGCGCCTGCCCTTCCTCGACGAAGACCGGCGCTTCGACGCTTTCCATACGCATACGGTCGCCCTCGACCGTGCGAACCTGGGCGAAGCGCTGCTCGCCTCGGCCTCGATCCCGCTCGTTCTCGAAGGCGTTGCCGACATCCCGCGCGCGCCGGAGGGCATCTACTGGGACGGCGGCATCATCGACTACCACCTGCACCTGCCGTGGCATCGCGCCGAGGGCCTCGTGCTCTATCCGCACTTCGTCGACCGCATCGTGCCGGGCTGGCTCGACAAGGGGCTGCCGTGGCGGCGCGCCCGCGGCGAGTGGCTCGACAATGTCGTGCTGATCGCCCCCTCGAAGGAATACCTCGCGAAGCTTCCCCACGGAACGCTTCCCGACCGGCGCGACTTCGGGCGCTGCGACGGCGACGACGCGGGGCGGATGAAGTACTGGCGCGCCGCGATCGCCGAAAGCGACCGGCTCGCCGAAGCCTTCCACGAGTTCGTGCGGCGCCCCGACCCCTCGCGCGTGCTCGCGCTCTAGGCGGGGCGTTGCTCCTCGGCGCAGCGGCGGATCGCCTCCGCGCTCGCCTCGAGCAGCTCGTCGCGGCCCGCGGCGCGCCGGAGCGCCTGGGATTCGCGGAACAGCCGCGCCGCCTGGGCGTAGCGGCGCTGCTCGAAGAGGTTGCGCCCCGCCTCGAAGAGCACGTCGTGGAGCCATCCGCCGTGGGCGGGCATGGAGCGCGCGCGCGCGATCAGCTGGTCGAAGAGCGGCGTGGAGATCTCGTAGCGCCCCTCGCGCTGCATGACCTGCGCGAGGACGAGCTGCGCGGCGAATTCCGCGGCCGGGTCCTCGACGAGCTCGGCGAGCGCGATGGCGGCCGATGCGGTCCTGCGGGCCTCGTCCACCCGCCCCGCGATGCGCAGCAGCGGAGTGGCCTCGACGAGCATCGCGAGAAGCCGCGCCGGCTGCGATTTCGCGCCGGCGATGTCCTCGACGCGGGCGTCGACTTCGCGCGCGAACGCATCGGGATCCACGGGCACCTCGCGCAGGTCCCGGTCGAAGCGCCAGGCGAGCGCGGCGATGCCCGCGTTCATTCGACCTCGAGGTGCGCGCTCTTCACGATGCGCGCCCACTTCGCGCCTTCCTCGCGCAGGATCGCGCCGGCCTCCCCGGGCGTGCTCCCGCGCGGATCGATCCACTGGCGGTCCCACAGCGCCGCCTTCATCGCCGGATCGCGGATGATCCTCGCGAGCTCGGCATTGAGGCGCGCGATCGCCTCGGGCGGCGTGGCGGCCGGCGCCATGATCGCGATCCACACCGCGGCCTCGAATCCCGGGTAGCCGCTCTCGGCGACGGTGGGAACGTCGGGCACGAGCGGGGAGCGCCGCGCCGAGGTCTGCGCGAGCACGCGCACCTTGCCCGCCTGCACCTGCGGGATGAGCGCCGTCGGGTTGAGCGAGATGGCCTGCACGTCGCCCGCGAGGAGCGCCGCGACGGCGGGGGCGCCGCCGTTGTAGGGAACGTGCACCATCGAGATGCCCGCCATCGCGCTCAGCAGCTCCATCGACAGCTGCGAGATGCTGCCCTTGCCGACGGAGGCGTAGTTGAGCTTGCCGGGCGCGGAATGCGCGAGCGCGACCAGGCCCGCGAGGCTCGTCGCGCCCAGCGAGGCGTTCACCGCGATGAGGTTGGGCGAGGTCCCGACGAGCGTGACGGGCGCGAGGTCCTTCAGCGGATCGTAGGGCAGGTTGCGATAGAGCGAAGGGCTCACGGCGAGCGGGCCGTTGGTCCCCACGAGCAGCGTGCACCCGTCGGGCCGCGATTTCGCGACGGCGTCGGCGGCGATGTTGCCGCCCGCGCCCGCGCGGTTCTCGACGACGACCGGCACGCCGAGGGCCTTCGAGAGCGGATCGGCGAGGGCGCGCGCGACGAGGTCGGGCTGCCCGCCCGGGGCGAAGGGCACCACCAGCCTCACCGCGCGCTCGGGCGTCCAATCGGCGAGCGCGGCCGGCGCGGTGAGCACGCCGCCGAGCCAGCAGGCCCCGGCCGCAACAGTGCGAAGGGCTCGATTCATCCCGCCATTATCCCGAAACAGGCCCCGGAAATTTTGCATGCGTTGTGACCGTCTTCACTGTGGCGGCGCGGGCCGGCGTGATAGCCTCGACGCCGCGCACTCACAAAAAGACCATAAGGAGAATCCCGATGATCCGTTCCATCGCAGCGCGATCCCTGGCCCTTGCCTTCGCGGCCGCCCTTTCCGCCCTGGCCTTTCCGGCGGCAGCGCAGCTGAGCGAGGAAGCCGGCAAGCAAGTCGCACAGGAAGTGAAGCTCCTCGTCACCGAAGGCACCGCCGTGATCGGCGACCTGCAGCCGGCCATCAACGGCGGCAAGGTCGAGAAGGACAAGGCCGCCCCGGACGCCCTGGTCGCGCAGTTCAAGGCGCGCTACCAGAAGGCCTCGGGCGCCCCGCTCGACACCAATGCGAAGGGCGTCATCGGCGAGGTGCGCCGCGCGTACCTGCAGGCGTTCACGTCCGTCGTCACGCGCTACCAGTCCAACATCGTGAAGGGCGGCCAGGACGCGTTCGTCCCGGCGTTCTTCCGCGCCCAGGTGCTCAAGGAATTCAACCAGCTCACCACCGGCAAGGTCCAGGCCTACGCCACCAATCGCGATGCCGAGCTCATCAACAGCGACTGGGCCGTGCACAAGGTGATGAAGGGCTCGACGCTCGTGGCCGAGGTGGACGCGCTCATGAAGACGGGCGGGCTCGACCCCGTGGTGAAGCGCAGCGGCAACAGCGTGATGGGCTACTACCCCATGAAGCTCGCGCCCGCATGCGTCGCATGCCACGCGCAGAACGGGCTCAAGCAGACCGAGGGCGGCTTCGGCGGAGCGCTGGTCGCGGAAGTCCCGGTCCGGTAGGCCCGTACCGCCCGTGAGCCTGCAGCGGCTGCTGCGCCTGCTGCCCATCGGCCTCGTCGTGCTGGTGGCGCTCAACATGTCGATGCTGCTCGTGCTCGACCGGCAGGGGCGCGCCACGTTCGGGCAGCTGCGTGCCGCGCAGGTGCAGCGCGACGCGCTGGGCCGCATCCGCACCAACTGCGAGGCCCTCACGTTCAAGGCCATCGCCTGGACGCTCACGCGGCGCACGACCCAGGGTCGGATGTACGAGGAAGGCAAGAAGGCCTGCTTCGACGAGGTCGCGCAGGCGGCCACCGCGATGCCGCGCTCGGCCGGCGCCATCGGGGCGCTGCGCCAGAAGCTCGAGCAGCTCGCCGCGCTCCTCGAGACGATCCAGTCCGAGCACACCGACGAGACCAAGATGGTGACGGTGGGCCGCCTCGAGCGCGAGGTGCAGCCCCTCACCAGCTCCGTTCACAAGGACCTCGACGACCTCACGCGCGCGGCCGACGACGAGTCGGCGCGCCTCATGGCCGCGGCGCTCGAGAAGCAGGAGCAGACGCTGTGGCTGGGCGCCATCGTGGGCGTGCTCGCGATCGTGGTGGGCGCGCTGCTGGTGGGCGTGGTGACGCGCCGCATCCTCAACTCGGTGGGCGAGGCGGTCACGGTGGCGAGCGCCCTCGCCGAAGGCGACCTGGGCGTGGCCCCGCGCGTGAGCCGCGACGACGAGATCGGCAAGATGCTCGCCGCGATGGACAAGGCGCGCCAGGCGTGGATCGCGGCCATCGGCGAGATCCACCACGTGACCCAGCACATCGCGCGCACCGCCGAGGAGATCGCGCAGGACGCGGGCACGCTCAACGAGCGAAGCGTCCACGCGGCCTCGAGCCTGCGCACCACGGCGCGCTCCATGACGGAGCTGCTGTCCAACGTGGAAGCCTCCACGGCGTCGGCGCGCAAGGCCGCGGAGCTCGCGGGCGCGGCCACGGGCTCGGCCCGCGAAGGCGAGGCGGCGGTGGGCGAAGTCGTGAAGACCATGGACGACCTCAATGCGGCCTCGTCGAAGATCGCCGAGATCGTGGGGGTGATCGACTCCATCGCGTTCCAGACGAACCTTCTCGCGCTGAACGCCGCCGTCGAAGCTGCGCGCGCGGGAGAGCAGGGCCGCGGCTTCGCGGTCGTGGCCTCCGAGGTGCGCGCGCTCGCGCAGCGCTCGTCCCAGGCGGCGGGCGAGATCCGCGGCCTCATCGGGACCTCGGTAGCGGGCGTGCAGGAAGGCGCGCGCAACGCCGCGGGGGCGAGCCACAAGATCGTCCACATGGGCGAGTCCATCGGGCAGGTGTCGGCGATGATCGCCGACGTGTCGGGATCGGCCAGCCGCCAGAACCGGGAGATCGACCAGCTCTCGCGCAGCATCGCCGAGCTCGACCAGCTCACGCAGAACAACACCCGCATGGTGGGGTCGTGGACCGACCGCGCCGGGCACCTGCGCGAGGAACTGCAGCGCCTCGCGGGGCTGGTGCAGCGCTTCCGCCTGCCCGAGATTGCCCCTGCCGCCGGCGAGGTCCGCGCCGCGCCGTCGGATCGCCGCGACCTCGTGAGGCGGTAAAATGGCGGTTTCGCCCGCGCGGGACCGCCCTTGCAGCTGACGCTGGAGCAGTACGAGAAGATCCTTCCCACGAGCGCCACCGAGCACGAGGGGAAGAAGATGGTGTTCGCCACCCCCTCGATGTTCACCCTTTGGCGCGTGCAGACCATCCGCACGAAGGAGCCGTGGACGCTCGAGTGGATCTCCACGTTCTCGCCGGGCGAGGTGCTCCTCGACTGCGGCGCGAACGTGGGCATGTACACCATCTGGGCGGCCGTCACGCGCCAGTGCCGCGTGTACGCGTTCGAGCCCGAGGCGCAGAACTACGCGGTGCTCAACCGCAACATCCAGCTGAACGGGGTGGCCTCGACGGTGCGCGCCTACTGCATGGGGCTTTCCGACGCGACGGGGCTTTCGGTGCTCAACATGGCCGACATGCGCGTGGGCGGCTCGAACCACTCGGTGGGCGAGGCCCTCGACTTCGAGCACAAGCCGATGGCCACGAACTTCGTGCAGGGCTGCTACGCGGCGAGGGTCGACGAGCTCGTCGCGCGGGGCGACATCCCCGTGCCCAACCACGTGAAGATCGACGTGGACGGCTTCGAGCCGAAGGTGATCGCCGGCGCGCGGGCCACGCTGCGCGATCCGGCGGTGAAGTCGCTGCTGATCGAGACCAACCAGAACCTCGAGGACCACATGGCCATGGTCGCGGAGCTGAACGCGCTCGGCTTCAGCCACGACGAGTCGCAGGTCACGCGCGCCGAGCGCAAGGCGGGTACGTTCAAGGGTGTCGCGGAATATGTCTTCAGACGCTGAGCTGCAGCTGATCTACAAGGTGGCCAACGCGCCGGTGAACCCCTGGCCGTTCCCGCACTTCTACGTGCCGGACATCTTCCCGGCCGACTACTACGCGAAGCTCCAGGCGATGCTGCCGGAGCCCGACGCGATGAAGGCGCTGCCCGACGTGCGCCCCGTGCCGAAGGACTCGTACCGGGAGCGCTTCGTGATCGTGCTCTCGCCCGAGGCGCTGCAGGTCCTGCCGGAGGAGCAGCGCGCGTTCTGGAGCGACATGCGCAACACGCTGATGGGCGGGGCGTTCGCGCGGACCATGCTCGAGAAGTTCAACGCCCCGATCTCGCAGCGGTTCGCGGGGCAGCGCATCCGCTTCTACGACGAGGCGCTGCTGGTGAAGGACACGACCCACTATGCGCTGGGGCCCCACAGCGATTCGCCGCGCAAGGTGATCACGATGCTCTTCTACCTGCCGCGCGACGATTCCCAGCGCCACCTGGGGACCTCGATCTACCTGCCCAGGGACCGCAACTTCCGCTGCCCGGGCGGGCCGCACTATCCGCGCGAGGGCTTCGAGCGGCTGGCCACGATGCCCTTCATGCCCAACTCGCTCTTCGTCTTCCTGAAGACCAACAACTCCTTCCACGGCGTGGAGCCGGTGACCGACCCCGACACGCGCCGCTGGCTGCTGCTCTACGACATCCACCACACGGTGGATCAGTAGTTGAGGTTCGGCGCGAGCCAGCGCTCGGCCTCGCCGAGGTCCATGCCCTTGCGATGCGCGTAGTCGGCGACCTGGTCGCGCTCGACCTTGCCCACGGCGAAGTAGCGCGACTGCGGGTGCGCGAGGTAGAAGCCGCTCACTGAAGCCGCGGGCAGCATCGCGAACGAATCGGTGAGGGTGATGCCCGTGTTCTTCTCCGCGTCGAGCAGCCGGAAGAGCGCCTCCTTCCCGGTGTGGTCGGGACACGCGGGGTATCCGGGCGCGGGACGGATGCCGCGGTATCTTTCCGCGATGAGCTCCTCGCCGGAAAGCGCCTCGTCCGCCGCGTAGCCCCAGAAGCCCTTGCGCACGAGCTGGTGCAGGTGCTCGGCGAACGCCTCGGCGAGCCGGTCGGCGATCGCCTTCACCATGATCGCGCCGTAGTCGTCGTGCTTCGCGGCGAGCTCCTTCGCCTTGGCCTCGGCGCCCAGGCCGGCGGTGACGGCGAACGCCCCGATGTAGTCGGCCACGCCCGAGTCCTTCGGCGCCACGAAATCGGCGAGGCACAGGTTCGGGTTGCCCGCGGGCTTCTCGTTCTGCTGGCGCAGGTTGTGCCAGGTCGCCAGCACCCGGTCGCGCCGTTCGTTCGCGTAGATCTCGATATCGTCTCCCACCGAGGCGGCGGGCCACAGGCCGAAGACGCCGCTCGCCGTGAGCCAACGCCCCTTCACCACGCGCTCGAGCATCGCGCGGCCTTCCTTCATCACGTTGCGCGCCGCCTCGCCGACCACGGGATCGTCGAGGATGGCGGGATAGCTGCCCGCCAGGTCCCACGTCTGGAAGAAGGGAGCCCAGTCGATGAAGGGCACGAGCTTTTCGAGCGGATAGTTCCTGAGCGCCATCACGCCCAGCTGCCGCGGCACGGGCGGGGCGTAGCGCGCCCAGTCGACCGGCTCCGCGTTGGCGCGCGCAACTTCCAGCGGCACGCTCTTCTGCCCCGACTTGCGGGCGTGCGCCTCGCGGATCTTCGCGTAGTCGGCCCGCACCTCCTCCATGTACCTCGCACGGGCCTCCTCGCTGGAAAGCGTCGTCGCCACGCCCACGGCGCGCGAAGCATCCGGCACCCAGACGGTGGGGCCCGAGTAGTTGGGCTCGATCTTCACGGCCGTGTGCGTGCGCGAGGTCGTCGCCCCGCCGATCAGCAGCGGAAGCTCGAGGCCCATGCGCTGCATCTCCTTCGCGACGTGCGCCATCTCCTCGAGCGAGGGCGTGATGAGGCCCGAGAGCCCGACCATGTCGGCCTTCTCCCGCTTCGCGGTCTCGAGGATGGTCTCGCAGGCCACCATGACGCCCAGGTCCACGACGTCGAAGTTGTTGCACTGCAGGACCACGCCCACGATGTTCTTGCCGATGTCGTGCACGTCGCCCTTCACGGTGGCCATGACGACCTTGCCCTTGGCCTTCGCGTCGGCCGCGCCCAGCCGCTTCTTCTCCTCCTCGATGAAGGGCACGAGGTGCGCGACCGCCTGCTTCATCACGCGCGCGGACTTCACCACCTGCGGCAGGAACATCTTGCCGGAGCCGAAGAGGTCGCCCACGACGTTCATGCCGTCCATGAGCGGCCCCTCGATCACCTGGATGGGACGCTCGTAGAGCGTGCGCGCCTCCTCGGTGTCCTCGACGATGTATTGCGTGATGCCCTTCACCAGCGCGTGCACGAGGCGCTCCTGCACCGTGCCCCTGCGCCACGCGAGGTCCTCGGCCGCATCCTTCTTCTGCCCCTTGAAGGTCTCGGCGAACTCGACGAGCCTCTCGGTCGCATCGGCGCGGCGGTTGAAGATCACGTCCTCGACGCGCTCCAGGAGTTCCCCGGGGATTTCCGCGTACACGCCGAGCTGGCCCGCGTTCACGATGCCCATGGTCATGCCGGCCTTGGTGGCGTGGTAGAGGAAAGCGGTGTGCATCGCCTCGCGCACCGGGTCGTTGCCGCGGAACGAGAAGGAGAAGTTGGACACGCCGCCCGAGGTCTTGGCGTGCGGGAGGTTGCGGTGGATCCACGCCACCGCCTCGAGGTAGTCGCGGCCGTAGGTGTTGTGCTCCTCGATGCCCGTGGCCACCGCGAAGATGTTGGGGTCGAAGATCGCGTCCTCGGGCGGGAAGCCCACCTGCTCGGTGAGGATGCCGTAGCAGCGCCGGCAGATGTCGATCTTGCGCTGCAGCGTGTCGGCCTGCCCCTTCTCGTCGAAGGCCATGACGATCACCGCGGCGCCGTAGCGGCGGGCGAGCCGCGCCTGCTTCACGAACTCCGCCTCGCCTTCCTTGAGCGAGATGGAATTCACGACGCACTTGCCCTGCACGCACTTGAGGCCCGCCTCGATCACGCTCCACTTCGAGCTGTCGATCATCACGGGAACGCGCGCGATGTCCGGCTCCGAGGCCACGAGCTGCAGGAAGCGCGTCATGGCCGCGGCCGAGTCGAGCATCGCCTCGTCCATGTTCACGTCGATCACCTGCGCGCCGTTCTCCACCTGCTGGCGCGCCACCGAGAGCGCCTCGGCGTAGTCGCCCGCGAGGATGAGGCGCGCGAAGGCCTTCGAGCCCGTCACGTTGGTGCGCTCGCCCACGTTCACGAAGAGCGAGTCGTCGCCCACGTTGAGCGGCTCGAGGCCCGCGAGGCGCAGCTTCGGCGCGATCTTCGGCACCACGCGCGGCTTGAAGACCGAGACGGCCTCGGCGATGGCGCGGATGTGCTCGGGCGTGGTTCCGCAGCATCCGCCGGTGATGTTGAGCCAGCCGCTCTCGGCCCACTCGCGGATGTATCCCGCGGTCTCCGCCGGAAGCTCGTCGTACTCGGCCATGGCGTTGGGAAGGCCCGCGTTCGGGTGCGCCGAGACGTAGACGTCGGCGATGCGCGAGAGCTCCTCCACGTGCGGGCGCAGCTGCCGCGCGCCCAGCGCGCAGTTGAACCCGATGGAAAGCGGCTTCGCGTGCCGCACCGAGTTCCAGAACGCCTCGGCCGTCTGGCCCGAGAGCGTGCGCCCCGAGGCGTCGGTGATCGTGCCCGAGATCATCACCGGCAACCGCCCGCCGGACTCGTCGAAGTGCTCGTCGATGGCGAAGAGCGCGGCCTTGGCGTTCAGCGTGTCGAAGATCGTCTCGACCATGATGAGGTCCACGCCGCCTTCGACGAGCGCGGCGACCGCGACCTTGTACGCGTCCTTCACCTGGTCGAACGTGACGGCGCGGTGGCCCGGGT
>Ga0335069_10013258_pt1 | contig 11578 bp, 10 predicted proteins | sample Lox_Sample_11_FD_206714 | JGI IMG/M metagenome (GOLD analysis project Ga0335069, IMG submission 206714) | Soil microbial communities from Loxahatchee National Wildlife Refuge, Florida, United States - Lox_Sample_1.1 | ecosystem: Environmental > Terrestrial > Soil > Wetlands | place: USA...
GGTGTCAACACGCAGTTCATGCAGGCAGGCCCCGGGCGGCTGGGAATTTATTTTCTGGAGAAAGGGGCTTCGCAGCGTCCGTCCAAGGTTGTCTACGACCGTAACTTTTCATCAATCTCCCAGCTTCAGAAGAAAGATTTTGACTGGCCTGCCATCTTTGCAGGTGCCCATTGGTTTCATTTCACCGGCATTACACCCGCGCTGGGCGACAATGTCGCAGAGGCTGTACTGGATGCCTGCAAGGCGGCTAAAGACGCAGGCCTCACTATCAGCTGTGATCTGAATTTTCGAAAGAATCTCTGGTCAAGCAAGAAGGCCGGTGCGGTGATGGCCGGATTCATGCCTTTCGTCGATGTCTGCATGGCGAATGAGGAGGATGCAGAGAAGGTCTTTGGCATACGAGCAGCCGACAGCGATATGACCGCAGGCGTGCTGAGTCATGAAGGGTACAAAGCTGTGGCCAGCCAGTTGAAGGAACGCTTCGGCTTCAAGGCAGTAGCAATAACGCTCAGAGGGAGCATTTCCGCGTCTGATAACAACTGGGCCGCCATGCTTTATAAGAACGGGGAATATTATTTTTCGCGTAGCTATCCCATCCACATCGTGGACCGGGTGGGCGGGGGCGATTCTTTCGCCGCCGGCCTCATCTACGGTCTTCTATCAGAATACAGCGACCGGGATACTCTCGAATTCGCAGCCGCCGCATCCTGCCTCAAACACTCTATCGAGGGCGATCATAACCACATGACCGTGGACGAAGTAAGAGCCCTCACAGCAGGCGACGCTTCGGGCCGTGTCCAGCGCTAGAAATAGAATGATCAATCGGGATTTTTCAAGGCGTCGATGATGAGCCGGCTCACTTCCTGATGATGTTCCAGCAAGTCATATTTGCCATCCTTAAGCAGCCACCGGCTGACAATGTGCTCCAGGGGACCGAGGACGAAATGGCGCAAAATGAAGACGTCCGTATCCTTTCTGATGACCCCTTCCTCCTGTCCCTCTGCTATGATGTCCATGACCTGGCCCACTGACTTCTTCAGAAAGTCGTAGGTGTCGGTCTTGACAAAACTCTTGCTGACCCGCATCTCCAGCATCAGTATGCGCCCGTAATCCGGATTCACCTTAAAGAAGTAGAGGAAGTACCACACGAATTTGCGGACCTTGTTGAATGCACCGGTGATCCCCTGGAGGTGCAGCTCCAGCTGCGTCCGGAATTCCTTCGTTTTTTCAACCGGTATTGAGAAGAAAAGATCTTCCTTGTTCTTGAAATACTGGTAGATGCTGCCATCGGCAACAGAAGCCTTTTCGGCTATCTCTGCTATGGTGGCCGCCTGGAAGCCTTTCCTGCTGAAGACTTCTATCGCCGCCTGTATGATCGCTTCTCTCTTTATTGCCTTCTTATGTGTGCTGTTCACCGGCATAGGTCTCTACGACACTCTTCCATTATCTTCGCCGACGCTCGCTTTGCATGTCAAGAACAACAAGAACTGGCTTTTCATCACCGATAAGAGCGGATCAAGGCTATGATAACTGCGGATAACTCCTTTCATGCCCACTCCTTCTCAAGTCTTTATGCCGGACGCGTGTAATCATGCTGGCGCATTCCGATCTGCATTTTCAAAAGCCACGCAAAGCATCCAGCGCCGATCAACACAAGGACCCACGAAGGCGATATGAGGAAAAGAGCTGCTACAAGGGCGATAATCCTGTCGATGGGCTTGAGCGGCCGCTCGAAATAATTTTCGCCCGCGACAGCCAGGCACCATATACCCGCGAGGGCCGCAACAACCGTTGCGAGCACTACATACCATGGGCCCACGAGCAGGAGGGCATGGTTATAGGCGAACATAATGGGGATGACGAAAGCCACGGTCGCCATACGGGTGGCGAGCCAGCCTGTTTTCCATCCGTCCGCACCTGCTATCGATGCAGCGGTGTAAGCCGCGGTCGCATCCGGAGGCGTGATCAAGGCAAGGCACGAATAGTAGAAAGCGAAGAGATGTGCAGCGTAATTCGGCAACCCGAGCGCCACGAGTGCGGGGATCACGGTAGCCGCCTGAATGATGTATGCAGGCGTGGTGGGCATGCCGAGACCGAGCAGAAATGAAATGACGAATCCCAGCATCAACCCGGCAAAGAGGCTTCCTCCGACGATCCCCACGAACGCACTCGAGATCCGCTGACCGAATCCAGTCACGTCGACCGAACCAACAATGAGACCTGCGGCTGCTGTGGAGGAGAGCACGATAAGGATGTTCCTCGCGCCCACTTCAAATGCGGAAAGAAGGCCTATGATATTGAGCCGCGTTGCACGACGGAACTGGCTTGCAGCAATGGCGGCGAGAATGCCATAGCCTCCTGCAAAGCGGGGTGAATATCCTGCGATAAGGAGGTAGAGCAGCACGGCTACGGGAATAATCATGTGGCCGTATTCCCTCAACGTTTGCCTTATCGTGATACCCGTGTCCACGCCACGCAGGCCCAGCTTCTTCGCTTCGATGTGGACCGTCGCAAAGAGGCTGAAATAGTAGAGCACCGCAGGGAAGAGCGCATACTTGAGGATGGTCACGTACGGTATGCCGCTGAATCCCGACATGACAAACGCACAGGCCCCCATGACAGGCGGCGTCATCTGCCCTCCGCAGGAAGCAACGGCTTCCACGGCAGCGGCGAAACTCGGCTTGTAGCCCGCTTTCTTCATCATCGGGATCGTGATACTTCCCACTGTCGCCACGTTGGCCGACGTGCTGCCGGTTATTGAGCCGAAAAAAGAGCTTCCCACTATGGCCACCTTTGCGGGGCCGCCTGTCATGCGCCCTGCGAAGGCCATGGCTATGTTGCTGATGAGCGTGGAGCCGCCGGTCTTCATAAGTACAGCCCCGAATATGACAAAGAGCGCAATGTCCGTTGCCGAGACGCTCAAGGGTATACCAAAAATGCCGCCAAGCGAGAGATAGAGGAAATCGATAAGGTCGAATACTGAATGAGACGTGGAATGGAAGACGCCGGGAAGATACGGACCGACCAGGGGGTAGGCCACGAAGCCGAGCACGCAATAGAGCATGCCCATACTGATCACTCGCGTGCATGCGAAGAGTACCGCCAGTATGGTGCACAGGCCGAAGACAATTTCGTACCAGTGGAGAGGGGTGATGAAGGTGAAACGCTCTGCGGTGACCCAGCCGTAATTGGTGAGCACGTAGCCGACACCCACGATCGCGAATGCGATCAGGAGCCAGTCGTACCAGGCCGGTCTGGGTGCACCCGACTTACTCTTTCCTCTCGCAGTCACGAGAAAAACGACGATGAGCCCGAGGCCAAGGTGTACACCCCGCTGGGCGAGCGCATCGAGTGTTCCGAAAATAGCCGTATAAAGATGAAAGAGGCAAAGGGCCGTTGACACCGCAAGAGAAAGTTTCAGATGAAAGGGGCGTGTTCCCCAGAACTCCTGCCATGATGGACCCATGAACTCCCCCTATCTTTTGTACGTCACCAGTGTCGTGGTTTTTGTCTCGGCAGCAACACCAAAGTTGGCACAGGAAGCGTCCTGCACGGTCACTTGATAAGGCCGCGTTCCTTGTAGTACTTGAGGGCGCCGGGGTGAAGCGGAATACCGACATCCTTTCCCATATCCTCCAGGCGCGCATACTCCATCGACTTGAGCACCGCCGGATAACGCGAGTAATTCTGCCCGATGGCTTTCACGATGGCATAGGCAAGTTCATCAGGCATACTTTCAGTAACAACGAGATGCGCCCGGACGGCAACCCCTTTAACCGGGTAATCTATACCTTTGTACAGGCCCGTGGGAAGGGTGTACGCCTCCACACCCCGGAACTTTACCAACTGCGCTATTTTGTCATCAGGTATGGATATAAGCCTTATCTGCCGGTGAGAGTTCACGTTGATGACCGGCGCGAAGGGAAAGGGGATTGTCAGAAAAAGAAGGGAGTCGAGGTGCCCGTCTATGAACTGCACGGCCGCATCTTCGAAGCTCAAGAATTGCACTTTCATGTCGTTATAGCTCATGCCGTACAGTTTAAAGAGTCTCTGCGCTTCTATGTCATTCGAGAGACCTCGCGCTGCAGGGCTCACCCTCTTGCCCCGTAAATCTTCTATCTTCTTTATATCTGAATCAGCACGGACTACAAGATGGGTTGCCTGCGGATAAAGCGTGACAAGCGACCTGATGCTTCTTATTTGCCCCATGGATTTGAAATACCCCTCGCCGTCCCATGCCTCGGCGGTTGCGTCTGTGAGGCTGAAACCGATGTTGAACTTTCCCTGCTTCATGCCCATCAAGGTCGCCGTCGGGGTGCTGGGGACATTAGCTCCGCTGATGTTGGGGTAAGCCTTCTTGATATCCTCCAGCATGGCGCTCCCCAGTATCTGCCAGTTTCCTCCGGCGACGATCGTACCCCACGTCAGTTCATACTTTTTGGTTACTTGCGCCTCTCCCGAAGAACACGTCACGGTAAACGCAATGAAAACAGCAAGGAAAAAACCTGCCATGTTGGCACTGCTTCTTTTCATGATAACCTCCCCTCATTTCTTGAGCGTCATACAAAAGCCCTCAACGTACCGCCCCGCGTCCACGCTTGAATTACGCTGAATTCTATCATGCGGATGAACCGTGTCAAGGAATTTGCTTCACTCACACATCGCAATTCAGTTGACTAAACCCGGGCACCATACTAGGATTGAAACGCAACTACCTGAACTACCGGAGGTGACTCGCATGGGAAGTACGGACATCCATATCGGTGAAATGCTTGCGCGCAACGCGAGGATGTATCCGGACGATATCGCACTGATTGAAAAAATACCTGCTGAGAATAAAAGGTACGAGATCTCATGGAAAGAGTTTGACGAGAAGGCAAGTCGCTTCGCGAATGGTCTCCGTGCCGGGGGGATAGCCAAAGGCGACAAGGTGATGCACCTCATGAACAACTCCATAGAGTGGCTCATCGCCTACTTCGGCATCGTGCGCACCGGTGCCTGGGTTGTTCCGCTCAATTTCCGCTTTATGAGTTCAGACATAAAATACTGTGCAGATGTGGCAGAGCCGCAGATCTTCGTCTTCGGGCAGGAATTCACCGAGAGAATTGATCCGATAAAGGAAGGACTTCCGACCGTGCGACAATTCATCTGCTGCGGAGGCGACGTGCCACCCTATGCAGATTCCTTTGCCCGCGTCATTGATGAATCTCCTAGAAACCCTGTCGATGTTCAGATTAGCCTCGAAGATCCCTGCGGTCTCTATTTCACGTCAGGCACCACAGGCCAGCCGAAACCCATTCTCCTCGTGCACAAGAACATGGCGAACGCATGCATAACTGAGAAGATGCATCATTACCAGACCAAGGACGATAACTTTATCCTTATTCCGCCTCTCTACCACACGGGTGCAAAGATGCACTGGTTCGGAAGCCTTATTGTGGGCGGCAAAGCAGTGATTCTTAAGGGAGCCACACCCGAGACGATCCTGAAGACAGTAAGCGAAGAGAAGGGTACCATTGTCTGGCTTCTCGTGCCCTGGGCCCAGGACATACTTGTTAAGCTTGACAGCGGGGAATTGAAACTTTCCGATTACCAGCTCTCTCAGTGGAGGCTGATGCACATAGGGGCCCAGCCTGTGCCCCCATCGCTGATCAAACACTGGAAAGAATACTTCCCCGACATGGGCTATGACACCACCTATGGCCTGAGCGAATCAACGGGTCCCAACTGCGTTCATCTCGGCATAGAAAATACCCACAAGGTCGGCGCCATCGGCCTGCCGGGCTTCAACTGGGAGACGCGCATCGTGGACGAAAACGGCACTGACGTGCAGTGCGGAGAACCCGGAGAGCTTGTGGTGCGCGGCAACGGTGTCATGAGAGAGTACTATAAGAATCCTGACGCCACGGCCAAGGCCCTGCGGGACGGATGGCTCTTCACCGGAGACATGGCCCGGCAGGACGAGGACGGCTTCATTTACATCGTCGACAGAAAGAAAGATGTGATCATCAGCGGTGGTGAAAACGTGTTCCCGGTTGAGGTCGAGGATTTTCTTCATACACATCCGAGCGTCAAAGACGTGGCGGCAATAGGCGTGCCCGACGAGCGTCTTGGCGAGCTGGTTGCCGTCGTCATCGACGTGGTGCCGGGCAAGACTCTGATGAAAGAAGATGTCCTTGCGTTTTGCGAAAAGCTGCCGCGCTACAAGAGGCCGAGGATAATCTTTTTCGGGGAAGTCCCTCGCAATCCGACAGGCAAGATCGAGAAGCCGAAGCTGCGCAAGCAATACATCGGCATGGAGGAAGCTTTTAAACTTAAGTAAAACAAAAACAGGTTAAGATTGAGGTCAAGGAGGTGCAAAAATTGAGACTTGACCCAATCAAACTCTGCCGGGTCATCTGAAAACTTCCTTCCAACGATGAATTTCTCTTTTTCGTTCTCCGTGCACGGTTATAGTGGGCAATCGTGAACGGTCATTCGAAAAGAGTTTCGCTTGACAAAGCCATTCCCGGATGCAACTATGGCGTAAATTATAACCTCCTTCGCCCACCTGGGGAACATGTTGACGTGAGGCATAAGCGAATGAGGAGGGTTATGCGACTCGTCACTCTCATCACTTCCGTCTTTATCGCTGCACTCTTTCTGTTCTCCGTAATAACCCCTGAGCCTGATTATGTGCAGGGGTACCAGGGTGCCACTGGTTTACCCCACGTTCGTCGAAAGCGATGCTGCGGTTTCACTCACCACTGGCTACGCAGCAGTGGCCGCATGCCGTCATATTAGTGAAGTCTTGACGCCTAAAGGGCGGGTCTGTTTCACGGATTCCTCCGCCTCCGCGATTAGTCTCTCCCGAGCACCTCCTAGCTTGTAATTGCGGATGGTTCTCTTCGACAAAAAGGTTGCCATTACGAATGGCATTGTGGACCCAATATAATGACAGCCAATTCTATCAGGGCCTTGATTGGGCGGGATTGTGCCAACTGGCCGGGTTGACCGCCATCATACCCTTATGGTGGGCGCTACGAGAGAGCGCTCCGTGCTACAGGGATTTCATCCCATCTGTAAGAGAACCCCCTTTCTCGAATGGAGAAGAGGGGTTCTCTTACGTTCGCCATCCGTTTTTAATTCACAAAGCACAAAGAACCATTATTCGAGGTGCTCCCATGCCAGCAGGGCTACGGTAAGATTTTCGGAGAGCGCCTTGAGACAAGGCTCAGGCCGGAACCTGCGCCAATAACAACGACATCGTATTCCTTCATCGTGTACCTCTTCTTTTCAATAACCGGCAGCGAATCTATTGCTTTCTCTGAAACTGCGGCGGAATGAGAATATACGTGAAGACGACCAGAAGTCCGAATGCAATATGCATGACGGTAAAGACCCAGGAAGGAAAATTGTAGAAGATGATGAGACGGACAAGGCGCGCAATGAAGGAGAGATTCTTCTCCACCGCCTGACTGGTCAGTTGCCGCAGGTCGTATTCCCACGCAGTGAGAGGACAGTTGATTCCCGTGGCTGCTTCAACCGCAACAAGCCCGACCGCCACGAGATGGCTGATGCGAAATAGAGGGTTTCTTATTCCCTTCCATCCGAAAATGGCGCCCACAAGAATGACTATCTCGCCACCGACCGCAAACAGGACGTAGAAAAGGTGGGTGACAACGATAACGTCTGCAACCAGAGCATAGTGGGCTTTCATGGGTGGCAGAAATGGGAAAATAGCGGCTCCGCCGCAAAAAAACGAAGACGCATCCCGAGAACCGCAGGCCTTACTGGTCTGAGATGCTCCGAGGCTGTTACGTCACGGTCAGGTCGAGGCTGCCTTCCCAGTAGCCATGGAGATTACATCGTTGATGGGCGATGAGCGTGACCTTGCCTGAAGGCGCAGATTCTTTTGTCAAAGTTACAACGAATGTCGTCTTTGGACTCAGGTATCCCCTGGGCTGAAAATCCATCCTGCCGGCAGGCTCATTGCCTATGTTCAGTTCTATAAACTCGATCCAGTGAACTGGTGCCATAGGATGAATGACTTCCCCGACACTGACTTCAACAGTAAACGGTTCCCCGGCCTTGACCGTTTGGGGAGCCTTTATGACAGGGGCATGCGACTTCTCCAACGGGGTCTTGCTCGACGGATTCTTAACCCTGTTGATATCTTCAAAGAGGCTCTGATCAACCTTCGTTGGGAAATATCTTTCAGCCGCATGGATTTGTCCGGCAACTCCCGCTGCCATGGTACCAATGGCTACGCTTTTAAAAAAAGTTCTCCTATCCATAGCTCCTCCCATTACTCAAAGCGATTTAGAAACAAATAACGCTCAACGCCTGTCGCAGGCCTTTAAGGGTAATACTAATCACGCAATGGCCTGCTTGCCAGGCAGGCGTATATTACGGGCGTCCATCAACGTGGGACTGACCAATCGGTAAATTTATGGGCGATCTGCGGGTTGCTCGACACCTCTTTTTTCTCACAAATACCTTTGGATGGCTAAGGAGTGCTGAACTGTTGCATCGGTCCTTCACAGGCCGAGATTCACATCACGCGTGGTATCAGAGACTTCTTCATTTGAGACTCGACAGTCGATCAGCGACATAACGGCTGCCAATTTTATACCGACACAGTATAATTAGTGTGTATTTATGATTATGCGTACCGGCCAACCATTTTGAAGCCCTTTCCGCAACTATTTCTTGACGTGATACGCTGACAGGCCATAAAATTGCAGCAAATGCAGAATAAGCATAAAAAAAGATGTTATGTGTGGGTATACATTAGCAACGCCAAAAAGGAGGATCAGACATGCCTAAAGAACTCAAGGTTCGATGGGGTTGGCTTAAGGCTATGTATATTTATACTATCATTGGCGCGGGTGGAGTCGGGCTGGGAATAGTTGTCATGCCTGATGGAATGCGCTCAATCTTCGGCTTTCCAAGCCAAGATGCGATTGTTTTTGGCCTTTGTGGAAGCGTCTATGTGGCATTCGGGCTTTTGTCGATCTTGGGCCTGCTGTCTCCTTTGAAATTCTCCCCTATTTCATTGTTTCAGTTGTGTTACAAGGTAGTCTGGTTCATTGGCGTGATTCTTCCTATTCTATTTGCAGGGAAATTTCCGAATTATGCGCTCATCTATGTTGTGGTTTTTGCAACCTATGTCATCGGAGATCTGATCGCAATACCTTTTTCATATGTTTTCGCCAAACAGTCAGATCGGTAGGACGAGTCATTTGGGAGAAGACTGTCAAACAAAAAGACCACATACCCACCGGATGGAGCCGACCCCTACAGCCAGTCGCGGCTCATCCGCCCGTTGATAGTTACTGACGGTAATACGCAATACTTTCGTTATCCCTGAATGCTCCACTTGTATAGGTGTACATCAGCATTTTTTCGGTGTCAGCTCATGCTGAAAAATTTATCTAAGGAAATTTTATCGATGTCTTCCTGGTAGTGCTGAATTCTTACATCTTTCGTTTTCTGCTCCATTACAAAGCGAAAGAAATATCATAATCCATCAGCTTGTGGGGCACAAATTGGTTACGATTGATCTCTGAGTCAAAGAACTGCCTGTAACCTTCTTGCGATAGCGGATAACTTAATTTGTCGCGCTGCAGAAGCTCGGCAAAACCAAAAGAAAAGACTAGAGACGAGAACGCGAAGGTCAAGCTAATAGCATACTATTCGAGTTTAAACTACCCTCTTTCTTTTCCTAGCCTCATATTTTGCCTGCGCTTCGTTGAAAAGCTCTTGTTCTTCTTCGGTGCTTATAATTAGTGGCGGCATTGCCACCGGTTTTCCTTGTTCATTCACGGCTACCATAACAAAATCCGCCTTATGCGTAGGCAGCTTTATTTCGGTAAAAAGTTTCTCCAAATAGACTTCCACCCTGACCGTCGCGGAAGAATGGCTGACGAAAACAAGCCGGGAATGAACGATAACCAAATCCCCCACTTTAACAGGATTCAAAAACGTTATCTCATCCACCGCTGCTGTCACTGTCAGTGTATGACAGTGACGGACAGCAGCCACGCCAGCAGCGTTATCCATCAGCTTCATGAGTTCACCACCGTGTACATTACCCGCAGGGTTTGCTTGGTCCGGCAGCATCACTTGGGCCATATACGTACGAGAATGTCCTACCGTCCGGCCCTTTATTTCTTCACCACTTTCCATGGTTTCGAGGATCTTAGTCAAACTCTGTGCGTGGCTGGCTTCAACGCCAGCCAATCTGCAGAAGAACTCGGCAATTTCCGTGAATCCCTCCCTTTCAGCAACCCTGGCTGCCTCCGGATAGACCTTTTCAGCCTCCTCGTGTTCCTTTAGTATTGCTGTTTCTAGGTTTGCTTTAACGCCTTTTACGCCTTCTAAAACTCTGAAACTATGACGAGCATGCTCCATTTCGTTTTGAGCGGTAGCCAGATATATATCGGCCAGCTCTTCTTGCCCTGCCTCCTTAGCTGCTTGTGCCATCTCGCCATACCGGAAAGAGATGTAAAGCTCGTCTGTCAGAAGCTTCTGTAGATTTCGTTCTGTTTCGCTACCACGTATCTGCATGTTTCCCCTCTTCCCTGTTGTCCCATTCATTGGTTGAGATTGAAGCCTTGCTCACACGTGGGTAGTCCGCGTAACTCATAAGGAGAACAAAGCTACATAAGACTAAACACGAAAAAGCGAATTGTCTATTTCAAAAAAAACTGGGCATGTATGGGCTGACCCTCTTCTTTCGCTTCTAGGAGCCTTGCTGACTCATCACATTATTCGAGAGATAAGGGCCAATGCTTGTTAGCAACGCGTATTCCTCACCCTCATGGATCATGCTCGGGCAAATATTGTGGAATTATGCAATTCGCTGCCCGAGCATGTCTTCCTGAACTGGTGATCTGAAGATTTCTTGCTCTGGTACCAGCTTCGAGGCGGTAATGGTGCACTTTCATTAGATCAGAAACTTAAGTCGGACGCGAGGCGGCGCGGTGTTTTCCGGCACGGCACGAGATTCAGCACCCGGGTGGCAACATCAACCGGGCTCGTGTGTGCAACGTGTTCGCCTTTCACATCGAGGTCTTTTTCATTCGTCGCTCCCGGCTATTGACATCTGTCGTGCGCAGCCTGATATTACTTGGAGGCCTGCTTGACGTCAAACCATACTTCTTTACACGCTCTGGCTGCTCTGGTATCCCTTGGAGCGTCTTCAACAACCTTCTTCGAGGAGTGATCATTGAAGGATGAAGCATCCAGGCGCGGGAAACCGGCTTTCGAAAAGGAACATTCCAGTGAAAGAGATGGGCGAAGTATCACAGCGGAAGCTGCCACAGGATCTCCCCCCCCCCGACACTTGGATGGTCACGATAACCACCTCGAGGATCTAAAGGCGCTGCTCGAAGAGCGTACCAATGCGCTTGTCGAAACCTTCGAAGCGTTGAACGCCAGCAAGGCGGACTACTCAGCAATCCTCGACACGATCCCGCTCGCCTTCCTCTCGCTCGACGAAGACCTGCGCGTGCTCTCCTGCAACAGCAGCGCTGGCCGATTACTGAACACGACGTGCGAAGAGCTCGTGGGTAAGAAACTCTGGTCATCCCCC
>Ga0335069_10013259_pt1 | contig 11578 bp, 11 predicted proteins | sample Lox_Sample_11_FD_206714 | JGI IMG/M metagenome (GOLD analysis project Ga0335069, IMG submission 206714) | Soil microbial communities from Loxahatchee National Wildlife Refuge, Florida, United States - Lox_Sample_1.1 | ecosystem: Environmental > Terrestrial > Soil > Wetlands | place: USA...
AGGCTGGAGTGCGCGCGTTTCCGCGCGACAGGGCCGACACGATCGAACTGTCGTATTTTCGTACACCTGCCGCACCCTGTCAACCGCTTGGCTGCAAATCACTTGTCCGCGGTCGCGGGCGCCTGGCTGCTGGCGGCGGCGGCCGCTCAGGCGTAGCTTGCCCGGCGTGAAGATCTACACCAAGACGGGGGACCGCGGCGAGACGTCGCTGGCCGGCGGCAACCGCGTCCCCAAGGACCACGTGCGGGTGGCGGCGTACGGTGACGTGGACGAGGCGAATGCCGCCATCGGCGCCGCGCGCGCCACGCCGCCAGCCGACGCGACCGACGCGACCGACGCGCTGCTCGCGCGGGTGCAGCAGGACCTGTTCGCGATCGGTGGAGCCCTGGCTTCCCCCGAGCCGGAGGCGCTGCGCGCCGCCCAGCGCGCCAAGGTCGCGGTTACCCCCGAACAGGTCCGCGCGCTCGAACTGGCCATCGACGAGGCCGAGCGCGAGCTGGTGCCGCTGCGGCAGTTCGTGCTTCCGGGCGGGTGCCCCAAGGCCGCGGCGCTGCACCTGGCGCGCACGGTGTGCCGCCGCGCCGAGCGCGCGGTCGTGCACCTGGCGCGCGAGCAACCGGTGCCGCCCGAGATCCTGACCTACCTGAACCGTCTCTCCGATCTGCTGTTCGTGCTGGCACGCCTGGCCAACCACAGGTCCGGCCAGCCCGACGTCACGTGGTGAGCGGCACAAGCATCCGCGTCCCTGGCGCCGACGCGCCGGACACGTCGTACGAGGTCATCGTGGGGCGCGGCGTCTTGGATCGGCTGCCGGCACTCCTCGCGGAGCGGTGCCCCGCGCACGTCTACGCCGTCGTCAGCGACAGCCGCGTGGCGGACCTCTACGGCGAGCGCGTGCTGTCGCAGCTCGAGGGCGCCGGACTGAGGGCTCGCCGGTTCGTCTTCCCCGCCGGGGAGTGGAACAAGGTCCGCGACACCTGGGCCGACCTCTGCGACCGGATGATCGCCGCGGGCATCGGACGCGACGCGGCGGTCGTCGCACTCGGCGGTGGCGTCGCCGGCGACCTGGCGGGCTTCGTCGCCGCCACCCTGCATCGGGGCATTCCCTGCGTGCAGGTCCCGACCACGGTCCTCGCGATGGTGGACGCGTCCGTGGGCGGCAAGACGGGCATCGACCTCCCCGCCGGCAAGAACCTGGTCGGCGCCTTCCATCCGCCGCGCTTCGTGCTCGCCGACATCGACTCCCTGGCCTCGCTGCCCCGCAACCAGATCGCGTCGGGCTGCGCCGAGGCCATCAAGCACGGCATCATCGCCGACGCCGCCTACGCCGACGACGTCGGGCGCGCGGCCGGCGAGTGTCTCGCCCACTCGCTCGACGCGCTCGAGCGCATCGTCGTGCGCAGCGTGCGCATCAAGGCCGACATCGTGGCGGCCGACGTGCGGGAGCGCGGCATCCGCCAGGTCCTGAACTTCGGGCATACCGTGGGGCACGCCGTCGAAGCGCGCAGCGGCTACGCCCTCCTCCACGGTGAAGCGGTCGCCATCGGGATGGCCGTCGAAGCGTCGCTCGCCGAGGCCACCGGTCTCGCGCGCGCCGGCACCCGAAGCCGCGTGATGGCGCTGCTCGAACGCTACGACCTCCCAGCCACCGTGCCCGCCACGCTCGCCTGCGACGACCTCATCGAGGCCATGCGCGCCGACAAGAAGGCGCGCGCGGGCGTCATGCGCTTCGCCCTTCCAGCCTCGATCGGCGAGATGGCGCACAGTGCCGACGGTGCCTGGACGGTGGAGGTCAGCGCCGAGGACATTCGCACCGCGCTCGACGCCAACAGATAAGCGCCACCAAGCAACACCTATAGCGACATCAATCAATCACAGCGTTTGTAACACCTTGTTTTACAATGTCTTAGCATATCGCTGCGCTATGTAATCGGTGTTTACCGATGACGCCGTGTTTACGACTCTCCCCAAGCGACAACCGAATAACAACTTAGTGATGTGGATAATTATGTTCGCTTGACACCATTTCCGGGCGTCCTATTATGGGCCCGCCTTTGACCACCCGATTGGACGTTTCCGTTCCACATCAACACAAGACTCGCTAGGGGCCCCGAATGCTGGAGCGCCACAACAGCAAGTCCAAGAGCTTCTTCCGTCAGAGCGCCTCGGGCGCGTTCGACCAGTATCTGCAGGACATCCAGAAACTCCCCCTCATTGACGATCCAGCCGAAGAGCGGCGGCTCGCGCGGCTCGCGCAGAAAGGCGATCCGGCGGCGGCCGAGCGACTGGTGACGGCGAACCTGCGGTTCGTCATCTCGTACGTGAAGAAGTACCAGGGCCACGGCCTCGACTTGTCGGAGCTGGTGGCGATCGGGAACGAGGGGCTGCTCAAGGCGGTGCGGAAATTCGATCCCGAGCAGGGCGTGAAGTTCATCTCGTACGCGGTGTGGTGGGTGCGGCAGGCGGTCCTGAAGGCTCTGGCCGAGCAGACCCGCAGCGTGCGCATCCCGCTCAATCAGAACGCGCAGCTCATCAAGATGTCGCGCACCGAGATGGTCCTGGCGCAGGAGCTCGGCCGCGAGCCCACCGACAACGAGATTGCCCGCGCGCTCGAGGACACGGTGGACAACGTGCGCACGGCGCGGCGCATGACGGCGGCTGAGGTCTCGCTCGACGCGCCGGTGGACCGGACGGACCGCGACGCCGCGACGCTGGGGGAGCGCTTCGCCGGCGTCGAGGGTGGCGAGATCGAGGAAACCACCGACTCCAAGCTGATGCGCGGCTTCATCGACCAGGTGTTCAAGAAGTACTTGACGCCGCGCGAGCGGAAGATCCTCTATCTCTACTATGGACTGGAGCAGGGTTCCGAAGCGATGACGCTGGAGAAGATCGGGGCCCTCATGGGCGTGACCCGCGAGCGCATCCGGCAGATCCGGGAGCGCGCCTTCGAGAAGCTGCGCGAGTGTCCGGACGGGCAGGCGCTGATGCGGTTCTGGCGGGCGGCCTGATTCTGGACCGCCGGATCCGAAGGCGGCCGTAGCGCCGGAGGCACAGCGGCGCGGACGCACAGACGCACAGCGGTGCCGAACGCCAAGGGGCCAGCCTCGCTCGAGACTGGCCCCTTCGCATTGCGACCGCTTCGCGTCCGTGCGTCTGTGCGTCCGTGCGTCTGCCCCTACGGCCCCGGCTTGATCGCCTGGCAGATCGGATTCGCGCCCGCGCTGGCCGGATCCGCGCACGCGGCGTCGTAGACGATGGTCGGCTGGTCGCCGGCCACGTGGATCACGCGGCCTTCCCCGGTCGTGACGTAGAAGTCCGCGGCCGCGGTGCCCCAGACGGCGCGGGCCCGGCTCATGTCGAAGGCCTGCATCCGCACCGCCATCATCATGGGATTCGCCTGCATCTGCGCCATCAGCTGCTGGCGCTGCTCGGCCTGCTGCTGCACCTGCTCCGGCGTGGCGCCCGGCTGCGGCTGCTGTCCGTACATGATCCGCATCATGTCGGCCTGCGCGGAGACGGCCGTCCACCGGCCGCCCGCGAAGCGGGCGAAGCCGCCTCCTTCGTACAGCGCGATCGGGGTAGCGTCGCCGGCGAGCGTCACCCACCCCACCTGGGTGCGCGACATCGCCGAAGCGGCCGGCGGCAGGAGCTGCCACGCGCCACCGCTGCTCGTCGCGATCGCCTTGGTGCCATCCTCCCGCTCCCCGAACAGCAGGAGCGTGCCGCGGGCGGCCGAGAGACCGGTCCATCCGGCTGCGCCCGCGACCGGGTCGGAGATCTTCTGTCCGTCCCAGCCGAGGGTCGTCCAGGAGCCGCCGCTCCACCGGGCGACGACGCCGGCCTGGCGACGCTCGCTCGGCTGCGGATCGTAGTAGACGAAGCCGGCGACGATCACGTCGCGGCCCGCCAGGACGAGCGCGTTGGCGCGAAACGGCAGGGGCAGGGCCGCGGCCGTCCATGCGCGGCCGTCGTAGTGCAGCAGCTGCGGCGCCTCGCGGTCGCTGGTGGACTGCGCGAGCGCGTACACGTCGCCCGGCCCGCGCCCGGTCACCGCGACGAGCTGCCGGTCCGTGGGTACCGTCATCCGGCTCCACGAGCCGCCGTCGAAGTGCAGCACCGCGCCGCCGTCGCCCACGGCGAAGACGTCGCGCGGACCGCTGGCCCAGACACCGTAGAGCGTGCCCGGCCGGCTCACGCCGAACGGCATTTCGTTCCACGCCTGGCCGTCCCAGTGCAGCGCGGCGGGGGCCTCGCCGACCACCCAGATGTCCGTCGGCGAGTTCCCCCAGATCGCCCGGAACTCGACCTGCGCCCGCAGCGGCAACACCGCCGCGACGCACAGACCGGCGGAGAGCCACGCTGTGCGATGCCGCTTCATGGTTCCTCCCGGATACCGCGGTTCGGCCAATGCTAGCGCGGCCGGATCAACATCATCAAGGGCACCGCGCGCCAGCCCGGCATGCGCCTCACCCGCCCGGGGAAGCGCACCACCAGCTGGGCCGAGATCCCGCCGTCGAGCGCCACCGCGTCGCGGCAGCCGGCGGCCGCCGCGATGATCGCCTGCTCGGGCAGCGTCAGTCCGACCGGAATGGTGCCGGCCGGCTCGCCGAACAGCTCGAAGTTGCTGAGTAGCAGGCGCACCGTGCCGTCCGCCCCCGTGCACAGCGTGAGCCGCCGGTCGCGGTGCGTGCGTGACAGGCGCAGGCCCGACGTAGCCCCCAGCGCCACGCGCCCCTCGCGCACCAGCCACGGCAGCACCTGGAACGCCGACGCGCCGCGCAGCGAGTCCGCCGCGGGCGGCGCGAGCAGCCTGAGCCCGCCGTCCTCGATGGCGACCGCGGCATCGAGCCAGTCGGCGCGCCGTCCGAGTCGCACGCCGTCGAGCGCCACGAGGCCCTGCGGCGCGCCGTCCTTGCGGAACAACCCCGTGTTGACGGCCGCCACCACGGCCGTGTCGGCCATCCAGGCGTCGGCGGTGCGCGGGGCGAACCGGGACGCGGCGGCCAGCGAGAAGCGATAGCGTGAGGGGGCGATCTCCACGATGGCGACGCTGTTGACCAGCACCCCACCGGACGCCCGCACCTCGAAGCTGCCGGCCCGGAGGCCGGGGCGCGCATCGGTCCACCGGATCGCGCCGGCCAGCAGCGGGTCGGTGGCTGCCGGTGCCCCGGGCGTGAACGCGCGCCACGGGACCCAGGCGCCGCCGATCTTGAGGTCGAGCGCCGGAGGCTGCGCCGCTTGGAGCACGGCGAGCACCAACGCGGTCGCTAGAGGTGCCAGAGCCGGGAAGCTACATTGCTGCGTATCCCGATGGAACACGCCGACCTCGCAGAGGAGCTGTCCCGAATCGTCGGCCCGCGCTTCGTTCGCACCGAGCGGGCGGAGCTGGCCACGTTCGCGTCGGACGGCCTGCCGACGCTGCGACGCACGCCGGCGCTCGCGGTCCTTCCCGGCTCCGGCCGCGAGGTGAGCCACGTGTTGGCCGCGCTCCATCGCCGCGGGATTCCGTTCGTGGCGCGCGGCGCCGGCACCGGCCTCTCGGGTGGCGCCCTCGGCGAAGCGCCGGCGGTCCTGGTCACCCTCACGCGTCTGTCCAGGATCCTCGCCGTGGACCCGGAGAACCGCCGCGCGGTGGTGGAACCCGGCGTGGTCAACGCCGCGCTCAGCCGGGCCGCCGCGCCCTTCGGCCTGATGTACGCCCCCGATCCGTCCAGCCAGACGGCGTGCACCATCGGCGGGAACGTCGCGGAGAACGCGGGCGGACCGCACTGCCTCAAGTACGGCGTGACGACCAACCACATCCTCGAGCTGGAGGTGGCCCTGCCCTCCGGCGACGTGGTGCGCCTCGGGTGTCCGGGCGGCGACGCCTGGGGACCCGACCTGGTCGGCACGTTCACGGGCAGCGAGGGCATGTTCGGCATCGCCACCGAAATCACCGTGCGGCTGGTGCCGCTGCCGACCGACGTGCGCACGATGCTTGCCGACTACACGAGCCTGCGCCGCGCCGGCGAGGCCGTGACGGCGATCATCACGGCCGGCATCGTGCCCGCCGCGCTGGAGATGATGGATCACAACGCGATCGAGATGGTGGAGTCGAGCGCGTACGCCGCGGGCTACCCGGTCGACGCCGCGGCGGTGCTCCTCGTGGAGCTCGACGGCAGCCCGGCCGCCGTGGAGGCCGACGCCGTCGCGACGCGGACCCTGCTCGAGGGCTCCGGGGCGCGCACGGTGCGCGTCGCCCGCAGCGCCGCCGAGCGGGAGAAGCTGTGGCAGGGCCGGAAGAAGGCGTTCGGCGCGATGGGCCGGATCAGTGCGGACCTCGTGGTGCAGGACGCCGTGGTGCCGCGCACGGCGCTGCCCGACGTGCTGGAGGCGATCGCCGCGATCGGCGCGCGCCACCGCCTGCGCGTGACCAACGTGTTCCACGCGGGCGATGGCAACCTCCATCCCAACCTGAGCTTCGACGCCTCCGATGCGGACCAGCTCGCGCGGGTCCACGCCGCCAGCGGCGAGATCATCCGCGCGTGCGTGGCGGCGGGAGGCACGATCACCGGCGAGCACGGCGTCGGCCTCGACAAGCTGGCCTACATGCCGCTGGTGTTCGGTCCCGACGAGCTGGGACTGATGGCGGCGGTGCGCCGCGTCTTCGATCCCGACGAGCAGGCCAACCCCGGCAAGGTCTTGCCCACCTCGCAGTGCCGCGAGTGGCGACCGTGGAGCACCGCTTGAGCGAGCCGATTCCGACGCGCTGGCTATCGCAGATGGACACGCAGCTGGCGGACGCCGAGCGTCGGCTCCGGGCCGCCGAGCAGCACCTGGCTTCGGGCTCCGGCGCCCGGGCCATCGAGGAGGCGTACCCCGGCGTGATGGCCGTCGCCATCGTCAGAGTCTGGTTGCGCGACGCGCCCTGGCGCACGCAGCGCTCCCACCAGGACCTGGGCCGCATGATGCGCGACGAGCTGCCGAGCGGGTTCGCCGCCCTGTTCGAGATGAAGGGGGACCGCCGCAGCTTCGCCGGCTGGCGGCCCGAGGACGCTCGGCCACTCATCGAGGAAGCGCGGGCGTTCACCGCCGCCGCGCGCGCGGAGGTGGAGGCGTGCCGCCAGCGCTCGCCGGCTCCGTAGCCGCGCCGACGGACGTCGCGGGTCTCGCGGCGGAGATCCGCGCCGCGGCCGCGCGGCAAGCCGCGATCGTGGTGCGCGGCGCCGGGAGCTGGTGGTCCGACATCCCGGCCGGCGTGGACGTCGTCTCCGCCGCCGGCCTCGACTCCGTATCCGACTTCAATCCCGCCGACCTCGTGGTCACCGTCGGCGCGGGGGTGTCCCTCGACCGGCTCGCCGCACGCCTGGAGGCGAAGGGCGCGTGGCTGCCGCTCGATCCTCCCGGCTCGGGCGCGCGCACGGTCGGCGGGGTGCTGGCCAGCGGCGCCGGGGGCCCGCTCGCGGCGCACTACGGTCCGCCGCGCGACCACGTGCTCGGCCTCGTGGTGGTGGCCGGCGACGGCACGGTCCTGCGCCTCGGCGGACGCGTGGTCAAGAACGTCGCCGGCTTCGATCTCGCCAAGCTCGTGATCGGCGGCTGCGGCGCGCTCGGCGTCATCGCGGAGGCGCACCTGCGCCTGCGCGCCCGGCCGCGCGCCGATCGGACCGCCGTGTGGACCGGGGACCGGACATGGGCGGCGCGGGCCGCGGCGGCGGCCCTCGCGGCGGGACTCGCGCCGGCCGCCTTGGAGGTGCTGAGCCCCGAGCTGGCCGGCGAGGCCGGTTGGGGCGCGGACGCGTGGGCCGTCGCGATCCGCGCGGTGGGCGCGGAGGCCGGCGTGGACGAGGCGCTGCAGTGCGCGGCTCGCGCCGCCGGGACCCGTCCGGCGCTCACCGTCGCGGGCGACGCCGCGTGGACGCCGTGGCGCGACGCCGTGGGACGCTGGCCCGTGGTGCTGCGCATCGGCGCCGATCCCCACGGCTGGACCGCCGCGCTCGCGCTGGCCGAACGCCGGCTCGGTCGCCTCGCCGCCGCCAGCGTCACGGTGCCGCGCGGCACGGTCCGTGTGGGCGTCGAACGGTCCGCCGCCGAGCAGATTCAGACGTTGCGCGCCGACGCGGCGCTCCTCCACTGGCCCGTGACGCTCGAGCGTGCGGACGCCGCGACGCGTGCGGCGGCCGGCCTGTGGGGCGCGCTCTCGCCCGAGGTGGCCCGCCTCACCAGGGAGATGAAGGCCACGTTCGATCCGGCGGGGATCCTCGCCGCGCCGCTGCTCGCGTGACCGCGCGCGCGTGGGCCGGCCTGGACGCGTGCGTCCACTGCGGCTTCTGCCTGCCCGCCTGTCCCACGTACGAGGTCACGGCCGACGAGGCCGACTCGCCGCGCGGCCGCATCGTGCTGCTGCGCGCCCTGGTGAGCGGCGCGATGGCCGCCGACGAGGCCGCCCTGGCCCTGCACCTGGACCGCTGCCTGGGCTGCCGCGCCTGCGAGAGCGTGTGCCCGTCGGGCGTAGTGTACGGTCCCGCGCTCGAGACCGCGCGCGCCCGCATCGCGAGCATCCGCGGCCAGCCGGCGGCGCTGCGGCTCGGGCTGTGGATGCTGGCGCGCCCCGCACGCCAGCGCGCGCTGTGGTGGCTCGCGCGCGTCGCCCGCGCGACCCGCCTGCCCGAGCTGCTCGTGCGCGGCGCCACCGCCGCGCCGCCCGGACGCGACAGCGCGCCCGGCACCCTCGGCGCACCGGCGGCGCCCGTCCTTGCCCTCGCGATGCTGGCGGCAACTCGCCCGCGCAACGGTCGCGGCGCCGCCGCGCCGCCGGGCCCGCCGGCGCCCGCCGCGGAGTCCGTCGCCTTGTTCCGGGGCTGCGTGATGGACGGCCTCTTCGGTCACGTCCACGGCGCGACGGTGCGCACGCTCGCCGCCAACGGGATCGCCGTGCGCGAGGTCGCGGCGCAGGCCTGCTGCGGGGCGCTGGCCGCCCACGCCGGCGACGAGACCGCGGCGCGCACCCTGGCGCGGGCAAACGTGCGCGCCTTCGACGCGACGGCGCCCGGCCTGCCCGTCGTCACCAACAGCGCGGGCTGCGGGGCGATGCTCAAGGCCTACGGTGAGTGGCTGGCCGACGACCCCCTGGCCGAGCGCGCGCACGCGTTCGCCGCGCGCGTCCGCGACGTGAGCGAGCTGCTCGCCGAACGCGGACCCCGCGCGGCCGGCCCGCTGCCGCTCCGCGTGGCCTACGATGCGCCGTGCCACCTGCACCACGCGCAGAAGGTCGTGGACCCGCCACTGGCCGTCCTGCGGGCGATTCCGGAATTGCAGCTCGTGCCCCTCGAGGGCGCCGACCGCTGCTGCGGCAGCGCCGGCATCTACTCGTTGCTCCAGCCGCATCTCTCGCTCGAGGTGCTCGAGGCGAAGCTCGGCCACATCGCCGCCGCCGCCCCCGACGTCGTCGCCACCGGCAATCCCGGCTGCCTGATGCAGATCGGTGCCGGGGCCCTGCTGGCGGGGCTCGACGTGGAGCTGCGCCACCCCGTGGAACTGCTCGACGCCGCGTATCGTGCCTGACCCCGCGCGCCCGCTCGACGTCCTGCTGCTCGACTACAACGGCGTCATCGTGGACGACGAGCCGATCCACTTCGCCGCGCTGCGCGACCTCCTGGCCGTGGAACGCGTGCCGCTGGACCGCGCCGGCTACGACGCGCACCTGCTCGGTCTCGACGATCGGACCGGCATCCGCGAGGCGTTCCGCCGGGCCGGGCGTGCGCTGCGGGAGGAGGACGTGCGCGCGCTGGCCGCGCGGAAGGCGGCCTGGTACGCGGAGTCGGTGCGCTCCGGCCTGCCGGTCGTGCCGGGCGTGCGCCGCTTCGTGCTCGCGGCGGCGACCGCCACGCCCGTCGCGGTCGTGAGCGGCGCGCTTCGCGCGGAGATCCTGGCGGGCCTCGAGCAGGCCGGCATCGCGTCGGCCGTGCGCTGCGTCGTCTCCGCCGAGGACGTCACCCGCGGCAAGCCGGATCCCGAAGGCCTGCGGCGTGCCATCGCCGCGGTCGCCGGCGGAGCGCCCATCGTGCGGGCGGTGGTGCTGGAGGATTCCCGCCCGGGACTCGAAGCGGCGCGCGCGCTTGGCGCCGGGTGCGTGCTGCTCACCACCGCCTGCGCAGGCCGAAGCACGCCGGAGGCCGATCTGGTGTGGGACTCGTTCGAGGGACACGAGCCACTGGAGCTGGAGCCACTCATGCGAGAGGTGTCGGCTGCCGCGCGCGCCTGAGCCCGGTCCGCTTCTCGCCAGGGGCGCCGTAGGCGCCGGGGAGCGCAACGCGCTCGCGACGGGGTCCGTCGTGATCGCGCTCTCCAACCTCGCGCTCTATCAGCTCGTGGGCGGCGGGCGCCTGGCCTGCCTCCAGGGCCTCGTGACCTGCGACGTGCAGCAGCCGGGCGACGGCAGCCAGGTGTTCGGGGCGCTGCTCACCGCCAAGGGGATGATCGTCGCGCCCCTGTGGATCACGCGTACGGCCGAAGCCCTGCTCGTCGCGGCGCCCGCGGCCGCGGCGGACGCCGTCGCCGCCGTGTTCGCGCGGTCCCTCCCGCCGCGCCTGTGCCGCTGGGAAGACGTCTCCGGAACGACGGCGTCCGTCGGCATCTACGGGCCTGCGGCCGCCGACCTGCTCGGGAAGGTCGTGACGGGCGGCCTGCCCGCGGACGCCGGCCGGGTGACGGCGCCACACCACGGTGCCGCGCCCGTGACGCTCGCGCGCGTCGCGTCGCGCGGGCTCGACGGATTCGAGTGCGTCCTCCCGGCTGCCGCCGCCGGTGCGCTGCAGCAGGAGCTCGTCGCTCTTGGCGCGGTCGCCGCGACGCCGGCGCTGCTGGAAGAACGGCGGGTGCTGAGCGGCTTTCCGCGTCTCGGCGCCGAGATCGACGACAAGACGCTCCCCCAGGAGGTGCGGCTCGACGAGCTCGGCGGCGTGTCCTACACGAAGGGTTGTTACCTGGGACAGGAAACGGTGGCGCGCGTCCACTTCCGCGGCCACGCGAACCGCCACCTGCTCGGCCTCGGTCTCGAGCGCGAGCCGGCGGCCCTGCCGCTCGAGCTCTTCCACGACGGCCAGAGCGCGGGGCGCCTCAGCAGCGCGTGCTGGTGGGAGGCGGGACGCACCTGGGTCGGCCTGGCCGTTGTGCGACGCGCCATCTCGCCCGGCGGTACCGTCGCCCTGGCGGACGGGGCAGCCGCGAGCGTGCACGACCTTCCGTGGGAGCCGGCCCGGCCGCAGGGCGCCGCATGATCATCGTCGTCACGGGCGGGACCGGACTCGTGGGTCGCCACGCGATCGCGGCACTGCGCGCGCGCGGAGACACCATCCGCGCGCTGGCCCGCAGCGACGCCGCCGCGGCCAGCCTGGCCGCGCTCGGGGCCGAGCCCGTGCGCGGCGATCTCTCGGACGCCGAGCGTCTCGACCGGCTCATCGCGGGGGCCGACGCCGTCGTGCACTCGGCCGCCGTCGTGCTCGCCGGAGGCCCCTGGTCGGCGTGGCGCGAAGCGAACGTGCTCGGCACGGAGCGCGTGGCGCAGAGCGCAGCCCGCCACGGCGCCCGGCTCGTACAC
>Ga0335069_10013261_pt1 | contig 11577 bp, 9 predicted proteins | sample Lox_Sample_11_FD_206714 | JGI IMG/M metagenome (GOLD analysis project Ga0335069, IMG submission 206714) | Soil microbial communities from Loxahatchee National Wildlife Refuge, Florida, United States - Lox_Sample_1.1 | ecosystem: Environmental > Terrestrial > Soil > Wetlands | place: USA: Florida...
GGCACCTCGAAAAGAAGGGCTGACCGCGCATTTCACTTAGACTTCGCGCCGGCGGCGGATAGACTTGGCTGGACCGCGGAGCGCACAAACACGGAACCCTCTCATGAACTCAAATAATCACCACCCTGTCGGTTTGCTGCCGACGCCAAATGTCATGGTCATCTTCGGCGCCACCGGCGACCTGACGAAGCGCAAGCTCATTCCCGCGCTGTGCAATCTCGCCAACGACGGCATGCTGCCCAAGCAGTTTGCCATCATCGGATTCGCGGCGAACGACACGACGACGGAGGGCTTCCGCAAGACGCTCACCGACGAAATTCCCAAGTACGCGCCGGCGCAGATCGATCTGAAGAGCTGGGATTGGTTCAAAGAGCGGATTTATTACGTCAAAGGCGATTTCAACGATCCCGACGCATACAAGCGCCTGGCGGCACAAATCAGCGAGGTCGATAAGAGCCACGGCACACAAGGCAATAAATTTTTCTATCTCGCGGTCGCGCCAAGATTTTTCGCGCCGATTGTGCAACAGCTGGGTGCGGCCGGGCTCGTGAAGGAAGAAAACAATCACTGGTCGCGGGTCATCATCGAGAAACCATTCGGGCACGACTACGCTTCCGCGATTCAGCTCAACAAAGACCTGAAGCAGGTGCTGTCGGAAAATCAGATCTACCGCATCGACCATTACCTGGGTAAAGAGACGGTCCAGAACCTGATGGTGTTCCGCTTCTCGAACAACATTATCGAACCGCTCTGGAATCGCAACTACGTGGACCACGTGCAGATCACCGCGGCCGAAACGGTCGGCGTCGAGCATCGCGGCGGGTTTTACGAGACTGCTGGCGCGTTGCGCGACATGGTGCCGAACCATCTGTTCCAATTGCTGACCATGACCTCGATGGAGCCGCCGATTTCGTTCGATGCCGACGAAGTCCGTAACAAACAGGCCGAAGTCTTGCACGCAATTCAGCCGCTGATGCCCGAAGACGTGCTGAAAAATACGGTGCGCGGCCAATACGACGACGGAACAATCGACGGCGAACCGGTGCCGCGGTATCGGGATGAGCCCGATGTCGCGCCCAATTCGAACACCGAAACTTTCGTTGCGCTGAAACTGCAGATCGACAACTGGCGTTGGGCCGGCGTTCCCTTCTATCTCCGCACCGGCAAGCGGCTGGCGCAACGCGCCACCGAAATCGTCATACAATTCCGGCGGACGCCGTTCGTGCTCTTCCGCAACACAACGGTGAAAAATCTCGAAACCAATCGGCTCGTCATCCACATTCAACCGGAAGAAGGCATCTCGCTCAGCTTCGGAGCGAAGGTTCCCGGCTCGGTGATGAAGCTCGGCCTCGTCAACATGGACTTCGACTACTGCAATTATTTTGGCGTCGAGCACAGCACCGGCTACGAGCGGCTGCTGCGCGATTGCATGGCCGGAGACGCAACGCTATTCCAGCGCGCCGACATGGTCGAAGCCGGCTGGAGCGTCATCCAGCCGATCATCGACGTCTGGCACGCGCTCCCCGCGCGCGGCTTCCCGAATTACGCTGCGGGCTCGTGGGGACCGCGCGACGCGGAAGAATTAATGGAACGCGACGGCCGAAGCTGGCGCCGCATCGGCGAAGAAGACATCGATCAGCGCCGCTTCTCGGAATCGGCGAAAACCGCGGCCGACAAGCCGGTGTCAGCGCGTTCGTAGTCGCTGAGCGAAAGGAAACCCATGGCAACTCCCGCACCGCATTCGAACCGCGAAATCCAGGTTTTCGCCGACGTCAACGCCATCGCGGCGCGCGCGGCCGAACTCATTCTCGCCGCAGCCAACGCCGCCGTGCAGCAGAATGGGCGCTTCACCATGGCGCTCGCGGGCGGCTCGACTCCGAAAACTCTGTACGCACTTCTCGCCGCCGAACCGTATCTTTCGCTCATGCCCTGGGACAAGACCTATCTCTTCTTCGGCGACGAGCGTCATGTACCGCCCGACGACAAAGACAGCAACTTTCGCATGGCCAACGAGTCGATGCTTTCCAAGCTATCGCTCAAGCCCGAGCAAGTGCATCGCATCAAGACCGAAAATCCCGATCCCGACAAAGCCGCGCACGAGTACGAACAACTTCTCACTTCTTTTTTCAAACTCTCGACGGGCCAGCTTCCGCGCTTTGACGTCATCCTCATCGGCATGGGCGACGAGGGCCACATGCTTTCGCTCTTTCCAGGCACCAAAGCGCTCCACGACAACGGCCGCCTCGTGCTGTCGAACTGGGTCGGCAAGCTGTACACATGGCGCGTGACGGTCAGCGCTCCGGTGGCGAACAACTCGGGCCTCGCGATTTTCATGGTCACCAAGCCCGACAAAGCGCTCGCACTCAAGGGCGTGCTCGAAGGCCCCTACGAGCCCGAGCAGCTTCCCTCGCAGCTTCTGCAACCGACCAACGGCAAGGCCGTTTGGCTCATTGACACCGCCGCAGCGGCCAAGCTCGACCCGAGCACGGTCGGCAAGAGCTGAGACGTCGTCGGCGAAATCGCGCGGGGAAGCCGATATTTTTGAACGCAACTTGCAAGACGGGAGTTCATCCTGACATGTCTGGAAGACGCTGACAGATCTCAGCGGCAGCAAACTCGACAGGGCACGGCGACGTTCACAGGCCCAGGGCCATCAATTTAAGAAATCATTAAAAACACGGCTCCCTTTCCCACATCGCATCGACCCGATGTAAACTTATGGCGGCACAAACCTAAGGAGAAGCAATGGCAACATCGACCAGCGGCAGCAAGATCGAAACTTATCTCGGCGCGAAAGCCGAATCGCTCCTCGGATTCAAGAATCCGAAAATTTCCAAGGATCGTCTGCACCTTCCCGGCCCGAATTTCATTGACACCGTCTACGCCGTAACCGACCGCAATATTCGCGTGCTGACCAATCTGCAGCGCATGTTCGGCCACGGCCGCTTGCGCAACACCGGCTACCTCTCGATTCTCCCGGTGGATCAGGGGATCGAGCACTCCGCCGGCGCCAGCTTCGCGAAGAATCCCGATTACTTCGACGGTGAAAACATCGTCAAGCTCGCCATCGAAGGCGAATGCAACGCCGTCGCCTCAACGTTCGGAGTACTCGGTTCCGTCGCCCGCAAATACGCGCATAAAATTCCCTTCATTGTAAAAATCAATCACAACGAACTGCTCACTTTCCCGAACCAAGCCAATCAGATTATGTTCGGTACGGTAAAGGAAGCGTACGACATGGGCGCAGCCGCTGTCGGCGCCACGATCTACTACGGATCGGAAAATGCCGATCGCCAGATCATCGAAGTCAGCCAGGCCTTCGCGCACGCGCACGACCTCGGCATGGCCACCGTTCTCTGGTGCTACCTCCGCAACAACGCTTTCAAAAAAGACAAGGACTATCACCTGTCGTCCGACCTCACCGGCCAGGCCAATCATCTCGGCGTCACCATCAAGGCCGACATCATCAAGCAGAAGCTTGCCGAGAATAACGGCGGTTACGAAGCGCTCAACATGGGCAATTCGAGCTACGGCAAATTCGACAAACGCATCTACACGGAACTCAACAGCGATCACCCGATCGATCTTTGCCGCTATCAGGTCATCAACTGCTTCAGCGGCCGCGCCGGACTCATCAACAGCGGCGGCGCCTCGGGAGCGAACGACTTCGAAGACGCGGTAGCGACCGCAGTCATTAACAAGCGCGCGGGCGGCACCGGCCTCATCTCCGGCCGCAAGGCGTTCCAGCGCCCAATGAAGGAAGGCGTCCAGTTGCTGAATGCGATTCAGGACGTTTACCTGAGTCCCGAAGTCACGATCGCCTAAACCGCGTCAAGCTTCGCGGCGCATTTTTGCGTGGCACTTCGCGAGGAGATTTCTCTCGCAAAAAAGCAGGGGCACGGCGAAGTTCTGTTCCCCCCCCTTTCCAACAAAGTCCGTTCGCGGAGCACGGCCCGGGCTGCGACTCGGTCCGGCATCTTTGCGCGGATCCTTGCTCCGATCATCCGGCAGTTGTCACCACGATGGCTGAGCATCGTTTACGGCTAATGCGCCGGTACGAATGTGGCTGCGATGAATCGAAATAAACCGAATCCCCGGCATCGAGCACGTGCTCTTCATCGCCCACTCGCAACTCCAACTGCCCGTGCAACACCGACAAAAACTCCACTCCACTGTGGTGATGTCTGCGCGCCCTCCCGGGCGGCAGCGGCTGGAATTCCGCGTAATACGCATCCAGCTTTCGATCCACCGCCGCGAAATCCAGCGATTCGAAGTAAAATGAAATGTCCCGCCCGTCCGGCCGCTCCGGGAACCGCTTCCGCTCCTTCCGCCTCACGATCGCAAGCACGTGCCGCTTCGCATCGTCCGCAAAAAAATACTCCAGCCCCACGCTGAACACCATCGCGATCCTGAGCAGCGTCGGAAGCGTCGGAAACAATCTTCCGCGTTCGACCTTCGAAAGCATCGCCGCCGAAAGCCCGGTGTGCGCGCCCAACTCCACCAAGCCCATCTTTTTCTTCAGCCGCAGCGCCCGCAGCTTGTCTCCGATCCGGTACCTCTGAATTCCCTGCTTCAGCGATTCCGATAGCATCGCATCTCCCCTTTTAACCAACGCGAAAAGTGCGCCGCAGAATTTGACCTACGCTCACTCGAGTTTCAGTTTCCGGCCATTTTTCTCTTCTGTCAAACATCTTTTCTCTCGAGTTAAACGTATTATCGACTGAGACGGCTCAGACGGGCCAAGCTCCGGAGCGCATCGCTCCGCTGGATATCTCAGCACCCGGTTTGAGACCGGGTTTGTTCGCAAAAAGGAGAAACGGAATGATTGCAGGTTCTAGCGTAGTAAGAAGGCTGGTCTCGCTGGTCGCAGCAGCTTTGCTTCTGACCCTATCGACCGCGGCTTACGCCAATCCTCGGGCTAGTTCGAAGGACATCGTCGACACGGCCGTCGACGCAGGCTCGTTCAAAACTCTCGTCGCAGCGCTCAAGGCCGCAGGGCTTGTGGACACACTCAAAGGCAAAGGGCCATTCACCGTCTTCGCTCCGACCGATGACGCTTTCGCGAAACTTCCCGCCGGCACCGTCGATGAACTCCTGAAGCCGGAAAATAAGCAGAAGCTCATCGCGATCCTCACCTATCACGTCGTCGCCGGCAAAGTGACTGCCGCTCAGGCCATGAAGCTCAGTTCCGCAAAAACCGTCAACGGCGAGTCGCTCAACATCAGCACCGAAGGCAGCACAGTGAAAATCAACGATGCGACCGTCACCAAGGCCGACATCATGTGCTCCAACGGCGTGATTCACGTCATCGACACTGTCCTCATGCCGAAGTAAGTTTTCCCCAACGCAGGAAGGCCCCGCTCGAAGTTTTGGGCGGGGCTTTTTCTTTAACGTCTACTCTCAACTGGACCAAAAGTCGGCCAGAATCTTTCGGTTTCTTAATGCCCTTCGTCGTACCCTCGCCTCTGCAAAGCGATTAGATCTCTGCCGGAGGTTTTCGTGAACAACCCAACAAACCATCTGCGCGACCGCAGCATTCCGAACATCACGAGAGCCGTCATCCTGCTTTTGGTGCTGCAGGTCGGCTCCGCGACACTCGCCGCGGCTCAATCCCTGCCCTCGACTTCAGACCCCGCCCAGTCCGTGGACTCTATGCGACAACGCATCTCCACGCTCGAAGCCGAGGTCGAAGCGCTCAAATCCGCCGTCAAGCAGTTGCAAGCCGCTTCTGCCACCTTTCAGCCCAACGCCTCACCGGCGCCTCCGGTTCAACCACGCCTCATCCTTGCCTCAGCGCCCGCACCAACGATCGAGACTGCGATGACATCCGCGATCACCGTCTCCACACCTTCTCCATCCGTCGAACCTCAATCCCAACCATCCGCGCCTACTCCCGCCAGCGCCACCACTACTTCGTCTGCCCTTCTACCCGACGACTCCAAAACTCTCACCTTCCTCCGCAATACCACGATCAACGTCGCGCTCGACGGGTACTACGACTACAACTTCAACTCCCCCGTCGGTCGCGTCAATCTTCTTCGCGCCTACGACGTTCTGAGCAACGAGTTCAGCCTCAACCAGGCAGACGTCATCTTCGACCACCCCGCCAACGTCGCCGAGGGCCGCCGTTGGGGCGGGCGCCTCGATCTTCAATTCGGCCAGGCCACCGACACGCTGCAAGGCAATCCGAATAACGAACCGCGCCCCGAAATATATCGCAATATTTTCCAGGCCTACGGCACTTATATCGCCCCGCTAGGCAAGGGCCTCGAAATCGATTTCGGAAAGTGGGGCAGTTCCCTGGGTATCGAAGGCAACTACTCGAAAGATCAAATGAACTATTCGCGCTCGTTCTTTTTCGATTTCCTGCCCTTCTACCACATGGGCATCCGTGCGAGTCTTCCGCTAGGCGACAAATTCACCGTCAACTATTGGGTCGTCAACGGCACAAACCAGGTTGAAGCCACCAACGGCTTCAAAGACGAACTCTTCGGCTTCGTATACAAGCCGACGAAAGCAATCACTTGGACCTCAAACTACTATCTCGGTCAGGAGCATCCTGATCGCGCGGTCTCCGACATTCCGACGAATCCCGTTCCCGTCCAGCCTGATCTCAACTTCATCGCGATTCGGCCAGCCCCCAACGGCCGAACTCACATTTTCGACACCTATGTCGTTTGGCAGCCCACGCCGAAGCTGACGTTCGCTCTCGAAGGCGACTACTTCATCTCGCGTCTCTGGCGCGATCAAGCGCTCGGCGAGTCCGCCGCGCCATCGCACGTCTCCGGTGGCGCCGCCTATCTCCAGTATCAATTCACGCCGCGCATTGCGTTCGCCACGCGCGCCGAATATCTCTCGGACCGCGGCGGGCTCTTCAGCGGCATTACCCAGGCGCTCAAAGAAAACACCGTCACCTTCGATTACAAACTCACCGACGGATTCCTCATGCGCTACGAATGGCGCCGCGACTATTCGAATCAGCCCTCTTTCCTGTCCGACACGCAAGGCATCCTGGAGAAACAACAGACAACTGCAACCGTAGGCTTAATCTGGTGGTGGGGCCGCAAAGAAGGAACCTGGTAGGCAACAACTCGAAGTACTGAACCGGAATAGCTTGTCATCGTGAGCGAAGCGAAGGATCTCAGACCTAACCTCACGCATTACAATCCGTCATCGCCGCGGGCTAAAAAGCCGAAAGGCGCTCGGTGATTCACGAGCGCCTCTCAACCTACATCCTAAATCGATCTGTACCTCAGGGATCACCTCCTGTCTCCACAGGAACGTGGAACCACAGCCCCACTCTAGCGCCGGGCTTCTCCGAGTCAAGCGCAATCCATAAATTTCACATTGAACTTTTCGATTTGTTCAACCCGCAAATCAATTCTCCGTTGCCGCGTCGCGCAAGCTTTGCCAAGCGCCCCAAGAGCAAGCGCGATTTGGAGATCGGCGGCTGGGCGCCGCTCTTACAATCGCACCCTCACCTCCGCCGGCTCATAAAACGCCACTAATCCGCCCCCATCTCCAACAAATCTCCCTTGTAATCCCCGCCTCCATTCGCTATATCTCGTGCATTACCCCGCAGTTGGAGTCGTACCGGAAAATCTGAATTCGCGTTCCCGCCAGGGGATTCGCCCACGCTCACGCCCTATCGGGCGCTGATGTCGTTCGCGTTTCCGAGAGAGACCTCGCGGGCCACGCATGGGTCCACTTTGAAGCTCAACTCGCCAGGCAAGCTGCGCTTGCCTTGTTCGCTCGCATTTTGTTGTGTCGTCACGTCCATGGCGGCACTTCTCCTCATCGCGCTCCCGGCGGCCACCCAGACGCAAACGCAGGCTTCCTCGGCCGCCACCGAATTTTCCGACGTCACCAATGCCGCCGGGATTCGCTTCACCCATTTCAAAGGCAACGACGGCGTCTCCATCAATCTCGAAGAATTCGGCCCTGGGGTCTGTGTTTCCGACTACGACAAAGACGGCTGGCAGGACATCTACTTCGTGAACGGCCGCGATCGCTACAATCGCGGAATCGACGTAAAAAACGCGCTCTATCGAAACAACGGCAACGGCACTTTCACCGACGTCACCGACACCGCGGGCGTCCCCGGCACCAACTACGGCCTCGGCTGCGTCTGGGGCGACTACGACAACGATGGCTTCCCCGATCTCTTCGTCACGCAATTCGGCGCCAACGTCCTCTATCACAACAACGGCGACGGCACTTTCACCGACGTCACCGCGAAAGCCGGTGTCGCCGGCCTCGAATCCGGCCAGTTCCACTCCGGCGCGGTTTTCTTCGACTACGATCGCGACGGCAAACTCGACCTATACGTCGGCAGCTATGTTGCCCTTGGCCCAAAAGCGCAGCGCTACTGCGACATCGGCGGGGTGAAATCCAGTTGCGCTCCCGCCGTCTACCACGGCAGTCCCAACGCCCTGTATCACAACAATGGGGACGGCACGTTCACCAACGTCACCGCCGCCGCGAAAATCCTTCAGCCCGACGGCAAAAATCTTTCCGTCGGCGCCTACGATTGGGACAATGACGGCTGGCCCGATCTCTTCGTGGCCAACGACGGCCAGCCCGCCTATCTCTACCAGAATCTCCACAATGGCAGGTTCCGCGAGACCGCCGAAATCGCCGGCATGGCCTACAACCTCCACGGCCAGATGATGGCTTCGATGTGCATCTCTCTCGGCGATTTCGACAATGACGGCTGGCTTGATCTCTACATCTCCGACTTTCAGAAAAATTCCGACCACGTCTGGCGCAATTCCGGCAAAGGCTATTTCGACGAGGTCAGCGATGAAATGGGAATTACGTTAGCCACGAAAGACGTTCTGAGCTTCGGCGGCGGCTTTCTCGACTTCGACAACGACGGCTGGCTCGACATCTTCATCGGCAACGGCCACGTTTATCCGGAAATCGAGCAGGTTTCGACCGACACGCTCTACAAGCAGCACAACTCGCTGTTCCACAACGACGCCCACGGCAAATTCACCGACGTCTCGGCGCAAGGCGGACTCAACTCGCTTCCGCTTCGCGCCGCGCGCGGCGTGGCCTTCGCCGACTTCGACAATGACGGATACGTCGACGTACTCGTCGCCAACAATGGCGATCCGCCCACACTTCTCCACAACAACGCGCTCCACAAGAGCCATTTCGTGAATTTCAAATTGGTGGGCACAAAGTCCAATCGCGACGCACTCGGCGCCAGAATCAAAATCACCGCCGGCGGAGTCACCCAGATCCGCGAAATCGCAGGCGGCGGCAGCTACCTGTCGCAAAGCGATCTCCGCGCCAACTTCGGCTTGGGCGACGCTACAGCCATCTCGACGGTCGATGTCACCTGGCCCAGCGGCGCTCATCAAACTTTCCGCGACCTCCCTGCCGACCACTTCTACCAGCTCGAAGAATCCCGCGGCAAACCAACCGAGCAATCCTTTCGCCCGGATCGTAAACCGAATTGAATCAGCCATTTGCCGGCAGTGAATCACTTCGGCTCGAATTTTTTCACGCACGATCAATCTCGCGCCAATCTTTACCTGACGAGAGGCCGCCACCCTCGACCGCGCAAATCGACCGAAACAATTTGCTGTACGGCGCATCTGAATTGCAGAATATCAAAACTCAGGAGATACAAGTGGCCAACCGGCTCGAAGGAAAAGTGGCGGCAATCACCGGCGGCGACCAGGGCATCGGCCGCGCCATTGTTGAACGCTTTGCTCGCGAAGGCGCGGACATCGCGCTCTGCTATCGCTCCAACAAAACCGGCGCTGATGAGGTCGTCGGAGTGGTGCAGCGACTCGGCCGTAAAGCTGTTGCACTGCAAGCCGACGTCGGCAAAGTCGAACAGGGACAAAGTTTCATCACCAAGTCGGCAGAAGCGCTTGGCCGCATCGATATTCTCGTTAACAACGCCGGCCTCGAGCGCCGCGCCGATTTCTGGGACGTCACCGAAGCCGACTACGACCTCGTCCTCGACGTCAATCTCAAAGGTCCTTTCTTCGTCACGCAAGCCTTCGTCAATCACCGCCGCCAGGCCAAAGCCGGCGGAAAAATCATCAACATCAGCAGCGTCCACGAAGAACTTCCGTTCCCGCACTTCACTTCCTATTGCGCGAGCAAGGGCGGCATCAAAATGTTCACGCGAAATCTTTCCATCGAACTCGCGCCGCTCGGCATCACCATCAACAATATCGCGCCGGGCGCAATCGAGACGCCGATCAACAAGAACTTGCTCAACGATCCCGCCAAACTCGGCCCGTTGCTCGAAAATATTCCACTCAATCGCCTGGGCAAACCCGAAGACGTAGCCGGTATTGCCGCATTCCTGGCCTCTTCCGATTCCGACTACATGACCGGCACCACAGTCGTTGTGGATGGTGGCCTGACCTGGGATTACCAGGAGCAATAGGTCAAAACGCCGTCATCCTGAGCCGCCCGAAGGCGGCGAAGCACCTCAAAGCAATTCGTAACGCAGATTCTCCGCAGCCAGAGGACACCCGATGCCGCAAGCCAGCACCAAGCCAATCAAACTCGTCATCGCCGATGTCGACGGCACGCTGGTCACCCACGACAAAATCCTCACACAGCGCGCGATCGACTCGGTATTCAAGATGCGCGACGCTGGAATTCAATTCGTCATCACCAGCGGGCGTCCGCCCAAAGGCATGGCTATGCTCGTCGAGCCACTGAAACTTGACGAGCCGATCGCCGCATTCAACGGTGGCGTCGTCATCAAGCCGGATCTGAAAACGGTTTTGCAGCAAAACGTGTTGCCGCCTGACGTCGTGAAAAAAGTCGTAAAGTTGATCCTCGACCACAAACTGGACGCGTGGATCTATACCGACAAAGACTGGTTCGTTCGCGACGTCAAAGCCCCGCACGTCGCCCGCGAACAGTGGACCGTAAAATTCGAGCCGCTCGTCACCGACAAACTCGAATCCATCGTGGACAAAGTGGCAAAGGTAGTCGGCGTCAGCGACGATCTCGATGGAGTCGCGAAGTGCGAAAAAGATGTGCAGCAAGCCTGCGGCGACAGCGTCTCCGCGGCCCGCTCACAGCCGTACTATCTCGACGTCACGCATCCGAAAGCGAACAAGGGCGAAGTCGTGAAAATCATGTCGGACCTGCTGAAAATCCCGCCCGACGAAATCGCCACGATCGGCGATCAACCCAACGACGTCCTGATGTTCGTGAAGAGCGGTGTAAGTATCGCGATGGGCCAATCGAGCCCCGAAGTGCAAAAGTCGGCGACGTACGTCACCACATCCAGCGAAGACGAAGGTTTCGCGAACGCCATGGAGAAATTCATCCTCCAACACCACACCGCCACTTCCTGATACGGGCAAGCCATTCTACGGGCGCAGCACTGCTGCGTCCCAAACGCCCACGAGTAAACGCGAAGCCGCACGATCTTCACTTGCTGCTGGTTGGGAAATTTTGAAGGGAGAATTGACCGCCGAAAAAATTGTCCGCTGCTACGCTCGCGCCAGCGTGTTCGCCCGGGCCGCGCGCAACAATTCTGCGGCATTCTGCCTCGGATCGCCGTGACCAAACACAGCGTTCCCTGCGACG
>Ga0335069_10013262_pt1 | contig 11576 bp, 6 predicted proteins | sample Lox_Sample_11_FD_206714 | JGI IMG/M metagenome (GOLD analysis project Ga0335069, IMG submission 206714) | Soil microbial communities from Loxahatchee National Wildlife Refuge, Florida, United States - Lox_Sample_1.1 | ecosystem: Environmental > Terrestrial > Soil > Wetlands | place: USA: Florida...
TGCTCCTAGCCGTCGGCGTCACGCATCCCGCCGCGCTGTCGCTTGCTTCGGCGCGCAACGCCGACCGTCACATGAGCGTCCGCCATCTCGCGGCGCTCAAGACGTTCGAGCGGGCGATCGTGCGCCGAAGCACCGTGCAGGTCGGCCCGCCGTCGGCCCCGCTGCTGCTCGATCGTCTCCCGCAATGCGCTAGTGCGTGGGACGGTCGCGGCGGTGTTCTCGATCGCCTGCGGCGGACGCTCGCCCGTCCGGGCGCCGCTCCGGCGTCTCCGGCGCAACGCCTCTCGGCACAGCTCACCGATCTCGACGACGCGCTGCTGCGCTTTTCCACCGGCGAGAACCGGCGCGTCAGCGAAGCGGTCGGATTCGATTCGGCGCGATGGTTCGACGCGGTGGCGGCAGCGCTGCAGACGCCGATCGAGGCGCCGGAATACCCGGGGCGCCGGTTCACCGTTCAGTGCGCAGACATCGCGGCGGCAACGGCGATGCTCGCGCGGTCGAACGGCCGGATGCTCGCGGTGCTCTCGTGGCGCGGGACCGAGGTCGAGCGCGTGCTGGCGCACTGGCGTCCCGAGCAGTTCGTCGAAGTGAGCGCGCGGCAGGTCGCGCGCGCGAATCCCTGGCGGGGGCTGGCGGGCTGCATCTACATGGGGAACTCGGCGTCGGCGGACGGCGGGCGGGTGCCCGCGTATTTCGTGACGTCCGCGCACGCGAAAGCCGATCGTGTCTGCGCGCGTCCCGAGATGTACAACGCCGCGGAGAACGATCGCGACGCGCCGCCGCCGGTCGCTCTGGCGGGTGAGGCCAACGCGGAGCTTGCCCCGAGCGACGAGCGCTGGAAAGTTCCGCCGTCGCTCGGAGAGCTGCTGCAATCGCTCTCCGCGCTGCGCGAGCCTTCGGGCTCGCTCTATCGGCTGTACACGGAATCCGCAGCGGATGCCGACGACACGCCTACCGGCTATCGCTACGGGCCGAACCGCATCGAGATCGACGGAACGCCCGTCGACGTGGGCTTTTCGGTCGACATCACGATCGAGCCTTCGGTCCAGGCGCTCGCGCAGAAGACGGTCGCTTGCTACACGGGCCGCCAGGATGTCTGCAAAGCGCTGGGCATTACGCGTGCCGAGGATGGCGGTCGCGTCGTCGGCAGCTCGATGCTCGAGAAGGCCGAAGTCCGGATGGCGGCGGTCGCGGTGATCGACGTCGCGAGCGGGCGTATCGAGGCGCTCGCCGGAGCGCTGTCGCCCTGTACGCGTCAGGAGTACGACGGGCCGGGCCGCGGCAGAGGTTGTGACAAGCGGCTGCCCTACGTGCCGCGGTATCGGCCGGACGCTCTCCTCAACCCAGCGGTCTATCACGATGCGATGCCCGGATCGGTCATCAAGCCGATCATGGCGGCGGAGTTCCTTACCGATCCCGACGTCGGCGCGAAGTGGCTCGCCGCGGAGCGCGCCGCGATGCAGGCACCCGGCACGCCGGCCGCGGATAGCATGCGCGGCCAACTGATGCTGTCGAACTCGGCGCGCTTCCTCGACCGGATGTTCTGCGCCGATCAAGGCTTCCAGCATTGCGCTCGTCCCTGGCGCATCCAGTCGATGGCATCCACGTTCGGATGGGACGGCGGATGCGCAACGCCGCGCGAGGACTGCGGCACGCGCGATCTGCTGTTCGGTCGCGCCGTCGATGCCCGCGCGGAGTCCGGACGCGTGACGCCGCTTGCAACGGAGGTTCCGTTCGGGCGACTGCTCGCCGAGCCACTCGGGGGGAAGCTCGGGGCGCCGTTCCGTCTGCGGCCGGAAATCGCGCTCGACCCGAACAAGGTGCGCGCGTGTGCCGCCGGTGCGGACGGGCGGCAGGGAAGTCGCGACGACTGGGAAAAGTGCGGCGGCGGTGTCGTCGTCGACGTCGTTGCGGAGGGGTGGGGGCAGGGCCATGCACGCGCGAGCGCGCTGGGCGTCGCCGGAATGATGGCCGCGCTCGCCGCGGCGGCGAACGGACAGACCGAAGTTCGCAGACCGCATCTCGTCAGCGGGTTGCACGGCGTCGGGGCCGAAGGCACGATACCCCTTGAATCGGCCGCAAGCCGCTTCGGTCTCGCCGCGCCCGATGCAAACCGGTTGCCCCGGGAAGTCGCCGAAGTGATCCTGAGCGGCCTGTCGTACGGGCATCGCGCCGGCACGTCCCGCTTGGCGTGCGAGCAGGTCTTCGACGCGAAGACGTGCAAAGGGATCGAGTGGATCGCCGGCAAGACCGGAACACCGACATTCCCGAACGACGATCGCACGCTCAACGATCTCGCGCGGCTGTGTGCGCGCGGCGGCGCGAAGACGAGGGCTGAGCAGGCGGCCTGCGGGCCGCTGCGCCCGTACAAATGGTACGTCGCTGCCTATCGGACCGACAAGGCGGACCCGCACTGGACGAAGGTGATCGGGGTTCTGACCGAGCGCAACTGGGTGAAGGACACGGGGCGCGTCCACGCCGCAGGCGATCAGGGACCGAACGCAGCCGCAGAGATCGCGATCCAGATCGCGGGGCGCCACGCGGGCTTCCTGCCCGGCTTCGATGGCGGCCGAGGCGCGCCATGAGGCGAGTACGCGCACCGCGTCCCGCCCGCGCCGCCCGCAGCGAGCCGCCAAGAGCTCCGCCGCCCCTCGTCTGGACGTTCGACGGTCCGTTCGCGACGTGCCTTGCCGACATGGAGGACACGCTGCGCCGCGCGATCGTCCAGGTCGGCGACGTGGCGAGGATAGCCGTTATGGTCGAGTTGTCGCTGCCGGCGCTCCGCTCCCGGGTGGGCGCCGGAGACGTGATCCAGCCTGCGTGGGGACGCTTTCTCGGTTCACTCACGTCGCGCTATGGACTGCCCGGAGCGCCGCGTGTGCGTCACCGCACGGCCCCCGGCCCGCTTGCAACGCTGGTCATCGCTTACCGGAGCTGAACGATGTCACTCAAGACCTGGATCTTTCGCAAGATGAACGGGATCACGACGCGCCCCGATCTGCCGCGGAGTCCCGTCTTTCAAACGCCGATGCCCGAGGGACCGTCGGTGCCGCGCGGCGGCTTCGAGCGCGGCGAGCCGGGAATCCGCCACGGCGAAGGCGCGCCGTCGGTCGCGAATCTCGGCGCGTACGCGCCGCTGATCGCGGCGATCCGCGACGAGCTCGAGCATTTCGTCGTCAGCTACCTGCGGCTCCACCTGACGATCGCCGAGCGCGACCGCTACCTGCTCACCTCGATCGATGTGCGTGCCGGCGGTGACGGCGATTCCGCCGAGCTCGTGCAGCGATTCGTCCGCGAGTTCCGGCCGGAGCAGATCAAGGAGTATCTCGCGAAGGAGGTGATCGGCGCGCTGCCCAACGCAGCCGCGATCGATCTTTCGCAGTTCGCAGGCCTCAACGCCGAGCGCGGCGGCGAGGACGCCGACGAGGACGACCGCTACAGCGAACTTCTCGCCGAGCTTCGCAGCACACAGCCGAATCCCGGCGCACGGACCTTCGACGTGAGGCTTATCGGCCGCTGGTCGGAGGCCGGGCCGCAGGGCTCGGCGTTGCGCGGGAGAACGCCGTCGACGCCGCTTGCCGGACGCGATATCGAAATCGCAATCGAAGACGCCGACGGCAGTCGTCACGTCGTTCTGCGCTCGGTCATGCCCGGGCGCAGGTATGCGATCGGCAAGGGCGAGGGCTGCGACGTCGCAGTGAACGGTCTCTATGCGAGTCGGCGCCACTGCGAGATCTGGTTCGAGAACCGCGTATGGTGGGTCACCGACACCGGATCGACCAACGGAATCCGCGTCGAGCGCGGCGCGAGCGTGCTCGGACGCAGCACGTCGTCGACGAAGCGGGGCTCGGAAGCCGCTGTCGTCGAGCTCACCGACGGGGCGCGGCTCGTGCTCTCCGCGTACGCCGACGGCGAGGCGAGGAACTATCCGCGGCTCGTGCTCGGCACGGGACGCGGCAAGAGCGCGGCGACGCCGATCGCACCGGCGGCACGTCCGCAGGCCACTCCGTCGACACCGATCGTGGCGTCGCGGCCGCGCGAGAGCGGATGGGCGATCGCGGCGCGGATGGCATCGGGATCGCGGATGGTCGAGCTCGGCGCCCGCGACCTGCCGTTTTCGGTCGGGCGCTCGCGCGGCCAGGGGCTTGCCATCGACTGGGCCCACGAGGGCGTGTCGGGCCACCACCTCGACGTCGTCGCGATCGACGAAGCCGGCGCAACCGTCGTCGTGCACGGCGACAACGGCGTGCGGCTTGCCGGAGCGTCGTACGCGCCCGGCGCCCGGATTCGCTGGAAGTCCGGTGAGTCGCTGGCGCTCGGGCGCGTCATCGGCCGCGAGCCCGAATGCGAGCTGACGCTGTTGCCCCGCGCCTCCGCCTGAAAGAGGGCCGGCAGCCGATGGACTTCGTCACTCCGCTCGAGCCTGCTCCGGTCCGTGGCGATCGCGCCCCGCGCGAGTCCGCGACGACCACGCGCCATGCAGTGCACGTCGCGCCGTGGGTGCGGCTCGACCTGGCGGCGGCGAGCGCTCGCGGGCGGCGGCGCGAAGTGAACGAAGATGCCCACAGCGCCCTCTCCGGCGCTACGCCGCTCTACGTCGTTGCCGACGGCGTCGGGGGAGGGGCGATGGCAGCGCGCGCGAGCCGCGAGCTGGTCCATCGTCTGCACGATGTGCTCGACGGGCATCGGATCGACGCGGCAGCGATTCGCAACGCGGTGCTCGTCGCCGACCGCGAAGTGGGCCGCACCATCGCTCGTGAAACCGATCACGCCGGCGCGGCCACGATGGCGCTGTGCGCGGGCAGCGGGATGCTGCTGTCGCGGTGGTTGATCGCCTGGGTCGGAGACTGCCGCATCTACCGGTTGAGCGCTCGCGGCGAGGAGCCCGCGGAGCTGTTGACGATCGACGACACGTACGAGCAGCTGAGCGAAGTTCCGCCGTCGGGCGCTGCGCACGACGATCCCGCGAGGATGGTCGGCAATGGCGCCGTGTCTTCGCCGAACATCGCGCGTGTCGCGCTCGAGCGCGGCGGGATGCTCGTGCTCGTGAGCGACGGTGTCCACAAACATGTCAGCCCCAGCGACATCAGCGACGTGCTGCGGGGCTCGATGCCGCTCGCGAGCCGCTGCGCGCGCCTCGTCGCGCTCGCGCGCATGCGCGGCAGTCGCGACGATGCGACCGTCCTCGTCGTCCGGCGGGAGCCGCGGCAGGAGCGCTTCGCGCTGCTGGTCGCGGTCGGCGTGCTCGCCACCGCCCTTGCGACCGCGCTCGTGGTTGCCGGGAGCGAACGCGGGTTCCGCGCTGCGCATCCGACGCCAACGGCGATCGCCGACCCGATGCCTCTCGCGGCGACGGTCGTCCCGCAGCTCGCGGCGCAGGGCGCGTCACGGACGCCCCAATCATGACGCCCGAGCAGATCGATCGCGTATTCGGGCGCGGGCGCCTCAAGATGGTGACCGGCGAGCACGTCGAGGTCCACCGCGAGGCCGTGGGCCCGGGCGAACGGCGCCGCTACACGAAGCGCTTCCTCAACACGCCCGACGGAGATTTCGGCCAATGGACCGAGCGCGAGTGGCGGATCCTCGCTCGGCTGATCGGCCACGGCATCACGTGCGTTCCGGACGTCGTGCAGATCGATCGCCGGCGCGACGACGGCGCACAGCTCGTTCAAACCTACGATGCCGGCGTCACCGTCGATCAGTGGGCGACGCTGCTACCCGTTACGCGCGGGGGCCGCGTCTACGGCCACGTATTCGAGGACTGCGCGCACTGGTGGGCGCTCGCGCATCACTCCCTGCTCGCGCTCAACGTCATTCATCCGCTCGAGCTCGTCCACTTGGACATCAAGGGCGACAACGTCTGCATTCCGTATTCGCCGGCGTCGTTCGATCCGCATTCCTCGGACCTGCAGCTGAAGCCGCTCTTCGGCCAGCTGGCGCTGATCGACTTCGCGTTCGCGCTGATCTCTCGCGCGAGCCTCACGACGCCGCTCCCGATCGGATGGCAGAAGGACTACGACTACCAGTCGCCGCGCCTCCTTGCTGCGCTCGAAGCGGGGCGTAACGGCGACCTGCAGGCCACCCGCGAGCTCGACTGGCGCTGCGATTTCTACAGTCTCGCGGCGATGCTCAAGCGCTATTTGCCCGACGAGGGCGGCGCGGCGCGCCCGCTGCGCGAAGCAGGGTGGACGACGGAGCGCTACGATGCGGCGAAGACACTGATCCTCCGCATTCGCGAATTGCACGATGGCGAGCTTCCGCGCGAGCGGCCCCATCCGGAGCTGGCCGACATCACCACGGCGCGCCTGTTCGACGACGACCTCGCCCGCTCGCTCGAGCAGGGCTGGACGCTCGCGCGCGAAGCGAGCGTCGCTTCGGCGCGGGCGTCGCCTCTCACGCCGGTGACGCTTCTCGCGCCGCCGATCCGCGTCGTGCGCTCGGGACGCACGACTGCGGTTACCGTGCTCGCTCCCGGCGACGAGCCCGGCACCGTTGCACAGGCGGCCGCGCAATCGGCGCCGATTGGCGCAGCGGATCGGCCCCCGCGAAAACGCCACGAGCGTGTCGCGGCCGCGCTGCTTGCGAGCGCCGCGCTCGCGGCAGTCGGCGCGGCACTCTGGTACTCCGGCGATCGACCGGGGCTTGCGGGCGATCGGACGAGCCTCGCGAACAGTGAGCCGAGCGTTGCCGACAACGAGCGCGGCGTTGCGGAGAACAGGCCGGGCCTTGGCGACCCGCATGCGGATGCGACGGTTCCGAAGCTCGCCGACCCGGGGGCTGAATCCGTAGCCGAGCCCGCGGCGCCATTGCGCGCGCCGGGATCCGAGCCCGTCGGCCGCGAAGCACACACTGACGCGGCCGCAGTTGGCCCATCCAGCGCGGGGGCACCCGGCGAATCGCCGGCGCGTGTCGTGACGTCGCCGCTCCGGCAGCCAGGCGTGCAAGAGCCGACGTCTTCCGCAGCGTCCGACACGATGCCGCTCGAGAAGCCGGTCCCCTCACGCGCGCAAGTACACGGCACCGAATCGAAGGCGAGCGCGACCGAGGGGCGGAAAGCGCAGCCGGGATCGTCGAAGCGGGCGATTGCCGTGCAGCGCGCCGCGGAACAGGCCGCGCGAACGCAGGCCCCTGCGGAAAAGCGCGCCATAGCGAGTCGCGCTTCCAGATACAAGGAAACGAAAGAACAGAAAGAGCCGAAAGAGCCGAAAGAGCCAAAGGAGGCGAAAGACCCGAAAGAGCGCGTCTATGCGCCATGGGCGAGCCTCGAGCCGCCGGCTTGGGCGCTCTCGACGTACCGGGGGAAAGGGCCGGGACTTCCGCCCGGCGCGGCGTTGTCCGAGACGCGTGCGAGCGCGGCGTCGGCGTCCGCGAGCGATTCGGCGGCCTTGACGCAGGCCGCTGCGGCGGCGACCCCGCGCAGCGACGCCGCCAACGGGAATTCACAGCCCGTCCAAACGGCGGCCGCACAATCGATTCCCCAAGCGGCACCGGCGTCGCTCGCATCGTCGGGCGCGGTGGCCGCAGCAGCGGCGATGGCACAAGCGAGTCCGCCGGCAATCGCTCTGGTTCAAGCGCAAACGATTCCGCCGAGCGCGGCCGTTTCGGCGCAGGCGAGTCCCCAGACACAGGACGACTACGGCGCGTCGGGGCGGCAGATGCTACAGACGGCCGTTCCGCGCGTCGCCTTGCGCGCCGAACCGCAGGTCGCACGCGTGCTCGCCCTCGCGGCGAGTGCCTATACGCTGCTCGAGGAGCGCGCGGTGGCCGAGGCTTCGCGCGCGGCGCGCGTCTCGGACGTCGACGCGCTGCCGCTACTGGGGCCCGCATCACCTGCGGAGGCGCACCGCTTCAGCGACGAGGCGCGCGCGGCGCTGCGCCTGCACCGCGACATCCGCGAGGCAATCGAGCTCCAGCTCCGTGCGTTCGGCGCCAATCCGCGCGACCCGGAGGCCACCGGAAATCTCGCCTCGCTCTATCTGAAGACCGTGCCTGCGCAACCGGAGATGGCGCGTCAGCTCGCACTCGTCGCGCTCGCGGCGCGCGCCCCGCAGTATCACTCTGCGCGCATGGAAGACTGGAACACGTTCGCCATCGCGAGCGCATTGACCGGGCGCGAAGCCGACGCGAGGAACGCGCTCTACGTCACGCTTGCGCTCACCGCGGACGTCGACGCGCGCTGTGTCGCGACGCTCAACGCCGTCGCGACGTACGGCGATCGCATGCGAAAGGCGGTGGAAGCGATGTTCTACCGGCTCCATTCGCAGGGCCGCGGCGTCGGCTCGCAACCCTGCGCATGGCCGCCCAACACCTCGCTCGTCTCGCGGCTCCAATGATGGAGCGATGCCGCTACGGAGGGATAGCCTTCTTGTCGGATTCATTTACATCAAATCTCATAGCTTGTAGGACACTGTCATCTTTGCGCAGGGAAAACAGGGACTTGCGCCCCAAAAATCGCGGCGGCACGAGTTTTGCCTTATGACACGGTAATGAGGCCTCGATGCCTCTTCGATGCGGATTGCGCGAGATCATGGTCTCTGCCTGGTGGATCGTTTGGGCTTTCGTCATTGGCGGCTACGCAGGGATGCTGCTGATCGCGCTCTTGGTAGTTGCGCGCCGAGCGCGCGCGTCGGATTCGGCGTTCGAATAGATCGTCGCCGTGCGTCGCTGTGCGGTGCGGTCGAAGCGGCGGAGCACGCGAACACCCGGATCGCGAGCAGGTGCATGTGCCGGCGCCACGGCGAGCGCCGCTTTGATCCCCGACAAACTCGGCTAGACTCCGACGACGGCACGGAGAGGTCCGTGCCCGTCGCGGAGACTGATGCCGATTTCTCGAGCGCCAGCGATCGCTGAAACCCCGGCTTCGGACGCGCCGAGCGCGCTGTCCGTAGCCGGACGGCGCGGTGACGTACCGGCGAGCGGCGAGCCGGCTTATACGCCTGTCGCCGAGCGGGCGTTCGCCCGGGCCACAGGTGCGGAGCCCATCAGCGGAAACGCGGTGCGTCTGCTTCTCGACGCACAACAGAACTATCCGGCGTGGCTGACGGCGATTCGCGCCGCGCGGCACTCGATCCTGTTCGAGAGCTACATCTTCGACAACGACGACGTCGGACGCGAATTCGCCGACGCGCTTGCCGCCAAGGCGCGCGAAGGGCTGGCGGTGCGTGTGACCTGCGACTGGCTCGGCACGCGGCGGCTCGGCTGGCTGCGCAAGTGGTTGACCGACGCGGGCGCCGAGGTTCGGGTGTTCAATCCGCCGCGGCTCGACAGCCCGCTCGGTTGGCTCGCGCGCGATCACCGGAAGACGATCGCAATCGACGGGCACGTCGGGTTCGTCTCTGGCCTCTGCGTCAGCTCGAAATGGGAGGGGGACGCGGCGCGCGGAATGGAGGCGTGGCGCGACACGGGAATCGAGCTTCGCGGTCCCGCGGTCGCGGAGTTGACCCACGCGTTCGCGGATGTCTGGCGCGCGTGCGGCGGCCCGGCGCTCGCGCTCGATCGCCCGGATGCGGAGGCTGGCGTGCCAGCCGAAGGCGACGTGCGCGTTCGCGTGATCGCAGGTACGCCCAGTGGAACCGGAACTTACCGGCTCGATCTCGTCATCGCGTCGCTCGCGCGGCGACAACTCTGGCTCACCGACGCGTACTTCGTCGGGACCGCGGCGTATGTGCAGGCGCTCGCCGCCGCGGCGCGTGACGGCGTCGACGTGCGCCTGCTCGTTCCAGGCGCGAGCGATATCCCGGCGTTGTCACCGCTCTCCCGCGTGAGCTACCGCGCGCTGCTCGCTGCGGGCGTCCGCGTCTTCGAGTGGAACGGAACGATGCTGCACGCGAAGACCGCGGTCGCCGACGGCCTGTGGTCGCGTGTGGGGTCGACGAATCTCAACATCGCGAGCTGGATGGGCAACTACGAGCTCGATGTTGCGATCGAGGATCAGCGCTTCGGCGCAGCGATGGCGGAGCAATACGAGATCGACTTGGCGCACGCGACCGAGATCGTGCTGACCAGCCACCACCGCGTGCGCCTCGCGCAGGACCGCACGCGGCCGGTTGCGCGACGCGCGCGCTCGGGCAGCGCAGGTCGCGTCGCTGCCGGCGCCGTGAGCGTCGGCAGCGCACTGGGCGCGGCACTCACCAATCGCCGCGCGCTCGACGCCACCGAATCGGGACTGCTGACGAAAGTGAGCCTCGTCGCCCTCGGTCTTTCGGTCATTGCCGCGCTGTGGCCTCAGGCGATCGCGTGGCCCCTTGCGGTCGTCGGCGCGTGGGTGGGCATCGCGTGGGCGATCAAGGCAATCGCGGTCCGTCATCGGGCGCGCGATCGCGAAGGCAGCGCGTCATCGTCGGCGGTCGAGCCGGACCGCAGTGGCGGCGAGGGCGCGTGACTTGGTATAATTTGAACTTCGCGCCCGTAGCTCAGTTGGATTAGAGTACCTGGCTACGAACCAGGGGGTCGTGGGTTCAAATCCTGCCGGGCGCGCCCAAATAATCAAGGGCTTGCAGCGATGCAGGCCCTTTCCATATGTGCTCCGGGTAGCGCGGGGGTAGCAACAAAGAGCAATTCGCCACTTTTCCCGACCGAGAGAGGCGGGAGAGATGGACCATGCCGAATTCGAACGGCGCCGGGAGACGCTGGAGGATGAACTTTCACAGCTTGAACGCAGAGCTGGGATCGCTCGCGAGGTTGCCGAGAAGGCGTGGGGGTTAGCGTTCTGGCCATACGGGATAGCCGGCGATGATATGCCCGAGTTCACCGACGCGCAGGACAACACCCTGTACTTCAACAACGAGCACGACGACAAGGCACCCCGCGTTCGCAAGCTCTACTTCGGCGTCGCCGATGCCGATACCCGGGCCAAGCCGATCTCGAAAGTGCTGGAGTTGGACGATCTACGCGACCGCTTATGTCGTGACGACGTAGACAAGGCCAAGCGCACCCTGTGGGAGGCTCAGCAGAAGGAATCCGATCTCAACTGGCTCGCTGCTGCTGCTTGGGCTGTTGGCTGCGTTCTCGTGGGCTATTGGATCGGTAATCTCGTGGGCGCCGTCGCCGGAGCTGTTGCCGGCGCGTTCCTCGGAATGGGGCCGATTGCCGAGACGCGCAAAAAGCGGCGCGCGGCCGTGATGAGCGCCGCGGAGACAGTGACTTCAGCCGAGGAGTCCCTGCACCAGCTTCTCACCCGTCCGCGTTTCTTCACGCCAATGGAGCCGCAGACGGGCAAAGAGGATGACGGCTACTTCGTGGATGCGTTTGGCCGGCGTGTGCGCGAATTCCAGAAGGCCGGCTCCGGTCAGTAGATCGCCGCTCGCGTTCATGAATCTTCACGACTTCCGCTCTTGCCCGTTCTGCGCGCACGCCGAGCCCATTGTCGTTCCTGCGGGGGCGGCGCAGTGGTACCTCGCCGTTCGGGATTGGCAGAGCTACTTGAGGTACTTCGCCAGAAACACTTCCATCCTGTGCGCAAAGTCGATCTGATTCTCGGGCTTTAGCCAGCCGTGGCCTTCGTCGGCGTAGACAACCCATTCCGGCTCCTGACCCGCTGCGCGCAGTGCGCTGCGCAAACTCGTGCCGTACTCTAT
>Ga0335069_10013263_pt1 | contig 11575 bp, 11 predicted proteins | sample Lox_Sample_11_FD_206714 | JGI IMG/M metagenome (GOLD analysis project Ga0335069, IMG submission 206714) | Soil microbial communities from Loxahatchee National Wildlife Refuge, Florida, United States - Lox_Sample_1.1 | ecosystem: Environmental > Terrestrial > Soil > Wetlands | place: USA...
GACCCGTCTGCTGATACCATTTCTGCCCTTCGGGATTGATATTTGCTGCTTTCCAAATGGCTTTCTCCTGGGCGTTAGTCCCGGAGTTATCCCCTCGTGACATGAAAAGCGAATCGGTTGAGGCTATTTTCTTGAACGCCTCTGCTGCCGACTTTGTGCCCTTGATTTTTGCCGGATCTGCCGGCGGACCGACAACTATAAAATCATTGTGCATAACGAGTCTGCGGTTCACCCCGTAGCCGCCGGCCATAAACTTCTGCTCTGCCGCCGGCGAATGAACGAGCAGCACATCTGCCTCGCCTTTCTCACCCATCGCCATAGCCTGCCCTGAACCAACGGCGATGGTCTTCACGAAGTATCCTGTCTTCTTTTCAAACATGGGTATGAGCACATCGAGAAGCCCCGAATCCTGAGTGCTCGTCGTTGTTGCGAGTATGATATTTTTCTGCTGGGCACTCGCCGGCGCGACCGCAGCCACGCCGACAAGCATGACGGTGACGAATAATGCTACCCACAATTCACCCAACCGTTTCATAGATTATCCTCCTTGTAATGTTTCTCAAATAAGACTCTTTTCATCACGCAATCTGCGTACATCTGTGATAAGATTCTCTATCCATTGTCACTTCAAACCTTGCGCGCTTCTCCATTCCTTAGAGTTGGGGAAAAAGAGAGGGCTCCCGTATTTGTCCTTGCCAAAATCCCGAATGAGAAGCTGCCCCTTCTCAGGAGACGTCAACCACTTCACGAAAGTCATCGTGTCCTCGTAATTCACCTTCGGAAATTTTTTAGGATTGACAGGAATGAGACTGATGTAATTCAGAAGCGCTTCGTCCTTTTCAACAAGCACGGCGAGTTTGATCTGTTTCTGAAGAGTAAGGTATGTCGCCCTATCCATGACCGTATACGCCCCCTTTTCGTCAGCGTAGCGAAGCGTCGGAGCGTTTCCCAGAGATCCCTTTTCGTACACCTGATACCAGGAACCACTCGGCTTGATTCCGGCTTTCTGCCACAACTCCATTTCCGCCACATGCGTGCCCGACTTGTCGCCGCGGGAAATGAAGAGCGCACCTTTTTCCGAAATCCTCCTGAGCGCATCTGTCGCCGAGGTCATCCCCTTGATACCGGCGGGATCGTTCGCCGGCCCCATGATGACAAAGTCGTTGTACATGAGGTCAATACGTTCTGTACCAAAGCCTTCGGCGACAAATTTCTCCTCGAGTGATTTCGCATGCACCATCACGAGGTCTACGTTACCCTGCTTTGCAATGTCGAGAGCTGCTCCTGTGCCCGCACCCACGTGTCTGACCCTGATGCCAGTCTCTTTTTCAAAACCATTCTCGAGTACCTCAACAATGCCTGCATCAATGGGACCTATGGTGCTACTCAGAAGAATAAACTTCTGCGTCTCGGCGCGGGTTATGCCTGACATTGCACACGTACACACTATCAACATCAACAAAAGAACCAGCCAGCTTCTCACGAATACCTCCTCGGTGATTAAATGTGGATCAGCCAGAATGCAACCGGATTAGAAGAAAAAGCATACCTTGCCCCGGCCGATAATTCAAGCTAAATGCTTACACTTTGCGGCCTTTAACCTCACAATATAACCAATAATACCCAAAATACCACAATACTGCTTTTCGAGACATCTTGATTGGCCCTGTGCACAACCCGTTTGATTGAAAAAGCATGCCGACTTCTGTATACTTCCGTCGTGGAGATCCTTTCAGCCAAAGAGCTATCCAGATATCTTAAAATTAACGAAAAAAAGATTTATCAGCTTGTCAGATCATCCACCCTGCCCCACACAAAAATTGGCGGCAAAATAGCTTTTGCCAAAGAACTCATCGATGCCTGGATTGCAGAGAATACCGAGAGAGAGAAACATCTCTACATCGCTGGAAGCGACGATCCTCTTATCAGGCGCGTAATCGACACGTACAACAAGGAAGAGTCGAGCACCATTTTCTATGCACCGGTCGGCAGCATGAACGGGCTTAAACTCTTGCGGAGCGGTGCAGCAAATCTTGCGTGCGTACACATCCTTGATGTTGAGAAAAAAGAGTATAACACCGGATACATGGAACGCTATTTGAGCCACCAGCGCTACAAGGTGATACACCTCTACCTGAGAGAGCAGGGCATCTACCTTGCCCCGGATAACCCTAAGAAAATACGTTCGCTCGAAGATATCGCGTCTAAGCGTGTACGCTTTATCAACAGGAACCAGGGTACGGGGACACGACTTCTACTGGACTTCTTGCTCCACGAGAAGGACATTGATCCCGGGCACATCAAGGGTTATGCCGACGAGGTGGAGTCGCACTTACAGGCAGGATTGGCAGTGCTGAGAGGAGAGGCCGATGCTGCGTTTGGTATCCGCTATATAGCCCACATGCTCAATCTGCATTTCGTCCCTCTCTTTAGAGAGCGGTTCGATCTCATCGTCTCGGAAGCATATGGCCAAGCTGCACCTGTAGAGAGTTTCCTTGAGCGCTTTGATCAAGGCAAAATGATGCGCTATGCAAAGAACTTTGTGGGCTACGACTTCTCGAAAACAGGAAGCACAATCCATCCGCACGCATAACCGGGCCGCAGGCCGGCCGCAAATAACCCAGGCACAGGGTATTCTCTCGTGAAACCACCGGGGACAAAATACGTAGTGCGTGTCGATCTCGTTGCCGAAAAAGGCGTAGAGGAAATTCTGCCTGAATTTATTTTTGATGAATGCGGTGGAGTCTGGATCGAGGAGACAATTGAACAGGTGTGTATCAGATGCTATCCGAAGCAGTTGAAGTCATTTCTCCGCCACATCCGTGAATCAGGACTGCGGTTCGCAAAAAGAAGCATCGTCAAGGAGGAACTGCAGGATTACGTCACCCTCACAAAGAAGTACTTCAGGCCCATCACTATAAGCGGCGTTACAATTCTCGCTCCCTGGCAGAAACATGGAAGGGCTGGAGATGTACTCATTATCGATCCCGGCATGGCCTTCGGCACTGGCAGACATGAATCGACCAAATTGATGCTGCGCATGATGAACCAAATCGACCTCAAGCAAATAAAGGTTCTGGATGTTGGCTGCGGTTCAGGAATCCTTGCTATACGCGCAGCGCAGAAGGGCGCATTTGTGACAGCTATCGATAGAGACCCGCTTGCAGTCGATGCAGCAAAACACAATTCCGCCCTGAATGATCTGAACAACATTGCCCTGGCGTGCACGGATCTCGCGAGCCTGAGAGGCCGCTTCGACGTTGTACTCGCCAACCTGGACTACGAAACGGTTTCGAAACATTATAAGGCTCTCGTCAGTCGTGTGGCGAATAGCGGCTTGCTTCTCGTATCGGGCATCGAGGATCAATATCGGGACCGCCTACTCGCTCTGTTCTTGCAGCACACCCTCGCCAGAAAGGCCGGGATGAATGACTGGCACGCGTTCATGTTCAGGATTGACAGTGCTGATGGGCTTGGATAAGATAAGACAGTTGAGTCGTTGAGTAGTTTATAAAGCTGCAAAGCTGATGGCTGACAGCTGAAGGCCTGAGCGAAGAGAGGATTCGATGATAGAGAGATACACGCGAGAAAAGATGGCCCGCATCTGGACAGAAGAGAACAAACTTGCCAAATGGCTCGATATAGAGATCGGTATATGCGAAGCCTACGGCCAATTGGGTCTCATACCTGCGAATGATCTGGAGACCATAAAGACGAAGGCCCGTTTTGATGTGAAAAGGGTACAGGAGATAGAGCAGGAAACAAAACATGATGTCGTGGCCTTTATTCAGGCCCTTTCAGAGTCGATCGGTCCCGCTTCGAAATGGGTACACATGGGGGTGACTTCCTCTGACATACTCGACACCTCCTTTTCCTGTCTCCTGAAAGAAGCATCCGATCTCCTTCTGGAAGACATTGTGAATCTGATGAATGTTCTCAAGGACAAAGCTTTTCAGTACAAGACCGTGCCCATGATTGGCAGAACCCACGGCATTCACGCAGAACCGGTGACGTTCGGACTCAAGATGGCTCATTTTTATGATGAAATGAGGAGAAATCATGAGCGCCTCAAGGCCGCGCGCGGACGCATTGTTTTCGCAAAGATCTCGGGCGCTGTCGGCACCTATGCCCACGTTCCGCCGTCCGTTGAAACGTACGTCTGCAGCAAGCTCGGCCTCAGGCCCTGCCCCATCTCAACGCAGATCGTACCACGGGATTATTACGCCGAGTTCTTTACAACACTCGCAATCATCGGCTCCTCTGTGGAAAAGTTTGCCACTGAAATCCGCCACCTTCAACGCACTGAGGTGAGCGAGGCGGAGGAGCAATTCACTAAAGGCCAGACAGGTTCGTCTGCCATGCCTCACAAACGGAACCCCATCGGGTCTGAGAATCTCTCCGGCCTCGCGAGGCTGCTCCGCGGTTATGCGGTGGCAGCGCTTGAGAATATACCTCTCTGGCACGAGAGAGATATCAGTCATTCTTCGGTGGAAAGAGTGATCGCTCCGGACGGTACCATCCTGCTCGATTATATGCTGAACAGACTCACCAACCTTTACAGAACTCTCGTCGTCTACCCTGAGAACATGAAGCGTAATCTGGGCATCACCAAGGGTCTCTACCATTCTGAAGCCGTGATGCTGAGCCTTGTCAGGAAAGGCCTCACGCGGCAGGAGGCCTACAAGATCACCCAGCGCATAGCAATGGACTGTTACGAGAACAAAACCGATTTTGTCTCTGCTCTTCTCGGCGATGCGGAGCTCAAGGCTCATCTTTCAGAGGACGAAATTAAGAAGATCACCTCGGACGAGCACTACTTCGCACATGTGGACACCATTTTCGCCAGAGTATTTCCTGGCGAAAAGTAAGCAGTGAGCCGTAAGCAGTTTGCACATGGTAACAAAAGTAAGTAAGCAGTGAGTAGCGAGCAGTCTCGAAACATCAGTACACGACAGGCAATGAAAGCACATCTTAACGGTAGTCACCTGATTCAGTTACTGCCTGCTGTTCACTGCTTACTGCTCACTCTCACTTCTTCGCTGCTCATTGCTCACTGCTTGCGGCTCACGGGTTTTCAGCATGCCTGCTAATCTTCCGCCCACCTACTACGAAGAAGAGAAGAGACTGCGCGACGCTAAGAATCCCGATGACAAAATAGCCATCATCGAGAGGATGCTGGCAATTATTCCTCACCATAAAGGCACCGACCATCTCATAGCGCAGCTCCGCTCCAGGATTTCCAAGCTGAAAGAAGAAAAAGAGAGAAGACCGCAAGCCCAGAGAAAGATCGATTTGCTCTACAACGTCAAAAAGGAGGGGGCCGGCCAGGTGCTCTTCATCGGCTTCCCCAACAGTGGAAAATCTGCGCTCGTGGGGGCCCTTTCAGGAGAACCTCTTGAGGTCGCAGACTATCCCTACACCACGCGCATCCTCCAGACCAGGATGATGCGCTACCAGGATATATGGATACAACTCGTAGACACACCGGCCCTGGGGGACGAGAGCCAGAGCATGTGGTTCGGCAATATGCTGAGGAAAGCGGACGCCATCGTTGCGGTAGTAGCCCTCTCGGAAGCACTGGAAACAGAGTACGAGCTCGTTTTTGAGGAGATCAAGAGCCAGCTTCCGTACATTGACACTGCGAGCGCGCTACTTATTGTTGTGACGAAGGCGGATCTGACCGAGTTCACCGGTTCACTTAAAGAGTTCGAAAAAAAATCGCCATCGCCGGGTGAGATCATCCCTGTCTCAGTGACGCAGGACATGAACCTTCATATTCTGAATCAGAAGTTATTTGAGAAGCTGGGGGTCATCAGAGTCTATTCAAAGCTGCCAGGTAAAAAGCCCGATTTCGACGCTCCGTTCGTTCTCAAGAAAGGAAGCACCACTCTCGACCTGGCGGTAAAAGTCCACAAGGATTTTGTGGCAAAATTTCGCTACGCAAAGTTATGGAGGCATGCTCAGTCCGATGGTATGATGGTAAGCAAAGATTTCGTGTTGCAGGACAAAGACGTACTAGAGCTGCACTTGTGAAATACAATAGATAGCGGCAAGTCGGCAGTGAGCAGTAAGCCGTTTTGAAACCTCCCGGGAATCGTGAGGCATGCCCAGCAAGATAGATGCTGATGCAACAGCATGCACGCGAGCAATAATTGGCTGATTGGGAACGGGCGCCCTCTGTACGCTACTGCCATCCACGCGAAGAGCACTTACTACCGCTGCACGTCTGTGCAGGAATGGCGGAGAAGCCAGGGAAGCTCTTATTCGACGACTTCACTTTCGGAAAGCGTGCACCGACATTCCTATGGTAGACTCATCGGTTTTGGAATTTGGTTGAGAAGCGCTTCAGCGCATTGTCTTTCCTGTAACGTGTATATCGCGATGGTTTCAATTCGTGCATGAGTAGAACTGGCAATGTTTCATTACTCTCGGCGGCAGAGTCTAATCGGCTCGGGTCTCAGGCGGTCCTTGAAAAAAAATCCTGAAAGGTCCCCGCTTCTCGCTTGACAATGCCTGGGTTGATACATAGGTTTCGCACTGAGTATGCTGTGCCATAAAGGCCATTCAATCCAAATCAGGAGGAGGTAGTATATGAAAAAAGCGGTATCGGTAGTTCTGGCGGTGATGCTCGTGGTCGCCTTTGCGCAGGTTGCAGCGGCACAGGAGCAAAAGGCTGCAGTAAGCGCGGAGATGAAAGCAGCGCCGAAGGAGGCCGCAGGTAGGCCGGGAGCGGTTGTAGCAGGGACGGCCACAGTAACAGCCACTATAGACGCGATTGACGCTGCGACGCGCAAAGTGACCCTCAAATACCCTGATGGCACAATGCAGACGATCACCTGCGGGCCGGAGGTAAGGAACTTCGACCAGATGAAGGTAGGGGACCTGGTAAAGACTACCTACGCCCAGTCGGTCGCCATCTGGGTGAGAAAGTCGACTGAGAAACCTGCTGCTGCAGCGGTAGAGTCGGTCAAAGTAGCACCGAAGGGAGACATGCCTCATGCCACCATGACAAAGACGACCGAGATAACGGCCACCGTGGAAGGCATTGACTACAAGAAGCGCACGGTCACCCTTAAAGGGCCTGAGGGCAACGTCAGAACGTACCCGGTGGATAAGCGGGTGAAGCGGTTGAACGAAGTGAAGGTGGGTGACGAAGTGGTGTTGCGGGTGACTGAGGCTTTTGCGATTAAGGTGGAAAGACCCTAGAGAAGAAGCTTTTCGACACACAGGAGTAACTTCGCAGGTTGCGTGGCACGTCTGGCAAGGGTAGAGTCAGAAGCGGCTCTGCCCTTGCGCGGATTTCAGTGGTAATTTCTTACTTAAGAAAATCTTCTCGCCAGCGTCTATGGAGGTGCATCACGCAATCCACTTCCCGAGCATAACCGAAAGTGTGAAAACGTGATTTTCTCGTGCGCTCGCACATTTCATCTGGTAGTGGTGAAGTCGTGTTTGTTTGACTAAAGCGCTGAGAACAAAGCCAGCAGCGTGGCTCGCAATGATTGCTTTTCCTTTTCGCCTCTGTACGGAGAGTCAGGTATAGCTCAGATCGCAACTTCAAAGGCAATCCTATCGTAAGCAACGGAGGGAGCACGTTCCCTTCTTTGTCCATGAAACAGGCCGCGTTGAACGCGCTGCCAATGTCGATGCCTACTACCAGGGTACGGTTCCCGATCCTCTTGCGTTTCTGGACCTGTCTGCTATACTGCTTCTTAAGCATGGGCGTTATCCTCCTGTTAAGATGTTTCGGTTCGCCACTCAAACATGTCCTTAACAGAGGGTACTTGTCCATGCTTTCTTTCTTCACATTCGGTCCAGATTCCATATAGTAAGCTGAAATCCTTACCCTGTGGGCCCCTCAAAACTATGGACATTTCGAGTGGCATTCGACGAATGTTGGGTGTATATTTAGTAACGAACCAAGAGTCGCGGACGAAGTTTCAGATTTTATCGTAAGATCAAAAAGGCAGTCAATAAACCGGGGGACTCATATCGAACAGCGCGAAGAAATGGCGCAAACCGTATGGCCGATTGGAATCGAGACCCGCAGGTGATAAGGAAGAGCCGTGAGCAAAGGCGAACCAGAGAAGTCGACAGATAAATTCAAGCAGGCGATTAGGAAACAGCGGGGTAAGGAGAGAAGAGAAAATTGTGCTGCGACTTTACATTGCAGGCATGAATGCCAGGGCGCGCCGTGCGATAGAGAACATCACGAGGACCTGCGAGGAACAACTCAAGAACCGTTACATACTGGAGATCATCGATATCAGGGAGAACCCGGTCCTGGCAAAAGGCGAACAGGTCGTCGCAGTCCCTGCTCTCATCAGGAAGGTGCCGTTGCCCCGGAGAACCTTTATCGGCGATTTGGCAGATACCGAGCGCATACTTCCGGGGCTTGACGTGAGGCGTGAATAGGTGCGTGCAGAGCCGATTGAAGGGCGATGTCGAATCGTTCATTGAAACGTGGTCCCGCGCACGTCATCAGCTGCAGTTGACCCAGGACCTGCTTGTCCTCATGCAACAGGAGGCAAAATGGGCAATGCATAACAAACTCGTGGCGAAGAAAGAGATGCCCAACTATCTCGACTTTTTCTCCTTCGACGCCCTTGAAAAGGTGAAGCCGGAGGCGGTGAGCATTGTCCATTAAAGCGTTCTCTCGTCGACCCATCTTAAAGATGTTCGGTCAGGACAAGGCTGGTCCAGGGTCAATTGTTTAACTTGAAAAGGCGGTCCGGTAGAATGAGAAGAAGTGGCCGTATGGAAACGAGGAAGAAGCGTTACCTGTTTACAGTGGCTACCCTATCGGTGATCGTCTGCTCATTGTTGATTACACTGCCCCGGTGTGCTCCGGCAAAGCGGGATGAAATTATGATCGCCGCAAACATCGCGAAAACATCACTGCTTCTCTATGTGGCGGATACGCGCCGTCTCTTCGAAAAGAACGGTCTTACGGCCACGGTAACGATGCATCAGTCGGGGCCTGCGAGCCTGAAAGAGCTGGAGGACGGGAGGGCGGATGTGGCCTGTGTGGCGGATTTTGCCTTCGTGGCGAAAAGCTTCAAGACCGGGAATCTCAAGGTAATAGGGTCTCTGGCAAGAAGCGTCGGTGCGCATATTATCGCCAGGCGTGACAGCGGCATAACGAAGCCGGCCGACCTCGTGGGCAAGTCGGTGGCAATCCCGAAGGGCACTATCGCAGAGTTCTTCCTTGGCGCCTACTGCCAGCGCAACGGGGTCCCCTATCAGACACTTCATATAGTCTATCTACCTCCGGCCGATATGGTGGAGGCTATCAGGAAGGGCACCGTGAACGCAGTCTGCCTCTGGTCTCCTTTCATAGAGCAGATCGAGGGTTATCTTGGAGAGGACGCGGTCCTTCTCCCGTCCCAGGGCCGGACCGACTACTATCTGCTCCTTGTGACGCGGGACGACGTCCTGAAGGAGAAGCCCGTCGTGGTCGAGCGGTTCCTGAAAACAATGATCGAGGCGGAGACTTTTGTGCGGGAACATCCCGATGAAGCGATGCAGATCACTGCGAAGGAAACAGGATTGACGCTGGCGCAGGTACGCGGGCGATGGCCTGAAGAAAAGTACGAGGTAAGAATGGGGCAGGACCTGCTGACCATCATGGAAGCAGAGGCGGACTGGATGGTCAGGAACCACCTGACCACGAAAAAGGAGATGCCGAACTATCTCGACATGATTTATCTGAAAGGACTGGAGACGGTAAAGCCGGAAGCGGTTGGGATAATTCACTGAGCCCGTGGAGGGGCTTATGATGAGGATCGGCTTGGATAAGATGAAAAAAAGGGCCTTAACGGCGACCGCCGTTGTCGTTGCCGGAGTGCTGCTCTCTTTGACCCTATCAGTAAAACAGGTCTCTGCGGAGCCGCTTCGGGTCGGCGTTTACCGGGGCGTTATTTCCGCACTCATCTATGTGGCCAATGCTCAAGGTCTTTTCAAGAAACAAAGCGTGGACGTCGTCATGAACGAGTACGGGACGGGGGTCATGGCGGTAAGCGATCTTTTAGCCGACAAAGTCGACATCGCCACGGGCGCCGAGTTTGCCTTCGTCCTGCAGAGTTTTAAACACCCCTCCTTGAGGATACCGGCTGCCATCTGGACGGGGTCCAACCACGATCTGATAGTGAGGACGGATCACGGCATCAAAAAGCCCCAGGACCTGAAAAGCAAGCGAGTGGCCGTCGTTCGCGGCAGCTCAATGGAGTTCTTCCTTTACCACTATCTCATTTTCAACAATATCCCGGCCGGAAGCATCAAAGTCGTTTATCTCGAGCCTTCCGAAATGGTCAATGCGATGGCCGATGGGACGGTAGACGCGACACTCTCCTGGCCGCCCTACACAAGTGAGATGACGAAACGATTGGGTGCCAAAGTTGCCCGCTGGCCCGCGCAGAGCGGGCAGGACTACTATATCGTGCTTGCCGTGAAAGAAGGCTTTCTAAGAAAACAGCCTAAGACGATGGAGCGATTCCTGGCCGCCCTCTCGGAAGCGGAAGGATTCGTCGCAAAATATCCGGACCGGGCTCAGACGCTTCTGTCGCAGCGGCTTGGGCTGGAGGCGACATCTGTCCTTGAAATGTGGTCCGGCAGCCGGTTCGGGCTTCAATTGACCCAGGACTTACTCGTCCTCATGGAACTGGAGGCAAAATGGGCGATGCGCAATAATCTGGTGCAAAGCAAAGAGGTGCCCAATTATCTCGACTTCTTTTATTTCAGTGCGCTTGATAAGGTGAAGCCTGAGGCGGTCGGGATAATTCACTGACCTCGTCTTACCATTTAGGAGGGGTGTACGCTGAGAACAGAATGTAATGGACTAAAGAGGAAGCTTCTGATCGGCATCATTGCTGTAGTAACCGGCCTGCTGCTGTCGCTCGTGCCGTCGGTAAAACAGGTCTCTGCGGAGCCCTTGCGGCTCGGCGTTTACCAGGGTATTCACTCCGCCCTCATCTACGTGGCCGATATGCAGGGCTTTTTCAGGAAACAGGGCGTTGACGTTGCCATGAATGAGTACGAGACAGGCCCGCTGGCGGTCAACAACCTTGTGGCAGACAAGGTCGACGTCGCGACTGCTGCCGAATTCGCCTTCGTTTTGCAGAGCTTCAGGTACCCGGACTTGAGGATGCCCGCCACTATCTGTAGGGCGGCAGACTTCGAACTTGTGGTGAGGAAAGATCGCGGCATCGCGCGGCCGCAGGATCTGGCAAGGAAGCGTATCGCCCTGCTCCGGGGTGGTCAGGCCGAATTCTTTCTCTACAACTATCTCATCTTCAACCGCATCCCGGCCGAGAGTGTCCAGATCGTCGACCGCAGACCCTCGCAGATGATCGGGGCAATAGCCGACGGAAAGGTGGACGCAGCGATCACCTCGCCGCCCTACACCACGGAGATGGTGAGACAACTGGGCGCCAGGGCCGCCCGGTGGCCCGCACAGAGCGGACAGGACTATTACCAGGTACTTTTCGCGAAGGAAAGCTTTCTGAAAAAACAGCCCAGAACTATTGAACTGTTTTTGGCTGCCCTTTCGGATGCAGAAGGATTTATCTCGAAATATCCG
>Ga0335069_10013264_pt1 | contig 11574 bp, 10 predicted proteins | sample Lox_Sample_11_FD_206714 | JGI IMG/M metagenome (GOLD analysis project Ga0335069, IMG submission 206714) | Soil microbial communities from Loxahatchee National Wildlife Refuge, Florida, United States - Lox_Sample_1.1 | ecosystem: Environmental > Terrestrial > Soil > Wetlands | place: USA...
CACGTAGAATGCGTAAATGATTGAGCAAGGGCGATACGGCAGGGCGCACGCCTGGGAGTTGCTGACCGAGTGGACGAAGAACGAAAACCTCCGCAAGCACGCAATTGCTGTGGAAATCTGCGTGACCGCATACGGCGAAGCAGAGGCGGAGAGGCTGGGACTCGGCGGCGAGGAGCGCGAGCGATTTCTTGATCTCTATTCGACAACCGCACTTCTCCACGATTTCGACTATGAGCGGCACCCGAGTGCTGAGGAGCACCCTTTCATCGGTGTGAGGGAACTCGAACGCCTCGGGTGGCCGCTGGAAACGCGGACCGCGATCCTTGGGCACGCGCAGTATTCGGGCGTGCCTCGCCTGACGCACCTCGACAAGGTACTTTTCGCCTGTGATGAGCTCGCCGGCTTTCTAACCGCCTGCGCGCTCGTGAAGCCGACAAGAGCAATCGCTGATGTCGAAGTCGCGAGCGTGCGGAAGAAAATGAAGGACAAGGCATTCGCTCGCGGCATCCATCGAGAAGACGTCATCCAGGGCGCACAGGAACTCGGTAGCGATCTTGATGCACACATTGCGTTCTGCATTGAAGCAATGAAGAGAAGGGCCCACGAACTGGGACTCTGAAGACCAGTCTCCCTTTAATCTCATAGCCACCCCATCCCCTACTGGCTGTGGCCAGGGAGATCGGCATATACCGCACGTGCAGACGGACTCCTTGTGCTTGACGGTTGGGTATACCCCTCCCCCCTCTCTGAAGCTAAACTATTCCTGCAATTAAAGTTAGCCAATGGATACTACGCTAAAGTCTTCCTGCAATTGGACTTACGGGCAAAGTCCTCTTGGGAAATGAGTTAGAGGATGCTACCTGTCAGAAGGCCATCTTCCGTCAACCAGTGGAGGCTGGAACCGGATCTAACTTAGAGTGTGCCCCCGGGAGCCATATCTCTCTGCAAAAGGGGCAAAAACCCCGCGCGAAAGGATACTCGGGTTATCTAAAAGGGGTTCTTTGCTCGCAGTTCCGCGACGATCTCGGCGGCTGCCTTGCGCGCGCGCTCGGCCTGGTCGGGCGGGAAGCTGATAGCGCCGACGCGGGCGTGCCCACCGCCACCGTAGCGCTCGCACACCTGCGCAAGATTCACCATTTTTGCCGGATCGGCCTTGGTCCATGGATTGGAGCCAACAGAGACCTTGGTTCGGAAGCTGGACTTCGAGAGGCCGATGGAATACGTCGCCTGCGGGTGCAGGTAATAGGGGATGAACTTGTTGAAGCCTTCAACTGGCCGGTCGGAGATGTCAAAGAAGATCGTGCCATCACGCTCTTCGCTGCGGCTGCGGATCAACTCAATGCTCTCTTTGTGTCGCTCGAGAAGCGGTGGAAGCAGCACTGAGACAAATGGCTGCGCAAGCACTTCAGCAAGTGGAATCGAATTGAGCAGGGGAATCAGCTGCGGGATGAAGGCAGGATCGTGCGTCGACTCGATAATCAGCGTGAGCTTCATCGCAGGCGCCGCCATCTCAACCGCGGCCTCGGGGCTCTGGTAAAGCGCGCCGTCAACAATGTCGGCCCATTGAATCAATTCAGCCACCGGGCCTGAATCAAAGCCGAATCTTGCCGTCGCAATGTTCGCCAGGAAGCTGGTGCACGATGTGTATTGGGGGTCGAAGAATTTGCGAGAACTGCAGGCCGGATCGCGCTGGCAGGCAAGAAAATGCTCCTGATCATGCGGAGTGAGAAACGCGGAGAGATGATGATCAAACCACCATGTGATACGCGGCGATGTGGAATATTTGAAGTCGACGATGGCGTTTTCGTCACCTGTGAATTCGCTCTCGTCAAAAAGGGCCCCAGCACGATGCACCAGACCGTGATACAGATACTCGCTTCCGCTTGCAATGCACTCGCGGTGAAACCGCGTGAAGAGGGATGCGGAACAGGCTCCGTCGAAGCACTTGTCGTGATAAAAGACCTTTACCCGCAACCCCAGCCCCTTCACTAAGCTCCCGGTTAAGCCGGAAGAATTAGCATCAAGCGCGGGGCCGATTGTGTCAAGGTGAGCCCGAGTGGAAACAATCGAGGCGATCTGTCCTTAAACCGATTTTTCCAAGCGCTTGCGGTCTGGCTTCTGTAGAATTCTCCGTACCAACTTCTTCAATCCGGATATCAAATGGAATCCGAAACGCAACCGTCAATGCCGGAACCATCCCGGTTAGACCATGCCGACCCCGAGGGAGAGGCTACAACCGTGCAGGCCCCGGAGCCCGAGCAGCCCTATCGCGGGCTTCGATGGATTTTTGTCGGCGAAGGCGGTTTGCGCGCAGGCTGGTCATTGGCGATCTTCCTCCTTCTCTTTTTTGTTTTCGCGAACGGACTTGGAGCCGCCTTCGCGAAGCTCCACCTGCTGGGTGCAAAGGCGAGCTTTACTCCAATGTCTGCGCTCTTTGGAGAATTACCGCCCGTGCTGGCCATGATCGTATCGGCCCTGGTGGTTGCGCTTATCGAGGGGAGAAGCATCCTGGATTACAACCTTCGCGGAACACGGCGCGGGCTTCACTTTGCCAGTGGTCTCATTGCGGGTTTCGCGGCGCTTTCATCTCTTGTCGGTGTGCTGTATTGGGGACATTGGCTGCAGTTTGGGCCCGTCGCGTTGAGCGGAACACAGATCTTTCGGTATGCCGCCATCTGGGGATGCGTGTTTCTATTTGTAGGCCTGTTTGAAGAGGGGATGATGAGGTGCTATTCCCTGTTCACCCTGACGCGCGGCCTGAACTTCTGGTGGGCTGCGGCAATCGTCGGCGGGATCTGCATCCGGCTGATCACTCACGCAAAAGGAAACGGCGCGCTGGGGGTCTATGCGATTGCGCTGCTCGGTGCGGTTCCTTGTCTCCGGCTCCATTTGAAGCGGAACCCCAGTTCCGGATTCTGGCAGGCATCCTGGGTCACTTCGACGTTCTTCGGCTTTGGCCATACGAGCAACAACGGCGAGGCATGGATCGGCATCTTTGCCGCGGCGGCGATCGGATTTGTTTTCTGTGTCAGCGTCAAGCTGACCGGCGCGGCGTGGTGGGCCATCGGTTGTCACGCGGCATGGGACTGGGGCGAGACGTTTTTCTATGGCACCGCAGACAGTGGCTTTGTGGCGTCGGGACACTTCCTGACAACTTCGCCGACGGGGAATCCGCTTTGGAGCGGGGGGACCGTCGGTCCGGAGGGCAGCCTGGCGGTCATTGGAATCATCCTGCTGCTTCTTGCCCTTTTGCTCGTCGTGTATGGACGCCGCCCTGTGCAGCCCCCGGTTGCTGCGGAGCACCAATTGGCAAGCTAGACGTTGCGTGGCGGTATCCTGTTGTTGACCGATGCACAAATTGTCCTCTGCAGACAAAATTGCTCAAGTGATACCGATCGCATTGCTGCGCAAGCACAGGAGACGCTGGCCGAAGATTGTTCTATGGTCCCTTGCGGGTCTGGCCGTCCTTGGCGTGCTTTTTGCGGGAACAGGCCTGCTTTGGCTAAGTTCGGTGACGAAAGCCGCCCTGCCAGTGCTGGATGGCGATGTGCATCTGGGCGAGATGGACGTCGCCGGAGTCGGCGCTCCAGTGATGGTGCGGCGCGACCGGCATGGCGTGCCCCACATCGACGCGAGCTCGCAGGAAGATCTCTTTGTTGCACAGGGATATGTCACTGCGCAAGATCGCCTGTGGCAGATGGATTTGCTTCGCCGCAACGCAAGCGGCGAGCTGGCGGAGATCCTGGGACGATCGCTGACAAAGTACGACGTGGCGCACAGGGTTTTGCAGTACCGCAGAACCGCGCAGCGAATCTTTGCGAACCTGGCGACGGATGACAAAACCCGGTATGAGGCCTATGCTCGCGGCGTAAACCTCTTCATTGAGCAGAATCAGGACTCGCTGCCGCCGGAATTTCGACTGCTGCACTACAAACCCAAGCCGTGGAGCGGCGTTGACTCGGTCAGCGTCGGAATGCTGATGGTGGACATGCTGGATTCGCGCTGGCATGTGAAGGTTGCGCGCGAGCGCATCTCGTCTGACCTCCATAATGCAAAGCTCGAGGCGGACCTTTACCCTGTCGGTTCGTGGCGCGATCATCCGCCGACGGGCGTGCTGCTCGACCTGAGTCAACCTCATCCTGCTCCGCCTTCCACTGACGATGACGACGACGATCGAAGCGAAACCAGAGTGATGCCGGAGGAGGATCTGCGCTCCTTACGGGAACTGGTTGCATTCAGCTCATGCGCAGGCTGCAACCCAGGCTCGAATAACTGGGTGATTGCGGGCAAGCACTCTGCGAGCGGAAAGCCTCTTCTCTCGAACGACATGCATCTCGGGTTGGACGAGCCGAATATCTGGTACGTGGCAGACCTGCGCGCGCCGGGGTTTCACGCGGCTGGGGTAACCCTGCCCGGATTGCCGTTTGTGGTCGCGGGACATAATGAGCACGTCGCCTGGGGATTCACGGCTTTGTATGGAGATGTGCAGGATCTCTACGTCGAGAAGCTTGACGGCAAAGGCAACTATCAGGATCTCGATGGAGCCTGGAAGCCGCTCGCAATTGAACATGAAGTGCTTCACGTCCGAGGCGCGAGGGACGTCAATCTGGATGTGCAATCGACGTCACACGGACCCCTGCTGAATCCGCTCTTCACGAAGGAGACACGGCCGCTTGCGCTGAAGTGGACACTCTACGATCCCGCCCTGAACACAATCCCGCTGTATGCAATGAACACCGCGTCAAGCTGGGCCGAGTTTTCGGGAACTCTCGCACAGTGGTGCTGGCCAACTCAGAACATTGTCTACGCCGACGATCAAGGGCACATTGCGTATCACGCGATCGGCAAACTTCCCCTGCGGCCTGCCGGCCTGCAGGGGGTACCGATCCAGGATGGCGGGCACGAGTGGCAGGGTTATATACCGTTCGATGCATTGCCCGGTTCTTTCGACCCGCCTTCGGGATTCCTGGCAACTGCGAACTCGCGCGTCACGACAGATGCTTCACCGTATCCGTTGACTTTGGATTGGGCGGAACCTTACCGGGCGGAACGCATCTACAAGCTGCTCCAGGGACGCGATCAACTTCGTCCGGCGGACCTGCTTGCAGTGCAGACAGACATCTACAGCGAGATGGATCAGGAGATGGCGCACCGCCTGGCGTATGCGATCGATCACGCCGCCGGCAAAGACGACCAGTTGCGCACATCCGCTGACCTGATGCGGAGTTGGGACGGCCGCTTGACAGTAGATTCCGCTGCGGCCTCCCTCGTTACAAAGACACGGAGCGCGATCTGGTCTTTGATCCTGTCTCCGAAACTCGGCAAGGATGCCTCGGACTATACGTGGTCAGAGTCGGATTTCGCCGAAGAAGAGATTGTGATGCACGGGAACCCCGACTGGCTCCCTCCCGGATATAAGGACTGGGATGCTCTCTTGACCGCTGCAGTGCGCAAGGCCATCAAGGATGGCCACTCCCCTGCAGATGTGAGCAAATGGGCTTATGGCGACTGGCACGTTGTCGAGATTCAGCACCCACTGGGTAGGCTTCTTCCGATCGTTGGGCGTATCACCCGCACCGGCCCCCTGCCCTTAAGCGGAGATACGACAACAGTGAAGCAGGTCAGTCGCTCATTCGGCCCTTCTCAGCGCTTCACGATAGATTGGAGTAATGTCGATGGATCAACTGAGAATATCGATCTAGGCCAGAGCGGAAATCCATACAGCGAGTATTATCGCGACCAATGGAATGATTACTACGGTGGTACGACGTTTGCGTTGCCATTCAATCAGGCAGCAGTAGCCGCGGAGACAAGGCATACACTGCGGCTGCTGCCAAGATGACAACAAGCGAGGATCATCCGAAGAAATCAGGGCGGCGCTGGTTTGCCGGGCCTGCGGTAATTCTGCTCGCTGCGTTTGTGGCTACTTCTCCCTCGCTCTTTCGCCATAACTCGTGCGGGCACGATTTCGATTTTCATCTGGTCTCGTGGCTCGACTCAGTTGCGAGTTGGCGTCATGGAATTCTCTATCCACATTGGTCGCCCAGCCCAAACTACGGTGCAGGCGAACCTCGTTTTGTCTTCTATCCGCCGCTGACCTGGATGCTGGGAGCGGCATTTGGCCTTGTATTGCCGTGGAGCGCCGTGCCCTTTGTGGTCACGTTGCTGCTTCTGGCGGGAACCGGACTCGGGACGCGCATGCTGGCCCGGCAGGTAATGGATGATGCGCCTGCCACGCTCGCTGGCTGCGCTGCGTTGTTCTCAGGCTACGCGCTCTTCACTGCATTTGAACGATCGGCATTCGGGGAGCTTGCGGGCGGATTCTGGATTCCGTTGGTGCTGCTGTTCATTTTGCGCGATCGTGGAAAGAACAAGGCATTGGTTCACCGCACATTCGACGGCTCGACGGCTCCGCTTGCACTGGCCCTTGCAGGCGCATGGCTTTCCAACGCACCGCTCGGCGTGATGGCAAGCTATCTTCTTGCCGCAGTTGCGTTGGCATGGGCCCTGCTGTTGCGGTCCTGGGCGCCTCTGGTGCGCGCTATTGTCTCAACTGTCATGGCGCTCGGGTTAGCGGCCTTCTACCTCGTGCCGGCTGCAGTGGAACAACGCTGGGTGCAGATTCGACAGGCAACGGACGATCCGGGGTCGCAGATCGAAAACAGCTGGATGTTCGCGCGGCATGCAGATCCGGCTCTTGAACTCCATGACGTCGAACTTCTGAAGGTCTCCCTCATCGGCGTGACGATGATTACGGTCGCCGCAGGTGGTCTCTTTGTTGCCTGGCGGCGCGGAAGGCTGCGCAAGATGGGCATATGGTGGATCCCGCTGACGCTCATACCGATCGCAGTGCTGCTGATGCAGCTTCCGGTGTCGCTCCCCGTGTGGAACGCTCTTCCAAAGCTGCGCTTTCTGCAGTTCCCATGGCGATGGCTTGTGGTGGTCGAAGCACCGCTCGGCATCTTCTTTGCAGCAGCGGCGTGGATGACGGGCCGTCGGCTGCGCAAAGCCATGATCTGGATCTGCGCGGTGTTCTTTTGCGGAGTATCCGCGGCGGCTGGGTTCGTTCTCCACCAGCGCTGTGAATACGAGGACTCCGTGCCTGGAATGATCGAAATATACACGCGCGGATCCGGATTCGAGGGAACCGATGAATATGCGCCGATCGGAGCCGACGATGCGATGGTCGCATCTGGGCTGCCCGATGCATGTTTCACGTCAAATCCATCGCTCCGACTCGGCTATGGGGAGGAGGGAACTACTCCGACGTATCGGGAGGGAACGTGTGACGCGGTGTTTTCCTGGTCAGCCGATCGCGGCAAACTCAGCGGTGAGCACCGCCGGCTAACCGCCACGACGCCGCATGCCGGGTACATGATCCTCAAGCTGCATACATATCCTGCGTGGCAGATCAGGGTGAAAGGACATCCGGCCGAGGTGTCGGCTCATCGCGAGGACGGCTTGACGATTCTTCCCGTCCCTGAGGGTGTGCTTGAGATCACAGTGGATTGGTCAACAACCAGCGACGTGATCATCGGGCGCTGGCTTAGTATCGTGGCCTTGGCGCTGCTTGGGTTGACGTGGTGGCTGGAAAGGAAGCTCCGCACTCGAAGCTTGGGGCCAATGAAAGAACGTTTGGCAGAACCTCGGTTATCATGAAGACGATGCCAACTGATGTTCAATCTCTGATCCAGGAAGGCGCGGAACTCACAGACCGGGCTCTCGAAGCGCTTATCCCCCAAGTTGAAGTGGTGCCGGCATCCGTCCATGGGGCAATGCGTCACTCGACTTTTGCGGGTGGAAAGCGGCTGCGTCCGGTACTTGCCATGCAGGCTGCGGTAACCATTGCCGGGGCGCTGCCCAAAGGGATTGAACGCCTCGGGGCGGCGCTTGAAATGCTCCACACCTATTCGCTGATTCACGACGACCTTCCAGCTCTTGACAATGATGATCTCCGCCGCGGCAAGCCGACATGTCATGTGGCATTCGGCGAAGCGATCGCGATTCTGGCAGGTGACGCACTGCAGACGCGGGCCTATGAGGTTCTCGCTGGGCTCGATGCACCTCCAGCCGCGACGCTCAGAATCATTGGATTGATCGCGAATGCCACCGGTAGTGTGGAAGGAATGATTGGCGGCCAGGTACTTGATATCGAGAGCGAACATCTGAAGCCGACGCCGGAACTGGTGGACGCGATTCATCGGGCCAAGACCGGAGCGTTGATCCGTGTCAGCGTTGTGGCCGGCGGGCTCTATGCGGGAGCAACAGAAGAAGATGTGACGAGGCTCGACACCTTTGGCCGCAAGGCAGGCCTGGCGTTCCAGATCGTCGATGATGTGCTCGACATGACCGTGGACTCAGAGCAATTGGGAAAGACCGCAGGCAAAGACCTCGCAACGGAAAAAGCAACCTGGCCTGCAGTGTTCGGGATCGAGCAGAGCCAGCGCGATGCGGCAGTGCTGATCGATGAAGCCTTTGCCGCGCTGAAGCCTTATGGCGGTCGAGCCGACGGCCTGAAGTCAGTCGCGCGATACCTGGTGGAACGAACGCATTAGAGCAGAACCAGAGTTGGCGTAGCCCAAGAGAGAATAGCGAAAGGTTGCAGTCCGGAACACGGTAACTCTGGTTATGCTGTTACGCCGGCCGCATCGCACTCAACGAAACAACTGCGAAAATGCTCTCCGAAGCCGACATCTTGACTGCACTGCGGGATTGTTTTGACCCCGAAGTGAAACTGAATCTTGTGGATCTCGGGCTCGTCTACGGCATCGAGACCGGGCCCGATCCCGATTCGACGCCTGCCTGGCCTCGCCAGTGGGTCAAGGTCAGGATGACGCTGACGACACAACAGTGTCCGGCATCCGGGCTGATCTTCGAGCAGGTTCATAACCGGCTGGCAGGTATTCCGGATATCAGCAGGGTCGATGTTGAGCTTGTCTGGGAGCCCAAATGGACACCCCACCGGATCAGCGAGGCGGGTCGCAGGCAATTGGGGATCTAGCCTAAGTTCGGGGGCGTTTAACGCCGAAGGGAACGCCGAAGCGACTCTCCCTTGTCGGAGATCTTATCGACAACCTCCTGCACCCGATCGATCACTGATCGCGCATGCACAACATAACGCGGGAGAGACTGCCACCACTCGCGGAGGGTGTCCTCGTGCTCAACCATCGCCAGCGCGGTGCCTGAAGCGGCCGCAATCAATCCTGCACGCTTCTTCCCAGTCAACAGCAGGATGCCGCCGCAAATGAGCGAGCCGCATGCGGCCATCTTGACCCAATCGACGGGCTGGGTATCAGGACCCGTGATTTCGGGCGGTGTGGTGCGGGTCTTCCTGAGAACTGTAACGGACATTCTTCCCTCCCCCTCCATTGGATTCCGGGCTCTGGCAGTTGGGATCGACGAGTCCAATACTACAAATCCGTGGGGCCGCCGCCCGAATCCGCGACGATGCGATCCGGCTGCATCTGGAACAAACTGACTGGTAACTCAGTCCAGATCGAACTCACGCAAAGGTTTGCCTTCGGGCGCATCCTTTGCCTTGCGCAGGGCCTCAGCGAATTTCTTCTCGAACAGGTCTTCCTTGTTCTTCTCTGCGTCAATCGACTGGCGGAAGATTGACTCCTTGCGCTCATCGTGTTCGCGCATTGCCTTGGCGGCAGTTTCGAGATCTTCAAACGTACGCTTGCGGGGGGCCGGCGTATGGCTCACCACAATGCCCGTTGAGGCATCAATCAGGATCATTGCGCCACAGTCGGGACAGGCGACCTCAAACGTTTCCTTTTTCGGCTTTCCCATAACAGTAAGAATTGTAGGCTTTCAGCCCTGGCGAGGGAAGCATGTGATTTGCTTTCCAAAGCCATGTTACCGTCGGGCGGTCACTGATTCCTCCGGCTCTCGGCATGCACATGCAAGATGACTCGACGGTACGACGTAAGTCGTGGCGAGCCTTCATCGCTGACTGCGAAGATGATGTGTGCAACCCCGTCGCCTTTGCAGGGCACGATAGGCAGCCACGCCGGGTGACAGGGAGAGGTGGCTGTCACCTCCACGCGCGCAGAGTCGACGCCGTTGAGCGTCAGCGAAGCGATGTTTCCATCTGCGCTTCCAGCCTCGGTGTAGTGAAACCAATGGAAGCGGAGCGGCTGTCCATCCGGGTCTGAGCTCTGGCTCGCGTCAAGAGTGACGGTCTCGCCGACATGCACATCCATCTCGATGGGGGCAGTTCCCTGCTTTCCGTTCACGACAGCGATGGGATTGTGATTGGCATGAGCATAGTCGGCGATGGTCCACGTCATGCGAGCGGCAAAATCATTCTGGAAAGCCTCGCGCCAGCGCCAGATGGTTGCCTTGTCTGACACGTGCTCCTTGCCGTCCACGCCGATCACCGTGTCCTGCGAGTTGACGCGCGTAAACTCGTCGCCGCCCTGCGTCCAGATGGGATGCGTCTCGCCATAGGGTTGGCGATAGATGTAGCGGCCGCCCCAGCCGCCCCAGTCGGGCCGGCGATATGCATTGAGCCCGTTGTCGATCAGCCCTAGAAACGACGGAGTATCGCCCTCCATGATGAACATGAACTTCGGATACACCTTTCCGAGCGGCCCCTTGCTGCGGATGTTGGCGTCGAGCCATTCGTTCGTGACGGTGGTTGCATCAGCGCCTTCTCCATTGCGGTAGTAAATATCGCCGCTGATGCCGGTCCACGTGGCGTAGAGGTATTCCCCGCTCGTAGGTGTGGAGGGCGTGACGATGTAGAAAAGGTCAGGAAACTCGCGGCGGATCCAGGGACCGGCGTCGTCCTGGTCAGAGATGGAGTACACGCGGAGTCTCGAGACGAGCATTGCAACCTGGTCGGGAGAGACCGTGGCTCGGATTTCCTTGAGAGCCTGCGCGAGGGTGTTGGCTCCGCCCCAGATGCAGATCCACAACGGGCGTGAGTCTTCGCGATCAGCGGCGCGAATGATGGCTGTTGCGCCGTCAGAGGATTTGCCTTCTCCAGTCGCGTCGAGCCCGTAGGAGGTCTGGCCGGTGAAAACGCGGGCGTTCAGATCAGCAGCTTGAGGCCAGCCTTTTGCGTGGAGCAGCAGATTGGGCCGCACCTGCGCGTAAGCGTCGATGAGCTGATGCATCGTTTCGGCGTGAGTCTTTGTCTTCTGCCACGTGGAGGTGGTGGCGATCATCGCCTCGAGGTCGAATTCGTTGGAATAGAGCAAAAGACGGACGAACGACATCTGATCGTCCGGCTCGTTGCCGATGTCGCTGAGGATGACGACGCGCGGCTTGCCCGTAAAATCATCGATATGCGTGGGCGGCAGGGATTGCGTGAGACCCAGCGCGGGAACCATTACCAATGCAGCGAGAGCAGCAGGCATCGCCAGAAATCTCATTCGCGTCGAATCTCCTTGTGTTGAATCAGGAGAATTCTAACCGGTAATGCATCCAGTCACACCAGGACTAGAGCTTGAACTCATGCCGCCGCCTTCCGTTCTGTCTTGTGCGGCCAACAAAGAATGATTACCGCCGGGAAGATCACACACAGCGACACAACAGAAATCCAGCGCGACGTTTCGCCGTAAC
>Ga0335069_10013266_pt1 | contig 11573 bp, 8 predicted proteins | sample Lox_Sample_11_FD_206714 | JGI IMG/M metagenome (GOLD analysis project Ga0335069, IMG submission 206714) | Soil microbial communities from Loxahatchee National Wildlife Refuge, Florida, United States - Lox_Sample_1.1 | ecosystem: Environmental > Terrestrial > Soil > Wetlands | place: USA: Florida...
CCAGTGGCTCGCGCGCCTCGAGGCCGCCGCCTCGCCGGCTTCGCCCCGCTACCGCTTCGCGCTGGACGCGGCCGACGGCCTGCTGGAGATCCAGGAGCCCTTGGCAGGGCGCCCCGACGGGCACCGCGCGTGGCAGCGCGTCGCGAGGGATCCGGTCGAGATGCTGCAAGCCGACGGCGAGGAGGCGATCGCGGCGGCCGACCTCGCGTTGCTGCAGCCGCTGGCCGGATTGCGACGGAGCGGCGAGGGCCTGCTCGAGCTGGCCGGCATCGCCGGCGCGCAGGCGATGCAGCGGCTGGCCGAGGCGCACCGTCTCGTGCTCGGCGCGGCCGGTGACCGCCTTCTCGCCTGGGCCGAGCCGCGCAAGGGGACGCTCGCGTGGCGGGCCGACGCTCGCCGGTCGTGGCGCATCGTGCTCGAGGTCCCCGGCGCCGCCGCGGTCGTCGCGACCGAACCGCCGTGCTATGTCGACTTCGGCGCCGGCGCGATCGGCGCCGTGGCGCTCGACCTTCCGGGCGAACTCGCCGCGCGGCTGATGCGCTCGCCGCCGCTGGGCTTCGAGCAGCTCAGCGTCGTCGCGCCGCGCGTCGCCGTGCTCTCGGCGGCGCATGGCGTCGCGATCGAGACGCCGCCGCTGCTTGCCGTCGTCGACGCCGGGTCGATCGCGCCGCGCGCCCGGCTCGCATGCCGACCCGCGCGCCAGCTCGTCGGCTGGGACGGCGTCGAAGGCGTCGGCCGCGCCGAGCTGTCGTTCGCCTACGGACCCTTGCGCGTCGCCGGCGCACCCGCGGACCGGGTCGTGTTCGGCGCCCACGACGGCGGCCTGTGGCGCGTGGAGCGCGACCTCCCCTTCGAGGAGCGCGCGATGGCACGCCTGGCGGCGATCGGCTTCGTGGCCGACGAGACGCAGCGGCTCGCGTGGCCGCAGGTCGCGGCCGTCAATCCGTGGCAGCTGCGGGCACCGGATCCGTCGTGGCCGCAGATCCTCGCCAACGCCGTGCCCTCGCTGCGCCGTGAAGGCTGGGAGGTCGTCGTGACGCCGGACTTCCCGTTCGCCGTCGTCGAGCCGACGGCCTGGCGCGCCGCGGCGCCCGGCGGCGTCGAGGCGGCGGCGTCCGTCGACCTCGCGTTCGACGTCGAGCTGCAGGGGCGCTCGGTGGCCGTCGCGTGGCTCGTCGATGCGCTCGTCGAGCGCCTGGGGCGCGAGGGCCTGGAGGCGGCGCTCGCCGACGCCGCGCCTCATGCGAGGCTCCTGCTGCCATGGAGCGCTCTGCCCGGGCCCGCGGCCGCCTGGCGCGAACCGGGCGCGCACGACAGGTTGCGGTTGCCGCGGGGCGCCACGGCACGGCGGTGGATCGGCCTCGAAGCGGCACGGCTGGCGCCCATCGTGCCGCGGCTTCTCGCCGCGGGCGCCCGAGGCGGGCCCGGGCGCCCGCGCCTCGCGCCGGCGTCTCGCGCACGCCACGGCGACGCGTCCCGCGAGCCGGTCGCGACCGTGCGTCTCGTACGCACCGACCTGGACCTGGTCGCGGCGCTGGACCGCGCCGGCTTCGAGATGCCGCAGCTGGCGGAATGGCGCGCCGCGGCGCGCGCGCTCGGCGGCGCCGACCGCGCGCCCGCGGTCCGGCCGTCGCCGCGGCTACGCGCGCACCTGCGTCCGTACCAGGCCGACGGGCTGAACTGGCTGGCGCTGCTGCGGGCGCATCGCCTGCACGGCATCCTCGCCGACGACATGGGCCTGGGCAAGACGCTGCAGGTGCTCGCGCTGCTGCTTGGCGAACTGGACGCCGGCCGCCTCGTCGAACCGGCACTCGTCGTCGTGCCCACGAGCGTGCTGCACAACTGGCTCGACCAGGCCGCGCGCTATGCGCCTGACCTGTCGCTTGTCGTGCACCATGGCATCGACCGCGCGCCACGCATCGAGGCCGCGACGCACGTCGTGCTGACCAGCTATTCGGTCCTGCTGCGCGACGCCGAGCAGCTCGCTGCGCTCGAATGGCACTACCTCGTGCTGGACGAATCGCACCACGTCAAGAACGCGCGCTCGCAGGCGGCGCGCGTCATCGCACGGCTCACGGCGCGCCACCGGCTGTTCCTCACCGGGACGCCGCTGGAGAACCACCTCGGCGAGCTGTGGTCGCAGTTCAACCTGCTGATGCCCGGCCTCCTCGGCGACGCGCGGACGTTCCAGCGCGATTTCCGCGTCCCGATCGAGCGCCACGGCGACGCGCGCCGCAGCGCGGCGCTGCGCGCGCGCATCGCGCCGTACATGCTGCGCCGGACCAAGGAGGACGTCGCGCGTGACCTGCCGCCGAAGTCCGAGATCGTGATGCGCGTCGAACTCGATCCGGGCCAGCGCGCCCTGTACGACGCGCTGCACGCGGCGCAGTCGGAGCGCGTCCGCGCGTCGATCGATCGCGGCGACCCCTCGCGCAGCCGCGTCGTCGTCCTTGCGGCGTTGCTGAAGCTGCGGCAGGCGTGCTGCGATCCTGCGCTGCTGCGAACCTCCGGGCCGCTCGCGCCGGCCACCTCGGCGAAGCGCCGCCTGCTGCTGGAGTGGCTCCCGGAACTCGTCGACGAGGGACGCCGGATCATCGTCTTCTCGTCGTTCGCTTCGATGCTCGACTTGCTTGCCGAGGACCTGCGGCACGCCGGAATCGCGTTCAGCAAGCTCACCGGAAGCACGGCCAGCGCCGCGCGCGCGGCGCAGATCGAAGCCTTCCAGTCGCGCCAGCGGCCGGTGTTCCTGGTGTCGCTCAAGGCGGGCGGCGTCGGCCTCGACCTGAGCGCGGCCGACACCGTCGTGCTGTTCGATCCGTGGTGGAATCCGGCGGCCGAGCGCCAGGCGGCCGATCGCGCGCACCGGATCGGGCAGGAGCGGCCGGTGTTCGTCTACCGCTTGATTGCCGCCGACACGGTCGAGGAGGGCATTGCCGAGCTGCAGCGCCGCAAGCTGGCGCTGGCGGGCCGGTTGTTGCAGGTGGGCGAGCTCGATGCGCTTCTTGACGACGACGACCTGCGCACGCTGTTCGAGAAGCAGGGCTCCGTCGGTGGCTCCGCGATCGTTGCGCCCAAGCCACGGTAGTCGTTCCTGCGATGAGGGTAGATACGACCACGAAGTCCCCCGTTCGATCGACATTCCCGCATCCAGGTAGTCCTTTTTGGGTACCGTGTCGCGGGTATTCGGGGTTCCATTTTTCGGATGTCACGCGGATCATCGCCGCCATCAGGTAATCCAGACGGACCCGAGACGTGATGGCGGTCGAGGCCGGCGTGGTCGCGGATGCAACGCGAAGCGGGTGGCGACAGGCAGCGTCCGACGATGCGAGGCCGGCATGAAACGCGACATCCTGCCGCTGGACGGCGACAAGCTGCTTGCCCTCGAGGAGCATCTGGCGCGATTCATCGGCTTGCGCGCCGGCGTCGTGCTGCGCCGTGCGCTTCGCACCGTGTCCGACCGCGGGCTGCTGCTGCAGGAGGTCGCGCGGCAGATTCCGGATGCCGGGCGCCGCAGCGAGTTCCTGCTGCATGCGTCCGGGCTGCTCGATGTCCGGGGCGCGGTCGAGCCTTGGCGCTGGCTGCACCGGCTGGACGAACTGGGGACGATCGAACGGCACCTCGCGCAGCACGTCGGACCGCTGGCGCCCGTGCTGGTGCGGCGTGCCGCCGCGCGCAACCGCATCATGCGCGTACTGATCGACCAGCTGGCCGCGGAGATCGACGATCCGGTGCGGCGCCGCAGCTTCGTCGCCTCGGTGGTCGCGGAACTGCGGCGCGAACGACTCGTCGCCTGACGCTCCGGATCCCGGCCGTTCCGACGCCTGCCGTTCCGACCCGCTGCGCTGCAGCCAATGGCCGCGGCGGCCTGCACGTGGCGGCGCCGCAGGCCGCGCGGCTTGCGCTCCGATGATGCTGCGAGCCAAGCTCAACGTGGCCGCGATCGTGCTTTTCGCGATCGCGGCCGCGGTCGCGACCCTCGTCGGTCGAAGCGTCCTCTACGCCAATGCGCGCCAGGACGTCGTTCGCAGCGCGACGCTGCTGATGGAGTCTGCCTCGTCGATTCGGACCTACACGTTCGACCAGGTTCGCCCGCGGCTTGCGCCGCTGCAGGCCGACGAGTTCCTTCCGCAAAGCGTGCCGGCCTATGCGGCGCAGCAGACGCTGCAGGTCCTGCGCAAGCGCCTTCCCGGCTACTCGTACAAGGAGGCGACCCTCAACGCGACGAATCCGGCCGACGAGGCGGTCGGGTGGGAAGTCGGGATGGTCCAGCAGCTGCGGCGCGAACCGGCCCGGCGCGAGATCGTCGCCGACCGCTACGACGAGGACGGCCAGCGGCACGTCGTCGTCGCGCGCGCGATCCGCATCGAGCAGCGCGAATGCCTCGCGTGCCACAGCGAACCGGCGGCCGCGCCGCCGTCGATGATCAAGGTCTACGGGCCGGCGCGCGGCTTCGGCTGGACGCTGGACCAGGTGGTCGGGGCACAGATCGTCTCGGTGCCGACCGAACTCGCCGAAAGCGGCGCCCGCGCGGCGCTGCGCTCGATGCTCTGGCTGCTGCTCGGCATCTTCGCGGTGCTGTTCGTCGTTCTCAACGTCGTGCTGGACCGGGTCGTCGTCGCCCCGTTGAAGCGGCTGTCGAAGCTCGCCAACGAGGCGAGCCTCGGCCGCGTGGCCGACCTTGGCGCCTTCATCGATCGCCGCGACGAGATCGGGCGCCTCGCGAACGCCTTCGAGCGGATGATGAGCGGCCTGCGCCGCGCGATCGGCATCATCGACCGCGATCCGCCGCCGCGGACGCTGCGCGGCACGCGGGGGCGGTGAGGGTGTTCGCCCGCTAGGACCGCTCGTCGGCCACCTGCAGCACGAGCTTGCCGAGGTTCTCCCCGCGGAACAGCCGAAGCAGCGCCTGCGGGAACTCGTCGATGCCGCGCACGATGTCCTCGCGGTGCTTCAGCTGGCCGCTGGCGAGCCAGCCCGCGATGTCGCGGCGCGCGTCGGCGTAGCGGTCGGCATAGTCGAAAACGACCATCCCGGTCATCGACGCGCGGTTGACGAGCAGCGACAGGTAGTTTGCCGGGCCGCGGACGGCCTCGGTGTTGTTGTATTGCGATATCGCGCCGCAGATGACGATGCGCGCGTGGCGCGCGAGGCGGGCGAGCGCGGCATCGAGGATGTCGCCCCCGACGTTGTCGAAGTAGACGTCGATGCCGCGCGGGCACAGGTCGCGCAGCGCCGCCTTCACGTCCTGCGCCTTGTAGTCGATCGCGCCGTCGAACCGCAGTTCCTCGACGAGGTAGCGGCATTTCGCCTCGCCGCCGGCGATGCCGATCGCGCGCGCGCCCTTGATCCGCGCGACCTGCCCGACGATCGCGCCGACGGCACCCGCCGCGCCGGAGACGACGACCGTCTCGCCGGGCCGCGGGCGCCCGATGTCGAGCAGTCCGAAGTAGGCGGTCATGCCGGGCATGCCCAGCACCCCGAGCTGCGCCGGCAGCGGCGCGAGCGACGGATCGACGCGCTCGACGCCGCGGCCGTCGGAACGCGCGAAGAGCTGCACGCCGAAGGCGCCGCTCACGAAGGCGCCGACCGGGAACGCGGCGTGGCGCGAGGCGATGACCTGGCCGACGGCGCCGGCACGCATGACCTCGCCCAGCCCGACCGGCGCGATGTACGACTTGCCTTCGTTCATCCAGCCGCGCATCGCCGGATCGAGCGAGATGTAGACGACCCGGACGACGAATTCGCCTTCGCCCGGCGTCTCGACGGGCGCCTCGACGACGCTCCAGTCGCTCGCCTTCGGCACCCCCACGGGTCGGGCGGCTAGGCGAAACTGGCGATTCGTGGTCGTCATGCGGGTCTCCCCCGGTGGGCTTCTGGACTCTCGGACGACGATGTTACCTGGGCGCGGTGCGCCGCTGCGATCGCGCCGCCGGCCGCGGGCGCGCCGGCCGGCTCCGGGCGCCACTCCACTAGACTTCGCCCCCGATGCCCAGCCGATACGACCCCGCGGTTCGATGACCCGCGCCTCATCGCTTCCGGACGCCGGGGCCGCCGGCGAGTCGCGGACGGCGTGGATCCTGCTCGCCGTGCTCGTCGCCGCGACGGCGTCGCGGTGGCTGCTGCGCGGCCTCGACGGACTCAACCTCCACTACGACGAGGCGCAGTACTACGCCTGGTCGTTGCATCCGGCCTGGGGCTACTACTCGAAACCGCCGCTGATCGCCTGGGTCATCGCAGCCGCCTGCGCGACGTGCGGCGACTCCGAGTTCTGCATCCGCCTGCCGGCCGCGCTGGCGCTTGCCGCCGCCGCCGGGTTCGTGTTCGCGATCGCCCGGCGGCTTGCCGGGCCCCGGATCGCGTTGCCGGCGGCGCTGCTGTTCGCGCTCGCCCCGCTCGTGTCGTTCCTCTCGCTGTTCATGACGACCGATTCGCTGCTGCTGCTCGCATGGGCCGCGGGGCTGTACGCGTTCGTCCGCGCCGTCGAGGCGCCGCGATCGCGCGCCGATGTCGCCGGACGCGGCCGCCTCGCGTGGTGGAGCGCGGTCGGGCTCGCCGCCGGCGTCGGCCTGCTCGCGAAGTACACGATGGGGATCTTCGCGCTCTCCGCGCTGGGTTACCTTGCGGCCCGACCGCGGCGCGCGCTGCTGCGCTCCGCGGGTCCGTGGATCGCCGTCGTGGTCGCCGCCGCGTGCTTCGCGCCGAACCTGGCTTGGAACGAGGCGCATCGCTTCGCGACGTTCGCGCACACCGCGACGATTTCCGAGCTCGACCGCGCCGGGCTGGAACCGCGGCGGCTCGTCGAATTCATCGGCGCGCAGGTCGCGGTCTTCGGTCCGCTGGCCTGGTTCGGCGTGGCCTTCGCGACCCGCCGCGCCCGCGACACCGCGGCGGGCGCGGCGGACGGACCGGTGCCGGACGGTCCCTGGGCGGCACGCGACGCCGGCCGCCTGCTGCTGTGGTTCACGCTGCCTTTCCTCGCGGTGATCAGCGCGCAGGCGCTCGTGGCGCGCGCCAACGCGAACTGGGCCGCGCCGACGTACGTCGCCGCCTCGATCCTGGCGGCCGTCGGGCTCCTTCCGCGGCGCACGTGGTTCGCCGCCGCGATCGTCGTCGATGTCGCGCTGGCGATCGTCGGGCTGCAGTACCGCGAGGTCGCCTCGGCGTTCGGCGTCGAATGGCGCTGGCGCGACCCGGCCGCGGAACTGCAGGGATGGGACCGCCTCGGCCCGCAGGTCGCGGGCCTCCTGAAGTCGGCGGGCAGCGACGGGCGGCCGGCGCGGCTGTTGACCGACGACCGCTCACTGCTGTCATGGCTGACCTATTACGCGCGCCCGCTCGCGGCCGACGCGCTGATCTGGAACGTCCTGCGCCATGTCGAGAACCACTTCGACCTGCTCTACGACGTCGAGGGCGCGCCGGACGGCCCGTTCGTCTTCGTCGCGGCGCGTGATCGCGCGCCGGAGCTTCGCGCGGCATTCGACGGCGTCGAGCCGCTCGGGCGGCTGGAGTTCCATGGCACGCGCGGCCCGGCTTCGAACCACGTGCTCTTTGCCTACCGGCTGGGCCGGTTCAAGGGCTATGCCCCGCGACACTGAGGGCGCGCGCGCCGGTCGCGTGGCGCCGATCCTCGCGGCGCTGGGGCTGTTCGTCGTGGCCAGCCTGCCGTTTGCGCTGTGGCCGGGTCTCGACCTGGCGGCCAGCGCCGCCTTCATCGGGGCCGACGGCCGCTTCATCGGCGCGGACAGTCGCTGGCTGGCGGCGATCATGGATGCGATCACGCTCGGTTCGCGGCTGTTCGCCGCGCTGCTGCTCGTCGCCACGGTGCTCGCGTGGCTTCCCTGGCCGCCGCCGCGTGCGCCGCACGCGGCACTGCGACGCGGGCTGCTCTACGTGCTCGCGACGCTCGCGCTCGGTCCCGGGCTCGTCGTCAACACGCTGATCAAGGACCACTCGGGGCGCGCGCGGCCGGTCACCATCACGGAATTCGGCGGCGAGCGCCGCTTCTCGCCGGCCTTCGTCGTGGCCGACCAGTGTCCATCGAACTGCTCGTTCGTGAGCGGGCACGCCGCGTTCGGCGCGATGCCGGTGGCCGGCGCCTTCCTGGCCGCGACGCGGCGCCGGCGCCGCGCGTGGCTCGCCGCCGGGTTCGGCAGCGGATTCCTCGTCGGGCTCGGGCGGATGGCATCCGGGGCCCATTTCGCGAGCGACGTCGTCGTCGCGGTCTTCATCGTCTATTTCGTCGCCGCGGCATGCGCGTTCGCGCTGTTGCGGGCGCGCGCCGGGCCGGGCGCGACGGATCGACGATAATCGCGGTTTTGGCCGACATCCATGAGTCCATCCGCTTCCCCGTTGCCTACCGTGGCGCGCGACGCCGCACGCACTGTCGCGTCGGACGCCGCGGTCGCTGTGCGGCGCCCGTCGCAGGGCGCCGCGGCCGACGCGCCGGCGGCGATCGCGGTGTCGATCGTGATCCCGGTCTACAACGAGGCCGACAACCTCGCGGAACTCGTCGCGCGGATCGATGCGGCGATGACCCCGACCGGCCGCTCGTTCGAGCTGATCCTCGTCGACGACGGCTCGCGCGACGATTCCTGCAGGGCGCTCGATGAACTGGCGCGGCAGCACCACTGGCTGCGACCGCTCGAGCTGATCCGGAACTACGGCCAGTCGACGGCCCTGCAGGCCGGCTTCGACCATGCGCGCGGCGACTACGTCGTCACGCTCGACGGCGACCTGCAGAACGATCCGGTCGAAATCCCGCGGCTTCTCGACCTGCTGGACGCCGATCCGGCGATCGACGTCGTCTCCGGATGGCGACGCGAGCGCCAGGACCGGACCTGGTCGCGCAAGGTCCCGTCGTGGCTTGCGAACCGCCTGATTTCGGCGGTCACCGGCGTGCGCCTCCACGACTACGGTTGCGCGCTGAAGGTCTACCGCTACCCGATCATCGCGAACCTCCGGCTCTATGGCGAGCTGCATCGCTTCATCCCGGCACTCGCCGCGGAGGCCGGTGCCCGCATCGTCGAGGAACCGGTCCTGCACCACCCGCGGACCCGCGGCAAATCCAAGTACGGGATCGACCGTGCATTGCGCGTCGTCCTCGACCTGCTGTGGGTCAAGTTCATGATGCGGTTCCTGCACCGGCCGGTCCACGCCTTCGGCGGCGTCGGCCTGGCGCTCGTGCTGGTCGGCGCCGCGTTGCTGCTGGACCTGACGTTCGACAAACTCGTCGCCGGCCATGACATCGGCGGCCGACCGCTGCTGATGCTCGGCACGCTGCTCGTGCTCGTTGGCGTGCAGCTGCTGGCGACCGGCGTCGTCGCCGAACTGCTGACCCGCGTCTACCACGAGCCACAGGGGCGGCGCCAATACGCGCTGCGGCGCACCGCGACGTCGTGAACGCGCCCGAGCCGCCGCCTGCGCGACGGCGACGCCGCGGCATGCTGGTGCTGCGCCTCGCGGCGGCCGTGGTCGTGCTGGCCGGTGTCGCGCACGTGATCGGCGGAGATCGCCTGGCGCGCGCATTCGCCGCGATGGACCTGCGCTGGTTCGGCGCCGCCGTGCTCGTTGCAGCGGCGGCGCAATTCGCTTCGGCGCTGCGCGGGGCCGCGATCGCACGCGGCCTCGGGCTGCAGGCGCCGAACCGGCCGCTGGTGATCGCTTACGCGCACGGCGTCGCGGCCAATGCGCTGCTGCCCGGCGCGACGCTGGGCGGCGACGCGCTGCGCAGCCTGCGCCTGCAGCGCCTCGGCAACCCGGTCGGGCGCTCGACGCTGTCGGTCCTCATCGATCGCCTGAGCGGCCTCTGGATCCTGTGTGCGATGTCGGTCGTCGCGCTCGCGGCGTGGATCGCATGGGCCGGATGGCCGGCGGCTGTCGACGCCGGCGTCGCGTCGCCGGCGGGCCCGGACATGTCGAAGCTGGCGCCGCGCGCGTGGATCGGACCGTATGCGGGCGCGTTGCTGGCGATCCTTGTCGTCCCGTGGCTGCCGTGGCACGTGCCCGCGGCAGCCTCCGCGCTGTCGCGGCTGCATGGCGCGCTCGCGCGCATCCACCACGTCGCGCTGAGCGCGCGGCATGCGCTGACGCGTTCGCTGCCGGCGTCGATCGCCGTGCAGGCGCTGTCGGCCGGCGCGCTGTGGCTCTGCGTCGGCGCCTGCGGCGGCGTCGCCTCCTACGCCGCGGTTCTCGCGATTGCGGCCCCGGTCTTCGTCGCGGCCGCGTTGCCGATCTCGATCGGCGGGTTCGGGCCGCGCGAGGCGGCCGCGCTGCTGGCGTTTCCGTTGATCGGCGTGCCGTCGGGAATCGGGGTCGCCGCCGCCGCGCTTTACGGCGCCGCGGCGCTGGTGCTGGGGCTGGCCGCCTCGCCGCTGCTCGCGTGGTCCTTCGCCGGACGTTCCGGGCGCGACCCTTGACGCCGGCGATGAAGACGCTGAACGTCGTGGTCACCGGGGGCTGCGGCTTCCTCGGGCAGGCGCTGCTGCGCGCCCTGGCGGCGCGCCGCAGCCTGGCCGGCGCGGACGGGACGGCGCAGCCCATCGGCCGGATCCTCGCGCTCGACCTGGTCCATCACCCGGCGCTGTTCACCGATCCGCTCGTCGAATACGTCCGCGGCGACGCCGGCTCTGCGGTGCTGCTGCCGCACGTCCTCGGCGGCGACACCGCTTCCGTGTTCCACCTGGCCGCGGTGGAGCCGCAGCTCGCCGAGACCGATTTCGATCTCGGAATGAGGACCCATGTCGACGGCATGCGGGCGCTGCTCGAGGCCTGTCGTGCGCAGCGGCGGCCGCCGCGCTTCGTCTTCGCCAGCTCGCTCGCGGTCCTCGGACCGCGCCCGGACGTCGACGACGACACGCGGCCGGCGCCGTCCTCGAGCTTCGGCATCCAGAAGCAGGTCGGCGAGCTGCTGGCAGCGCAATACGGGCGCCAGGGCTTCGTCGACGCGAGGACCGTGCGACTGGGCTCGGTGGTCCCGCGCGGCGAGGGTCCGGCCGACGCCCCAGCCCACGCCCACGCCGACGCCTACGCGGATCCGGCCCGCGTCGCGTCGCAGGTCGCGCGCGCCGCGCGGGCGGCGCATCGCGTCGCGGTGCCATTCCCGCTCGACGCGGCGTTCGTCGCCGTGTCGCTGCCGGTGGCGATCGCCTCATTGATCCATGCGCACGACGTCGATGCCACGACGTGGCGCGACGTCGCCGCCGTCAATCTCCCGGGCCAGTCGTTGTCGATCGGTGCCGTGCTCGTCGCGCTGGCGCGCGCGACCGGCCGTGATGCGCGGGCGCTCGTCGATGCCGCGGCCGACGGCCACGTCGCTGCCTCGCCGCGGAGCGTCGTCGCGGCGCGCGCCGCGCGCCTCGGCTTTCCGGTCGACGGACCGGACATCGCGTCGATCGTCGCCCACGCCTGACGCGCGGGGCATCCCGGGCGACGCGTCCTTCCGATCGATCCGCGGGATCACGCGGATCGGCCGGACGCGGTAGGTTGTGAGACTTACTCACAGAGCATGCGGGAAATTATCATCCTCCCGCGACATGTCGGCACGCCGGCCCGAACCTAGACTTTCCCTGTCACGC
>Ga0335069_10013267_pt1 | contig 11573 bp, 12 predicted proteins | sample Lox_Sample_11_FD_206714 | JGI IMG/M metagenome (GOLD analysis project Ga0335069, IMG submission 206714) | Soil microbial communities from Loxahatchee National Wildlife Refuge, Florida, United States - Lox_Sample_1.1 | ecosystem: Environmental > Terrestrial > Soil > Wetlands | place: USA...
TCATGTATCGCCGAGCACCTCGGCGGCAGCGTGGCACCCAGCCTGGTGCGGCCGCCGGGACGACCGGGCACACGGTGCGCATGTCATGGTCCGTCCTCCTGCCACACGATCGTTCGCTAACAACGGCCGGCATCAACCTGACCGCCGCCCGCGCCGACGGTTAGCGGCGTTGGTCCGTTCGAGCAGGGCAATCAGGTCCCCGTTGATGACCTTCGCCCCGGTGCCGTGGTTCGCGGGGCGAGGTGACATCGATCTACTGGAGGCGAGCGCTGATGAGGCAGGACATACCGCTGGGCCGGGTGGCGAGCATACCGGTCGGCGCGAACCGGACCGTCGCCGTCATCCTGGCGCTGTTCGCCTGGCTGCTCGGCGCGAGCGTGCTGCCGGGCGCCGCTGCGGGTCAGCCCGCCGCCCCTGTACTGGTCGGTCGCCTGCGTGACGGTTGCTGGCGTCACTGCTCGGCCACGAGTTCTCGCACGCAGTGTTGGTGCGGCACAACGGGCTGACAGTGCAGGCGATCACGCTGTGGATGCTCGGCGGGGTCACCGAACTCGAGGGCGAGTCGCCCGATGCAGGCGCGGACCTGCGCATCGCGCTGGCCAGGGCCTTCCTCGGCGCGGCCGCAGCCGTGAGCCATGCCGGCGGCCCGGCCGTGGTGACCGCCGCCCTGATGTGACTGACGGTGATGAAGGGTATGCTCACCGTGTTCAACATGCTGCCGGGCGCGCCGCTGGACGGCGGCAGGGTACTGCGCGCCACGCTGTGGCGGCACTACGGTGACCGCCGCCGCGCCGAGGTGGCGGCGGCGCGGGCCGGACAGTTGATTGGTGCCGGGATCATCGGCCTCGGCGCGGCAGAACGGCTGCTGTGGAGGTTTCTGTGTGGCCTGTGGCTGATGCTGATCGGCTGGTTCCTCATCAGCGCGGCCGACGCGGAGCGGCGGTTCACCACGCCCTCGTCCGCGCCTGACGGCGTGCGCGTCGCGGACGCCATGACCGCCGACCCGCTGGTCGCGCACAGGTGGATCACCGTCCAGGACTTCATTGACCGGGCCGCCCCCCGGTCCCAGCAAGACGCCTTCCCGGTCGTGAACGTCGACGGCGGTCTCGTCGGCGTCGTGGTCACCGATCTTCTTGCCAGGATTCCTCCCGTTGACCGGGTGGAGTTCTGGCTGGACGGGTGGCGCTCGCCGTTCCGCCGTCCGACCTGGCCGCGTCCGAGGACCCGGCTGGGCCGGTGCTGACCCGCCGCCCGCTGGGCGGCGTAGTGCTGGCGGTCGTGCTGGCCGACGGCCGGATCGTGGGCATGGTGACCGTCACCGACCTTCGTCAGGCCACACGCTGGCGCAGCCTGACCGCCACGCCCGCAAGTGCCAGCTGAAACGGATCGCCTCGCGCCCGGTGACACAGCCGGAACCTAAGACTCTTACGAAGTTTCCCGGGCTGGGAGTGACGTTGCTCGCTCCTTTACCGTTGGGCCGGAGGGTTGGTACGCACGTCCACCATTGCCGGCCGGATCGCGCTGGTCCACGTGGAACTCGCGGTCCAGGCCGGTGATGCGGATGATCTTCTCCAGTTGCGGCGGCAGTGATATCAGCCTCAGCGCGCGGCCGAGCCGCTCGGCGTACCTGTTCATGCGCACGAGCGCGCCGAGGCCGCGGGCGTCGCAGAAGCTCAGCGAGGCCAGGTCGAGAACGATGGACCCGCGGTGCCGGTCGATAGCGTCCTGCACGTAGCCGAATGCCCGCTCCGCCGTGGCGAAGTCCAGCTCGCCGGCGAGGGTAAGGGTGACCTCATCCGGCGCGGTCACCTCGTAGCCGAACGAGAGGAACTCATCCGGCTCGCCACTGCTGCCAAAGGCGCAACCGCTCATCGGTGATTCCCTTCGGTTCTGCATCGCGCATACAGTCGGCAGGCTGCCGTGCGGCGCGATCCCCAGTGCAGGGCCGGAAGGCAATCCCGCCGGGGTCCTTGGTCCCGAACCGGAGACGGGCGGCGAGCCCGGCACGGAGCTGGCGTCGGGTACGGTGCAGGGACGATTTCACGGTCCCAGGCGGCATGCCGGTCAGGTCGTGATCTGCTGGTAACTCAGACCCTTCACGTCCGCCAGGTACACGGTGAGCCGGTAGCTGGCCGGCAGCGCCCGGATGGCCGCGATGATCTCGGCGCGGACGACGCTTCCCAGCACGCGCTCCTCGGCCGACCTGATGTCGGCCGAGCCCCTTGAACAGGCCAGGTCTGCCTGCCCGCTGGCCGGCCATCCACGGCTCCAGCAGCTGCTCATACTGGGCAACCGCGGCAGGGGCGCGGGACCAAGGTCCCGGACTCGAAAGTTCCGCACGCGCCACGAGGCCGGGCACCTCTCCAGTGCGCAGGCGCCGGAGGTCCCGGCCGGGACGGCCCATGGACCCTGCCATGCCACCGGCTGCCGCGCCAAGGCTGTTGCCGAGGAGTGGTGCGAGATGACGGACCCGGAACCGCCGGTGGCGGGCTGGTCGCGGGACGAGCCGTGGGCTCAGGTGGCCGAGACCCATGCTGCCGCGGTGTTCCTCGTCGGTGACCTAGCCTGGAAGCTGAAGAAGCCGGTCAATCTCGGCTTCCTGGACTTCAGCACCCTGGAGGCCCGCGCGGCGGCCTGCGCCCGCGAGGTCGAGCTCAACCGGCAGTTCGCGCCCGACGTGTACCTGGGCGTGGCCGAGGTCCACGGCCCGGACGGCCAGGTCTGCGACCACCTGGTGGTCATGCGCCGCATGCCCGCATCCCGGCGGCTGTCCGCGCTGGCCGGCTCGCGCGTGCCGGTGGCCCGCCCGCTGCATCAGGTGGCACGGATCCTCGCCGCCCAGCACGCCAAGGCGGCCCGCGGCCCGCAGATCGCCGAGCAGGGCGGCCGGGACGCGCTGGCCCGCCGCTGGACGGACAACATCGAGCAGACCCGGCAGTTGCTGCGGCGGCTGGCACCGCGCGAAGTGCTCGACCCGGCGGTCATCGGCGAGACGGAGCGGCTGGCCTGCCGGTTCCTGGCCGGGCGGGCGCCGCTGTTCGACTCCCGTATCCAGGATGGCCGCGTCGTTGACGGGCATGGTGACCTGCTCGCCGAGGACATCTTCTGCCTCGACGACGGGCCGCGGATCCTGGACTGCCTGGACTTCGATGACCGGCTGCGCTGGCTGGACGGGCTAGATGACGCCGCGTTCCTGGCGATGGACCTGGAGCGGCTGGGCGCTCCGGCGCTGGCGGGGCAGTTCATGGCCTCCTACACGGACTACTCCGGCGACCCGGCACCGGCGTCGCTGTGCCATCACTACGTGGCCTACCGGGCCTTCGTCCGCGTCAAGATCGCCTGCCTGCGGTTCGCCCAGGGCGATCCGCAGGCCGGCTTCGAGGCGCGCTGGCTGGCCGAGGTGGGGCTGCGGCATCTGCGGGCGGGCGCGGTCACCCTGGTCGTGGTCGGCGGGCTGCCAGGCACCGGCAAGTCCGCGCTGGCCGGCGCGGTCGCCGGCCGGCTCGGGTCCACGGTGCTGAACAGCGACCGGATCCGCAAGGAACTGGCCGGGCTGCCCGCCGAGACCAGTGCCCGCGCTCCCTACGGCAGCGGTATCTACACCGCCGGATGGACCGAACGAACCTACCGCGAGCTGCTGCGCCGCGCCGCCGTCCTGCTGGCCCGGGGCGAGTCCGTGATCGTCGACGCGTCCTTCGTCTCCGCGCGGCGGCGAGCCGCGGCGGCGGCCGCGGCCGCCGAGGCCGACGCGGACCTGGTTCAGCTGCGCTGCACCGCCTCCACGGACCTGACGGCCCGGCGGATGGGTGCCCGGACCGGGGAGGTCTCCGACGCGGACCAGGCGATCGCGAGCCAGATGGAGGCCGCCGCGGACCCATGGCCGGATGCGACGGTGATCGACACCGAAAGCGGCGGCACCGCGGGGGTGACCAGCGAATCCGTGGCGGAGGCGCTGCAGGTGATCCGCCCCCACGGCACCAGGCACGTCTGGCGCCCCACCCGGCCATACATGCTCCCCGGGTAAGAGCAGATCCCATGAACGGCCCCAGGACAGCGGCTGGCCGGCGGACACCTGGCATGCCCCGGGCGGCGCCAAGGGTAACCGCCGCCCCCGGCTGGCCGGAACCGAGCAGGACGAGGCAAGTCTCGTACCAGGTGGTGGTCGGCATCGATGGTTCACCGGGCTCGCTGGCCACGCTCCGCCCGGCCGTGGCTCAGGCGCGAGTGCGCCACTAGCTGCCCGAGCATCTCAATCACAGGCCGCCGGTCGGTCCAGTAGGCTCGCGAACTCGACCGCAGCGCGTCTGCCGTGGTGCGACGGCGTTCCGCCGGGGGTATGAGGTAGTGCGGCTCGCCGGCCAGCGCGTGACGGGCACCTGGTACCGGCTGCTACTGTTCGCGTCGATCGACCCCGGAGACCGCCGAGGCCCGCGGGTACCGGGTCCGCGGCCTCGGCCTGGTGTTCCTGCTCGCGCTCGCCCACACCGTCCCTGGCGCCGCCCAGGTCGTCGGCACCCTGCTCGTGCTTCGCCTGGTCATCACACCGGGCGCCGTCGCGACCGACGGCGGACTGCTTGTCAGCTTCGAGGTGGGCAACGTTAAAGCACGCGTGTTCATCACCAGCATCAGCTTCGCCATCTACCTGCTCACCCGCCTCGTCGGCCCCGCGCTGCGGGACCCCGCGCTACGACCTCCGCCGGGGCAGGTGGACGCGCCGACGGTGAACGGCAGGACGTCGTGGCCGAGCGCGGTCGGGCCGCGCGCGAGGTTGTCGATGACCTCCTGGGTCCCGGCGGGACCGGCATATGTGGTCATGACTTGAGCCCATCAGCGCGTCACGCGGGGTGGCAGGGCCGAAGGTCGGTAAATCGGCCGGCATCGGGATCAGCATCACCGGGACTTCTGCGTCCAGGACGGTCTGCCGCACAGCGGCGGCACGGCCCGGGTCGAGCCGTTGCGACCAGGCCAGCGCGATCATGTCCGCCTGCTCGGTTCCGGCTACCTTGGCGACATGCTCGGCGGCGGCGCCGCTGCGCAGTTCGAGCCGGGCGCCGGGCAGCGCGCAGTAGCGGGCCAGGAACTCCTGCTCCCACGCCTGGCCGGCGTGGGCGTGCTGGTCCCAGAACTTCGGCACGGTCGCGGCGTCGAAGACGTGCAGTACCACCAGTTCGACGCCGCCGCGGGCGAACCGCTCCGCGGTGCCGGCGACGGCAGCCGCTGACCGGGCCGTCCCGTCCAGCGGCAGTAGGACGCGCCGGATCCGCCGTGGCAGCCGCGCCCCGGCGGGCACGAGCACGACCGGCTTGGCCGATTGCTGCGCCACGGGCTGCCACACCGGCCGGGACAACTCATCGCCGGACAGCACACCGGTCACCGTGCCCGGCTGGTGCAGCACCTGGATAACCTGCCTGGCCGCACGCCGGGGGCTCAGATCAGCGGCTAGGCGCAACGGCCGGACCTGCCCGCCGGCCAGCCGGGCGATTACCTCCGCGGTCCGGGTCACCGGCCCGTCGTCGCCGTGGCCCAGGACGGCCAGGATCTCCGCAACGCCCGCGGGCTCTGTCGTGGTCATGTGAGCCTCCTCAGCCGGCCGCCTGGAAGGTGGCGGTGCCGGTTATCGTGCGTGGCGCCTGCCCGGCCAGCGCCACGGCCAGCGGGGCGTCGGCCCATATCTCGGTCCGGTCATGGGTGATGTCCAGCCGGACCTTGCGGCCCAGGCAGCGGAACCGCAGGTGCAGGCCGTCCCAGGCGCCGGGGAGCCGGGGATCGACGGTCAGCACGCCCGGCCGGACACGCACCCCGGCCAGGCCGGTCACGACCGCCTGCCACACGCCGCCGAGGCTGGCCATGTGCAGGCCCGCGCCGGTCATCCCGGTCAGGTCGTCCAGGTCCAGCGCGAGCGCCATCCGCAGCATCTGAAGCGACTCATCCGGCCTGCCCGCCCGGGCCAGCAGCGAGGCAGTAATCGCGGGGGACAGCGAGGAGCCGTGCGCGGTCCGCGGGTCGTAGTAGTCCAGGTTCGGCCCCAGTGAGCCAGGCATCACCTGGTCCGGGATCAGGTGATGGGCCATGAGCACGTCCGGCTGCTTGATCAGCTGCGAGCGGGCCACCCGGTCCCGGCCCAGCAGCAGGTCTGCCGCCACCGGCGGGGCGGCCACGTCGGTGATCAGCAGCGGCTCCAGGCCGAAATAGCCGGCGAACTGCTCATACCGCCCCGATGCCGGGTCGTACCCGTCGACGAGCCGCCCGGCCAGCTCCCGCCACCGGTCTGTTTCGCCCGGCGCTGTCCCGGCGCGGTCGGCGGCGTCGGCCCCGGCCCGCAGGTTCCACCGGGCCATCACGTTGGTGAACGCGTTGTCATCGACCCGCTCGTGGTACTCATCCGGGCCGATCACGCCGTCGATGTGGGCGTTGCCTGCGGCGTCCAGGCGGCAGCGCGACGCCCAGTACCTGGCCGTCTCGGTCAGCAGCGGCGCCACCGCCGGCGTGCCGAGCCCGGTCCAGCTGGCATAGTACGCGGCCGCCCAGGCCACGTCGGCGGTGATGTGCTCCTCGAGCTGGCCGGTCAGGACCGGCACCCTGCGCCCGCCGATCCGGGCGCCGCGCGGGGTGACGTCCTGGCCGCTGGCGGCGGACTCCCACGGGAACCGGGCACCGCGCCGCCCGGCGGCGCGGGCCAGCGCCCGGGCCGCATCCAGCCGCCGCAGCCGGTAGCGGATCATCGCGGCGGCGGCGGCGGGGTCCATGGCCGCCACCGCGGGCAGCACGAACACGTCCGCGTCCCAGAACACGTGACCGGAGTACCCGGTGCCGGACAGTCCCCGGGCGCCGACCGCCAGCTCACCGCGCGCCTTGATCGCGCACCACAGCTGGAACAGCGCGAACCGCAACGCCAGCTGAGCCTGGGGGTCGCCGCGGACCTGGACGTCGACGGCATCCCACCGGCGCGCCCAGGCCGCGCGGTGATCGGCGAGCAGCCGGTCGAAGCCGAGCCGGCCCGCCGCCCCGAGCGCGTCCGCGGCCATGCGCGGATCAGGCCGGCGGCGCCCGCTGGCGGCGTAAGCGGCTACCCGCTGCACGGTACGGATCGTTCCGTCGCGGCGTGCCTGCTGGACGGCGGCGGCGGCGATGCCTGCCCCTGTACCGGCGTCGATCCGCGCCCAGGACACGCCGTCCTGGCGGCCGGTGGTCATCTTGGCACCCGGCGGGCGGCGCAGCGGCTGGCCCGGCCGCAGCCGGGCGGCCGGCCCCTCGGCGCGCATGGCGACCACGCCGGGAACGGTGATGCTGGCCAGCCGGACGGTCCGCAACGGGCAGGCACTGGTTGTCAGCTCGGTGCGCTCCAGGACGCCGGTCCGCAGGTCCAGCATCCGGCGGCCGCCAGCCGGGGCAGGCTCGACAGGCAGGCCGGTCCATACCGGGCCCGGCAGCAGGTGCTGGCCCGGCCCCCGCCCGTCATACACCCCGGCGGCCAGCACCATCGGCCGGGCACCCGCCGCCGCCTCCTCCACCGACCCCCGGGTGGCCACGCCCCCGGCGCCCAGCGTGAACAGCGACTCGGCCACCCGGCGGCGCAGCGGGCCCGCTCCGGTCTCGGACACGACCCACGCCGGATCCTCATCCACCGCCGGCACCCGCTGGCGGGCGTGCCGCCGGACCTGCTCATCCAGCAGCGCCAGCAGCCCCCGGCACCCGCCGCCGGCATGGATCACGCCGGCCGGCACCCCGCCCGGTTCCGGTCCGACCGACACAGCGACCACCCGGGTCGCCTCCGGAACCAGCAGCAGCGCATCGGGCCCGGCCTCCCCGCCAGGACCGCCGAACTGGATGCCCACCAGCAGCAGCAGCCCCGGACCCACCCCCCGCCGGGCCAGCACCGCCAAGATGCCGCGCATCACCTCAGCGCCGCCCTCTCCCGGCGCCAGCCGGCATCCCGCCAGCAGCTCAGCCGGAACGATGCCGTCACAGCCGATCACGGTGACGTCCACGCTCGCCGCGCGCAACGCCGCAACACGGCGGCCCACAGCCGCCACCTGCTGGCGGCGGTACGGCGCGGCCGCCTTCCAGGCAAACGCCACAGCCGCGAAGGTACGGCCGGTCAGCACGCCATCGGCGGCCATGACGTCAGGCAGCGATCCGGCCGGTGCGGCGGGCCGGGAACCGCGCATTCCGGTCACTCCTTCCCATCACCGAAGGCAATGATCGGGATCGGCCCCGGCAGCCGACCAGGGCCCAAAGGCCCGGATACCAGGCCGGACAGTCCCGGCCTCGCGCGGCAGGCATAATGCCGTCGCCTCCGGCGTCGTCACCAGTGACGGGAAAGGATCAGGGCCCATGCTCAATGGGCTTAGGTCCCAGGACATCCGGCTGGGTTCTCCTGCCCCTTTACCGCAACTTTAGGCACGCAGGACCCGCCGGATAAGGGTCGTCCGGGCTGGCCGCCAGGGACCTTGGACCTTAACCTGGGCCGGACGAACTGCCTAGGGTTGACGTGACAGAAGGTCCTGACCGGGCCTTGGCGAACGTCAGGAGTCATGATGACAAGTCCGGTGAGCGGTACACGCTCAGGCGAGCAGGCCAGGGCGCCGATCGCGGTGTTCCTTCTGGATGACCACGAGGTGGTCCGCCGGGGCGTTCGTGACCTGCTCGAGGCCGAGCCGGACATCACGGTGATCGGCGAGGCCGGCACCGCGTCCTCGGCGCTGGCCCGCATCCCGGTTCTGCGGCCGGACGTAGCCGTCCTGGACGTACGGCTGCCGGACGGGGACGGGGTCTCGGTGTGCCGGGAGATCCGGTCCCGGATGCCCGAGGTGGCCTGCCTGATGCTCACCTCGTTCGGCGATGACGAGGCGCTGTTCGACGCGATCATGGCGGGGGCGGCGGGGTATGTGCTGAAGCAGATCCGGGGGACGGATCTGGTCGGGGCGGTGCGGACGGTGGCGTCGGGGCAGTCGATGCTGGATCCGCGGGCGGCGAGCCAGCTGATGGCCCGGCTGCGGGACCAGTCGGCGCGGCACGATCCGCTGGCCGGGTTGTCGGCGCAGGAGCGCAGGATCCTGGAGCTGATCGGGGAGGGGCTGACGAACCGGCAGATCGGGGAGCGGATGTTCCTGGCCGAGAAGACGGTGAAGAATTACGTGTCGGCGCTGTTCGCCAAGCTGGGGATGGAGCGCCGTACCCAGGCAGCAGCCTACGCGGTCCGCGTGTTCGGCGGCCACCACGACGCCGAGCACGAGGCCCAGCCAAGCCCATCGTGACCGGTACGGACGGTTCCGAGGAATCCCTGCGGGCCCCTTCTGCTCGGCTCGGTCAGCCTGCACGCCGCGGCGTCCCGGGCCGCCCGGGTGGCGCCCGGCCTAATGATCGTGGCCGACCCGGTGGACGGGCCGCCCGCGCAGGCGGTCGCCGAAAGCGGATCCGGCGCGTCGATGCTGGTCGTCGGCTCGCGCGGGGCCGGGGCGTTCACCGCGCTGCTGCTGGGTTCGGTTAGCCGCTACGCGGCGGCGCACGCGGCCTGCCCGGTTGTGGTCGTCCGCGATCTGTCCCCGATCACCAGCGGGCTCGTCGGCGTCGGCGTGGCCGATCTGGAGGACTGCGCCGGACCGCTCACCTTCGCATTCGAAGAAGCCAGCCTGCGCACGGCCGCGGTGCTGGCGATCCAGGCCTGACCTGGCCCGGGTCCGGCGGCCGCTACGGCCGGCGCCCGGCTAGCTGAGCTGATAGGGAGCTGGGCGGACAAGTATCCCGGCGTCCCGGTCAGCCAGCAGGTCGTGCCCGGCCACCCGGCCCGGGCCCTGATCGGCCTGTCTGCCCGCGCAGACCTCGTGGTCATGGGCGGGCATGGCGGCCATCCCGGCCCGCACACGATCGGGCCGGGGGCACGGTTGGCGGGCCGCCACGGTCCGCGGACGACCACCACCCGGCCCGAAGCATGCCCGGCCACCTGCCAGGAGACCGACCCGAGCCGCACGCCGGGCAGCTCGCCGTGGCCGCGGCTGCCGACCACCACCATGTCGGCGTCCCGGCTGCGCTCGCACAGCACCCGGGCAGCCGGCCCGGCGGCCAGGTCCGCGCGGACCCGGCCGGGGCCGAGCACCGACTCGGCGTACGGCAGCCCGCGGGTCAGGATCTCCCGGCCGTGCTGCCGGGCCAGGTCGCACAGATCCGACTCGGTGGGCAGCTCCATCTGATCCGGCGTCCAGGCCAGGCTCACCGTCAGCTCCGCGCCGCGTGCCCAGGCTTCCCTGGCCGCCCAGCGGAGCGCCTGAGCGGCGCCGGGCGACCCGTCGTAGCCAGCCACGATCCCGTATCTCGTCCCGGTCATGGCGACCTCCTCCATGTCCCCGTCAGCCAGCCTGGTCGCCCTCGAAGCGCGGCAACAGGGAACAAGGTCCCGGCGCCGGATACCGTACGTCGGAACCCAGATGGCACTGTGTCGCGTTACTGAGGAGTAGGGCCCAAAGTCGGGCCCAACGACCCTGCCCGGGCCGGGCCGGGCGCGGCAGGCTTGAGCACAAGCTCGCCTGCTGGGAGGTGAATGTCATGCGCAGCCGTGCAGACCACAGGACCGATCGGAGCCTGGTCAGGCTGGCCCGGTGGTCCGGGTTCGACCGCAACCCGATGCGCCGTGGTACGGACCGGGTCGAGGCCGCGTTGCGCCTGGTCGTGATCCTCTTGGCGGTGGTGGCGGTACCCGGCGCCGCGGTCGCGGCCGGCCGGTGGGCCGATCACTACGCCCTGCACCGGGCCGAGCTCCAGCGGGCGGTCGATCACCAGGTCACCGCCGTCCTGCTGGAGGATGCCCCGGCGGCCGGAATCCCCAACCCGTATACGAACGTGCAGACCTCCTGGGTGGCGGCCCGCTGGCAGCCTCCGGGGCAGCAGGCCCGGACCGGCGAGGTCCTCGCCCTGGCCGGAATGCATAGGGGAAGTACCGTGCGAACCTGGGTGGACCAGTCCGGCGCGGTCACCGACCCGCCGCTGGAGCACCGGGTCGTGGTCGGCGACGTCTGGCTCGCCGTCATGGCGACCTGCCTGCTGTCATGGCTGCTGCTGCTGGCGGCCGGCGTGCTCGTCCGTCGCGGCCTCGACCGTCGGCGGCTGCGCGCCTGGGAGGCCGAGTGGCGGGTCAGCGGCCCGCTCTGGAGCGGTCACCGCAGCTGACCCGACCCGGCCCGGCCTGGTCCGCTGGTCAGCCTGCGGGCATGCCGTAGCGGAGATCGGGCACGGCCGCGGCGATCTCCAGCAGGCGGTTGTACTTGGCCACGCGCTCGCCGCGGGCAGGCGCGCCGGTCTTGAGGTGGCCGCTGCCGGTGCCGACGGCCAGGTCGGCGATGAAGTGGTCTTCGGTTTCGCCGGAGCGATGCGAGACGAACTGCCGGTAGCCGGCCTGGCGGCAGATGGCCATGGCTTCCAGGGTCTCGGTTACGGTACCGATCTGGTTGAGCTTGATCAGCGCGGCGTTGCCGATGCCGCGGGCGATGGCCCGGGTGATGATGGCCGGGTTGGTGCAGAAGATGTCGTCGCCGACCAGTTCCGTGCCGCCGCCCAGGCGAGCGGTGAGCGCGATCCAG
>Ga0335069_10013268_pt1 | contig 11573 bp, 6 predicted proteins | sample Lox_Sample_11_FD_206714 | JGI IMG/M metagenome (GOLD analysis project Ga0335069, IMG submission 206714) | Soil microbial communities from Loxahatchee National Wildlife Refuge, Florida, United States - Lox_Sample_1.1 | ecosystem: Environmental > Terrestrial > Soil > Wetlands | place: USA: Florida...
CAGAGGTTCATGCGCTCCGGGCCGGCGGTCTCTCGCTCCCATTCCAACTCTTCTTCCATCGCCTCACGGGAAGGCAGACTGGCCGGGTCGATCTCCACCGAGCGGTCGCCGCGTTGCGACAAGCTAACGTATTCGATCCACTCCTCGGGATGGTGGATAAGGTAGAAATTCTTGGCCACTTCCCCGAACAGGTAGGCGACCATGGCGCGCAGGGGGACCCCGCACTCCTGGATCGCCTCCCCCTCGGCCGTGCCCCGCCGCAGCAGAGGATCCCGCCAACCCGCCAGCACGGAGTTAAGCGCCACATCGGCCTTCTGTAATGCCGCCTGCCGTTCGAGGCCGTCGGCTTCGGTCAGTTGCCCCGCGTACCATTCGCGATGGACCTCCAGAAGCACCCGCAAGTCGTCCTGCTTGATCAGCAGTGGAATCTGCCGAAGGACGGAGCTGATCCAGGCACGGCTCTCGCTACCCAGCAGGCCATCATTCAGCAAATCCTCTTCGATCGGTTTGAAGAAATCCGCGCCTTGGGGCAGGCGAGTCAGAATGGCGGCCATCTCCGCCGCCTTGCCCGTAAGCTTGCGCATTTCTCCTGTAGTCAACGGCCCGGCAGCACCGCCCTCCCCATAGACGCCCCAGGACCAGCGCCAGGCGCTGCGGTCCCGCTCGGCCGTATACGGGAATATGATGTGGAAGCGATCGGACGGAACCGGATAGGTTCCCATGATCCGGTAGTTGTCCTGGGGGTTGGAGGAAATCAGCGTCCCCTGGCCGGTGCGGCCCTTTTGTTCCGTCGCCTGATCCAGCGAACCGGCCCGCACGCCGGTGCCGTACTCCGCTTGGCTGGCCAGATGCACAAGCACGTCGGGGGGAATGCCGATATCCCACAGCGCATTGATGGCGTTCTTGGTGGCCACGGTCAAAGCGGAAGAACTGGAGAATCCGCCCTGCGGGATATCTCCGGTGGAAACCAGCCGCAGGCCCCGGAAGTTGTCGCGCCCCAGGTGTTCCCGGATTTTGGCGCCCAAAGTCCCACTTCGCATCGTCCGCATGGAGGCAATGGCATTGCCCACCAGCGCAAAGGGACGCCGCATGTTGCTGCCCACCCACAAGGAGGAAGGGGGTAACGGCTGCCCTTTTTTGCGCCGCCCCTCAAGTTCGTCCTCGCTGAAATACCCGAGGGAAAGCAGCAGACTCTCGCTCATGCGCGTTCCGAACTCCTCGTAGGCGTGCAGGTCGGAGACGCCTTCCCCTGGATACATGATGTCGTTGTCGGAGGGCACAAAGTTGATGCTCTCGCGATACTTGGGGTTAATCGGAAACAACTGGATGCGCCCGTCGTCGGCGCTCTGCACCAGGACCACGATTTGTTCCCCGCCCTGGGCATCGGCGGCCCCGATGGGCATTTGCCATGCCGGACCGAAGAACCGGAACATGTCCGGATGCATAAAAGAAATGCGCAGCCGCCCGCCTGAGATTCCAAGGCCGATGGGCTCGTGGGCGTGGAATCCCAGTTTTTCCCTGGCAACCGTCGAGATCAAATCCGCCAACTGCCGCGCAATAGAAGCCACTTGTCCGGCCGGGCGGCCGGCAATGATCAGCTTGGCCGCTTCTTCCACCTCCAGGTCTTCCGGAAACAAGAGCCCGTGCGCAGATGCCAGCAGGCCTTCCAGGAGGGCCAAGTCCATCGGGCGGGTTACGTCGGAGCAGAGCAGGTCATACTCGGGGTCGGCCACAGTGGTGGTTACGGTGCGGACCTGACCGCCGGCGCGGCTGATGATCTCAATGAGATCGGTCAGGTAGTACTGTCCCTGGGCGTTTTCGTGGGTCAACCCCTGCGCGTATTGGTGCAAGGTAGCCGCCCGCATGGCATAAAGCGGACAATTGCCTTCGGTTATCTCAAGCAATGCCTGTCGGGCGGGACCGTCCGCCTCCCGCGCAATGTCTCCTTCCTCGATGATGCGCAGAACGGTTTCGTTCTCCCCCCGGAGTACCCTGCCCTTACCCCGATTCTTGGGGGGCTCATACTCTGCCGTCAGAAAAGTGATATGCGCCTCGCCTTCGCTCGACTGGTGGGCCTGGATTAAGCGGCGGAAAACGGAAGAGGGAATAATCCGGTCTCCATAGGTAATGATCAGCAGCGGGTTGCGCTCCAACAAGCCGGGTACGCTGAATCCCTCAAAGGCGGCGAAGGCCGTCCCGCCGGTGGGGTTTTCGGATTGCACATAAATGTTGTCTGGACCCACCGCCTCCGTCACCTCAGGGGCGCGATAACCCACCACGCAAATCACCGGAGAGGGATGGAAACGGCGGAAGGCGTCAATCGAATGGCGCACCAGGGGTGTGCCGTAAACCGGCTGAATACACTTGGGATCCTGCCCAAAGCGCGTGCCTCGCCCCGCGGCCAGGACCAGAAGAACCGGCGAATCATTGGGTACACTACCGAAGAGGTTGAGGCGATCCGGATTGAGAATCTTCCCGCGCGACAGCTTAACTGCATTTCCAAGCTGGTCGAATTTGGCCAATGGAGGGTGCCCCCACCTTTCTCGAGGATTTCAGATGAACTGACTATCCCCGTATAACCAGGCTTCGTCAAGGCAAAACCTGTGACACTACGGAATCGTTTTTAGCCCTGGGATGGCCGGCCGCCGCGCGTTCCGCCGCCTCAATATCCCACTGGCGGTATAATGGGATAGCTGGTACGATGCTCAGAAAGCAAAATTGATCAAAGGGTGGCGATAATGGACAACAGCGACTTGCTTCGCTACAAGAATCTTCTCCTGGCCAAGCGGCAGGAAATCTCCACGGCCCAAAGCCTGGCCGGCTCGATTGCTACTTCAAGCGATCCCCGCGGGGACCCGGCCGACATGGCCACCAGCGAAACCGACGCCACCACGCAGATCCGGCTGCACCAGACCGACGGCAAACTCCTGCGCGCCATCGAGGACGCCCTGACCCGCATCCGGCACGAGGAATACGGCGTTTGCGCGGAATGCGGCGAACCCATCAGCAAAGCGCGCCTGGAGGCGGTGCCGTGGACCAGGTGGTGCAGGGATTGCAAGGAAAGACACGACTCTGGGACTGGACGCTGACAGACTGCTGGGGGTCGCAGGGGCAGGAGAGTAGGATTCCGTCCGCCTCGCTTGCTGTCGCGGCGCCCTTGATCTACCAATCAGCCAATCCCACGCTCGCGAACTGCGCACCCCACAACTGGGTATCGGCCTTCTCGCCCCTTTGGGGCACCTTACGGCTCACTCAAACGTGGCGGTGGTGTGGCCATGCACTGATTCCCGGCCGGACCCCAAAAATGACAATTGAGCGTTGGGCGCCAGGGGGGCTCTCTGCTCCGGACTGCGTCTGTAGCTGCCGTCGGGTTGCATATGGCGGGCTTTGGCAAGGTCGCCAAGGTAAACATCCAGAATCCCCTTGATTCGCCGCACCAGCCGGGAATTCTCAACCGGAAAGATGATCTCAACGCGGTGGGTCAGATTGCGGCGCATCAGGTCGGCGCTGCCCAGGTAGACCTCCTCCGCCCCGCCATTCAAAAAGTAGTAGACCCGGCTGTGTTCTAGGAATCGGCCTACGATACTGGTCACTTGGACGTTTTCGCTTATGCCGGGAACGCCGGGCCGGAGGCAGCAAATCCCCCGCACCAGTAACTCGGTTCTTACACCCGCCTGGGAAGCCTGATAGAGCAGGCGGACCATGTGGGGATCTTCCAGGGCATTGGCCTTAAAGATTAGCCGCGCGGGCCTGCCGTTCTTCTGGTGTTCGATTTCGCGGCGAATCAACTCCTCCAGCCGCGAGCGCATATTGACCGGGGCCACCAGCAGTTTCTGCGGCTGCTGCCGCGCGGAGTAACCCGTGAGCGCATTGAAGAAGTGGGTGGCATCGGCGGCAATCTGCTCGTTGCAGGTCAGCAATCCGATGTCTGTGTAAAGGCGGGCGGTGGTGGGATTGTAATTGCCGGTTCCCAGATGCACGTAGCGGCGGATGGCCTCGCCCTCGCGACGCACCACCAGGGCAATCTTGCTGTGGACCTTCATCCCAACAATGCCATAGACTACGTGCACTCCCGCATCTTCCAGCGTGCGGGCCCACTCGATGTTGCTTTCCTCATCGAAACGCGCCTTCAACTCCATAAGCACGGCCACCTGCTTGCCGTTTTCCACCGCGTCCAGCAAAGCGGCCACAATGGGCGAGTTCCTCCCTACACGATAGAGGGTCATCTTGATGGCAAGCACGTTGGGGTCGCGCGCTGCCTGCCGCAGAAACTCCACCACCGGCTGGAAAGAGTCGTAGGGATGGTGCAGCAGGAAATCCTCCTGGCGGATCAGGCTGAAAAGATCGCCCTGGCAGTCGGGGCCCAGGTTAGGTGGAACCATGGGAACGAAGGGTTTGTCCTTCAGGTCCGGGCGGTCGATGGAATAGAGTTCCATCAGCCTGTCGAATCCGAGCGGTCCCCGGGTGCGGTACACATCCTTCGGATTGATTTCAATCTGCTTGATCAGGATGGAGAGTATCCGCTCCGGCATGTCCTGGACAACCTGCAGGCGGACGACGTCCAGAAAGCGGCGCTCCCGCATGGCCTCCTCGATAGTTTCCAGCAAGTCGTCACTCTCCAATTCCTGAACGGCGACCTCCGCATCGCGCGTAACACGGAAAGGTGACGAATCCACGATTTCGATGCCGGGAAAAAGCAGGCCCAGGTTGGCGGCAATCAGTTGTTCCAGCCAGACAAACTTAAAAGTCCCGGGCGATGATGCGGAACTTCCGGAGGCGGCCTTGACCGGAACCAACTGGGGCAGGGTGTCGGGAACCTTGACGCGCGCGAAGTGCTCCTCTTTTTGGTGGTCGCGCACCACCACGGCCAGGTTCAAGCTGCGATTCGAGATGTGCGGAAAGGGGCGGCCGGGATCAAAGGCCAGCGGCGTCAACACCGGAAACACGTGCTGGTGGAAATAGGCGTCCAGCGCCGCCCGCTCTTCGGCGTCCAGCGCTGAGGTGTCCACCACGCTGATTCCCTGCTGCACCAGGGCCGGATGGACCTCCTGCCGCCACAGGTCCTGGGCCTGGGTGGCGATTTGGCGTATCTTCTCCCGGATGAGATCGAGCTGCACCGCCGCCGGCCGGCCGTCGCGCCCCACCTCCACGATGCCGCTGGCCGCTTGCTTCATCAATGCGGACACGCGAACCATGAAGAACTCGTCCAGGTTCGACCCGAGAATGGCGAGAAACTTTACCCGCTCAAGCAGGGGATTGTCCTGATCCGCGGCCTCCTCCAGAACCCGGCACTGAAACTCAAGCAGGCTCAATTCGCGATTGATGTAAAGCTCGGGGTTGCCCGGCGCTCCGCCCTCCGGGGTGGCGGGCGCCGGCTCTGATGTCACGTGGGAATCCACCTTGCGCTCCTTTGCGTTGGGACGTCGGGATGGGGATCTGCCGGCCATGACGAGATAATAGTATTGGATTTTACACCACTAAAGTCACGGCAGAAAATTGCCCTTGCCGCCGCATGCAACGATCCCGTGCCCCTGGCCACCTGACAGAAAAGGATAAGGCAGGAATGTTGCAGGGGGGTTACAATGTCGGCTTGCCGGAAGATTCTAGCCGGGGGAGCACCGGTTTCACCATCCCAGGGAGATCCATCCCCCCTTCAGGGACGATTGGATCGGAGACGAAAGGTGATCTCCACCCGCACTCGCACGGCCACAGGGGCACCATTGCGCGTGGCGGGATGGAATTTCCATTTCTTCACGGTGCTGATGGCGCTTTCATCCAAACCGCTTCCTAGGGGCTCCGAGATTTGTTTGATGCCGGAGACGTTGCCCTGTGAGTCGATGATGATCCAAAGGCTGACGACGCCCTCAATCCCGCTATGGCGTGCTCCGGGAGTATAGGGGGGATCAGGTTTGAAGATAGGAGAAGGCGCCGTGACATCGGCTCCGGGCGTGGCGATGGGGGTTTCAAGATAAGAGTTCGCCACAAAGCCTATTTTTTCCCCGGCGTACTTGATCTTGTCTACACCGGGAGGAGAGGAAACCTTCTCCACAAAAGTGACCGATTCTCCGCAGTGCAAGCGCGTGGCGATCTTGCCCAAGTCGCCGGCTTCGGCAAACACGGGAACGTCCGAATCACCAGGTCCGCAGATCAGGGTCACCGCCTTGCCTTGCACGAGGTCATCCCCCAGTATAGTGCCTGCCGGGGTCTGAGGAGCAAAAGGTCTCGCGACCTTTGCTGTCCGAATTGTATCCAGGAGCGCCGCCTGTCCGCCGGCAGTGCGAAGCGCCTGGAGGTCCTTCGCGCCTGGCTCAAAATCTATCGCACGGATCCGAACTTTCTGCGCGATCCGACCCTGGTCCATGCGGGCACGCAACAGCTGCAAAATCTCTTGCTTGCTGAAAGGTCGGGGCGTGGCGTCCCGTAGCGTCGCGATGAGATCATCCTTGGCCCCTTCCGACTGGATTTCCTGAAGATATTCCGGGGTGGGCCGAAAGTCGATGCCGCGCTCTCGCACCAGCCGCGCGATGTTTGTGCTGGGGGCATCGGCGGCCAGGAGCATGCGGATTTCCTTGTCTCCCAGGGGCTTGGGGATTTCCTCATGCCAGGCTCCTCGCAGGGCCGTCAACACGGCCTTGTCCGCCCCTGCCTTGCGGAATTCCTCCATGATTTGGGCGGTCGGCTGGAAGGCGATTCCACAATCATTGATCGTGGAGATGATCACTTGGCTCGGCGTGGAGGTGCGCAGCAGGTCCAGGATTTCGTCCTTGGAAAGCGGCGGGTGACTACCCTGCGGGGCAGCCATAAGACCCCATGTTAAGGTGAGGGTGAAAAGAATGAGAACATATCTCATAACTACGCCTTGGCGTGCTTCAAGGCAGGCTCGAACACCATAAAGTATATACCGTCCTCAAGGCGGCCCGAGGTAATATGCCCGAGCCCTTTCATAATTCATAATTCACAATTCATAATTGATAATTCATAATGGCCTGCGGGTTCCGTTCTATGCCTGTGACAGGAAGTGATCTGCGCGCGGCTTACGCCGAGTGCCGGCGGTTGGCGAGACGGCATTACGAGAATTTCCCCACCGCCTCGTATCTCGTTCCGCGCGACAAGCGCGACGCGCTGGCGGCGGTCTACGCCTTCGCCCGCTACGCCGACGACGTGGCGGACGAGCCGGGCGTCGAAAACCGCCTGGAAAAGCTGGCCGATTGGCGTGCCAAGCTCGATGCTTGCTACAAGGGAATGACGGACCACCCGGTTTTTCTGGCCCTCCATGACAGTGCGTTGCGATTTGGCCTCTCGCGCCCGAACTTTGAGAACCTCCTTCGCGCATTTGAGTCGGATGTGGTTGTGAACCGCCATCCGGATTTCCAGTCACTGCTGGCCTACTGCACCTGTTCCGCCAGTCCCGTAGGGCGGCTGGTGCTGGAACTGTTCGGGTATCACGACCCGCACTTGTTCGAGCTTTCGGACCATATCTGCACGGCGCTTCAGCTCACCAACTTCTGGCAAGACACGGCCATTGATTTTTCGCGCGATCGCGTCTACCTGCCGCAGGAAGACATGGCGCGTTTCGGCTACAAGCTGGATGACCTGCGCGCCGGGTGCGCCGACCGCCGCTGGCAGGAATTGCTGGCCTTTGAAATCGCCCGCACCCGGGAACTTTTCGAACGCGGGAGGTGCTTGCCCGAGCAAGTGCAACCACGCTTGCGCACGCAATTGCGCCTGACGTGGCTGAGCGGGAGCGAAATTCTTTCGAAAATCGAAGGGGTTTCGTATGATATCTTTCGTCAACGGCCGTCGCTCGGCAAGTGGGATTTTCTGCGACTTTACTGGCGTGCCCGCCGGGCTCCGCTTGCCGCCAGGGTGGCACCCACTCCTACGGTTGCGACTCCATCATGAGCGTATCTTCCAGAACTGCCCATTTCACCAATGCGCGCACCACCAACTTCTACTACGCTTTTGCCTTTCTGCCTCCCGAGAAGCGCCTGGCCATTGAAGCCGTATACGCCTTCGCGCGGCGGGGTGATGATATTGTCGACGGCGGACTGGAGCCGGCGGAGGCCGCTGCCGCGCTAGCACGGTATCGCGAGGCGCTGGAGGCATGTTACGCGGGAGACGCCACCCACCTCGACGCGCCGGAGTTGCGAGCCCTGGCCGAAGCCATCCGGCGCTTCCGGATCCCTCGCCAGCCGTTCGAGGACCTGATTCTGGGCCTGGGAATGGATTTGAACCACACGCGCTACCAGACGTTTGAGGATTTATCCCAATATTGTTACCGCGTGGCCTCCACCATCGGACTGATGTGCATCGAGATATTTGGATATAAGAGCGGAGCCACTCGCGATTACGCGGTCAACCTGGGGAAGGCATTGCAGCTCGTCAATATCCTGCGCGATATCCAGCGCGACGCGCAGCGGGGCCGCATCTACATTCCCGGGGAGGACCTGGACCGTTTTGAGATCCGGCCCGGGGCCCTGCTTTCTGGGACCTATAACGACTCCTTTATCGAGCTGATGCAATTCCAATGCGACCGCGCCCGGTATTACTTCGACCTGGCCCGCCGGATGCTTACGCCGGAGGACCGGCGATCCATGACGTCCGCGGAAATTATGGCGGCAATCTATTGGGACATCCTGAGGCGCATTCAAAGACGGCGCTACAACGTCTTCGGGAAGCGGGTGCGCGTCCCCCGGCCCATGAAACTCTGGACCGCGCTTACCGTTTACCTCGGGCTGGAGTGGTACAAATAGGAGACAGGAGTCAGGGGGCAGAAGCGAAACTCGAAACTGGAAACCCGAAACTCGATGCCTGACTCCCGAGTTTCGAATTTCGATCTTCGAGTTTCGGTGTTCTTTGACTCCTGACTCCTGGCCTTCCATGTCGTATGACGTTCTGATCATCGGCGGCGGTTTCGCAGGCCTGACGGCGGGAGTGGCATTGGCCGAGGCAGGCAAGCGTGTATGCCTGCTTGAACAGAAACCGCATCTGGGAGGACGGGCTCGCTCATTTCTAGATCCCGCCACGGGCTCAGTGGTTGACAACGGCCAGCACCTCATCATGGGTTGCTACCATGCCACCATCCGGTTCTTCAAGACCATCGGGACGCTCGATCGCGTACATTTCCAACCGCGGCTCGCCATGGCCTTTCTCGATCGGGACGGCCGCCGCACACGTCTCGATTGCCCTGACTGGCCTTCGCCCTGGCACCTGCTGCTGGGCGTGCTACGGTCGGAAAGCTTTTCGTGGAGGCAGAAGTTAGAGGTACTGCGCTTGGGAAAGGGTCTGCGCGGCTCCGGTCCGGGCACTGCCGCCGGGGGTGAAAGCGTTACCGCATGGCTCAGCCGGCAGGGGCAATCGGAGGCCCTGCAGCGTAATTTCTGGGATTTGCTCTGCATCGCGGCGATGAATGAGGACCCGCGCCGCGCCTCCGCCCAACTTTTTGAGCGCGTACTGCGGCTGGCGCTGTTCTCCTCCCCCGCCGACTCCCGCCTAGGCGTCCCGCGCAAGGGCTTAAGCGAATGCTATACCGCCCAAGCCGCCGCTTTCATCGAAGCCCGCGGGGGATCCGTGCAAACCGGGCGCAACATCAAGCAATTGCTGATCGTCGAGGGCGCCTGCCGGGGCGTCGAACTGGCGTCGGGCGAGAGGATTGAAGGCCTTCCCGTAATTTCCGCCGTCCCATGGCACCAACTCGCCGTGGTGATACCCAACGATTTGCTCCGTGCCGAGCCCTTCTTTGCCGGGGCGCTGGCGCTCCGTCCCGCTCCCATCATCTCCATCAACCTGTGGTTTGACGCGCCCATCACTGATCTCGAATTTGCAGGCTTGCGGGGGACAACGATTCAGTGGCTATTTGACAAGAGCCGCATCATGGGCGCCAACGACCATTACATCTCGCTGGTCCTCAGCGGCGCGCATGAACACATTGGGCGAGCCAAAGATGAGTTGCTGGCGACGGCGTTGCGTGAGTTGGAGGAGTTGCTGCCTGCGTCGCGGAAGGCCAGGCTCCTGCGCTCGCTGGTCATCAAAGAGCGTTTTGCAACCTTTTCGCCAAGCCCGGAAGCAGAGCCGCTGCGGCCGCCGGCACGCACTCCCATTCGCGGGCTGTTTCTAGCGGGCGATTGGACAGCTACGGGCCTGCCTGCCACCATCGAGGGCGCGGCGCGGAGCGGATATACGGCGGCGTGGGAGGTTTTAAGAGCAGGCTGAATGGCCGAAGCACACATCAGCTCCGGGACTGCTTAGTGGAAAAGCCCAACGAACTCTTCAACGCTCAGGCCAGAGTGCCTGATGATCGAGCGCAAGGTCCCCCGGTCTAGTTCGTTATGGTCTGGAACAACCAGTTGGGCGAAGGGCTTTTCGCGGCGAAGGATAATATGACTGCTCTCTCAACGCTTCACATAAAAGCCGGCCTTCTGAAGGGCTTTGACGCATTCGCCACCGGAAATGCGGGGTAGCTTGCTCATACGGCGACCACGAGAACCTCTAATCTCTCATCGGGCACCGGCAATCCGTCCTCTTCCAGAGCCGCGATGTAGCCATGGATGGCCTCCTAGATGTTCTGGGCTGCCCCCTCCCTCGTTTTGCCTTGGCTGACGCAACCCGGCAAACTTGGGCACTCCGCGACCCAATCGCCATCTTCACCCGGAAAAATCACAACTTGCCGCATTTTGCGCCTCCTACCACACTCCAATTAGACCGTTCGGGCTGCTGCAACCCACCGATTTTCGTAAAGCGGGAATTGTTCCGTCAGCGCTTCCACCTGGCTGCGGACGCGGTGGATAGTGGATTCGTCTTCGATGTGGTGCAGGACTTCGGCGATCCACCCCGCAATCCGCCCCATCTCGGATTCCTTCAGACCGCGTGTGGTGACAGCGGGAGTGCCAACCCGAATGCCGCTGGCCACGGCGGGTGGATTCACATCGAAGGGGATGGCGTTCTTGTTGACGGTGATTCCGGCGCGCTCGAGCGTTTCCTGCGCCTGGCGCCCCGTGACTCGCTGGGAGAAAACATCCACGAGCATCAGATGCGTATCGGTCCCGCCGGAAACAATGCGGAACCCTTCTGTCGCTAAAGCTTCCGCCAGCGCCTTGGCGTTGGCGACAATCTGTTTCTGGTACTCGGCGAACTCGGGCTGGAGGGCTTCCTGGAAACATACGGCCTTGGCCGCGATCACGTGCATCAGCGGCCCGCCCTGCATGCCGGGGAAAACGATCTTGTCGAGCGCGCCGGCGTACTTCTCTTTACAGAACACCGCGCCACCGCGGGGCCCGCGCAGGGTCTTGTGCGTAGTGGTGGTGACGAAGTCGGCGTGCGGGAAGGGGCTGGGGTGCAGGCCCGTGGCCACCAGCCCGGCGATGTGCGCCATGTCCACCATGAGCACCGCCTCCACCTCGTGGGCAATGGCCGCAAAGCGCGCGAAGTCGAGAAGGCGCGGATAGGCGCTTGCCCCGGCCAGAATCAGCTTGGGACGATGCTCCTCGGCCAGCCGCTTGAGTTCTTCATAGTCGACGGTTTCAGTTTCGCGCCTTACCCCGTAGGAGACAATGTTGTACATCTTGCCGGAGAAA
>Ga0335069_10013270_pt1 | contig 11572 bp, 12 predicted proteins | sample Lox_Sample_11_FD_206714 | JGI IMG/M metagenome (GOLD analysis project Ga0335069, IMG submission 206714) | Soil microbial communities from Loxahatchee National Wildlife Refuge, Florida, United States - Lox_Sample_1.1 | ecosystem: Environmental > Terrestrial > Soil > Wetlands | place: USA...
CGTTGCTGCTGACCACCGGCCGCATCCTCTCGCAGTACAACGTCGGCGCCCAGACGCGCCGCACCGGCAACATCGCCTGGCATGACGAGGACGTGCTGGAGATCCACCCGCACGACGCCGAGCAGCGGGGCATCCATGACGGCGACATCGTCTCCATCGTGAGCCGCTCCGGCGAGACGGCATTGAAAGCGGTGATCACCGACCGGGTGCAGCCGGGCGTCGTCTATACGACCTTCCATCACTTCGGCAGCGGCGTGAACGTCGTCACCACCGACTTCTCCGACTGGGCGACCAACTGCCCCGAATACAAGGTGACCGCGGTCGAGGTCCGGCCGACCAACCGCCCGTCGGAATGGCAACTGAAATACGCCAAGCTGCGCGACGACACCCGCCAGATCGCCGGCAAGACTGCGGCGGAGTAGGCGGGCCGTCGTGAACCGTGTGGTACCGCTTGCCGACGCACAGGTAAAAGACGCTACGATGGCGGCCTCTCCCTCTTCTCTCCCTCTTCAGGGGGAGAGTGAGAGTGGGGGCCTGCAGCCGCCTGCAGCAGAAGTCGAATACCAGCTCCTGCGGCGAAACCCGACTTCGAGCGAACGGCAGGCCGAACCCATCGCCGAGGAAGTCCCGGTGGCGATGGTCTATAACGGCCTCAGCCATGTCGTGATGATGGCGAGCCCGACCGACCTCGAGGACTTCGCCCTCGGCTTCTCCCTGACCGAAGGCATCATCGAATCGAAATCCGAGCTCACCGACTTCGAGATCCAGCCTGTCGGCGAGGGCATCGAGGCGCGGATCGAGATCAGCTCCCGCGCCTTCCACCGGCTGAAGGAGCATCGCCGCGCGCTGCAGGGTCGGACCGGCTGCGGGCTCTGCGGCGTCGAGAGCCTCGATCAGGCGCTGCGCGAGCTGCCGAAGCTCAACTCCGAATTCCGGGTCGCGCCGGCGGCGATCCACCGCGCGCTCGACGCGCTGCCCGCGCTGCAGGCCGTCAACCGCATCACGCATTCATTGCACGCCGCCGCCTTTTGCGCGGCCGACGGCGGAATCGTCGCCGTGCGCGAGGACGTCGGGCGCCACAACGCCTTCGACAAGCTGATCGGCGCCCTGGCGCGCGGCGGCATCGATGCCGGGAACGGCTTTGCCGTCATCACCAGCCGCTGCTCCTTCGAGATGGCGCAGAAGGCGATCTCGGCGGGAATTCCGGTGCTGGCCGCGGTCTCGGCGCCGACGCATCTGGCCGTGAAGCTCGCCGCCAGCCACGACCTCACCCTGCTGGCGCTGGCCCGCGCGGACAGCATGAAGCTCTTCGCCGGCGCCCGCCGCATTCAACCCTAACCCGACGGAACTTGAGATGAAGACCACCGGCGAGAAGCTGGTCTACATGGCCAATCAGATCGGCGACTTCTTCAAGAGCTATCCCCACGACCAGGCGGTCAAGGGGATCTCGGAGCACATCAAGAAGTTCTGGGATCCGCGGATGCTGAAGCAGATCTACGCCATCATCCAGAAGCCGGATCACGGCCTCCAGCCCAACACGCTCGAGGCGCTACAGATCCTCGCGAAGAGCGACCCGCACCTCCACACCGATCTCGGCGCCAGCGGCTGAGCGGTCGCGACCGACCTCAGTCGTCGGACACCGTTCCGATCAGATAGCGTTCGAGCAGACGCTGCGCCTCGGCGGAGTGCGGCCGGTTGCGGCCCTTGGTTTCCCAGCCGCGCGTTCCATCCTTGCCGCAATATTGCAGGATGGTCGTTGGATTGGCCGGGTGCACGTCGATATAGCCGGTGAGGTCGTAGACCTGGCCGTCGATGATGACCCAGCAGCCGGCGGCACTCCCATGCGCGGCCACGTCGGTCGAGGTGTATTGCGGCGCTTCGGCGGCGGCCGCAACGGTTTTCGCGGTTTCCGGTGCCAGCTCCGGCGCCCAGCCGGCGAACGACCAGATCGCCGTCATGGCGAGCCAGAACATGGCGCTGGCCGCGGCCACGATCCACTTCATCGGAAATCGAACCTCTCGCTATGAATGTCGTTGTCGGCGATGCCGGCGGCGCGCAAGCCGTCCGTCAGGGCCGCCGTCATCGCCGCCAGCCCGCAGATGAAGAATTCCTTGCCGGCGAGCGGTCCGCTCTGCTGGGCGATGCGCTCCAGCTTCGGCATCTCGCCCTTCTCGGCGAAGAGCGGGATGAGGCGGAGCCGCGGGCGATCCGCGGCGATGCGCTCGAGCTCGGCCAGCCACACGGCTTCATGCCGGTTGAGGGCGCCGTAGTAGAGATCGACCGGCGGACCTACCGGCCGCAGATCGGTGGCCATGGCGAGGAAGGGCGTGATGCCGATGCCGCCGGCGATCCAGACCTGGGCGCTCTCCGCCCGGACCGGCTGCCGGAACGTGCCGAACGGGCCCTGGATGCTGGCGACGGCGCCTGGCCGTATCCCTTGCATCCGCCGCGTGCAGTCGCCCAGCGCCTTCACGATCAGCCGAAGCGTCGTTTCGCCGGGCGTGGAGGCGATCGTGAAGGGATGATATTCGCCGCAGCCGTGGTAGCCGCCGCTGTCGTAGAAGGCGGCGAAGACGAACTGACCGGGTGTGGCGGCGACCGGCTGGCCGACGGGCCGCAACACCAGCTCGGCGACGTCCTTGACCGGATGGTCGACCTGCTCGACCACATAGCGGCGACCCGCGACCGCGCCGCGGTCGATCAGCAGGCGATAGACGAGGGCGGCGATGCCGGCGAGGATCCAGAGCGCCAGCACCGGCAGTGACCAGTCGCTGGTGCGCCGCACCAGAAGCAGATGCGCGACGCCGACCAGGAAGGCGAAGCCGGCCGAGGCGTGCAGCCACTTCCAGCCGACATAGGAAAGCTTCGCATGGAAGGTCGCAATCATCAGCGCCATCAGCCAGAGGAGCGCGATCCAGCCCAGAAGCTCGGCCGGATGCGTGGGGCTCGGCAGGGTGACGTCCCGCGCCCGGTAGGCGCCATGCCGGATCAGCAGCCGCAGCCCGACCGTGGCCGGATGCGGCAGCAGGATCAGGAAGGCGAGCACCCCGGTCAGATGATGCGCGCGATAGAGACGGTCGAGGCCGCCGCAGCGGCGCTCCAGCCAGCTTGTCCGCACCATCAGCACGAGACTCGTCGCGAACAGGCTCATGCCCAGGATCGCCGTCGTATCGCCAAGGGCGTGCAACAGCGGCGGCGCCATTCGGCCATGGCCGAAGAAGAACCGCTCGACCAGAGCGATCCAGCCCGGCAAGCCGCCGAGGACGATCGCCAGCGTCGGCATGAGCCGCCGCGCAGTCATCGTGGAATCCAACGGTAGAGGATCGACAAGGCGTCACTCCGCTTGAAATGACGCCCTACCTTAATCTTCCGCAGTCGCGTCAGCGTTGATCCGGATCATCCTGCCCGGGTCTCAACTGTTGGATCGGAAGCACTTTAATCGCGAGACGTTTGTTGCGTCTTTGACAATCGACGGAAGCCGTAAGGGCGAGGTGATGAGGGGAGTCTATTCTGCCGCGGCTTTCCTCGCGGCGAACTGATCGAAGGCTTCCACTGCCTGGGCCGCGTACATCACGCTCGGCCCGGCGCCCATGTAGATCGCCATGCCCATGGTCTCCATGATCTCGTCGCGGGTGGCGCCGTGCCGGACCGCGGCCTCGGCATGGAAGCCGACGCAGGCGTCGCAGCGCGTGGCGACGGCGATCGCGAAGGCGATCAGCTCCTTGGTCTTGGTGTCGAGCGCCTTCGGCTCCAGCGCCGCCTTGGCCAGCGCCGAGAACGCCTTCATGGTCTCCGGCGTCCCCGCCCGCAGCTCCTTCAACGCGGGGGAGAGCTCGGTGGTCATCTTCGGCCAGTCCTTGTGCATGGCGTACCTCCTCGGTCCAGGGCCTTGCTCGGCGAAAGGCCCCGCTTAATGGAAGGCTCCTATCAGCGAAAAGCCTGCCCCGGCTTCACGCCCAGCGCCTTGAAGATCTTCGCCGCCGGGCAGAAGCCGGTGAAGCCGGCCTGCAGCATGTTGGCGCCGACGAAGGCGGTCAGCCAGAACCAGGTGGGGCTGACCCAGAGCCCGAGGGCGAGGCTCGCCAGCACCATGATTCCAGCGAAGGACAGGACGGCATTGTCGACGCGCATGATGGTTGTCTCCTTAGGACTCGACGGTTTCCTTGAGCTTGCGGATGTTGAGGGTGTCGAGCAGGAAGCGCTCATAGAAGGGATCGCTTTCGCCGCGCCGGATCTTCCGCAGGAAGTACTTCTCGAACCCGACCTTGGCGAGGTGCACCCAGTCGCCCTTGGCCGACCAGTTGAGGTTCCGCGGCGGGATCTGCGGCTTGGCCACGAACACCACGCCGCCGTCGCCGAAATCGGCGAGGCAGAACGCGTTCCAGGTCGCCTGCGAGCGTGGCTGCTCCCCGCGCAGCAGGGCGCCGATGTTGTGCGCGGTCGCCGTCACCATGGATTCGATCATGAAGCCCGTCTTCGGCACGCCGACCGGCACCGGGGTCGGCCCGATCGGCGGGATCGCGACGCAGACGCCGATCGAGAAGACGTTGGGGAAGGCCGGGTTGCGCTGGTGCTTGTCCACCACGATGAAGCCGCGGGGATTGGTCAGCCCCTCGATGCCGCGCACCGCCTCGACGCCGCGGAAGGCCGGCAGCATCATGGAGAAGGCGAAGGGCAGCTCGTGGGTCTTCTTCAGCGCGCCGTCCTCGGTCATCTCCTCGACGGTGAGCTTGCCCTCGGCCGCTTCCTTCACCTTGGCGTTGACGATCCACTTGATGTGCCGCTCGCGGAACTCGCTCTCCAGCAGGCTCTTGGTGTCGCCGACCCCGTCGAGGCCGAGATGGCCGATATAGGGCTCCGAGGTGACGAAGGTCATCGGCACCTTGTCGCGGATCTTCCGCTTCCGGAGCTCGGTCTCCAGGATCAGCATGAACTCATAGGCCGGGCCGAAGCAGGAGGCGCCCTGCACTGCGCCGACCACGATCGGTCCCGGATTGGCGGCGAGCCGGTCGAACGCCGTCTTGGCGGCGACCGCGTGATCGACGTGGCAGATCGATTGCGTGTGGCCGTTCGGGCCGAGGCCGGGAATCTCGTCGAAGGCGAGGTCCGGTCCGGTCGCGATGATCAGGTAGTCGTAGGCGACCGAAGCGCCGTCGTTGAGCTCGACCCGGTTCTCCTTCGGGTGCACGCGCTTCGCGCCCATGTTGAGATAGCGGATCTTGCGCTTCGCCATCACCTCGGGCAGCGAGACCTCGATCGACTCGCGCTCGCGCCAGCCGACCGCGACCCAGGGATTGGACGGGACGAAGTGATAGGTGTCGCCCTGGCCGATCACCGTCAGCCGATCTTCCTTGCGGAGCTTTGCCGATACTTCGAAGGCCATCAGCGTTCCGCTGAGCCCTGCTCCGAGCACCACGATCTCTGCCATCGTTCCCTCCAGAACTTGAGCCGTTCGAGCCGGCCGGTGCGGGTTGTCATCCGCGCGAAAATCGCGCACCCCGCTTTCGGTTGTTGACTGTATATACGAATTATCGTAGATACGCAAATATGAAAGTAGATGTCGAAACGATGCGAAATGCCGCAGGGGAAGCCAGCGATCTGCTGAAGGCCCTGGCCAATCCGCACCGGCTGATGATCGTCTGCCAGCTGATCGAGGGGCCGCGCTCGGTCGGCCAGCTCGCGGGGTTCCTGGGGATCCGCGATTCGACGGTGTCCCAGCACCTGGCATTGCTGCGGCGCGACGGCCTGCTCTCGGCCACCCGCGACGGGCAAACCATCTGGTACGCGATCAGCAGCCCGCAGGCGAAGGCGCTGCTGCAGACGCTCTATGCCCTCTATTGTGCCCCGGCGCCGCTCTGCGCGCCGGAGGGCACGGTCGCGGCCAAAGCGACATCCAGGACCAGCAAGACCAGGAGGAGCCGGAAATGAGCAAGATCCAGGAGCTGACGCCGCAGGAAGTGGCGGCCCGCATGAAGATCGGCGGCGTCGAGCTGATCGACGTCCGCGAGCCGGCGGAATATGGAGCGGAGCGCATCCATGGCGCCATGCTGTTCCCGCTCTCGACCTTCGATCCCCACGCCCTGCCGAAGAACGTCGACATCATTTTCCAATGCGGCACCGGCAAGCGCTCGGGCATGGCGATCGCCCGTTGCCAGGCGGCAGGCCTCAAGCACATGGCGCACCTCACCGGCGGCCTGCAGGCCTGGAAGGCGGCGGGGCTCCCGACCGTGACGCTCGACCCCGCGACCGGCAAGCCGCGGGAATAGCACCGCACGAGACGAGACCGACATGCGCCCGCTTCACACTATCGCCCTCACCGCATTCGCCCTGGCGCTCAGCCTGACCGGCCGGGCTGTCGCCGACGGTTTCACGGTCCAGCCGGTGACCGTGACCGACGAGAAAGCGGTGTTCGCGACGGTCGAGAGCGCCAACGTGGTGCCCGCCCGGGCACGGATCGGCGGCACCATCGCCGAGCTCGGCGTCCACCAGGGCGACCGGGTCGAGCGCGGCCAGGTGATCGGCACCGTCGGCGACGAGAAGCTGGTGCTGGAGCTCCGCTCCCTCGACGCGCAGATCGCCGGCCTCAAGGCCCAGCTCGCCCAGGCGAACATCGACCTCGACCGGGCGCAGCGCATCTACAAGACCGGTGCGATTCCAAAGCAACAGCTCGACCAGGCCCAGACCAACGTCGATGTCGCCAGCAACAGCCTGAAAGCCCAGACCGGCCAGCGCGCCGTCGTCGAGCAGCAGCTGGCCGAAGGCCAGGTGCTGGCGCCGACCGCCGGGCGCGTGCTGACCGTTCCGGTGATCGCCGGAACCGTGGTGATGTCCGGCGAGCCGCTGGCGACCATCGCCGAGCAGGACTTCGTGCTGCGCATCCGCGTGCCGGAGCGCCATGCACGGTTCCTCAAAGCCGGCGATCCGATCCGGCTCGACGGAAAGGATCTCGGCCTCGACGGTGCCAAGACCGGCACGATCAGCCTGGTCTATCCCGAGATCGAGGACGGCCGAGTGGTCGCCGACGCCAAGGTCGAAGGCCTGACCGACTATTTTGTCGGCGAGCGGATTCGCGTCTGGGTCTCGGGTGGCGATCGCCAGGCCTTCATCGTTCCCGCGAACCTGATCGCGACGCGCTTCGGCATCGACTACGTCAGGCTGCAACCCAAGGACGGCACCGCGATCGAAGTTCCGGTGCAGCGTGGCCGCGAGACGCCGGACGGCGTCGAGATTCTCTCCGGCATCGGCGCGGGCGACGTCCTGGTGCAGCCGTGAAACTCGGCCTCTCCGGCCTGCTGACGCGGGCGGCGATCCGCTCGCCGCTGACGCCGCTGTTCCTGCTGGCCGCGCTTGCGGCCGGCCTGGTCGCGCTGCTGGTGATCCCGCGCGAGGAGGAGCCGCAGATCAGGGTCCCGATGGTGGACATCCTGGTCCAGGCCGACGGGCTCAAGGGCCCGGACGCGGTCGAGCTCGTCACCAAGCCTCTCGAAGAGATCGTCAAGAGCATCAACGGCGTCGAGCACGTCTACAGCCAGACCCAGGACGACCGGGTCATGGTCACCGCGCGCTTCCTGGTCGGCACCAATGAGGACGACGCGATCCTCAGGGTTCATGAGAAGATCCGCGCCAATTTCGACAAGATCCCGATCGGCATCCCGGAGCCGCTGATCGTCGGCCGCGGCATCAACGACGTCGCCATCGTCGTGCTGACCCTGTCGCCGAAGCCGGAAGCGGCGGCGCGCTGGACCGGCAAGGATCTCTACGAGGTCGCCGACAAGCTTCGCGCCGAGCTGGTCAAAGCCGACAATGTCGGCCTCACCTACATCGCCGGTGGCGACGCGCAGCAGATCCGGGTCGAGCCCGATCCGGAGAAATTGGCGCTCTACGGCGTCACCCTGCAGCAGCTGATCGCCAAGGTGCAGGGCGCCAACCGTTCCTTCCTCGCTGGCAACGTGCGGGAAGCGGGCAGCACGTTCTCCGTCGCCGCCGGGCAGACCTTGGGCGGCGTGCCGGATATCGGCCTCCTGCTGGTCACGACCCGCGACGGCCGGCCGGTCTACGTCCGCGACCTCGCCGATGTGGTGATCGGTCCGAGCCCCGAGGAGCACCGGGTCTGGAGCATGGCCGGCGATGGGAAGTCCGCAGCCGGCGCCTGGACACCGGTCCCCGCGGTCAGCCTGGCGATCGCCAAGCGCGCCGGCGCCAACGCGGTGGTGGTCGCCCGCGATGTGCTGGCTCGCGCCGACACCCTGAAGGGCCGGCTCATTCCGGCCGATCTCAACCTCGAGATCACCCGCGACTACGGCAAGACCGCCGACGACAAGGCGAACGAGCTGCTGCTCCATCTCGGCATCGCCACGGTCTCGATCGTCGTGCTGATCGCGCTCGCGATCGGCTGGCGCGAAGCGGTGGTGACGCTGGTGGTGATCCCGACCACCATTCTTCTCACGCTGTTCGCCGCCAACCTGATGGGCTACACGATCAACCGGGTCAGCCTGTTCGCCCTCATCTTCTCGATCGGCATCCTGGTCGATGACGCGATCGTCGTGGTGGAGAACATCGCGCGCCACTGGGCGATGCGGGATGGAAGGCCGCGCCTGCAGGCGGCGGTGGAGGCGGTCTCCGAGGTCGGAAATCCGACCATCGTCGCGACCCTGACCGTGATCGCCGCGCTGCTCCCGATGCTGTTCGTCTCCGGCCTGATGGGCCCCTACATGGCGCCGATCCCGGCCAACGCCTCGGCCGCGATGCTGTTCTCCTTCGTGGTTGCCATGGTGGTGGCGCCCTGGCTGATGCTGAAACTGGCGCCGCGCGGCGACGGTGCTGCCGCGGCGGAAGCGCATCATGCGACCATCGGCCGGCTTGGCCGGCTCTATCTCAAGGTCGCGCGCCCGATCGTCGGCTCGCGCCGCGCCGCCTGGACCTTCCTGCTCTCGGTCGGCGGCGCCACCATCGCGGCCTGCATCCTCTTCGCGACCAAGGACGTGACGGTGAAGCTGCTGCCCTTCGACAACAAGTCGGAGCTCTCCGTCGTCGTCGATCTCCCCGAAGGCGCCAGCCTGGAGGACACCGAGCGCGTGCTGCTGGAGGCGGCGGCCATAGTCGAGAAGACTTCGGAGGTGCGCTCGATCCAGGCCTATGCCGGGACCGCGGCGCCGTTCAACTTCAACGGCCTCGTCCGGCACAGCTATTTCAGGAGCCAGCCGGAGCAGGGCGAGCTGCAGGTCAATCTCGCCGACAAGGCGGAGCGCAACCGCACCAGCCACGCGGTCGCGCTCGACATCCGCAACCGGCTGAAGGCGCTGGCGCTGCCCGCCGGCACGGCGCTGAAGGTGGTCGAGGTCCCGCCGGGACCGCCGGTGCTGGCGACGTTGCTCGCCGAGGTCTACGGCCCGGACCCCGCCACCCGCCGCGCGGTCATGGCGAAGTTGAAATCGATCTTCGCCTCGGTGCCTTTCATCGTCGATATCGACGATTCGGTGGGCCAGCCGCGGCCGCGCCTGCGGGTCTCGATCGACCAGGACCAGCTCGAGTTCTACGGCGTCGAGCAGAGCGACGTCTATGACACGATCCGCGCGCTGATGGGCGGCGTCGCGGTCGGCTACTCCCATCGCGGCGAGGGCCGCAATCCGATCGAGATCGCGATCCGCCTGCCGAAGCGCGACCTGACCTGGGACGAGATGCTGGCCTCGACCCCGGTCCCTGCCAACGCGCAGCCCGGCAACAAGGCGGTGGTCGAGCTCGGCGACGTGGTGCGCGCCACCGAGGAGCAGGGCTCGCCCAACATCTTCCGTCGCGACGGGCACTTCGCCGACATGGTCGAGGCGGAGCTCGCCGGCCAGTTCGAGGCCCCGATCTACGGCATGCTGGCGGTGAACAAGCTGGTGGACGAGACCGACTGGGGCAACCTCCCGAAGCCGACGATCGCCTTCCACGGCCAGCCGCTGGACGAGGCGCAGCCCACCATGCTCTGGGACGGCGAATGGGAGATCACTTATGTCACGTTCCGCGACATGGGCGTCGCCTTCGGCGTCGCCATCCTCGGCATCTACATCCTGGTCGTGGCGCAGTTCGGCAGCTTCCGCCTGCCGCTGGTGATCCTGACCCCGATCCCTTTGACCCTGATCGGCATCGTGCTCGGCCACTGGCTGCTGGGGGCAGCGTTCACCGCCACCTCGATGATCGGCTTCATCGCCTTGGCCGGCATCATCGTCCGCAACTCGATCCTGCTGGTGGACTTCATCCGCCACGGCGATGGGGGAGGGAAGACGCTGCGCGATGTGATCCTCGAGGCCGGCGCCGTGCGCTTCAAGCCGATCCTGCTGACGGCGCTCGCCGCCATGATCGGCGCCGCGACGATCCTGCTCGATCCGATCTTCCAGGGCCTGGCGATCTCGCTGCTGTTCGGCCTCGCCTCATCGACCCTGCTGACGGTGCTGGTGATCCCGGCGATCTACGTCGTGCTCCGCGACGCCGACAAGCCGATGCCGCCTCCGCATGCCTGATCGGTACGCGGCCGGCTAGCAGCCGAGCAGCACGCCCAGGCCGGACATCCCGCAGTACCAATTGGCGTTCGGCTTCGCGATCGCCATGAACTGGCTGATCGTCGTGAAATCGTTCACGACGCCCGTCTTTGCATCCGCGCTGAGCCGCGTGCCGATCGCCTGATCGAGCTTGGAGGCCAAAGCGGGGATCTGTTTCATCTCGGGACCATTCTCGGCAATGGCGCGCTGGCTGGGGTCGCCGGCCTGGGCGATGGCGCCCGGATCCTGAAGCAGTGTCCGGATCTCCGCGGCCTTCGCCTTGTCCTGATCCGGCGAGGGTGACGGCGGGGCGATGTTGTTGGTGGTGGACACCAGCTCGTTGAAGTCCGCGACCAGCTCGGCTCCGGGATCGGCCTTGCGGAGCACCCGGTCCAGGGACGGCAAACTCGCCGCCAGAACGCCGTTCACGCACAGGACCACGGCGCCGATGGCCGCGGCGCCGGTGAGCATTTGCCGCTTCGACATGCCATTCTCCCTCGGTTGCGGCCGGCCGGTATCGCCGGCGTCAGTGTGTAGAACACGCAAGAAGCCCGGGAGATGCAAGGACCGGATGATGACGTCTTCCTCAACCGCTGACCCGCACCAAGATCGCCGAGGCATCGTCGCTGCGCTTGTAGCGCGGGAACTGCAAGCCGTTGGGATCGACGTCGCGTTCGACGCGGCGGATCTCCCGCAGCAGCGGTGCTAGGCCATCGCCCTCGGCACGCGCCATCATCTCCGCCGCCGTGCAGCGGGCGTAGTTGTCGACCAGGTCGGCGAAGCCATCGGTGCAGAGCAACCCGGTCGCCGGAAGGGACGGCGCCGGCGTCTCGATGCGAACGTGCTCCGCCGCCTCCGGGTGGATGCCGAGCGTCCAGGCGCCGCCTTCCGTGTTCAGCCGGGCGCGCGAGGCCCTGAGCTCCGCCAGCGTCTCGGCATCGCGATGACTCTCCCCGTCCGGCCCGAGGCCGCCCAGCCGGGTGACGGCCCGGCGGGCGCCGCGTTGCTCGGCGGAGCGCCCGCCGCGCAGCCCGCTGTGGCGGGAGAGGAGG
>Ga0335069_10013271_pt1 | contig 11572 bp, 7 predicted proteins | sample Lox_Sample_11_FD_206714 | JGI IMG/M metagenome (GOLD analysis project Ga0335069, IMG submission 206714) | Soil microbial communities from Loxahatchee National Wildlife Refuge, Florida, United States - Lox_Sample_1.1 | ecosystem: Environmental > Terrestrial > Soil > Wetlands | place: USA: Florida...
GGTGATGACGAGCCCGGGCTCGAGGTTGATGACGAGCCGGGACTTCTCGAAAAGTTTCGGGCGCACGATGGCGTTGGCCAGCCCGGTCTCGTCCTCGAGCGTGATGAAGCAGAAGCCCTTGGCCGTGCCGGGGCGCTGGCGGGTGATGACGGCGCCGCCGATGCGGACGCACTCGCCGGCGCGGACGGCGGCGAGGGTGGCGGCCGGCCACAGGCCCGGCAGCCGGTCGCGCAGGAGCTTCATCGGATGGGCGCCGGTCGTGAGGGACAGGTGCTGGTAATCCGCCTGCAGCCGCTCGAGGTGGGTCATCCGCTCCAGCGGCGCGGGCGCCCCGGTGTCGCCGGCCGGCACGGCGCGGAAAAGGTCGTCGTCGCCTGCGAAGGCTTCGACTTCCCAGAGGGCGGCGCGGCGGTGGCCGGCGAGGGTGTTGAGCGCGCCGGAGCCGGCGAGCACGCGCCGCTCGGCGGCGGAGAGACGCGTGCGCTGCAGGCAATCATCGAGCGAGGCGAACGGCCGCTCGCGGCGGGCCGCGAGGATCGCGGCCACGGCCCGGTCGCGCAGCCCGTGGATGGAGCCGAGGCCGAGGCGCACGGTGTCGTCGGCGTCGACCCGGCATTTTTCGTCGGACGCCGCGACGCACACCGGCAGGAACCGGATGCCGCGCCGGCGCGCGTCCTGGACGAGCGTGGCCGGCGAGTAGAAGCCCATCGGCTGGGCGTTGAGCAGCGCGGCGTAGAAGGCCGCGGGCCGGTGCACCTTCAGCCAGCAGCTCGCGTAGGCGATGAGGGCGAAGCTGATCGCGTGCGACTCGGGAAAGCCGTAGAGCGCGAACGACGCGAGCGAGTTCTGGATGTATTCGGCGGCCGGCTCGCTGACCTGGTGCTCGCGCAGGCCCTCGCCGAGCTTCGCCTTCATCCGCTGCAGTCGCTCCGGCGAGCGGGTGAAGCCGATCGCGCGCCGCAGCTCGTCGGCCTCGGCGGCGGTGAATCCGCCGAGTTCCATCGCGAGCCGGAGGATCTGCTCCTGGAAGAGCACGACGCCGAGCGTCCGCTCGAGGATCGGCCGCGCGCGCTCGTCGGGGTAGGTCACCGGCTCGGTGCCGGCCCGGCGGGCGAGGTAGGGGTTGACTGCGTTGCCCTGGATCGGACCGGGGCGGATGATGGCGACCTCGATCGCGAGGTCGTAGAAATTCTGCGGCTTCATCCGCGGCAGGGTCGACATCTGCGCGCGGCTCTCGATCTGGAAGACGCCCACCGTGTCCGCCTCCTGGATCAGCTTGAACGTGGCCGGGTCATCCTTGGGCAGCTGCGCCAGGTCGACCGGCTGGCCGCGCTGCGCGCAGATCTCCAGCGAATCCTGCAGGACGGCCATCATGCCGAGCCCGAGCAGGTCGATCTTGACCATGCGCAGGTCCTCGCAGTCGGACTTGTCCCACTGCAGCACGCTGCGTCCGGGCATGCGCGCGTTTTCCAGCGGTACAAACTGGTCGAGCGTCCCCGCGCTCAGCACCATCCCGCCGGAGTGCTGGCCGAGGTGCCGCGGGAGCCGGTGGACCTGCGCGCAGGTGTCGAGCAGCGCGGGCAGGCGCGGGTGGTCCGCGGGCAGCCCGGCGATCTCCAGCTGCCGGGCGCGTGCGAGCGTCTGGGGCAGGTCGCCGCCGTGGTACAGGCTGGAGAAGCGGTCGAGCACGTCGTCGGGCAGCCCGAACACCTTGCCGACCTCGCGCATCGTGCTCCGGCCGCGGTAGGTGATGACGTTGGCGGTCATGGCCGCGCCGCGCCGGCCGTAGCGGCGGTAGACCTCCTGGATGACCTCTTCGCGACGGGCCTCGCTCGGCAGGTCGAGGTCGATGTCGGGCCAGTCGGTCCGGCCCTCCGAGAGAAAGCGCTCGAAGAGCAGCTTGGCGCCGAGGGGATCGACCGCGGTGATGCCCAGCGCGTAGCAGACGGCGCTGTTGGCCGCGCTGCCGCGGCCCTGCACGAGGATGCCGCGCTCGCGGGCGAAGGTGCAGAGGTCCCAGACGATGAGGAAATATCCGCTGAAGCCCAGCTTCGCGATCAGCGCCAGCTCGCGGTCGAGCTGCCGGCGGACCGCGCCGACGACCGAACCGTACCGCTGCTGGGCGCCGAAGTACGTCATCTTGTGCAGGAACGAGTCCTGCGTCTCGCCCGCCGGCACGCCGTAGTCGGGGAAGCGGTAGCCGAGGTCGGCGAGGGTGAACTCGAGCCTCGCCGCCAGCTCGGCGGTGTGCGCCACCGCCTCCGGCAGGTCGGCGAAGAGCGCGGCCATCGCGGCGGCGTCCTTCAGGTGCCGTTCGCGGTTGCGCGCGAGCCGGCGGCCGGCGGCGTCGAGCGTCGTGTGCTCGCGCAGGCAGGTGAAGACGTCAGCGACGTTGCACGCGGCCGGCGTGGCGTGGAGCACGCCGTTGGTCGCGAGCAGCGGCCGGCCGCGGGCGCGCGCCCAGTCGAGCAGGAAGGCATTCTCCTCGTCCTCACCGGGAACAAGATGCCGCTGCAATTCGACGTACAGCCGGTCCGGACCGAAAAGCTCGCGCAGCCGGTCGCCGGCGGCGGCCGCCGCCGCCGCGCCACGCTCCCGCCACGCCCGGCGCACGGGCCCGTCCTCGTCGCCGGTCAGCGCGACCAGCCCGGCGTTGTCGGCCAGTTCGGACCACGCGACGCGGCCCTCGCCCTTGGGCGCGCGCAGGTTGGCGGTCGTCAGCAGCGCCGACAACCGCCGGTAGCCGGCCTGCGTGGCGACGAGCACGGGCACAACCGTGCCGTCCTCCATCGGGATTTCGCAACCGACGAGCGCGCGGACGCCGGTCTCGCGGCCGGTCATGTACTGGCGAACGGAGCCGTAGAATCCGCCGCGATCGCAGACCGCGAGCGCGGGGAGCCCCTGGCGCGCGGCCTCGTGCACCAGTTCCTCGGGGTTGGAGGCGCCCCGCAGGAACGAGAAGGCGCTGCGCGCGTGGAGTTCGACGTAGGAAGGCAAGGGGATAAGTTTTCAGCTGCAGGCCTTGAGCCATGTTCCGTGGGCGGGGCTGGAATCGCTGAAGAGGGAAAATGGGCGATGAGCGCTGCCCAGGTTCAGTCCAGGATCCCCTCGACGCACCAGCCGTCGTCGGTGCGCGCGAGTTGGTAGAGGCCGCCGGCGGGCAGCTCGACATGCCAGGTCTCGCTGGTCCAGGCGCCGGGCTTCCACCAGTCGCCGCAGGCGCGCCACGGCCCGCGGGCGGTGCGGATCGTGGCGTCCAGGCCGGCGCCGGAGATTTCCGCCGGCCGGCCGCTGTCGGCGCAGGTGACGCGCACGGGCCAGGGCGGACGGAATCGCCGCAGCGCGGGGCCGCGGAGCGGATGCACCGGCGGTGCGGTCGGCGCCGGCACGCACTCGACCGGCCGCGCGAGCGCGAAGGCGTCGGGCCGGTGGGTGTCCGCCGGCGCGGGCGTCCCCACGCGGTCGTCGCCGAGCAGTGCGGCGACGCGCGCGAGGTTTTCCCAGAACGCGGCGGGATCGCGCAGACCGGTGTCGAACAGGCCGTCCTGCTTCTGGGGCGGGCGGGCGGGCGCGGCGCCGAGCCGGACGCCTGCGATCCGGGCCGGGGTGCGGACGGTCTCGAGATGGCTGTGGAGCACCCGGAGCCAGCCATCGACGTCGGCCCCCGGTTCCGGCAGGCGGAATTCGCGGCGGTAATCGGACTCGTCCTCCAGTTGGAGCGTCAGGGCGAGGCTCTCGGCGACCAGTCCCTCGCCGCGCAGTTCGAGGGCGAGGCACTCGGCGAACCGGCGCAGCCGGAAGAGCAGGGGCTCGATCGACTCGACCGGCGGGTCGTAGCTCCACTCGGCCACGAAGGAGCGGGCCGGTGGCGTCAGCCGGAGCACGCGGGTCGTCTCGCCGGCGGCGCGTTCCCAGAGCTGCACGCCGTCGGCGCCGAGCCGCCGGCCGACGTCGGCCTTGGACAGCGCGGTCAGTTCGCCGAGGGTGCGGAGGCCCCAGCCGTGGAGGATTTCCGCCTGCGCGGGCGTCAGCTCGGCGAACGCCAGCGGGAGCGGGTGCAGGAATCCGCGCGCGTCGTCGACAACCAGCACCGGGGCGGCGCGGCGCGCGGCGTAGGCGGCGAGCAGCGGCGTCGCCCCGACGCCCGCCCGGGCCGGGAGCCCGGCGCGGGCCAGCTCGGCCACGCACCGGTGCAGCCGGGCGGTGGTGGGCTCGGGCGCCGCGCCCTGGAGATCGACGGTGCAGCAGCCGGTGCCGGTGAACTCCACGCGCGGCGAGAGAGTGAAGGCCGCGGCCAGCAGCAGCCGGTGGGCCCCGGCCTCGGCGCGGGGCTCGCGCAGCCGGAGCACGACGCCGGGACAGCGCGACAGGGCGAGGGTGGCGGCAAGCCCGGGAACCACACCCGCGGCCTCGGGTGAGACGGCGCTGACCACCGCCCGGCGGCCCTCGCCCTCGATCAGCGCCAGCGGTTTTGCGGCGAGCCCGGGCTCCTCGCGCCGCAGCGCGTGCAGCGGAAAATCGGGCACGAGGACGACGGCGTAGCGCGGCACACTCACGGCCAGGTTGAGGGCTGAGCGTTGAGCGAACCCATCCAACGCGGGGTGAGGGCACCCCGCCCACATCGGCTGGGGCTCGATTTCATCCGGCGAGTCTCCCGAGGGCGGACGCGTGGCCGCGCGCGATCTCGACCGCGAGCCCGGCGGCGAGTTCCTCCCGGACGGCAGGCCGGGTGGGCAGCGACAGCGGGGTGCGCAGCACCAGCCGCCAAGGCACGGCGGCGACCAGCGGGCGCGTGGTCTGCACGAGCACGGCGGGAGCGGAGGCCGCGGCGGCGTGGTGCAGCCGGTGCCAGACGGAGGCGGGCTGCTGCAACAGCGCCCGCTCGTCCAAGCCGCGGAGGTCGAGGATGACGACGGCGTAGTTGCCGTCGCGCACGAGCAGGTCTGCGGCGGCCAGGGCGGGGCCGATGCCGCCCGCGCGCAGCCAGACGAGGTGGCGGAGATCGTCCGGCGGCACGGATTCCGGGGCGAAGCCGTCGGCGCCGTCGACGAGGGCGAGGCGCTGCTGCGCGCCGCGGGTGGTGTGCAGCAGGCGGGCGAGGAGCGTCTGGCCGCCGCTACTGGGCGCCGCCGAGACCAGTTCCGTCAACTGCCCCGCGGGCAGGCCGCCGCCGAGGGCGTCATCGACCGCCCGCACTCCCGTGGCGACCGCGCCGGCGGGGCGCCGCGGCCGGGCGGGCTGGCGCGCGGCGACGAGGGTCCGCAGTTCGGCGAGGGTCATCCGGTCGGGCATGTGCAGGGTCCCCGTTCATGCCAGCTGTCGCCGGATCACGCCGACGACCACGCCCTGCGACTCCAGTTGCTGGGGCGCAATGTCGGCATAGCGCGGGTTTTCCGCCCGCAGCAGCAGCCGCCCGCGCTCGCGCACGAGCCGCTTCAGGGTCGTGGTGGTTTCGTCCACCAGGGCGGCGATGATGTCGCCCGGCCGCGGTTCGCGCCGGACCAGCGCGACGAGGTCGCCGTCGAAGATGCGTGCGCCGGTCATCGAGTCGCCCGTCACGCGCAGGAGCCAGAAATGGTGCGGCCGCGGCCGCCGCACGCCGAACACGGCCGGATCGAGCCGCAAGGTCTCCTCCGGCGCCTGCTCCTGCATGGCGGGCAAACCGGCGGGGATCGCGCCGAACACGGGGATGTCGAAGAGGTGCAACTGGACCGCGCCGGCGTTCAGGCCCCAGCGGCCGTCGGCGAGCTTCTCGACCTGGCCCTTGGCGGCGAGGGCGCGCAGGTGCTTCAGCGCCGTCGGCTGGCTCAGGCCGAACCGGCGGCCGATCTCGCGGGTGGAGGGCGGGACGCCGTGGGCCTGCTGGTAGCTGCGCAGGAAATCCAGGATCTCTTCTTGTCGCTCGGTGAGCATGAGGCTATCAATCGATAGACTATCATTTGATACCTGTCCGGGCCCCTGGCAAGCCTGCAGTGGCGGGAGGGCGCGGGGCCGGACGGAAGATTGCGGTTGTCGCGGGCGACCGCCTGCTGGCAGCTTCGCGACCTCCGGGCTCGGGCCCGGAAAGGCACCCATGAAAAGAATCCTGCTTTCCATCCTCCTCGCCGCCGCGTACGCGCTGCCGGCGCACGCCGTCTATTTCGGGGCCAGCGCCGGCATCTTCCAGTCCACCAGCCAGCCCTATATCGCCGCGCGGCTCGGAAGCGAGGTGCTCGGTGGGGACCTCTTCAGCCACAATCTCGAGGCGGAGGTCGGCTATGCCTCGGACTCGCGGAACGGCGCCTCCGCCAATCTGATGCCGGTGACGCTCAACTACCGGGCGCGGGTGGCCGGCGGCAGCCGGCTCGGCGTCTATGTCGGCGGCGGCGCGGGCGTGGCCCGGACGCACTTCAGCGGTTACGGCTACAGCGAATCGGCGTGGGCGCTGGCCTCCCAGGTCTTCGCTGGCATCTCGCTCAAGCTGTCCGACAATGCCAGCCTCGACTTCGGCGCGCGGTACCTGCGCATCAGCATCCAGGTCTACGGCTCGAACATCCAACTCGGGCACGACACCGCTCTCGAGGGCGGGTTGCACCTGAAGTTCTAGCGGGGACGATGCAGTTGGGCGGTGTCGCACGCGGCTTTCCGCCGTCGCCAAAGCCATGGCGGGACAAGCCGGGTGCGTTCGAAGCTGCGAGAACAAATTGCCGCCGTCCGGAGGCCGGGTTGCACGTGCGGTTCGAGAGCGGGTTCAGGGACTTTTCGGCCGCTTTGCCGAGCATCGAACAGTGTTTGCTTGTGGGCGGCAGTTCACTTGAGCCGGTCTCGTCTGTCGTCTGGCGGTGCGAGCCGAAACGCTTTCGATCCGGCCGGAGGGTCGGGCCGCTGCGACTCCGCCCGCATCGGCGACGGCGAACTGACGGTGTCGGGGCTGCCCGGATCGGGCCGGTAGAGCGGGGCCAGCAGCTGGTTGATTGCGCCGTTGCCGTCGACCAAGGTCCACAACTGCGGTGACGGCTGGTTCTCGGTATCATAGGTCCAGTAGAGGAAGCCGGAAAATCCCCGGTTCCAGCCCTCGATCTGGTGATCGCGCATGAGCGCGGCGGCGGCAGTGATGTCGGGATAGAACATCTCGAAGGCGCCGAATTCGCCCATGAGCACGGGGCAGGCGGCGAGCGGGATGTCGGACCATTCGCTCGAGGCGAGGTCGGCGGCGAGGGTGTAGCCGGCGCCGAGCGGATACGTGTGCAGGTCGACGAAATCGAGCCGGGACTGGCGGGCCAGGACGCTGATCCGGACGGGGAATCGCTGGTCCTCGCCGGGGCTGGGGATGGGCAGGCCCGCCGGACCGTCCTTGCCGACCGCGCGGTAGGTGAATGCTCCGATCGTGACCAGCGCACCGGGATCGCGCGCCTTGATCGCATCGGTCTCCAGATTGGCGTAATATACCATGTTGTTGTCGGCGCAGGCCTCGCGTTGGGCCGGGTCCGCCATGGAATAGGTTTGGCCGTCGGCCGTGGTCACCGAAAGCGAGGTGCTGGAGAAGGGCAGGAGATCGGCGGAATAGAACATCTCGCTCTCCAACTCGTAGGCGAAGATCGTCGACAGCCGGGCGACGCCGATCCGCGCGGCGAGCCCGTCGACCAGGTCGGTCACGTACGCCTTCTTCGCCTGCATCGGCCCCCCGTCGAGCCAGAAGGTGTTGAAGCTGGAGATCGCCGGGTTGACGGGCTGCATGAGATCGACGTAATGCTGGTTGTGCGGCAGAATTTCCAGCGCGAGCATGACGTAGAGGTGGTGCTGGGTCGCCCTTAGGAGGAAGTCACCCAGGTTGTCCAGGTAGGTTGGCTCGAGCCCCGGCGTCGTCCACGCGCCGTTGATGCCGTCCGTGCGTCCATCCCAGTAGCCGTAATCGACGAAGACGCGAACGACGTTGTAACGGTCGTGCTCCATGGCCGCGAGGGCGGTCTCGCACGCGGCAGGCGAGTAGAGGCCTGGTTGGAAGGTGCTGTGGTGCAATCCCTCGGAATAATCCAGGCGGACATAGCTCGATCCTCGGGGCACGAACTGCCGGCCAGTGGCGTTGCGGAAGACGGCGGCGGAGCCCGAGCGGTCAACGCTGATGCGCGGCTCCGCGACCGGGAGCGGAAGCACCGTGACGGTGGCGGTCGCCACCACGGTGGCGCCGGCGGCGTTGGTCGCGTTCAGCGTGTAGGTCGTCGTCGCCGTCGGGGTCACGACCGTGCTTCCGGTGGCCGGGACCGTGCCGCCGGGATCGAGCGTCACTGCGGTCGCCCCGGTGGTGATCCAGGAAATGGTGGCCGAACGACGCGCGAAGAGGGAGTCCGGCGCGGCGGTGAAGCCGGTGATCCGGGGTGCGGGCACGACCTGGACCGCGACGCTGCTCGACACCGAATTGTTGTTGGTGTTCGTGACGGTGAGCGTGTAGGTCCGGTCGGCGGCGAGCGGACCGGTGGACACCGACGCGCCGCTCGTCACGGCGCCGATGCCCTGATCGATGACGCCGGTGCCGTCGGTGAAGACCGCGTGAAGGGTCGTGCGGTCACCGACCGTGAGCACGGTCTTGTCCGCGGTGAACGAGTGGATCTGCGGCGGCGGCGGGTCGCCGCCGCCACAGCCGGCCCCCGCCAAGGAGAACAGGAGCGCAAACGCGGCGCCCGCCGTCCGGGCCAGGCCCTGGTGGAAAACGCTCCCACCCTCTGGGGTGATCATCGAAAAAATGGGTTTCACGGCCCGAACGGTTGACTCTACCCGAGAAGACAGGCGGCCGTCTCGGCACCACATGCGAATTCGGTTTCCCGCGTCACCTACAAGGTCGGTTGATCTGATCGATTAGCCGAACTTCGCCGTGGAGCGGTGCACGGCTCCCGGCCCGCGAGCGATGGCGACGACTCCTGCGGGAAACGCGACGCGCGGACTAGGAACTTCACCTAGCAACGGTTCGGGGGCGCGGCCCGATGAAACGCGGGAGGTTTCGTCGATAATGCCGCCGACGTTTGCACCTCCATGAAAGACTCGACGCCAGGCTCGCTTCCTTCGCCGGACGGGCCGAATCGCCAAAGCTCGTGGAACCTGGGTGCGGACGAGGGAAGATCCCCTTGGTCGATCGAACAAACCACACAACCATGAACGAAAATGCCCCAGTAGCCCGCGCCTTCGCGGGTGGATTCAACGGCTGGCGCCGCCTGGCGCTCTGCCTCGTCGCGCTGCTGGTGGCGACCGCCGCCTCGGCGCGGTCGTCCTACTCCTCGATCGTCGTGTTTGGCGACAGCCTGTCCGACACGGGCCGACTGTACCACCTGACGAACGGGGGTTTTCCTCCGAGCATCGCCTATTTCGAGGGACGGCAGTCAAACGGCCCGGTCTGGGTTGAGTACCTGGCCTTCCGCCTCGGTCTCGAACACCGGTTGCGCGATTATGCGGTCATCGGTGCGATGACGGCCCCGACCTCGGCGATCCCGACCGGAAACGTCTGGTCCGACACCTTCGGTGGTTTGGACGGAACGAGTCTGAGCGGTCAGGTGGCGCAGTACCTGGCGAGCACCGGCGGGAAGGTCGATCCCGATGCGCTCTACATCGTCGAGGGTGGGGCAAACGACCTGATTGGCCCGCTGTCGATGCTGCTGGCCAGCCCGCCGTCCGGTCAGGCGGAATTCATGCAGGACGTGCAGGAAATCATCACGCCCACCGTCGTCAATGTCGCGACGATCACCGGCACGCTGAAGGCGCTCGGTGCCCGGCACATCGCCGTGGTCAACGTGCCCGACTTCGGGAAGGCGCCGCGGCTCGTCGGCTACGGCCCGGTCGCCTCGGCCGTCGTTTCACAGGTCGTCGACCTGCTGAACCAGTATGTCGACGGTCAGTTGAACCTGATCGACGCCGCCGGAGGCTCCCAGGTGCTACGCATCGACGCCTACGGCTTCATCGACGGCGTGGTGGCGGCGCCGGACAGCTTCGGCTTCACCGACGTGCAGGACGCGTTCATGCAGCTCGACCTGTCCACCAAAACGGTGACGTTTGCCAGTCCGCACCGGTACCTGGCCTGGAAGTACTTCTTCTGGGACGACCTGCATCCGACGACCCGGGGTCACGAATACTTTGCCGAATTCGCCCTGGCGACGGTTTGCCCGGTGGAGCACTGCCACAGATAAGTCGGAACTGATGGCGGGACGGCGGCCGGGCCGCGCCCTCGTCGGGCGCGGCCTCTGGCGTTCAGGAAGGGACTCAGACGCGATTGTGCTGCGGCGAAGGATTCGGGTCGTGCTTCAGCCGCGCCACCCACTCGTGGCGGAAAGTCGTGTCGTGGCTGGCGAAGGCTCCCACGATCACGCCGACGAGATTCATTTCGTTGACGACGTCCCGGTCTGGTTCGTCATTGCCAAGTCCCTGCACCAGATAGCCGTCGGTGGTTTCATCCACCACCGTATGGGCGACGCGGAGGCCATGGCGATTGAGATAGACTACGGTCATGCCTTTCTTGATTCGGTCATAGCTGGTCGGGACGGCGACCACGGCGGTGTTCGACGAATAGAGCGGCAGCATGGAGTCGCCGACGCCAAGAAACGCGACTGCCCCCTTGATTCCGGCGGCGGCCCGCTCGGCGGCGGCCAGCTCCTGCCCGGCGGTGACCACCTGGGGCGCGGGTGTGCGGCTCAACACTGCGGTGATCGTCGCCCGCGAGGTCACCCCGGCGCCGGACGCGCCGGCGGTCAGCAGCGCGGCGGCGACCACCGCTGTCAGCGAAGGCGCCCGGAGCCACCACGATTGTCGAGGCACTTTCATGCCTCGTGTAACTTCGGCTCATTGGAGAGAAATCATAACGGGAAATGGACCTGAATTCAGGTGGCACCTGACTGCCGGCCAAGCGGGCTCAACTGTGCGCCTGCCGCACTCGGCAACGGGAATCCGCCGTCTCTTTGCAAACCATTCGCTGGTGCGGCCAGGGGTTTACCGGGGCTGCCCCTGGGGACTGACCCCACGAGCTACATGGAGGCAATCCGGGTACGCGAACTTCGTCCTCGCGTGCTAAGGTTTACCCAGTCCCCGGGGCCTGTCCCTGGATCGGTGCGCATGGCCCCGACATCGTCCTCGGCTGCGGAAGTGGACCCAGTCCCTGGGGCCTGTCCCTGCAACGGCGCGGCCGACCAGATTGAGCTCGCGGCGTTGGAAAATGATGCTAATCACGACGGCACTTGGTTGCCGCCGGTGGAGCAGGTTCGATTGGATGCCTGGGATCGCGGGCCGTATTCGGTTGGTGAAACCTCAGTCAAGAAAGGCGGACATGAAAATCGGTGCAGGGGCCGCGGTCGCGGTCATTCTGACAATGAGCGGGTTCCTCAGCGGTTGTGTGGCGGACCATATTCCCTCGAGTCCGGCGGACCGGGTGGTGGCGATCGAGGAGGTGATCCGGCAGGTGCAGGTGGCCCTGGCGGGCGCGCAGGGGAGGCTGGCCGATCGAAGTTTTCCGCCGCTGAAGGAAGTGAAGCTCACGTTGCAGACGGTGGCGACCGCGAAGGAGGCGGAATCGCTGCGGCTTTGGGTGCTGACCGCCGGCGGGGCGGCCGAGACCAGC
>Ga0335069_10013272_pt1 | contig 11572 bp, 8 predicted proteins | sample Lox_Sample_11_FD_206714 | JGI IMG/M metagenome (GOLD analysis project Ga0335069, IMG submission 206714) | Soil microbial communities from Loxahatchee National Wildlife Refuge, Florida, United States - Lox_Sample_1.1 | ecosystem: Environmental > Terrestrial > Soil > Wetlands | place: USA: Florida...
CTCTGCACGATGCCGATGAGGTCGCTCCCCGCCACCATGCAGGCCACGTGGGAGAAGCACGGCACCAGGCAGGCAGGCGAGGATTCCGGGGCCTGGCGCAGCAGCGATTCCGCATCGATGGTATGGCCGATCCCGAGGAACTGGACGGCAATGCGCGGATACTTGAGGAATTCGGCAAGCGTCGGGGATGCGCCGATCGGATGCCCTTCGGAAACCATGCAGACGAACTGGTCGGTGAACAGATGCGTGCTGTAGAGATCGCCGTCGGACGGTTGCCAGCCGAGCAGGCTGAGCTTGTCCGCCGCGATGCAGACATCGAGCTCGCCCGAGAGCAGTCGTTCGACGGGTGCGTTCAATGCGCGGATGTCCAGGCGCACGCCAGGCGCAGCCTTGCGCACGCGCGCAACCACGCGCGGCAGGAAGATCAGCGAACAGTAGTCGGACGCCATGAGTGTGAACGAGCGTGTGCTGTGAGCGGGGTCGAAGGAGCGCACGGTCCCGGCAAGGGCCTGGACCCGACCGAGCGCATCGCGTACCGGTCCGAGGAGCCCTTCCGCAGTGGGTGTGAGCTCCATGTGGCGTCCGTTTCTGACGAGCAGCGGATCATCGAATTGATAGCGCAAGCGTTGCAGCATGCCGCTCATGGTGGGCTGGGTGACATGGAGCCGCTGGGCGGCCCGCGTAACATTGCGCTCGGTGAGCAAGGCGTCCAGAGCGCCGAGCAGGTTCAGATCGAACCTCGCCATGGGAGTCCCCCTCCTCCGTCACCCGCCCGAACAGTTCTGTCTGTCGAGCTGTTATATAGCTTAGGATATATTTACATACGTTAAGATGCAATTGAACGAAAAGCGCTCACGAAACCGGGGGTTTCGATGTTCAACCGGATGAAGTCCGCGGGACATTTGACGACCTGGGCAGCACGGCTGTTCATCCGGGCCATTGACCGTCGCCTGCGGCCTCTCGGGCTGTCCTCGGGACAGATTCCGATCCTGCTCGCGCTTGCGGAAAGCGACTCTCTAAGTCAGAAGGCGTTCGTTGAGCAGGCCGCCATCGCACAACCCGTCATCGCCGCAACCCTGCGACGCATGGAGGGGCTGGGCCTCGTGTTGCGGCGCAGAGACCCGCACGACGGGCGCTCCACGCTCTTCAGTCTCACGACCCGGGGACGCAGCAAGCTTGAGAGGCTGTACGCCGAGATCGACGCCGGGAATGCTGCGGCGCTTGCAGGACTCAGCCCGCAGGAGGCCGGCCGGCTGCTCGCCACTTTGCGCAAGGTGATTGCCAACCTGAGCGCCATCGAGCAACGACAGCGCCGCCGGCGCCGACCATGACCCGGTCCGTTCGGGCGGGGGCCGGCGGGTGCGGCATGATCACCAGTGCACCATCGGCAGCCCTGCCACCGGACTGCTGAAGCAGGGAACGTCGGTGCTGCGCAAGCTCCCGAGATATACCGTGGTCAGATCGGGACCCCCGAAGGTCACACTCGCCAGCCAGGGGCAGAGTGTTCCACCGGTCGCCAGCGTGACGTCGAATGGCACGGGACCTCCTGTCGAGAATGCGGCCTCGAACCGCTCCGTGGCGGCCGGGTCGCCATCGTTCAGCAGCTCGAGCAGATCGCCCTCGGGCGTGATCGCGACCAGGCGATCCGCAAACACCATGGTCGCCCACAGATTGCCGAAGGAATCGAATGCAATCCCATCGATCACTCCGGCGCCCAGACTGGAAGGTCCGTAGACCTCGCGATGGGTGAGCGAGCCGTCTCGTTGGACGCGCAGTCGGCTCACACGCTTGGCCGTGGTCTCGGCAACGTACAGCCAGTCCTCGTTCGCATCCAGCCTGATCTCGTTGGTGAAATAGAAGCCATCGGCGACGATGCGCGGACCGCGCTGATCGATGAGCACGATGTAGCCATCGGCCAGGCCCGAGCAGATCGCATCGCTCCAGGGATTGACCTTGGTCGACACGGTGACCCAGATCCGATGGCGGCGATCCCGCAGAACGAAGTTGACTTTCCCCAGCGGTTTCCCATCGATGCTGTCGAGCATGACTGAGGTTTGGCCGCTCCGGGTCATGCGCTCCAGACGATCTGTGCCGAAATTGGCAATCAGGATGTCGTTGTTCTTATCAAAGGCGAGACCATTGGGTAGGGTTCCCGTCAGCAGGCTCTCCGCCGCCCGCGCACCTTGCAAGTCGAAGTGCGGATCGGGAGCCTGGACGATCAACTGCTGAGTACCGTCGGCGCGGATGCGCATGACGCCGCCACGCGCATCGGCAGTCCATAACGTGCCATCCCGCTCGGCGAGGATACACTCCGGCCGCTGCAGGTCGGCGCCGACGCGGCTGACGTTCGCGGAATCCACGCGAAAGTCCGCGAGGGGATTGCGGGGATGCGAACGGGCGGCACGACTCATGAGGCGAGGCTAGCCAGCGACCGCCTGCCTCGGCCAATCGGAATTACCGATCACAAGTATTGGTGACCGGCATGATGCGTGCGCAGACCCGTCGCCGAGACTCCTGAGCTATTGTTTCCGCTGATGGAGCGCTTCCGGGCGCCGCGATCTACGGTGAAATTTGCCGACGCACTATGAAACAAACCGTTGGATTGCGTTCGCGAAGTCTACCCACGGAGGCCACGCCATGACGCCAAGGGTGGCGGCTTGATCCGCGAGGAGCAGCACGAACGCACACAGGAAAGCGGGGTGGGTCCTGCGCCGAGTAAGCAGATCGGTGGCAAAGCAGACCAGGAAAAAACAATCCACGGCTAACATGTCCACGACTAACAAGTCGTGGCTGACATCGCCCTTCAGAAGAATCAACAGTCGAAGTATGGGCGCCCCAAGCAAGATGAGTGTGGCGGACAGCAGCAACCGCTTGTGCCACTCGGCATACCTTCTTAGGTAGATGGCACCGCCGACCAAGATCGCGAATACCACCGTATCAAATGAATTGAGCGCGAGAGCAACCGGCGCTGGCGGTGTCGGCGGCACTCGCCGCATTTCCTCGACCGTTGCGCCGGCGACGAGCACGACCATGGCGATCGCAATGGCTGCGGCGAGCCAACCAAGCCGTTGATGGAGGGTGCGTGAGCCATGGCGTATTAGAATCGTCTGAACCAGAAACAGCAGGATCCATGCGCTGAATACCAACCCCTTTATCTGCAGCAAAATGGATAGATTGCCGTCGGGCTGAAACGCGGCTCGAAGGTAGAAGCTTCGCGCAAAACCTGCAAAAACGATGACCGCGATGATCGAGGCCATGGTCACGAAGAAATAACGGCCAGCGATACGTTTGGATGGAAAGTCCGGACTGACTACGATCTTTGACTCGCCCGACACCAGAGCCCTGTCCTCTAAACCCATTTTTTTCTCCTCCAACTTGTAAGATCACCGCTTGTTTGCACAGCACTTGGGTGGCCACCTGTGCAGAACTTGCTGCGACGCCGGTCTGCACGGCGAGCGATCACGGCCATTTCGGTCGTGTCAGGGCCTCGCGCCGTGAAACGGTGCACCTGGACAGCCTCCGAAGTCCTGAGGACGTGCTGAATTCAGACTGAGGAAACGCTAAAATTTCGACCGGCGCGTAGGCAGCGGCCCGATCGCCCGGGGAGGCTCGACATATGGGGCCGACCGAACCGCGATATTGCGCCCCGTCGATCGACTCTGGCGGCCCATTTGTCCACGAACTGTCCGACTGGTCACAGCCCATGAAGGAGACGGAGCGTCCCGTGATCCGCATCGGCGCATGGCGGGTCGATGCCGCACGCGAACAAATCTCCAAAGACGGCTCGACTGTGAAGCTCGAGCGCCGGTCGATGCAACTGCTCCTCTGCCTCGCCGACCACCCGGGACGGATACTCAGTGTGGACGAACTGCTGGATCGGGTCTGGACCGGTGTCGTGGTCACGCCGGATTCGGTCTATCAGGCTGTGGCGTCCCTGAGGCGCATCCTCGGCGATGACGCAAGCCAGCCAACATACATTGCGAATATCCCGCGCCGCGGCTACAGACTGGTGGCACTGGTGGCCCCATGGGTTGACCAGCCCGAGACCGGATCCGAGAGCAAGCTACTACCCCCGGCCGCCGTGAAGCTCCGCGCGCACACGCGGTGGGTAGCCGCAGGGTCTGCTCTTGCGCTCATTCTCGCGTTGGGCTTTCTGGTGACGGAAGCCCGCCGCCCTCTGAGGACCGTCGCCGAAGAAGCACCGTCAACGCCGGTTGCTCGTGCCGCTCCGGTCGCGCAGCGGGCGGTTCCCGCAAGATCCATCGCGGTCCTCCCGTTTGTTGATCTCAGCGAGAAAAAAGACCAGCAGTACTTTGCGGATGGAATGGCCGAGGAAATTATTGGCCGGCTTTCACGGGTTTCTGATCTTCGCGTACCCGCAAGGACTTCGTCGTTCTATTTCAAGGGCAGATCGTCGACGGTGGCCGATATCGCCATCGCGCTTGGCGTCGCAAACGTGCTCGAGGGCAGCGTCCGAACCTCCGGAAGGCGTGTGCGAGTGACGGCACAATTGGTACGGGCCGATGACGGCTATGAAGTCTGGTCTCAGAGTTATGATCGAGAACTGCGTGACATCTTCGAAGTACAAGATGACATAGCAACCGACATCGCAACGGCATTGCAAATATCACTGGCCGGGGGACCGCTCAGCCGGGAGCGTGGCGGAACTCGAAATTTGGAGGCATACAAGCTTTACCTGCGAGCTCGGTCGCGGGTCACGCCGGATAGCACGACGACCACGATCAAGAAGGCGCAACGTATGCTCAGGCAGGCGATCAAGCTTGACCCGAAATTTGGCCTCGCCTGGGCCCAGCTCGCGAGCCTGTCGGTGCCGTTGGTCAGCAACGGCGACTTATCCCCCGCCGAGGGGTACGCGGAGGCCCAGCGTCTCGCGCTGCACACCATCGAGATTAGTCCCGGGGTGGCCGAACCCCATGCTCTACTCGCTTACCTGTACCGTACCCGCGACTGGGATTGGAGCGCCGCTCGCACGGAACTTCGATCGGCGCTGAACGCCGATCCAGCCGATCCTGTGAGCCTGATGCTGGACGGCATGTTGTCGATGACGCTCGGGCAGCACGAAAAGGCCGAGCATCAGCTGCGCGCGGCTGTCGCCCGCGACCCGCTGTTTGACTATGCCAATTTCCACTTGGGGAATGAGCTTTATCTTCAAGGTAAGTACAGCGAGGCCGAAGCAACGTTTCGTCGCCTGCTGGACATCGCACCGCGATTCAAATGGACGCGGCCCTATCTTGCGAAGACGCTGCTCGCAGAAGGTAAGTCACCGGCTGCGCTCGACGAGCTACAGCCGATGGACACTGACGCCGCCAGGTTGGATTACCTGCCCATGGTGTTGCTCGCGAATGGCCGCGCACCTGAGGCGGATGCGGCGTTGCAAAAGTTGATCGCGCATTACGCGGCGACCGATGCCTACTACGTCGCAATGACCTACGCCTATCGGAACGACAAGCTGCTCGCACTAAAGTGGTTCGAGCGGGCCTATGCACAAAAAGACGCCGGCCTTTTGGAAATGATGGGCGAGCCGGCACTCAGAAACATATCGACCGAATCGCGGTTTCATGCAATCTTGCGTGCCATGAATCTACCGGATCAAGTGATCGGGCCGGAGCGCATGGCATCCGCGTCATTGATCAGTTCAGGATCCCTTTGAACGCCTGGCCGCGCTGCGCGGCAAGGCGCCGCGGATGAAATCAGTCCCGCGCCGCAGGCCTCTCTAGGATCCAATGAGCCTTGTGCTCGCGGATTCGAGTATCACCGAACCGCGGAGCTCACCCAGCGCAGCATGGGATCGGTCAGGCGAGCGACTGCCGGGGGATAGGGATGAGGGATAGGAAATTCAACAATGAATCGCAGCCCTGCTCACTCCCACTCGATCGTCGCCGGCGGCTTTCCCGAGATGTCGTACACCACCCGCGAGATGCCGGGCACCTCGTTGATGATCCGGTGCGCGACCTGGTCGAGGAACTCGTACGGCAGGCGCGCCCAGCGCGCCGTCATGAAGTCGACGGTCTCGACCGCACGCAGCGCGACGACGTGCTCGTAGCGGCGCCCGTCGCCCTTGACGCCGACCGAGCGCACCGGCAGGAACACGGCGAAGGCCTGGCTCACCCGATCGTAAAGCTCCGCGCGCCGGAGCTCCTCGATGTAGATGGCATCGGCGCGGCGCAACAGGTCGGCGTGCGCCTTGGTCACCTCGCCGAGGATGCGCACGCCGAGTCCGGGACCGGGAAACGGATGCCGGCGCACCATGTCGGGCGGCAGGTCGAGCGCCAGGCCGATCTTGCGCACCTCGTCCTTGAACAGCTCGCGCAGCGGCTCGAGCAGCTTGAGGCGCATCTCGGCCGGCAGGCCGCCCACGTTGTGATGTGACTTGATGACGTGCGCCTTGCCGGTCTTGGCGCCCGCCGACTCGATGACGTCCGGGTAGATCGTGCCCTGCGCAAGCCACTTGACGTCGAGCCTCGCCGCCTGCTCGTCGAACACCTCGATGAACACGCGGCCGATGGTCTTGCGCTTCGCTTCCGGGTCGCTCACACCGGCGAGCGCCTCGAGGAAGCGCGGCTCGGCATCGACGCGAATCACGCGCACCCCCATGTGCTCGGCGAAGGTCGCCATCACCTGATCGCCCTCGCCCTGGCGCAGCAGGCCATGATCGACGAACACGCAGGTGAGCTGCGGGCCGATCGCCCGGTGCAGGAGCGCGGCGAGCACCGAGGAGTCGACTCCGCCCGAGAGCCCGAGCAGTACCGGGTCCTTGCCGACCTGCGCGCGCACGCGCGCGATCGAGTCCTCGATGATGTTGCCGGCCGACCAGCTGGCCTCGCAGCGCGCGATCTCGCGCACGAAACGCCGCAGGATCTCCCCGCCGCGCAATGTCTGCGTGACCTCGGGATGGAACTGCAGTCCGTAGAGCCGGCGGGTCTCGTCGGCCATGGCGGCGAGCGGCGCATTGTCGCTCTCGGCGGTCACCGCGAAGCCCGGCGGCACCGCCACCACGCGATCGCCGTGGCTCATCCACACATCGAGCACCGGCCGTCCGGCCCCGTCGCGATTGTCCTCGAGCCCATCGAACAGGCGCGAGGCGCCGACGGGGCGCACCTGCGCGGCGCCGAACTCGCGATGGCTCGCGGGTTCGACCCGCCCGCCGAGCTGCGCGGCCATGATCTGCATGCCGTAGCAGATCCCCAGGATCGGCACGCCGAGCTCGAATACGCCGGCGGGCGCCGCCGGGCTCTTGTCCTCGTACACCGACTCGGGGCCGCCCGAGAGGATGATGGCCTTCGGATCGAAGCGCGCGATCTGCGCCATCGAGGCATCGCAGGCGTAGATCTCGGAGTACACGCCGAGCTCGCGCACCCGGCGGGCGATCAGCTGGGTGTATTGCGCTCCGAAGTCGAGGATCAGTACCCGGTCGGCGTGAATGTCGGGCATCAGCCGATCCGGTAGTTCGGAGCTTCCTTGGTGATGGTCACATCGTGCACGTGGCTCTCGCGCACGCCCGCGGTGGTGATGCGCACGAACTGCGGGCGGGTGCGCATCTCGTCGATGTTCTGCGAGCCCGTGTAGCCCATCGCCGCGCGCAGGCCGCCGGCGAGCTGGTGCAGGATGGACACGAGGCTTCCCTTGTAGGGCACGCGGCCCTCGATGCCTTCCGGAACGAGCTTCTCGAGCTCGCTGGTCGTGTCCTGGAAATAGCGGTCGCTCGAGCCGTGCGCCTGCGCCATCGCGCCGAGCGATCCCATGCCGCGATAGGCCTTGTAGGAGGCGCCCTGGTAGAGCTCGACGTCGCCCGGCGACTCCTCGGTGCCGGCGAACATGCCGCCGATCATCACGCAGTGGGCGCCCGCGGCGATCGCCTTGGCAATGTCGCCCGAGAAGCGGATGCCACCATCGCCGATCACCGGCACGCCGGTGCCCTCGAGCGCCTTGGCGACGCGCGCGATGGCGCTCACCTGCGGCACGCCGACACCGGCGACCACGCGCGTGGTGCAGATCGAGCCGGGGCCGATGCCGACCTTGACGGCATCGGCCCCGTGCTTGACGAGATCCTGGGCGGCCTCGGCGGTCACGATGTTGCCGCCGATCACCTGCAGAGCGGCATACTTCTTCTTGATGCGCCGGACCGTCTCGAGCACGCCCTTCGAGTGGCCGTGCGAGGTGTCCACCACCACGACATCGACGCCTGCCTCGGTGAGCGCCGCCACGCGCTCGAGCGTGTCGGGGCCGGTGCCGACCGCCGCGCCGACGCGCAGGCTGCCGACCGCATCCTTGCAGGCGTTCGGAAACTCGGTCGCCTTCTGGAAGTCCTTGACGGTGATCATGCCCTTGAGCTCGTGATCGCCCGCGACCACCAGCACCTTCTCGATGCGGTGCTTGTGCAGCAGCGCGAGCACCTCGTCCTTGGGCGCGTTCTCGCGCACGGTGACCAGGCGCTCTTTCGGCGTCATCACCGAAGACACCGGTGCATTGAGCTGCGTCTCGAACCGCAGGTCGCGGTGCGTGACGATGCCGACCACTTTCGTGCCGTGCACCACCGGCACGCCGGAGATGTTCTTGGCGCGCGTGAGGTCGAGCACCTCGCGGATCGTCATCTCGGGCGTCACCGTGATGGGATCGGTGATGACGCCGCTCTCGAACTTCTTGACGCGCGCCACTTCGCGCGCCTGGTGCTCGATCGACATGTTCTTGTGGATGATGCCGAGGCCGCCTTCCTGCGCGATGGTGATGGCGAGGCGCGCCTCGGTCACCGTGTCCATGGCGGCGGAGATGATCGGCAGGTTGACCTTGATCTCGCGGGTGAGGAAGCTGGCGAGCGAGACTTCGCGCGGCAGCACCTCCGAGTAGGCCGGTACCAGCAGCACATCGTCGAAGGTGAGTGCCTCTTCCAGGATTCGCATCGGCATCGTTTTCGACAGGTCCAAGAGGCGGCGCATTGTACCTTGCGCCTGCTACGCGGTAAACCGCTATCATTTCTCCATGGAAACCGCGCCCCGGAGCGAACCGCTGCTGCGCCCCGAGCGGGACGTCTACACGGTCGCGCGCCTCAACCGCGAGGCGCACGGCCTGCTGGAGCGCAGTTTCGGCATGCTCTGGGTCGAGGCCGAGATCTCGAATCTTTCGCGCCCGGCCTCCGGACACTGGTACTTCACGCTCAAGGATGCGCAGGCGCAAGTGCGCTGCTGCATGTTCCGCACGCGCAATTCGCTGCTGAGCTTCGCCGCGCGCGACGGGCAGAAGGTGCTGGTGCGGGCGCGCCTCGGCCTTTATCAGCCGAAAGGCGAGTTCCAGCTCATCGTCGAGCACATGGAGGATGCCGGCCTCGGCGCCCTCAAGCGCCAGTTCGAGGAGCTCGCCGCGCGCCTCGCGGCCGAGGGGCTGTTTGCGCCGGAGCGCAAGCGCGCCCTGCCCGCCTTGCCGAAGCGCATCGGCCTCATCACCTCGCCCACGGGGGCGGCGCTGCGCGACATCCTCAATGTGCTCAGGCGCCGCTTCTCGGCGGCGCGCGTGCTCATCTATCCGGCCTCGGTGCAGGGCAGCCTCGCCGCGGCCGAGCTCATCGGCGCCCTGCGGCTCGCGGCCCGGCACGGCGAATGCGACGTGCTTATCCTCGCCCGCGGCGGCGGCTCGCTCGAGGACCTCTGGCCCTTCAACGATGAGCGCCTCGCGCGCGCCATCGCAGCCTCGCCGATTCCGGTGGTGAGCGGCGTCGGTCACGAGATCGACGTCACCATCGCCGATTTTGCCGCCGACGTGCGTGCGCCGACGCCTTCCGCCGCCGCCGAGCTCGTGGTGCCGGACGCGGCGGACTGGCTCGAGAGCTGTGCGCGCGCCGAGGCGCGCCTGATGCGCGCCATGCGGCGCCGGCTCGGCGAGGTGCGCGAGCGGCTGCGCTGGCTCGAAGGGCGCGCGCAGCTTGCAAGTCCCGTGAGCCGGCTGTTCGAGCAGTCGCAGCGGCTCGACGAGCACGAGCAGCGTCTGGAGCGCGCGCTGCGGCGCCGCCTCGCCGCCGCCGGCGAGCGCCTGCGCTGGCTCAGCGGCCGCGCCGCCCTCGTGAGCCCGAGCATCCGCCTCGCGCGCCGCGCGCTCGAGCTCGAGGCGCTCGAGCAGCGGCTCGGGCGTGCCCTGCGCCACCAGCAACCGGCGCGCGCGGGTGCGCTCCCCGAGCGCGAGCGCCGCCTGTGGCAGGCGAGCCCGATCGCCCGGCTGCGGGCGGCGAGCGCGCGGCAGGCGACGCTCACGACACGGCTCGAAGCGGCGGCCGGGCAGCGGGTGCAGCGAGCGCGCGAACGACTGTTGCCGCTGGTGCGCACGCTGCAGGCCGTGAGCCCCCTGGCGACGCTCGAGCGGGGCTACGCCATCGTGCGCACCCCCGAAGGTCGGATCGTGCGCGACCCGGCGAGCGTGCCTCCGGGAGGTCTGATCGAGGCGCGCCTCGAGCGCGGCACTCTCAAGGCGCGCGTCGAGCGCTCATGAGCGCGCTGCCCGGCACCGACCGTGGCGCCCTGCCCCCGAGACGGCCGGCGTGGCTGCCCGCCAGCCTGCTCGCGATGCTGCTCGCGAGCCTGCTCACGATACCGCTCGCCCCGGCGCTCGGCACCGCGCTCGAGCTGCCGCTCGAGAGCGCCGTTCCCGGCGGCATCAAGATCCTGCACCTCGGCAGCGTGGCGGAGCTCGGCACCAGCGCGCCGAGCGTCGAATCCGCCGGCAGCCGCGTGCTCGTCCTCGAGCAGGGCGGCGAGTGGATCGCGGTGGTCGGGATACCGCTGAGCGCGCCTGTCGGGCCACGACGGGTACTGCTCGAGACGGCCGGCGCGAGCGGCTCGGCGGGCGCGAACGCCCCGAGCACGATGCCGCCCGCGCCGCTGCGCGAGCCGCGCCCGATCGAGTTCCTGGTCGGCGAGAAGACCTACGCGAGCCAGTCGCTCAAGGTCGCGCCGGCTCAGGTGAACCTCTCGCCCAAGGATCTCGCGCGCTCGAAGCGCGAGGCGGCGCGCATCGGCGCGGCGCTCGATCACTGGAGCAGCGAGGCGCCCGAGACGCTGCGCTTTCCCGCACCCATCGCCGGCGTGCGCTCGAGCTCCTTCGGCATGCGCCGCATCTTCAATGGCGAGGCGCGCAATCCGCATACCGGCATGGACATCGCCGCGGCCGAGGGCACGCCGATCCTGGCGCCGCTCGCCGGGCGGGTGCTCGACACGGGGAATTTCTTCTTCACCGGCAACACCGTGCTCATCGATCACGGTCGTGGCTTCGTCAGCATGTATTGCCACCTGAGCCAGGTGGCGGTGCACCGCGGGGAGCGCCTCGCGGCGGGCACGCGCATCGGTGCGGTGGGCAAGACCGGACGCGCGACGGGCCCGCACCTGCACTGGGCGCTATCGCTCAATCACGCGTGGGTGGACCCGGCGCTGTTCGTGCAGTGAGCAGCCTCTCCGGCGCCCGGGCGGAGACCGATCGCGCGTGCGTCGGCTGCGCGCTGCAGCGCGTGCCGCCTCAGCTGCCGCCGCTGCCGAGCAGCAGCTGATCGACCTGCGGCGCCTCGAGCGATGCG
>Ga0335069_10013273_pt1 | contig 11571 bp, 11 predicted proteins | sample Lox_Sample_11_FD_206714 | JGI IMG/M metagenome (GOLD analysis project Ga0335069, IMG submission 206714) | Soil microbial communities from Loxahatchee National Wildlife Refuge, Florida, United States - Lox_Sample_1.1 | ecosystem: Environmental > Terrestrial > Soil > Wetlands | place: USA...
CGGCGCCAGCCAGGTGACGCGGCGCGGATTGCGGTGCAGCAGCCGCTCTGCCGCACGCACGACGGTGTCGAGGCCGCCGGCGGCCTCCATCAGCGCCACCGCGGTGACGACCGCGAGGATCATGCCGAGCACCGTGCCGGGCGGACCGCCGGGCGGCAGGCCGAAGCCGAACACGAAGGCGCAGAGGCCGAGGCCCGCCATCGCGCCGAGCCCGATGCCGCCGAGCCGCGAGCCGACCACGATGCAGGCGAGCAGGATCGCGAGCTCGACCCAGACCAGATAGGGCGCCATGGCGGCGGATCTTCGCACGGCTGCGCCGGGAGTGGATCGTTATGCTGCGGCGTCGTGAGTTTCATCGAACGGCAGCTCGATCCGTCGGACATCCTGGGCGAGCTCCTCTTCGGGCTGATCATGGTGCTGACCCTCACGCTCGGCGCCGCGATCGCCTCCGGCTACGAGCGCGGCCTGATCGTCGCGGCGATCGGCTGCAACGTGGCCTGGGGCGTGATCGACGCGGTGCTCGTGGTGATGGGAAGCCGCTACGCGCGCCATCGCCACGGCCGGCTGGTGCGCGCGATTCGTTCGGCGCGCGGCGAGAAGTCCGCGCTCGCCGCGATCCGCGACGAGTTCGAGTCCGGCGTGGAGGTCGAGAGCCGACCGGAGGACCGCGAACAGCTCTACCGCAGCATCCATGCGGTCTTCGCCCACGCGCGCCCGCGGCGCATGACACTCGGGAAGGACGACTGGCTGACGGCGCTCGCGGTCTTCGTGCTGGTCGTCGCACCGGCTCTGCCCGCGGTGCTTCCCTTCCTCGTCGTCGACGATCCGCACCGCGCGCTGCGCCTCTCGAACGCGCTGCTGGTCGGACTGCTCTTCGTCGTCGGCTATCTCTGGGGCAGGCACCTCGAGATCCAGCCCTGGCTCGCGGGGATCGTGTTCACGGCGATGGGCGTGGCGCTCGTCGCCGTCGCGATCGCGCTCGGAGGTTAGGCGCCATGGCAGAGCCCGAGCCGCTCGTCTTCCGGATCGCGCCGGGGCTACGCAAGCTGCGCGGCTACCGCGCCGCCTGGCTGCGCGGCGACCTCGTCGCGGGCCTGACGCTGGCGGCCTATCTCGTGCCCTCCGGAATCGGCGACGCCTCGCTCGCCGGGCTGCCGCCCGAGGCGGGGCTCTACGCCTGCCTCTTCGGAGGCCTCGTCTTCTGGCTCTTCTGCAGCGGGCAGCAGACGATCGTGACGGTCACCTCCGCGATCTCGCTGCTGATCGGCACCTCGCTCGGAGCGCTCTCGCAGGGCGATGTCGCGCGCCATGCGGCGCTCGCGGCGGCCACCGCGGGCCTCGTCGCGGCGCTCGCGCTCTGCGCGTGGGCGCTGCGCGCGGGTGGGGTCGTGAGCTTCATCTCGGAGACCGTGATGGTCGGCTTCAAGAGCGGCGTCGCGCTCGTGCTGACGATCTCGCAGCTCCCGAAGCTCTGCGGCATCCACGGCTCGCACGGAAACTTCTGGGAGCGCTGCGCCGACTTCGTCCGCCACGTCGGCGAGTCGAACCCGACCTCCGTCGCGCTCGGGCTCGGCGCGCTCGCGCTGCTCGTCGCGGGCAAGCGCTGGCTGCCGAACCGTCCGGTGTCGCTGGTCGTGCTCGTGGGCGGCATCGCGTGCGTGCCGTGGCTCGGCCTCGAGGCGCGCGGCGTCGAGCTGCTAGGCGCGGTGCCGCAGGGGCTGCCGCGGCTCGGACTGCCGGCCGTGCACGCCGAGGACTGGAACGCGCTGCTGCCGCTCGCGATGGCATGCTTCCTTCTCGGCGCCGTCGAAACCACCGCGATCGGCAGGACCTTCGCCGCGAAGCACCGCTACCGGCTCGACGCCAACCAGGAATTCCTCGCGCTCGCGGCGTCGAACCTCGGCGCCGCGCTCGGCCGCGGCTTTCCGATCAGCGGCGGCATGTCGCAGTCGCTCGTCAACGAGAGCGGCGGCGCGAGGACCCCGCTCTCGGGCCTGGTGGCGGCGCTCCTCGTGATGGTCGTCGCGCTCTTCCTCTCGGCGCTGCTGCACGACCTGCCGAAGCCGGTGCTCGCGGCGATCGTGCTGGTGGCCGTCGCGGGACTCTTCAAGGTCTCCGCCTGGCGCGAGCTCTGGCACTTCAGCCGCGCGGAGGCCGCGATCGCGTTCGCGGCGCTGCTCGGCGTGCTCGGATCCGGGCTGCTGCGCGGCGTGCTGATCGGCGCCGTGATCTCGCTCGTGCTGCTGCTGCGGCGCGCCGCCGCGCCCCATACCACCGAGCTCGGCCACGTCGCCGGCACCGACTACTGGGCCGACGCCGTGCGCCACCCGGAGAACGAGCGCGTGCCGGACGTCTTCGTCTTCCGCTGCGACGCGTCGCTCCTCTACTTCAACGTCGAGCACGTGCGCGACCGCTTCTTCGAGCGGCTCGCCGCGCGCGGCGAGTCTGTGCGACTCGCCGTCTTCTTCCTCGGCACGGTGCCGATGGTGGATCTCGCCGGCGCCGCGCTGCTGGAGGAGATCCACCGAGCGCTCGGCGAGCGCGGCATCGCGCTGCGCCTCGCCGAGGCGCGCGGCAACGTGCGCGAGACGCTGCGCCGCTCGGGGTTCGCGGAGCTGGCCAGAATCGAGGAGAATCAGACGGTTTCGCGGGTCATTGCGGAGTGGCGCGGCGGGCGCGCCGCTTGAGGTCCGGTGCCGCGCCCGTCGGATCGCCACCCCGTGGACGGACACGGCCATGGCTCTCCTGCACGAAGCACCGATCCAACCGCTCGACGTGATCCTATTCCGCGGCGTCGACCCGGTGAGCCGGGCCATCTGCTTCTTCGAGGCGAAGCGGCTCGGCCGCGGCGACTTCTCGCACATCGGACTCGCGATCACGCGCGAGGCGCTCGACCTGCCCTTCCTCGAGCCCGGCAAGGTGTACGTGTGGGAGTCGACGCTCAGCGCGCCTGCCGGTTTCTTCGCCCGCTTCACGGACAAGGTGCCCGACCGGGAGACCGAGGGCGTCCGCTTCGGCGTGCAGATCCGCGATCTCGAGCTCGTCGTCCCGGCCTACGCGTCGAGCGGGGGCAAGGTGGCCTGGAGCCGATTCCTCGGGCCGAGGCCGCCGATCCACGTGCTGCGCTCGCACCTGCACGCGCTGCACGAGGAGTACGGACACGTCCCCTACACGCACAACCTGTTCGCGCTCTTCAGCGTGGTGTACCCCGCGCTGCGCCCCGCGCGCGACGCCTTCTCGCGCGCCGAGGACCGCCTGGCGCACTTCGTCGGCCACGTGCTGCGACGCGCGCGCGAGGACGCGCCCGTGGACCACCCCGAACACCACATGTTCTGCTCGGAATGGGTGGGCACCGTCTTCGCGCGCCTCGGCCTCGCGAAGCCGGAGTTCGACGCCCACCTCGCCGCGCCGGTGACGCCGCTGCTCCGGCCGGAGGGATTCGCCGAGCCCGTGTATCTGGAGGTGCCGGACGCCGGCGGCTCGCAGTCGTGAGCTTGCGCGCAGCCGCCGTGACGAGTGTGCGGGTCGCGGCCACGGGTCGCGCGGGTGCGACGCTCAGCTCGGGCGCTGATTCGGCGGGAAGTTCTGGAGCATCCGCTCCATCGCATCATGGAGCCGCGCGCGGCGTTCCTCGGGCTTGAGCCCCACGAAGACCTCGGCCTGTCCGAACCCGGTCCAGACGCGCCGTCCGGAGCTCGTCTCGGTCAGCAGCAGGGAGAGCGAGCCGACGGCGACCGAGTCCACTCCCCTTCGGCTCACGACCGAGAACTGATAGGACAGTCGATAGTCCGCGGGGCCCGCGGTGACGCGATAGCCGTGCGCCGCGAAGGCCTCGTTGGCGACGTCCTTCAGGAGCGGATCCATCTCCTTGCGATCGATGTCCGGGCTGTTCGGGAAGGCGTTGGCTGCGTCGTCCCAGGCGTAGGTCGCGCGAGCCGGAAAGTGGTAGAGCGGGTCGAAGTTCGTCGACACCGGGATCGCGTCCTTCGACGCACAGGCGACGAGCGCGATCAGCGCGGCGAAGACAGAGCCGACTCGAGGCGGTGCAGGCACGACAACCTCCGCGTGAGGGCGCACACCCTACCGCGAGCGCCTCAGTCCCGCCGCAGGATCACCGCGCTGGTCGGGACGCCGGTGCCCGCGGTGACGAGCACGTGCTCGACGTCCTTCACCGGGTTGACGGAGGTGCCGCGCACCTGGCGCACACCCTCGGCGATGCCGTTCATGCCGTGGATATAGGCCTCGCCGAGCTGACCCCCGTGCGTGTTGATCGGCAGCGCGCCGCCCTGCTCGATGCGTCCGTCGCGCACGAAGTCCTTCGCCTCGCCGCGGCCGCAGAAGCCGAAGGCCTCGAGCTGCGTCAGCACGAAGGGCGTGAAGTGGTCGTAGAGGACCGCGGTCTGGATCTCGCGCGGGCCGATGCCCGACATCGCATAGAGCTGGCGCGCCACGAGCTCCATCTCGGGCAGCCCCGTGATCTCGGGGCTGTAGTAGCGGGTCATCATCTGCTGATCGGTGGTGGCGCCCTGCGCGGCGGCCGCGATCCGCACCGGCGGCTGGCGCAGGTCGCGCGCGCGCTCGAGCGAGGTGACGACGACCGCGACGGCGCCGTCGCTCTCCTGGCAGCAGTCGAGCAGGCGCAGCGGCTCGACGATCCAGCGCGAGTGCTGGTGGTCGTCGAGCGTGATCGGCTTCTGGTAGAACCACGCCCTCGGATTGGTGGCCGCGTGCTTGCGGTCCGCCACCGCGACGTGTCCGAAGGCCTCGGTCGTCGCGCCGAACTCGTGGAGGTAGCGCTGCGCGTTCATCGCGACCCACGAGGCCGGCGTCAGCAGGCCGTACGGCGAGTGCCAGCCGAAGTGCACCTCCTCGGCGCGCGGCGCCTGCGGGCGATCCTGCACGCCGATGCCGAAGCGCTGCTGCGAGCGCTCGTTCATCGCGCGGTAGCAGACGACCGCCTTGCAGACGCCGGTCGCGACGGCCATCGCCGCGTGCAGCAGCGGCGCGCAGGCGGCGCCGCCACCGTAGTGCGTACGCGAGAAGAAGCGCAGATCGCCGCCGCCGAGATAGCGGTTCACCTCGATCTCGGGATTGTTGTCCATCGTGAAGGTGGCCATGCCGTCCACCTCCGAGGGCGAGAGTCCCGCGTCGTCGAGCGCGGCCGCGACCGCCTCGACCGCCAGCCGCAGCTCGCTGCGGCCCGAGTCCTTCGAGAACTCGGTCGCGCCGATGCCGGCGATCGCGGTGCGGTCCGAGAGCGCGACGTCGCCGGACTTCACGCGCGCGCGCCGCCCGGCAGCGAGAGCTCGACCGTGCCCTTCACGTGATCGCCGAGGCCGTTGGCGCCACGCACCGCGAGCGTGACGACGTCGCCCGCCACCGCGGTCACGCGGCCGGAGAGCGTCATCGTGTCGCCCGGGTAGTTCGGCGCGCCGAGCACGATGTCGACGACGCGGAGGACGGCGTCCGGCCCCGCCCAGTCGGTTGCGTAGCGGCCGACCCAGCCGTTCGTCGTCAGGATGTTCATGAAGATGTCCTTCGAGCCGCGCTGGAGTGCCAACGCGTGGTCGTGGTGGACGTCCTGGTAGTCGCGCGAGGCAATCGCGCCGGCGACGATCGTCGTCGCGCTGATCGGCACCGCGAGCGGCGGCAGCTCGTCGCCGACCTTCACGTCGTCCGGCCGCAAGGTGCGTCGCGGCTTCACGCGCGCCCGCCCGCGAGCAAAACCCCGAGGCGGGCCGCCTGCTGCGACGCGCCGCCGAGCAGCAGCTCGTTCTGCTTCGACCACAGGAAGTAGCGGTGCACGGGGTACTCGATGTCGGAGCCGATGCCGCCGTGCAGATGCTGCGCGGTGTGGACGACGCGCTGCCCCGCCTCCGCGGCCCACCACTTGGCGGCGCGGATCGCGGCGGCGGCGTCGCGCCCCGCGGAGGCCTGCCAGGCCGCCTGCATCACGACCGCGCGCAGCGCCTCGACGTCGATCCACGCGTCCGCGGCGCGCAGCGCGACACCCTGGAAGGTCGCGATCGGGCGCCCGAACTGCTTTCGCTGCGCGATGTACTCGGCGGTGTCGCGCAGCGCCGACTGCACCACGCCGAGCTGGATCGCCGCGAGCCCGAGCGTCGCGCGCTCCACCAGCCAGGCGAGCTGCGCGGCGCCGCGGCCGGGCGCGCCGAGCACGGCGTCGTCGGCGACGCGCGCACCTTCGAGCGTGAGACGGAACTGCGGCTCGCGGTGGGTCGTGATCTGGCGCTCCTGCGCGACGCCGGCGCCGCGCGGGTCCAGGGCGAAGAGCCCGACGCCGTCCGGTGTGCGCGCCGGCACGAGCACCGCGATCGCGCGATCGGCGACGGCCACGCAGTCCTTGACGCCCGAGAGCCGCCAGCCGCCCGCCTCGCGGCGCGCCTCGCAGCGCGGGAGCAGCGGATCGGTGGAGGCGGGCTCGACCAGCGCCGCGGAGAGCCGCGCGCCCTCGTCGACCAGCGGCCGCAGCCAGCGGTCCTGCTGCGCCTCGCTTCCGAACTCGGCGATCGGCAACGCGCCGCAGAGCGACGTCGCGAAGAGCGGCACCGGCGCGACCGCGCGGCCCTGCTCCTCGAGCACGAGGCAGAGCTCGAGCAGGCCGAGTCCGCTGCCACCGCAACGCTCGGGCACCGCGACCGCCGGCAGCCCCGCGCCGACGAGCGCCTTCCACAGCTCCTCGTCGAACCACTCGCCGCTGCGCTCGAGCTCGAGCAGCCGCTCGTGGCGCACGCCGCCCGTGAAGACCTGGCGCGCGAGATCGCGCACCGACTCCTGCGTCTCGGAGAGCGAGAAATCCATGCTAGTTCCCAGCCTGCGCGGGTCGGAACAGCGGCAGCACCAGCTCCGGGTCGACCTGCGTGAACGCGACCTCGACCGGCATGCCGATCGCGGCCTTCTCGGGCGCGACGCCGATGAGGTTCGAGACGAGCCGCGTGCCCTCCTCGAGCTCGACGAGCGCGATCAGGTTCGGGTACTCGAAGGGCGGAATCGGCGGATGGTGCGCGACCACGTAGGAGAAGAGGCGCCCTCGCCCGCTCGCGCGCGCGAAGTCCCACTCGAGCGAGTGACAACTCGGGCACATCGGACCCGGCGGGTGTCGCAGCTTCTTGCAGCGCGCGCAGCGCTGGATGCGGAGCTCGCGCGCCACGACGCCCTCCCAGAAGAAGTCGTTGTCGCGCGAGCGGCTCGGGCGCGGCCGTCGGCGCGCGCGCGACGCCTCGGCCGGCTTCGCCGCCGCGACCGCCTGGGCACGCGGCGCGAACTTCAAGATGCGGAAGGTCATGCGCGCGACCTCCTCGCCGCGCTGATCGCGGTAGATCATCAGCTCGTCGACGAAGCGGCCGGCGCCGAGCGCGGTCTGCTTCTCCTCGGAGACCGACTCGATGCGCGTCGTCACGGAGAGCACGTCGCCCGGCACCAGATAGCGCCGGTACTCCTGCCGGCAGTTGGTCGCGACGACCGAGGTGTAGCCGGCGCCGTCGAGCAGCTCCATCACGCGCCGCAGCGGGTGCGCGCCGTCGTATCCCGGCAGCTCGGCCCGCGGCGCGAGGCCCGGCATGGTCCAGGCCTGGAGCATCGTCGGCGGCGCGACGATGCCGCCGTGTCGCGAAGCCGCCGCGAACTCCTCGTCGGTGTAGACGGGATTGCGGTCGCCGACCGCGTCGCACCAGTGGCGGATCATCGGCTGGTTCACGGGATCGCGCGCGAAGAACGCCGGAGCCTCGATCCCGATCACGTCGCGCAGCTTCCGGGCGAGCTCGTCCTGCGTCACGCGGCCTCGCCTAACGTGGAGCGCGCGGCAGGCCGAGGCCCATCATCGCGACGATCTCGCGCTGCACCTCGTTGACGCCGCCGCCGAAGGTGTTGATCTGGCAATGGCGCCACTCGCGCTCGAGCTCGCCGCGCAGCAGCGCGCCGGGCGAATCCTGCTTCAAGCTGCCGGGGAGCCCGAGCACCTCGAGCAGCAGCCGGTAGACCTCGATCAGCGCCTCGGTGCTGTGGACCTTCACGCCCGACGCGAACGCCGGCTCGAGCGAGCCGCGCTCGAGCGACCAGCCCATGCGCCAGTTCAACACCTTGAGCGCCTCGAGCCTGGCGAACGCCTCGCCGAGGCAGCTCTGCACCCACGGCAGCGACGCGATCGGCGCGCCGGTCTCGCAGGCCGTCTCGCGCGCGAAGGCGAGCACGCGCTCGAAGAGCTCGTGCGCGTAGGAGCTGAAGGCCGCGAGCCCGATGCGCTCGTGGTTCAGCTGCATCGTGATGAGCTGCCAGCCGCGGTTCTCCTCGCCGACGCGCATGCTCGCGGGCACGCGCACGTTCTCGTAGTAGGTCATGTTGGTGTGGCCGTCGCCGAGCACGTGGATCGGCGCCCACGAGAAGCCCGGCAGCTTCGTGTCGACGATCAGGATCGAGATGCCCTTGTGCTTCGGCGCCGACGGATCGGTGCGGCAGGCGAGCCAGACGTAGTCGGCCGCGTCGGCGCCGCTGGTGAAGATCTTCGTGCCGTTGACGACGTAGTGATCGCCGTCGCGCACCGCGGAGGTCTGCAGCGAGGCGAGGTCGGTGCCGGCGGCGGGCTCCGAGTAGCCGATCGCGAAGTGGATCTCGCCGGCCAGGATGGCGCGCAGGAAGGTCTGCTTCTGCGCCTCGCTGCCGGCCGCCATCAGGGTCGGGCCGACCGTGTTCAAGGTCACGAAGGGCACCGGCGCGCCCGCGCGGCGCGCCTCCTCGAACCAGATCATCTGCTCGATCGCGGTGCGGCCCTGACCGCCGTACTCGCGCGGCCAGCCGACGCCGAGCCAGCCGTCCTTGCCCATGCGCCGGATCAGCTCCTTGTGGAGCGGTCCGGTCTCGAGCCCCTTGATCTGGCGTCGCACCTCGGGCGGCACCAGCTTCGCGAAGTACGCGCGCAGCTCCGTCTGGAGCGTCTTCTGCTCGTCGGTGAGGTCGATGTGCATGGGGGGCCCGGCCGGAAAGGCGCGAAAGATACCCGGCTTCGAGTCTCTACGCGCGAACCCGGTCGCTTCTCTGAGCTTCGCTCGCCTGCGGCTCGCTGCGCGCCGCCTTCGGCGGCTTGCTATTGCACGTCCTCCGGGTACGTCGAATTGAACGTGTACGAGCGCACGACGCCCTTGTCGTCGTAGCGGATCACGAGGTCGCGCGTCTGCGAGGCGCCGATGAGGTTGTACTTGTAGTAGCCGTAGGTCCACGTGCGCTGGCCGTCCTCGAGGCCGGTGCGCCACGGCTGTCCGAACATCTGCCGCACTTCCTTCTCGGTCGTCTTGCCGATCTGGATGTGCGTGACCTTCCCGACGGCGAAGTCCTCGCCGACCGTCATGCACGCGACGGACGCGAGCGCGATCGCCGTGATCGCGAGCTTGCGGATCATCTCCACCCCCCTGGTGTGCGGACCGGGTCCGCTGGGGCGGGATCTTAGTCGCTCAACGCGAGCCGGCGAGCGGGTCCGCGAGCGGCACGGGCAGTCCGCTCGCGCGACTCGCCGTGTTGTCCGCGAGCTCGGGCGTCTGCTGCGCGACCTGGCGACCGAGCGCGACGAGCTCGGGGATCTCGTCGTCGGAGAGCGGGCGCATCCACTTCTTGCGCGCGAGCGCCTTCTCGATCGCGGGCGCGAGCTCCTCTTCCTTCCTTCGCGCGCGCGAGTCCGCGCGGGCGCGGAACTCCGGCAGCACGCGCGAGGCGAAGAGCTCGAGCGATTCGCAGATGTGCTCGTGCCGGTTGCGACCGCCCTGTTGAATGAAGATCACCTGGTCGACGCCCGCCTCCTCGAAGCTCTCGAGGTGCTGGCGGAGCTGGTCGGGCGTGCCGATGCCGCGCGACGCGCCCGCGTCGGGCAGCAGCGCGCGCGCCTTCTCGAAGCTGGCCCACACGTCGGTGCGGCCCGGCTTGTGCGTCCCGAAGATGTAGTGGTGCCCGAGCCCGTAGCCGAAGAAGCGAAAGCCGTCCTCGCCGCGGCGGCGCGCCTCGGCCTCGTTCTCGTGGCAGGAGAAGCCCGTCACCATCGCGATGTTGGCGTTGACGGCGTGGCCGATCGGCACGCACTCCGTGCGGATCAGCTCGTAGTACTCCGAGACCCACTTGCGCGCCTCCGTCGGGTCGACGAAGGCGAAGGTCAGCGCGCCCATGCCGAGGCGCGCCGCGAGATGGATCGTGTCGCGGTTGCTGCACGCGACCCACAGCGGCGGGTGCGGCTTCTGCACCGGCTTCGGGATCACGTTGCGGCACGGCATCGAGAAGTACTTGCCGGTGTAGCCCGGGTACGGGTCCATCACCATCATGTTGGCGACCTGCTCGACGCACTCGCGCCACATCTCGCGCTTGTCGGCAACCCCCACGCCGAAGCCGCCGAGCTCCGCGAGCGACGACGACTCGCCGGTGCCGAAGTCGACGCGGCCCTGCGAGACGAGGTCGAGCGTGGCGATGCGCTCGGCCACGCGCGCCGGCGCGTTGTAGCCGGGCGGCATCAGCACGATGCCGTGGCCGAGCCGGATGCGCTTGGTGCGCTGCGAGCAGGCCGCAAGGAAGACCTCGGGCGCGGAGGAGTGCGAGTACTCCTCGAGGAAGTGGTGCTCGACCTCCCACGCATAGTCGATGCCGAGGCGGTCGGCGAGCTCGACCTGGTCGAGCGCCTCCTGGAAGAGGCGCAGCTCGTCGCCCTCGCGCCAGGGCCGGGGCAGCTGGTGCTCGTAGAAGATTCCGAACTTCACGCAGGCTTCTCCGCGGGCGCGCGGCGAACCATCGGGGTCAGAGTCGCTCGATCAAGGTGGCGTTGGCGAGCCCACCGCCCTCGCACATCGTTTGCAGGCCGAAGCGGCCGCCGCTGCGCTCGAGCTCGTGGAGCAAGGTCGTCATCAGCTTGACCCCCGTGCAGCCGAGCGGGTGGCCGAGCGCGATCGCGCCGCCGTTCACGTTCAGCTTCGCGGGATCCGCGCCGGTGTCGGCGAGCCAGGCCAGCGGGATCGAGGCGAAGGCCTCGTTCACCTCGTAGCGGTCGATCTCGCCGATCTTCACGCCCGCGCGAGCGAGCAGCTTCTGTGTGGCCGGGATCGGCGCGGTCAGCATGATGACCGGGTCGCTGCCGGCGAGCGCCATCGCCGCGATGCGCGCGCGCGGCGTCGCACGGAGCTTCTCGAGCCCGCGCTCGTTCGCGACGAGCAGCGCGGCGGCGCCGTCGGTGATCTGGCTCGACGTGCCGGCCGTCAGCAGGCCCTTGTCGGAGAGCGTCTTCAGCGACGCCATCGCCTCGTAGCTCGCGTCGGCGCGGATGCCCTCGTCCGCCTGGAACTTCTCGGTCGCGCCGCCCTCGAGCTCGACCTCCACCGGCACGATCTCGCGCGCGAAGCGGCCGTCGCGCGTCGCGCGCGCCGCCTTCTCGTGGCTCGCGAGGCCGAAGCGGTCGAGCGTCTCGCGCGAGAAGCCCCACTTCTCGGCGATCATCTCGGCGCCGGCGAACTGGTTGAAGCGCGCGCTCGGATAGCGCCGCTTCATGCCGTTTCCGTAGGGCGCCCCCATGCCGGCCTTGTGACCCGC
>Ga0335069_10013274_pt1 | contig 11571 bp, 8 predicted proteins | sample Lox_Sample_11_FD_206714 | JGI IMG/M metagenome (GOLD analysis project Ga0335069, IMG submission 206714) | Soil microbial communities from Loxahatchee National Wildlife Refuge, Florida, United States - Lox_Sample_1.1 | ecosystem: Environmental > Terrestrial > Soil > Wetlands | place: USA: Florida...
TCAGCGAAGGCGGCCGGGGTTATTTCGTCGAGGTGGCCCGCAAGACCGCCTCGGGCAAGGTCTTCGTCCTCGCCCGCTCCAACTCGCTTTTGGCGCCCGGCGTTGGTTTTTCACCCCAGGTGGACCCGACTTGGGCCCCCCGGCAGGAACTCCAGGACTATTTGGCGAAGGAATTGGAACTGGAGATCGGCCCGGACCATTTACCGGTCTCGGGCTTGGTGGGAGGCATCTCCTCCGCCGAGGCCGAACGCCGTCGCCGCCGTTTCCGGGAGACTTTTTCCAGCCCCTTTGGGAGCCAAAATTAAGGACGGCTTGATTTTCCCCCCGGCCCTTTGTCTACTGGGCCCACATCCTTAAACGCAAAGGCCCATCCTTGTCGCCGCCCACCGGTTACCTAGCCTTAGTCCTGCATTTTCACCTTCCCTTCGTGCGCCATCCCGAACAGGAAAATTTCCTGGAGGAGGACTGGGTTTACGAGGCCCTTTACGAGACCTACCTGCCGCTCTTGGACCGTTTCGAGAAATTGGCGGCCAAGCGAGTTCCGTTCCGCCTCACGGTTTCCCTTTCCCCCACGTTGTTGGCGCTTTGGGCCGACCCCTTGTTGCGCGAAAGGGCCCGGCGCCATGGCGAGAGGCTTTTGGGCCTGGTGGAGAGGGAAAAGCAAAGGGTGGCGGGCGACCCCCGGCTTGAGAAAGTCGTGGGGATGTACGCCGATCGTTTGGGAGCCTATCACCGGGACTTCCTGGCCAAATGGGGGGGCAATCCCTTGAACGGGTTCAAGAAGTTCCGGGACCTGGGCCATTTGGAAATCATCACTTGCGCGGCCACCCACGCCTTCCTGCCTTTCCTGGAACCTTGCCCGCCCGCCCTGCGCGCCCAGGTCGAGGTGGCCGTGAAATCCTTCGAGGCGCACCTGGGGGAGAAGCCCGCCGGTTTTTGGCTGCCGGAGTGCGCCTACCAGCCCGGGCAGGAGTCGATCCTCCGGGACTTGGGGTTAAAGTATTTTTTCGTGGATACCCACGGCCTGGTGTTCGGGACGCCCCGGCCCAAATACGGGCCCTTCGCCCCGATTTACACGCCCGGGGGGGTGGCGGTCTTCGGCCGGGATTTGGAAAGTTCCAAGCAGGTTTGGAGCTCCAAGGAAGGCTATCCGGGGGACCCGGACTACCGGGATTTCTACCGGGACATCGGGTTTGACTTGGACCACGCTTATCTTTACGAGGAACCCGCGGGGGCCACGGGCCGCAAATTCACCGGGCTCAAATACCATCGGGTGACGGGCCCGGGCCCCGACAAGGATATTTATGACCCCGAGCAGGGCCTGGCGCGGGCCTTCGCCCATGCGGGGGATTTTTTGACCAAGCGCCTTTCCCAGGCCAAGACCTTGCGGGCCTGGATGGAACGCCCCCCCCTGGTCTGCTGCCTTTACGACGCCGAGCTTTTCGGCCATTGGTGGTATGAGGGGCCGGATTTCATCTCGGCGCTTTTCGAGCGCAGTTTGGAGGACCCGGCCTTTCCCCATTGGGTGACGCCTTCCGAGTACCTTAAGCTTTATCCCCAAAACCAAGTGCTGACGCCCTCCTTGTCTTCCTGGGGGGACCAGGGTTACGCGGATTTCTGGCTGAACCCCTCCAATGATTGGATCTACCCGCCGCTCTTAAAGGCCAGCCGCCGCCTGGTGGAAATGGCGGACGGGGCCCATCGGCCCAGCGTCTTGGAGCGAAGGGCCCTCAACCAGGCCGCCCGGGAACTGCTCCTGGCCCAGGCCAGCGACTGGGCCTTCATGATGAAGACGGGCCACCACCGTTCCTACGCCGAAAGCCGGGTGGACGGCCATTTAAGCCACACGCGCTTGCTCCTGGACCAGTTGAAAAAAGGCAAGGTGAACCAAGGTTTCCTGGAATCCCTGGAACAAAAAAACAACCTTTTTCCCGAAATGGACTACCGGGTCTTCCAAAGCCGCCCCTAGCGGGGGAAAGTGCTTTTCTTTTCGGGGGGCCTTGTTACAATAACCCGATTTTTTAAGGGGGGAAGGCATTGAAAACGGTCATCGGGGTGGATTTGGGCGGGACCAATATCGTGTCCGCCGTCGTGAATGAGCGGGGCCAAGTGCTGGGTAAGGACAAGCGCCCCACCCAGGCCTTCCTGGGGGCGCCCGGCGTCATCCGCCGCATCGCGGACAGCGTGAAGGCGGCCAGCCTGGACAGCGGCCTGCCCTGGAAATCCCACCTGCGCATCGGCATCGGTTCCCCCGGGCCCCTGAACCCCAAAAAGGGGATCATCCTTTACACCCCCAACCTCAATTGGAAGAACGTCCACTTGACCGCCGCTTTGACCCGCCTGACGGGCAAGAAGACGGTCTTGGAAAACGACGCCAACCTGGCCGCCCTGGGTGAAAGCTGGATCGGCGCGGGCCGGGGCGAGAAATTCGCCCTTTGCGTCACGCTGGGAACCGGCGTGGGCGGCGGGTTCATCCTCGACGGCAAGATTTATGAGGGCGCCTGGGGCGTGAGCAACCACATCGGCCATGTGGTGGTGGATCCCAAGGGCCCCAAGGCCCCTTACGGCAATTCGGGCATCCTGGAACAATACGCATCCGCCACCGCCATCATCCGTATGGCCACCGAGGCGGGGCTGAAGCCCGGGCCGGGGGAAAAGATGGAGGCCTATACCTTCCAAAAGATGGCTGAGAAGGGAAATCCCAAGGCGCTCAAGGTCTATGAAAAGGCGGGCACCATGCTGGGCGTGGGGCTGACCTCCGCCATCCACCTCTTGAATCCCGGCATGATCATTTTCGCGGGGGGCGTGTCCGCCGCCGGGGACCTGATCTTTAAGCCCATGCACCGGGAGCTCAAAGAGCGTTGTTTCGCCTCCCATTTGAAGGGGCTCAAGTTCCGGGTGGCTAAATTAGGCGACAACATGGGGGTCGTCGGAGCCGCCCGATTGGCTTGGCAAAGCCTGGGATAGGGCCTTAGCCGGCCTCAAAAGCCTTATTTTCCAGGCCTTTTTCCCGACCGAAAAGTTTTGATTTTGGGGGAGGGGGACCCTAGAATGTCGCTTCCCAATCCTCTAATTTTCAAGGAATTTGGAACCCGCAGGCCCCCTGGCCCGTCCAATGGGCGGACTATTGAAGAGCTCTTCAATGTTCCGCCCATCGTCCGGGTACTTGTAGCCGGATGAGAGGGACAGATAACGGGTCAACTGTTATCTCATTTTAAGGAGGCGTTTCATGAAGCGTTTTTTCGCTGCTTTGTTGACTGTTGCTTTCGTTAGCACTGGCGTGGCCATGGCTGACACGGCCGCTACCACCCCGGTTGCGACCCCGGCTGCCAAGCCGATGAAGAAGCACCACCACAAGAAGGCCGCTGCCGCTCCGGCTGCTGCCACGACTCCGGCCGCCAAGTAATTCGGCCAAGTCTGCTAAGGTCCCAGGCTTTTGGCCTGGGACTTTCTTGTTAGAAGTCCTTTCGGGCGGGCCTTTGGGTCCGTCCGATTTTTTTTGCCCTAATTAAAAAGCCGCCCCCAAGGGAGCGGCTTTTTAATTGAACGGCATGGAAGCATAAGGCTGAAGCAGAGGGCTATTTAGCGAATTCGTCGGTCACCGCTCCCAGGCTCGCCGAGGACACCAAGCGCACATACTTGCCCAAGACCCCCTTGGGATAGGGGTTCTTGTGGGGCTTCCACTTGGCGCGGCGCTTCTTGAGCTCGGCGGCGGGAACGTGCAGTTCCAGTTTCTTTTTCTTGGCGTCGATGGTGATTGGGTCCCCGTTCTTCACCAAGCCGATGGTTCCGCCCGCCTGGGCTTCGGGGGCGATATGGCCCACCACCAGCCCGTGAGTGCCGCCGGAGAAACGCCCGTCGGTGATGAGTCCGACGCTTTCGCCCAGCCCTTGGCCCACCAGGGCCGCCGTGATGGCCAGCATTTCCCGCATGCCGGGGCCGCCCTTGGGGCCCTCGTAACGGATGACCACCACGTCCCCGGCCTTGATCCGGCGCTTTTGGACGGCCTCGAAAGCCGCTTCCTCACCGTCAAAGACCCGCGCCGGCCCGGTGTGCACCACGTTCTTCAAGCCCGAGATCTTGGCCACGGCCCCCTCGGGGGCCAGGTTGCCCTTCAAGATCACCATGGGCGCGGTGGGATAGAGGGGTTTGCCGATGGGATGGATGATGGGTTGGTTCTTGGAAAGCGGCGCGGCGTCCCTCAAATTCTCGGCCACGGTTTTACCCGTCACGGTCAGGCAATCGCCGTGCAGGTAGCCCTCCTCCAAAAGCATCTTCATGACCGCCGGAATGCCGCCGATGCGGTCCAAGTCCGCCGCCACGTAGCGGCCCGAGGGCTTCAAGTCCGCCAGGTGGGGGACTTTCTTTCCGATGCGGTCGAAGTCGTCCACGGTCAGCTTCACGCCGACGGCCTTGGCGATGGCGATGAGGTGCAGCACGATGTTGGTGGAGCCGCCCAACACATAGGCCACCGTGATGGCGTTCTCAAAGGCCTTCTTGGTCATGATGTCGCTGGGGCGGATGCCGTTGCGGATGAGGTTGACCAGGGCCTCTCCGGCCTTGTCGCAGAGCAAGCGCTTGGGCTCGCCCACGGCGGGCTGGCAGGAATCGTGGGGCAGGGCCATGCCCATGGCCTCGATGGCGGAGGCCATGGTGTTGGCCGTGTACATGCCGCCGCAGGAGCCCGCGCCCGGGCAGGCGCTGCATTCGATGTCCTTCAGGGTTTCCCGGTCGATCTTGCCCGAGCTGTATTGGCCCACGGCCTCGAAGACCGACACGATGTCGATGTCGCGGCCCCGGTACTTGCCCGGCAGGATGGTGCCGCCGTAAATGAAGATCGCGGGGATGTTGAGCCGGCCGATGCCGATCAGCATGCCGGGCATGTTTTTGTCGCAGCCGCCGACGGCCACCAGCCCGTCGAAACGCTGGGCCGAGGAGACGGTTTCCACCGAGTCGGCGATGACCTCGCGGGACACCAGGGAGAACTTCATGCCCTCGTGGCCCATGGCGATGCCATCGGACACCGTGATGGTGCCGAAGGTCTGGCCCATGGCCTGGGCGCGGGTGAGGCCGCCCTTGGCCCGCTCGGCCAGCTCATTGAGGTGGTAATTGCAGGGGGTCACCTCGCTCCAGCCCGAGGCGATGCCCACGATGGGCTTCTTGAAGTCCTCGTCCTTGAAGCCCACGGCCCGCAACATGGCCCGGTTCGGGGCCCGCTTGTCGCCTTCGGTCATCATGGCGGAGCGTTGGTTCAGCTTGTCGGTCTTTTTCATGGTTCGCCTTTCTGGAATGGGGTGAGACGGTTTAAAGGGGTTCGGGTCCTTCGGGAAGGCCTAGAGGGCCGCCAATACTTCCCGGCTGTGCCCGTCCACATTGACCTGGGGGAAGAATTTTTTCACCTTCCCGTCCTTGTCGATGACGGCGGTCACCCGGCGGCTGGTGCCTTTTTCCGGGTTGAAGGCGTCATAGGCGCGGGAGACCGCACCGCCTGGGTCCGACAAAAGGGGGAAGTTCAGGTTGAATTTCGAGCTGAAGGCCTGGTGGCTGGCGTTGTCGTCCACCGACAGGCCCAGGATGACGGCGTCCTTGTCCTGGAAAGGCTTGAGGTCGTCCCGGAAGGCGCAGGCTTCCTTGGTGCAACCCGGCGTGTCGTCCTTGGGGTAGAAATAAAGCACCACGTTCTTTTGCCCCCGGAATTGGGACAGGGTCACGGTGCTTCCGTCGGTGGCCTTGAGGCTGAAATCGGGGGCCATTTGGCCTTCTTGGATGGGCATGGGACGCTCCTCGTTTGATGAAAGAAAGGGCATTGTAAGCCGATTGAAAGGCCGAGGCAAGCGGCCGTCGGCCGGCTTTAAGCCCAGTTTTTCTCGAGAAAGGCCAGCAGGTCCTCGGAGATCGTACCCAAACAAATTTCCTCAACGGGTCCCCGCATGGTCAGGTCGAAATCCGGGGAAACCTTCAGGCTCAATTGCCCGCCGGGCATGTGGAGGGTCAGGTCGCCGCCCGTCCGCCGGGTCTTGAAGGCCGCGGCCGCCACCGCGCAGGAGGAGGAGCCGGAGGCCAGGGTATAGCCCGCGCCCCTTTCCCAGATGCGGATTTCCAATTCCTTGTCGTTGAGGACGCGGGCGAACTGCACGTTGCTGCGGTTGGGGAACTGGGGATGATGCTCCAACAAGGGCCCGATCCGTTGGATGTCGAGGCTGAAGTCGTCCATGAAGACCACGCAATGGGGGTTGCCCACCGACACGCAGGTGACGGTGAGTTGGCCGCCCGGCACGCCCTCGACCCGCAGGGGCTTTTCCACCACCTCGCCGGTGAAGCCCGACACCGGGATCTTGGCCGCGTCAAAGGTGGCCCGGCCCATTTCCACCGTCACCCTGGGGGCCTTGCCCAGCACCAGGTGCAGTTGGGCCTGCACCCGCCCCCCCGCGGTCTCGACCTCAAAGAGGGATTTCTCCGTATAGCCGTGCTCGAAGAGGAACTTGCAGAAGATGCGCAGGCCGTTGCCGCTCTTTTCGGCCTCGCTGCCGTCCGGATTGTAGATGCGCAGCTTGGCCTCGGAGGACTTGGACTTTTCCAAGGCCAGGATGCCGTCGGACCCCACGCCGGTGTTGCGGTTGCAGATCCGGACGATGTTGGCGGGCGTCAAGGGAAAGGAAAGGACCGCGGGGTCCATCACCAGGTAGTCGTTGCCCAGGCCGTGGGACCGGACGAATTGGTTTTTCTCGAGCACGTTATTCCTTTTCGCAAAAAAGATTGGTGTAGCCTTCGTCGCCCGGGGGGAAGCGTTTGGAAAGCTCGGCCAAATCCACCGCTTGCAGCTCCCCCCGGGTTTCGCTGATCTCCCGGATGCGGAAGCCCAGCCCGGACAAGTCCTTCAGGAACCGGTCCGGATCGGCGCCGAAACGACGCAGGTTTTCCGGGCCGAACTCCGCGACGAGGATGAGCCGCCCCGAAGCGGCCAGGGTTTGGGCCATCCCGGCCAGGGCCCCGGCCTCGGCGCCTTGGATGTCCATTTTAATGAAATGGGGCGGGCTTTTAAACGCTTTGAGGCAATCATCCAGCCGGATCTGGGGCACGCGCACGAAGGCACGGCCGTCGCCCGAATCATAGATCCGGTGGTCGCCCCGGTTGCGGGGGTTCAAAAAAAGCTTCGCCTCGCCGGGCCGGTCGCAGAGGGCTTGGTTGAAAAGCGCCACGTTGCCGTAGCCGTTGGTCTCAACGTTTTTTTGCAGCAGTTTGAAATTGTCCGGGTCCGGCTCGAAGGCCAGCACCCGTCCCTGGGGCCCCACTTGCCGGGCGGCCAGGAGCGTGTAATAGCCGATGTTGGCGCCGATATCCACGAAGGTTTGGCCCTTTTCCAGGTTTTCCAAAAGCAGGCGGGTTTCCAGCGGCTCATAAATTTCCCGGGTGGCCAGTTCCAGCGTGTCCATCTCATCCAGGAACATTTTGTGGCCCTGGACCCAAACCCAGGAGGGTTTGAGGGCCCCGTAAAGCCGGTCATAGGCCCAGCGCAAAGGTTTGATCCTTCCCAAACCATGGCCGCCGACGGTGAGGGCGGTTTTTTTGAGCAAAGCCAGCAGGGGGTGGCGCATCAATGGCCCTTCCGGCGCCAAAGCCACAGGCCGCCCAAAAGGCAAAAGAGCCAGGGCAGGGGCAAGCAGGGCGCCCACCAGGGTTGATATTTGAAATCCACTTGATGGGTCCCGGCCGGGACAAAGACCGCCCGCAGGACATGGTCGGCCATGAAAAGGTCCGTGGGTTTCCCGTCTAAGGCGGCCTTCCAACCCGGGTAATCGACCTCGGCGAAAACCACTAGGCTGTCCCGGGCGGTGGAAAGCCGGAAGGACTGGGCCGTGGGCTCGTCCCGGAGCCATTGGTAGGACAGGGCCGCGTCTTGGCCCGAGAGCCGGCGGCCCAAACCCTCGGGCAGGGGCGCGTCGAGGATTCCCTCGCGGTAGGGGTCAAAATCGGGCGATCCCATGCGGGCCAGCCGGGACTTGGCCTCGGGTAGGACCTGGAAAAAACGGGGGGCGTAAGCCTCGGCCCCCGAAAAAAGGCTTTGATAAAAAAAGAGCGAGTCCGCGCGGGTTTGGCGGAAGCCCGGCAAGGACTTGAGGTCGTGGCTCGTGGCGAAGCCCTTGACGGCCATGAGCTTGAAAATCGTCTGGGGGGGCAGGAAACGCAGGTTGTTCACCGCGCTTAAACTCAAAGGATTGTAGCCGCCGAAATCCTTGATCCGCAGGGCTGCGAAGGCGTTCTCGGGATAGTAGGAAACATAAAGGGTGTGGCGGACCCGGACGGGATAGGGGACGTTCTCGGGGTCGATGAAGACACGGGCCGGCATTTGGGGGGCCGTGAGGGAAATCAAGGCCGCCGAGTTTTTGGGATAGTCGAAGTTCGCCAAGGGCGCCGGGCTGAAAAGCCCCCAGCCCCGCGCCAAAAGGGGCAGGAGCAGGGCCAAGGCGAAAAGCCCCAGCCCCCAGTCCCGGCGCTTGGAACCGAGCAAAGGCAAGGCGGCCAGCCCCAAGCCCAGGCCCAAGATCTCCCAAGAAGCCCGGGCGGGGTGGATCAAGGCGGCCAGGAGCAGCGCCAGGGCGTAGAGGCCGCCGGCCTGGAGCCAGGCCGGGGGAAATTTCTTTTCCCGTAGGGACTCAAAACCCCAAGCCGCCAGGGTGGCCAGGCTGAAGGCCCAAAAGTAGGAAAAACGGAAAGGGCCCCGGAGGTGGGAGAAGCCGGGTAAGAGCAAGGTGACCCAACGATGAAGCGGAAAAGCGGATCCCACGCAAAGGGCCAGCGTGGTCAAAGCCGCGGCCAGGAAGAAAAGGGCGGGCCCGCGGGGGCCGGGCGTCCTGAAAGCCAGGGCGGCCAAGAAAAAGACCCAGGGCCCCAGGTAAAGTTCCACGCTCAAGAATTGGTGTTCCTGGGCCTGGACGGCTTGGTCCAAGGTGGTCGTGGGGGGCAGGTCCAGGGTGGGAAACCAGGCGTGGAAAAGCGACGCCGGGTCCATCGAGAAAGAAGCGTTGAAGGTGAGGTAATCGGCCGGCGTGGAACGGTTTGAAAGGGAGGCGAACTCGAAGGTGGGAATGAGCTGGCTCAAGAGCGGCAGGGCGCCCAAGCCCAGGAAGAGGGCGGCCTTCGCCAGGCTTTGGGGGGTGAAGCGGCCCTCTTGGAAGGCGCGCAGGGCCAGGTAAGCCGCGCCCGCGTAAAAAGCGCCCAAGCCGACCTGGAAGCTGCCCCCCAGGCCCAAAAGGGCGAAGGCCAATCCCGCCAGGAAGGCGGCCCGCGGTTGGGGGTCCCGGGCCAGCCGTTCCAATCCGGCGAACCACCAAGGCATCCAGGCGAAAGCCGCCAGCACGGGCGGATGGATGAGCTCCATCCAAAAGAAGCCCGAGAGCGCGAAAGCCAGCGCCCCCACCCCGGCGGCCGCTTCGCCAAGGCCGGTGACCCTCAGCCAATAACGCATGCCCAAGGCCGCCCAGGTCCAGTGCAGGGCGATGAAGAGGGAAAGGCCCAGCGGCACCGCGAAGGGGAGGGTCAGGTAGTTGGGGGGATAGAGCATCATGTTCTGCAGGTCGGCCAGGAAAGGCTGGCCGCCCAAGAGGTAGGGGTCCCAGAGGGGAAAGCGCCCTTGGGCGAGCTCGGCCTTTAAAAAATCACGCCAAGGCGCGAATTGGGCGAGCAGATCGCTGTCGAAATAGGCCCGCGGAAGGAAAAGGCACCGGCTGAAAACCAAGAGCGCCAGCAGGCCGTAGGCGAGGGCGATTGTCCCGCCGCCCGGCCCTTTCCCGGCCCCGGAAGGGTTTCTCAAGCGAGGGCCGGTTTCCATTTCCAAATGAGCAACAGGCAAGGGAGCGCCAAGAGCCAGAGGATGAGCAGCCAAAGCCCCCGCTTCCACCAGGCGGGCTCATATTTAAAGTCCACCCGATGGGTTCCGGCGGGCAAGAGCACCGCGCGGAAGTCATAGTTGGCCCGGTAAAGGGGGACGGGGTTCCCGTCCAGGAAGGCTTTCCAGCCGGGGTAATAGGCTTCCGAAAAGGTCACCAGGCTGGGCCCGTCCAAGATCACCTGGTAGGACTGCTGGTTGCTTTCGTCCTTGAGCCATTGATAAGTCAGCTTGGCTTTTTTCCCCGAGGGCAGGTCGGCCTTCAGGGCTTGCGCGTCCGGGGCCAGGTAGGCCGTCGTGGCGGGGTCAAAGCCGGGGCTGCGCATGGCCGCCAGGCATTGGTCGTCGGGCATCACCTCGACCTGGGAGGGCGCCCAAAGGTGGGACGTGGGGACCTTGAGCCCGTAATAGTGGGCGGTGCCGATCTGCTGATGGTCGAATTCCTTCGCGTTGCCCCGGTCTTGGCCGAAGACCAAGCCCTTGATGTCCCAAAGCTTGGCGTAGGTGGGAAGGGCGATCTGGGCGTTTTGTAGGTCCCGGGTTCGGCGGATATTGATGGAGTCATAACCGTTCACCAGCCGCACCCGGTAATCCATGGCCTCGTCCTGGGGCATGGGGAAATAAAGGTCCTGCCCGTTTTCCTTCACCGGATAGGGGACCTGCATGTCCATGAAGAAGCGCGAACCCTCGGGGGCCTTTTGCAGGAAGGCGAAGATGGGCGCGTTGCGGTCAAAATCGAAATTGGAGGCCGGGCCCGTGCCGAAGTCGGCCCAGCCGCTTAAAAGCAGGGGCAACAGCAGGCCCGCCTGGAACAAAAGCCGGCCCATTTTTTTCCATCCGGGCACCAGCGCCCAGTAAAAAAGGCCCATCATCCCCAAGGCCAGCCCCAACATTTCCCGCCAATTGCGGTCGGCCTGGAAAAGGCCCACCACCATCAAGAGCGCGCCATAGGCCAGCCCGCCCATCAGCCAGGGCTTGGCGTTTTCCTTCTCGTCGGAGAAATAACGCTCCAAGGTCTGGTAACCGGCGGCCGCCAGGATGACCGTGAAGAGGATATAAACGTCCAGGAAGCGGAAAGGCGCGCGGCTCAAGGCGATGCCCGGCAGGATCTGGCACAAAATCCGGTGGAGGGGGAAATAGCGCCCCCAGGCCGTGAAAAGCGACAAAAGCGCGAAAGCCGAGAGGAAGTAAAGGAAGCGCCGGTCCTTGCGTTTGAAGGCGAAATAAACCAGGAAGGGGATCCAGACGCCCAGGTAGCCGAAATCCCCGAGCGACATGTTGTCGGTGTTGGGCGGGTCGATGTCCTGGATGGAGGCTTCGGGGCTTTTGTCCTCGGGCAGGCCCATGAAGGGGAAGAGGAACTCGTAGGTGTTGACGGGCCTCATGGAAAAGGTGCCGGACAGTTGGTCGTAATCGGGGCTGTTGCGGGTGGAGAGCTGGGAGAACTCGAAAGTGGGGATCAGTTCCACGGCCAGGGGAGCCGCGCCCCAGGCGCCCAGGATCAAAACGAGCAGGAGCTTTTTAGGCGAGAGGCGCTCGCGCCAGGGGAGGGTTTTCTCCACCGAGGACCAGTGGTAGAGCCGGTAGGCGAAAAAGGCCAGGCCGCCATAGAGGGCGCTGGTCATGAGCTGGAAATTGCCCGCGCAAGCGATGAAGGCGAAGGTCAGCCCGGCCCAGAAGGCCGT
>Ga0335069_10013275_pt1 | contig 11570 bp, 12 predicted proteins | sample Lox_Sample_11_FD_206714 | JGI IMG/M metagenome (GOLD analysis project Ga0335069, IMG submission 206714) | Soil microbial communities from Loxahatchee National Wildlife Refuge, Florida, United States - Lox_Sample_1.1 | ecosystem: Environmental > Terrestrial > Soil > Wetlands | place: USA...
CTGCTCACTAGCTAAGGTGGGCCCCCGCGCGGTTCATATCGCAGATAGCGTACGAGGTCTGATTCATAGCAATGTAGTAGCTATTCACCAGTGCTGTGATAGTGCGGACGATATGATCACCGGCCTTCACGCCGCCATAGCACATCAGTTGACGCCTTTGCTCTGGGCCGAGCGATTATCTCGATGATGAGCGGGTAGCGAGGTCCGGTCTTGAGGGAAAAGCCGACATCGCTGCGCACGAATGTCATGTCCGAAAAGTGCCACTCCCGGACCTTCACTATGGGCCACGAAGTCGTGGGACAGTGGAACGTTTGGCCTCGTGTCGATAGTGCCCCCCACTCACACAGCTTTCATTGCGCGTATCATGGGGAGCGCCAGAAAGAGGCCAACAATCTGGCAGAGGACAAAGCCGGGGGCATCGAGGGGGCGGATGCCGGCGAATGTATCGGTGAGCGCCCGCGCGATCGTGACGGCGGGATTGGCGAACGAGGTCGATGCCGTGAACCAGTAGGCGCCAGTAATATAGGCTGCCACGGCAAACGCTGTTACGGGGGCATGATGTGCCCGGCAACCCCAGATCACGACCAAGAGACCGAAAGTCGCGACGGCTTCTGCGATCCATTGCCCCGGCCCGGTGCGGATGTGCTGGCTGAGTTCGAGGACCGGCAACTCGAACATCAGGTGGGCGATCCAGACACCGATGATGGCGCCACTGATTTGGGCAATCAGGTACGTGAGCACCGCGCGCCATCGAAGACCATCTGTAATTGCGATCGCAATGGTCACGACAGGGTTCATGTGGGCCCCGGACTGGGGGCCGAACGCCAGAATCAAGGCAACGAGGGCGCCGCCGGTAGCGACCGCGTTCGCGAGCAGAGCAATTGCAATGTTCCCTGCACTCAGCCGCTCGGCCATGATGCCGGATCCGACGACCGCAATCAGCAGGAACCCAGTCGCCACGAACTCGAATGCCGCAATTCGGACGAGCGATTGCTCTAGGCCCGGCGAGAATGCGCGCTGCCGCGCGGCAGCGACCTCCGCTGTCATTAGCCCGATTCCCTCAGTCTTTTCTCAAGTGCCCGATCCCACCTTCGGCAATTCACCTTCGACCAGACGGGCCTTTCCGATCTGGTCGAGGCGCTTCTGGAGGCTCAGACGATCCAGCTTATCCATCGGCAGGCTCGTAAAGATCTTGATGCGATTGTCGAGTTCGAGGTAGGCGCGGCGGAACAAATCTCGCTGTTTATCCTTCGGCCCCTCGAAGGCGGCGGGATCATCGACGCCCCAATGGGCGGTCATCGGCTGACCCGGCCACACCGGGCAGACTTCGCCCGCCGCCTGATCGCAGACCGTGAACACGAAATCCAAGGCCGGGCTGTCAGGGCGAGCGAATTCGCTCCAGCTCTTGCTGCGAAGGCCCTCCGTGGAATAGTGGAGCCTCTTGAGGGTTTCGAGCGTCATCGGATGCACCGCACCGCGCGGATGGCTTCCGGCGCTGAAGGCATTGAAGCGGTCCTTACCCCAACGCCGCAGGATCACTTCGGCCATGATGCTGCGTGCCGAGTTTCCGGTGCAGAGAAACAGGACATTGTACGGCTTCGTCATCTTCGTCCCCTTGATTGTCCGAGCTCAGTCGCGTGGCTCGGTCGTCAGCGCCGACGCGCGCGCACCGGAGCTTTGCGCTCTCGCGAATGGGCCGCAGTCGCCTTTCCGGGCTCGCACACCGGAACACAGGACTCGTCACTTCCGCAGCAGTTCTTGGTCAGATAGCTCACTAGCGCATTCATCGCCGTGAAGTCGGCGGAGTAGATGATCTGCCGGCTCAGGCGGCGCTGTGTGATCAGCCCCGCGGTTTGAAGCGCCCGCAAGTGAAACGACAGGGATGATGGAGGAACGCCGAGATGCTCGGCAATCAGCCCCGCGGACAATCCGTTCGGGCCGCGCTCGACGAGTAGCCGAAACAAGGCGAGCCGCGTTTCCTGGGCGAGTGCGCCGAGCGCATTCGTCACCTGTATCATTGGTAGTTCCATACTCAAATATGCCCCCCGCACGCTGTGAGAGATAATTGGCGAACCGCACGCTCTCGAAGCCTGATCCGCTGCACGCTCTGAACGTCGACGCCGATGTCGTCAAGCAGGTGATCGTCGAGCTGCTGGAACATGACCTTCTCACGGTAGTGCTCGAGGAAGCGGCAAAATACCGAAAAAATCTCGATTGGACGGCGCCGAGCCGATGGCAGCGGAGGCGGGCAGCATTGGCATTGCACCCAATCTGCGCGGGTGTAGAAAAGCCCGTCCACACGAGCCTCCGACAATTCCACCACCATCGAATTTAATAGGATGCCCAGCCCCGGTCAACGAGACTTCCACAACTCTCGAATTCGCTGTAACATTATTAAAACGATAAAGCCCGCGAACAAGGCATCGGGAGGAAGGGCATGCAATCCGCCGTCCGCGAGCGCGATGCGCCGCGCTGCATCACAACGCGACGGTATTTCCTGCAAGGCGCCGCCGCTGCAGCCGCGATGAGCCGCCTGTCTTCCGCGCGCGCCGCGGAAACCATCAGCTTCGGACTGACGCCCGTCTTCCTCGATTCCGATGTCGAGCTCCTGGCGATGCTCGAGAAGTACTTGACCAGGCAGCTCGGTCAGCCGGTGCAACTCGTCAAGCGCCGGACCTATCAGGAAATCACCGCCATGCTGCTGTCGGGTCAGCTCGACGCCGCCTGGATTTGCGACGACCCCTATGTCCAGTATGAGGACAAGCTCGCTCTGCTGGCAGTGCCGCTCTATCACAACAGGCCGCTCTACCAGACCTACATCGTTGTCCACGAGTCCGTCAAAGCACAGTCTTTCGACGAGATCCGCGGCACGATCCACGCTTTTTCCGATCCCGACAGCACATCGGGCTATCTGATCACCCGCTATCTGCTTGCCCTGCGCAATACGACACCCGCCGCGTTCTTCAAGGACTCCTTCTTCACCTACGGTCATCGCAACGTCGTTCGCGCGGTCGCCTCCGGACTCGGACAGAGCGGAAGTATCGACGGCTACGTCTGGGACGTGATGAGCGAGAGAGAGCCCGAGCTCATAAAGCGGACGCGCATCGTCTATCGGTCCGAATGGCTCGGGTTCCCACCAGTGGTCGGACTTCAGACCGCGCGCGACACATCCATCTCCAAGGCATTCGCGGCGGCGCTGCTCGGCATGTCCGCAGACTCGCTGGGCCGCGAGATACTGTCCGTCCTCGCACTCGACGGCTTCACGTCAGCGACCCCCGATCTCTATGAAAGCACCATGGAGAAGTGGCGGGTCGTCAAGGCGCAGGTCTGATGTCTTTGCTCCGACGCACGGCGTCTTGGCCGCTCACCCTCAAGGTGCCCTTGCTGGTCGCCGCGCTGGTCGTCGCGGTCGCGGCCGTGATCTCTCAGGTCGTGCTGTCGCGGCTCGCCCAAGATCAGGAGGCAAACCTACGCCTGCTCACAAACGCCTACCTCGACGGCATCTCGGCCGCCGCGCTTCCGGCTGTCGGGCGGGCCGACGTATGGGAGGCGTTCGATGCACTGGATCGGGCCCGTAGCCAGTACGCCGGCGTCGAGGCGCGCTACGCGATCATAGCACTGCCGAATAGCACCGTGCTCGCCGCGTCGGATCCCCTCCGGTTTCCCGTCCAAAGCACCATTCCCTCGGATTTGCAGCAGCACTTCCCTGCCGCGGATGGTCTCGCGATCGACAGTGAATTGGGCCGAGCCTGGCTCTCCCGGACACTACGGCAAGGCGACTCTTCGGTCGGACGCATTCTCGCGGAGATCGACATCGCCGATCTCCTGCGCGTCCGCCACCAGGTTCTAATGACCCTGATCCTCGTGAACGGCGCCTTGGCGGTTGCCTTTGCTCTCATAGGCTATTTTGCGCTGAAGCGGATGGTGCAGCCTCTCGGGGTGCTCACTCGATATGTCGAGAACGTCCGTGATGGGCGCGTAGAGGCCATTCCCGATCAGCACGGCCGACGCCTCTCGAGCGAGTTCAAACATCTATTCGATCGCTTCAACTCAATGGCGCGCGCCCTCAACGAGCGCGAGACCCTGGCATCGCATCTCGCGGAGCAGGAGAGATACGCGATGCTGGGAAAACTTGCATCTGGCATGGCGCATGAGGTCAACAACCCCCTCGGGGGAATGCTGAATGCAATCGATACCATACAGGCGCACGGCGACGATCCCGCGGTGCTGCAGAAATCCCTGGAGTTCCTGAAGCGGGGTCTTGCGGGAATCAGGAACGTCGTCCGGGCGGCGCTCGTGACTCACAAGGGAGGCAGCAATGCCTCCGTGTTGACGCCGGGCGATCTCGACGATCTGCCGTTCCTCGTTCAGCACGAAACGGGCGTCCGACACTTGACCCTCGATTGGCGAAACCGGATCGTCGAGCCTGTCGCGATCGAGGGGCCGGCGGTCCGGCAGATCGCACTGAACCTGCTGCTCAACGCCTGCACGGCGTCGCCGCTCAGGGGGCGGGTATTCGCTGAGGCCGCGAGCGACGACCGGGCTCTGAGGATTGTCGTAGCGGATGAGGGACAGGGCCTTCCTGCCGAGCTCGCACGGATGCTGGAGGAACCGGCGGCAATCGTGGCCCCACCGGAGGGAATGTCCGGCCTCGGGCTCTGGACTTGCGTCCGGCTGGTGAAACGCCTTGGCGGCAATATCCGCGTGATTCGACCGGCTACGGGCACAGAAATCGTCGTGACAATCCCCTTTGCAACCGAGGAGCGGCTCCATGCAGTCGCGTGATCGGCCTCAAATCGGCATCGTCGAGGACGATCTTGTCATGGGAGGGACCCTGGCGCATCGCCTCGAGCTCGAGGGGTATTCGGTCGCCTGGTGGAAAACGGGGCGCCATGCAATGGGCGCGCTCCATAAGACCTGCCCAGATGTCCTCATCTGCGACATCCGGCTGCCGGACATGACGGGGGAAGAACTGTTCTTGAGTGCGCTGCCAACCTTGCGAGGTACGCCGGTTCTCTTCGTGACTGCTTTCGGCCAATTCGACCAGGCCGTCCGACTCACCAAGGCTGGCGCGGTCGATTACATCGCCAAGCCCTACGCGATCGGCGACTTGCTCGCACGTATCGAACATCTTATCCACCAGCGATCGACGAGCGCGGCTCAAGGCGTGCTTGGAAGCTCATCGGCGATGCGGCAGATCGAGGAGCTCTTGCGCCGCGTGGCTCATATCGAAAGCTCGCTTCTGTTCACCGGCGAAAGCGGCGTCGGCAAGGAAGTCGCCGCGCGGTTCGTTCACGGGATCTCCGCGCGTGCGCAGGGACCCTTCATGGCGGTCAATTGCGCCGCAATCCCCGCCGAGCTTCTGGAAAGCGAACTCTTCGGACATGAAAAGGGCTCGTTCACCGGCGCTCATGCACGGCATGAAGGCTATGTCGAGCGCGCACGAGCCGGTGTCCTCTTTCTCGACGAAGTGGCGGAGCTCCCGCTTTTGGTGCAGGCAAAGCTCCTGCGGCTGATCCAGGACAGGGTCTTCTCGCGCGTGGGAGGCGAGACAATCTTGAAATCGGACGCTCGCCTCATCTACGCCACCAACGTCGATCTCGAGCAGGCCGTGGCGCAGGGCCGGTTCCGGCGCGATCTCTACTACCGCATCAACGTGATCCCCGTCGTGGTGCCGCCCCTTCGCGAGCGCAAAGACGACATCCTGCCGCTGGTGCGGCGGTTCATCGCGGAGTTTGCCGAGGCGTTCGACCGGCCGGTTCACGGCCTGACGCCCACCGCCGAGCAGGCACTCCTGTCGCACCCCTGGCCCGGCAACGTGCGCGAACTGCGCAATCGAAGCGAACGGGCCGTGGCGCTGACTGAAAATCCTTGGATCGGCCCGGACGACTTATTCCCGGCGCCGGGCAGATCATCGGTCTCCGATCGCGATCTTCCGACGCTTTCCGAGGTCAGAGATTCCGCCGAGCGCCATCATATCCGGGTCGCACTCGATAAATCGGGAGGCCGCGTCGACCAAGCGGCGAGGCTGTTGGGCATCTCACGGTCGACGCTGTTCGAGAAGATGCGCAAGTTCGACTTCCACACGCACCCTCGCTCTTGACCGGAATCATTGTGCAGCGGCACTTGCGAGCTCGTCGATCTTCGCAGCCATGATGAAGTCGTTCTCGTGCAGGCCTTTGATCTTCTTGGTCCGAAGGGAGATTGTCGCATAGCCCCATCCGAAGGCGATGTCCGGGTGATGTCCCTCAGCGTCAGAAAGCATCCCGACGCGCTGAACAAACACCAAGGCTTCACCGAAGTTGTGGAATTTGTACGTGCGACGAATGACGCCGGCACCATCGGCAAGCTCCCATTGCGGAAGCTGCGCGAGATAGTCTTCCGCTTCCGCTTGCGAGAGCGGCGGTATCCCGCCGCGGCAGGGCGTGCAGGTCTTTCGAGCGAGAGCGGCGCTCATGATTTTCCTCGCGTTCGAGTAATTCCTCGTCGGCTCATTATTGCCCATGTCCGACCGAGTCCGGTAATTCGGACTTTCGCATCCGCCGCGTCCGAGAAATCGAATTTATCTGCCGGCCCCACGAAGAGCCAGTGACCTGAGATTGTTGAGATTCCGCGATCGCCCCTCGTTGGCACGCGAATTGCGCACTCCTCCCAGACACTCACCACGGGGGACCGCATGAAAAGCTGCGATCGAATGGTCAATCTCGCCCGTCGTCAATTCTTGCGAGGCGGTGCCACCGCCGCTGCTGCAACGGTCGCGGCCGGCTCCCTGCCGGCAGGACGAGCCGAGGCTACGCCTTCGCTGGCGAGGGTCACCTATCCGTCTCAACGCCTCGCCAATGTGAAGGACCTGAAGGTCGATCAGCCCGTCGAGATCTCCTATCCCGACAAAGCATCGCCAGGGGTGCTCCTCAAGCTCGGGCGACGGGTCGACGGGGGAGTTGGATCGGAAGGCGACATCGTCGCGTTCTCCACGCTCTGCCCGCACAAGGGATTCCCGCTCAATTACGTCGCAACAGACAAGACCTTCAACTGCCCCGGTCACTATTCGCGCTTCGATTGCGAGAGGGGCGGTCAGGAAATCTACGGGCAGGCGACGCAGAATCTCGCGCAGTTCCGATTGCGGATCGACAACAAGGGCGACATCTACGCCGAGGCCGTCGACGAGACGATCTACGGCCGCCTCAGCAACGTGCTTTCGGCCTGAGGAGCGCACCATGACCTACAAGCGCAACATCGATCGGCTTCCCATTCCTCCCAAGAATGCGACCGTCCACAATGTGGTCTGCCACTACTGCATCGTCGGTTGCGGCTACAAGGCGCTGTCCTGGGACGTGAACCGCCAGGGCGGCACGCAGGCGGGCCAGAATTTCTTCAATGCGGATCTATCGAAGCAGCAGCCCCAGGAAACGGCAGCCTGGTTCTCGCCCGCGATGTACAACATCGTCAAACAGAACGGCCGCGACGTGCATCTGGTGCTGATGCCGGATCATGACTGCGAGGTAAATTCCGGACTGGGCTCGATCCGCGGCGCGCGGCAAGGAGAGAATTCCTATTCCACGGTTACCGGCACGCAGTCGCAGCGGCTGACCGATCCGCTCGTCTATCGCTACTCAGGCATGTACCCGACTTCCTGGGACGATGCCCTCTCGCTCGTCGCGGAGGTGACCCGGCGCGTGATCGAGGAGCAGGGCGAGGACGGCTTGATCGTTTCCGCGTTCGACCACGGCGGCGCAGGCGGCGGATACGAGAACACTTGGGCGACCGGCAAGCTCTACTTCGAGAGCATGAAGATAAAGAACATTCGCATTCACAATCGTCCCGCCTACAACTCGGAAGTTCACGGCACGCGCGACATGGGAGTGGGCGAGCTCAACAACTGCTACGAGGACGCGGAACTCGCTGATACGATCGTCGCTGTCGGGACAAATGCCCTCGAGACCCAGACGAATTATTTCCTCAACCACTGGATCCCGAATCTTCGTGGCACGTCCATGAAGAAAAAGGGAGAGCAACTCGCCGGCGAGGCGCATCCACCCGCGCGCATCGTCATCATCGATCCCAGGCGGACCACGACTGTCAATGTCTGCGAGATCGAGGCAGGCAAGGACAGGGTGCTGCATCTCGCCATCGAGTCCGGCACCGACCTGATCCTATTCAACGCCCTCATGACCGAGATCGCCGCGAAGGGCTGGATAGACAAGGAATTCATTCAGGCGTCGACGAGCGACTTCGACGCCATGGTCGCCGCGAACAAGGTGACCATTGAGGAAGCCGCGCGGGTAACCGGCCTTTCGGCGGATCAAATCACGAAGGCAGCTGCATGGATCGCCGAGCCCAAGCAGGGCAAGCGCCGGCGGACCATGTTCGCGTACGAGAAAGGGCTGATCTGGGGCAACGACAACTATCGAACCAACCAGGCGCTCGTGAACATCGCGCTCGCGACCGGCAATATTGGTCGCCCCGGCGGCGGCTGCGTCCGCATGGGCGGCCATCAGGAGGGCTATGTGCGGCCTTCCGACGCTCACGTCGGCCGTCCCGCTGCCTATGTCGATCAGCTCCTGATCGGCGGCAAGGGCGGCGTTCACCACATCTGGGCCTGCGATCACTACAAGACGACGCTGAACGCCCTTGAGTTCAAGCGCGTCTACAAGAAGCGCACGGACATGGTGAAGGCCGCCATGGCGAGCGTGCCCTACGGCGATCGCGCGGCGTTGGTCGATGCCATCATGGGCGCCATCCGCGCGGGCGGACTCTTCAGCGTGAACGTCGACATCGTGCCGAGCAAGATCGGCGAGGATGCTCACGTCATCTTGGCGGCGGCCACATCCGGCGAGATGAACCTCACCTCGATGAATGGCGAACGGCGGATGCGGCTGACCGAGCGGTATATGGATCCGCCGGGCAACTCCAAGCCCGACTGTCTGATCGTGGCAGGCCTTGCGCAAGCCCTCGAGAAGTCCTGGCGGGTGGCCGGCAAGGGCGAGATCGCAGACAAATTCAAGGGCTATGACTGGAAGACCGAGGAAGATGCCTTCATGGACGGCTACAACAAGAACGCGGGTGGCGGCAAATTCGTCACCTACGAGCGGCTCCGCGCCATGGGCACCAACGGCTTCCAGGAGCCCGCGGTCGATTTCAAGGACGGCAAGATCGTCGGCACAAAACGGCTCTACACGGACGGGAAGTTTGGCACCAAGGACGGCAAGGCGAAGTTCATGCCGACCCAGTGGCGCGGGCTGCAGGCCGAAGGCAAGCAGCAGGAGAAGGACAAGTTCCCGTTCCTGATCAACAACGGCAGGGCCAACCACGTCTGGCAATCCGTGTATCTCGACCAGAACAACGATTTCGTGATGGGACGGTGGCCGATACCGTTCATCGAGATGAATCCTCAGGATATGGCCGACCTCGGCGTGAAGCCCGGCGATCTCGTCGAGGTTTACAACGACAATGGCTCGACGCAGACGATGGCCAACCCCACGCCGACGGCGAAGCGCAAACAAACCTTCATGCTCTTTGCCTACCCGACGGGGCCACAGGGCAATGTGGTGTCCAAGGGCGTGAACGAGTTCATCATCCCCAATTACAAGCAGACCTGGGGCAACATTCGGAAGATCGCTGACGCGCCGGAGGTGACGCGGCGACTGACCTTCAAATCGCCGGAGTACACGGTCGGCTAGGACATTCGTTCCCTCCCTGGACTTGGCGGGATGCCCTCGGGCATCCCGCACCTTCTCGGCGGCACGCCATGTGGGATCGGATGGTCCGGCCTTTTTTCCATGCGGTTGGGCGCGCCCCGATCGTAATTTTGGCGACCCCCTTGTGGGCGGCTGATGCCACCAGGGGCAAGATCGCGTTTCAGCAATGCGAAGCGTGCCACAGCCTCGTTCCCGGTGAGATCAAGACCGGGCCCAGTCTTGCCGGTGTCATGGGGCGCAAAGCGGGCTCCACAGATGATTACAGCTATTCGCAGGCGATGAAGAATTGTGGGCTGGTATGGAACGACGCCACCCTTCGTCGCTATCTCGCCAGCCCAAAAGCCGTCGTTCCCGGCACGAAGATGGCATTCGCGGGCATCAAAGACCCGAAGCGCCTCGACGACTTGATCGCGTATCTAAGGAAGAACGCTCGATAAAGTGGGAGCGGTGTCCGTGATCGATCCATTCGGCCGCAAGATCAGTTACCTCAGGGTATCCGTGACCGATCGGTGCGACTTCCGCTGCGTCTATTGCATGGCCGAGGACATGACCTTCCTGCCGAAGGCGGAGATCCTGAGCCTCGAGGAGCTGGACCGCGTTTGCAGCGCCTTCGTGCGCTTGGGCGTGCGCAAGCTGCGCATGACCGGAGGCGAGCCGCTGGTCCGCCGCAACATCATGGCGCTCTTTCGCTCCCTCGGCCGGCACCTGAAGGCGGGCGACCTCGACGAGCTGACGCTCACCACCAACGGAAGCCAGCTCGCGCGCTACGCCCAGGAGCTCGCGGAGATCGGCGTCCGCCGCGTCAACGTCTCGCTCGACACGCTCGATCCCGCGAAGTTCGCGGCGATCACGCGCTGGGGCAGGCTCGAGCAGGTGCAGGAAGGGCTCGCCGCGGCGAAGCGCGCGGGTCTCGCGGTCAAGATCAACGCGGTCGCGCTCAAGGGCGTCAACGACGAGGAGTTCCATCGCCTCGTCGAGTGGTGCGGCGAGGAGGGCTTCGACCTCGTCTTCATCGAGGTGATGCCCATGGGCGAGATCGGCACGGAGACGCGGCTCGACCAATACCTCCCGCTCTCGATGGTGCGCGCGGAGCTGCAGCGCCGCTGGACGCTCGATGAGACCGACTACCGCACCGGAGGACCCGCGCGCTACTACACCGTGCGCGAGACCGGGCGGCGCGTCGGCATGATCACGCCGCTCACGCATAATTTCTGCGAGAGCTGCAACCGCGTGCGTCTGACCTGCACCGGCACGCTCTACATGTGCCTGGGCCAGGCGGACGCCGCCGATCTCCGCACGCCGCTCCGGGCCTCCGAGAGCGACGGGCCGCTCGATGCCGCGATCGCCGAGGCGATCTCGCGCAAGCCCAAGGGCCACGATTTCGTCATCGACCGCCGGCACCGTCGCCCCGCGGTCGAACGCCACATGAGCGTCACCGGCGGCTGATTCCGTTCATCTATCGGCCGTTTAGACGATTGAGCCGGGGCTCACGCACATCTGTCCTCCACGATTAAAGCTATAAAACCAGAAGTATAGGTGTATCTGTCTCACGCATAGTGTATGTCATCGCCCATGGAACTCGACACTGCAGCCAAGGTTTTTGCCGAGCTGGGCAACAGCACCCGCTTGGAGATACTCCGTCTGTTGATCAAGGCCGGGCCCGACGGGCTGGCCATTGGCGACATTCAGGAGCACCTGGAGATCCCTGCATCCACTCTCGCGTTTCATTTGCGCGGTATCGTCGCAGCAGGGTTGGTGGAGCAGGAGAAGCAAGGGCGCGTGGTGCTGTGTCGGCCTTGTTTCGACCGGATCAATGAGGCGGTCGCTTTCCTGAAGAAGGAATGCTGTGTCGGGGTCCGCGAGACGAATCCG
>Ga0335069_10013276_pt1 | contig 11570 bp, 9 predicted proteins | sample Lox_Sample_11_FD_206714 | JGI IMG/M metagenome (GOLD analysis project Ga0335069, IMG submission 206714) | Soil microbial communities from Loxahatchee National Wildlife Refuge, Florida, United States - Lox_Sample_1.1 | ecosystem: Environmental > Terrestrial > Soil > Wetlands | place: USA: Florida...
TGGCCGTAGGCGGCCGCATCGGGGCTCGCCGCGATCCAGTAGGTCGCGCGCGTGTCGAAGGCGGGCTCGCGCATCGCGAGCACCGCGACGTTGGAGAGCATGCGCAGCTGCGCGTCGACGCTCGACGGGCTCGCGATCGTGAGCGCCGTGTGCGGGGCGTAGTGCGACTCGAGCGTTCCCGAAGCGCGGGGCGCGTGGGCATCGCGATCGCGCAGGTACTTGCCGAGCACCGCCTCCACCTGCCCGCGCGTGATGCCGCCCGGGCGCAGCAGCGCGGGCTCGGGGCGCGTGAGGTCCACGATGGTCGATTCGAGTCCCACCTCGCAGGCACCTCCGTCCAGCACCGGCACCTCGGCGCCGAATTCCTCGCGCACGTGCTCGGCGGTCGTCGGGCTCACGTGCCCGAAGCGGTTGGCCGATGGGGCCGCGATGGCGCCGCTGCCCACGCGGGCGAATTCGCGCAGCAGCTCCTGCGCCATCGGATGCGATGGGCAGCGCAGCCCCACGCTCGGCTGCCCGCCCGTGACGGCGGAGGGCACCTTGGCCGACCTCTTCAGGATCATCGTGAGCGGGCCGGGCCAGAAGCGCCGGGCCAGGAGCCGCGCCGATTCCGGCACGTCGATCGCCCACTCGTCCAGCGCTTGCGCCGACGCGATGTGCACGATGACCGGATGGTTCGAGGGCCGGCCCTTGAGCGCGAAGATCTTCGCGACGGCCGCGGCGTTCGCGGCGTCGGCGCCCAATCCATACACGGTCTCCGTCGGGAACGCGACCACGTCGCCAGAGGCGAGCCGCCGCGCCGCGTCCTCCGGGCTCAGGCTCATGGCGTCACTGCGACGACGTGCCGGCGTAGCCAGGGCTCGATGTTCGACAGGTTGAAGCTCTGCGCGTCGAGGTGGCCCATCATCCAGCGGAAGGCGGCATCGGGCTTCGCGCGGATGCGCAGGCCGTTCATCCTCAGGAAGACATCGACGCCCGCGAACGCGATTCGCTTGTTGCCGTCGATGAACGGATGGTTCATCGCGAGGCTTTCGAAAAGGGCCGCAGCCTCCCAGACCACGTCCTCGTAGTAGCCGCTCTGGGGCCGGAAGAGCGCCGCCTCGAGGGCGCCGGCATCGCGCAGCCCCGGCTCTCCCCCATAACGCTTGAGCAGCGCGCCATGCATCACCATGACCTCCAACGCGGTCAGGTAGACCGTCACTTGGCGAGCTTGCGGTACAGCTCGTCGTATTCCGCGAGGCTCTCGCCGAAAGCCGTGAGCGCCTCGGGACGCGGCCTGCCCCGCCGCCTCTTGTCCACGAAGTCGCGAAGCGCCTCGTCGATCACGCTCTGCAGTTGCTTGCCTTCCTTCGCCGCGATGGCGCGGACCTCGTCGAGGACCTCCGGATCGGCCTGGGTTGCGAACTTGGCGAGCGGGCGGGCCATTCAGCCTCCGTCTTGACGAATCATGATTCTACATGAACCGCTCTGCCCCGGCTAATGCGCCTTCTCCCAGTTGGGGCCGACGCCCGCTTCCACGACCAGCGGCACGTCGAGCTTCGCGACACCCATCATGAGCTTTTCCACGGAGGGCTTCACGCGGTCGAGCTCCGCGTCCGGCACCTCGAACACCAGCTCGTCGTGCACCTGCATCACGAGCTTGGTCGCGAGCTTCTCGCGCTCGAGCCAGTCCTGCACGGCGATCATGGCGAGCTTGATGAGGTCGGCGGCGGTGCCCTGCATCGGCGCGTTGATCGCCTGGCGCTCGGCGCCCTGGCGGCGCGCCATGTTGGACGACGTGATGTCCGGCAGCCACAGGCGCCGCCCGAACACCGTCTCCACGAATCCCTGCTCGCGCGCGGCCTGGCGCGTGCGCTCCATGTACGCGGCCACGCCCGGGTAGCGCGCGAAATACTTGTCCATGTAGCTCTGCGCCGCGGTGCGCTCGATGCCCAGGTTCTGCGCGAGGCCGAAGGCGCTCATGCCGTAGATGAGCCCGAAGTTGATCACCTTCGCGTAGCGGCGCTGCTCGCTCGTGACGTCCCCGGCCGCCGTATCGAAGACTTCCGCGGCGGTATGGCGGTGCACGTCCTCGCCGCGGGCGAACGCCTCCAGCAGGCTCTTGTCGCCCGACAGGTGCGCCATGATGCGCAGCTCGATCTGCGAGTAGTCGGCCGAGACGATCTTCGAGCCCGCGGGCGCGATGAACGCCTCGCGGATGCGCCGGCCCTCGGTGGTGCGCACCGGGATGTTCTGCAGGTTGGGCTCGTTGGACGAAAGCCGCCCCGTCACCGCGACCGCCTGCGCGTAGTTGGTGTGCACGCGCCCGGTCTTCGCGTGAACCATGCGCGGCAGCTTGTCGGTGTAGGTGCTCTTGAGCTTCGCGAGGCCCCGGTGCTCGAGGAGCGTGGCGCAGATCGGGTGGTCCAGGGCGAGCTTCTCCAGCACTTCCTCGTCCGTGGAAGGCGCGCCCGAGGGCGTCTTCTTGACCACCTTGAGCTTCAGGCGGTCGAAGAGGACCTCCGCGAGCTGCTTGGGCGAGCCCAGGTTGAACGGCCCGCCGGCGAGCTCGTAGGCCTTCTGCTCGAGCTCCATCATCTTCTGCCCGAGCTCCTGGCCCTGGCGCGCGAGCTGCTGCATGTCGATGAGGACGCCGTTGCGCTCCATCGTGAGGAGCACGCTGGAGACCGGGATCTCGATCTTCTCGTAGACGAAGCGCAGCTTCTCGTCCTTCGCGATGCGCGGGTAGAGCGCGCCGTGCAGCTGCAGGGTCACGTCCGCGTCTTCGGCCGAATAGGCGGTGGCGCGCTCCACGTCCACCTGGTCGAACGGGATCGACGAGGCGCCCTTGCCCGCGACGTCGGCGTACGAGATGAGGCCCGTCGCCCCGAGGAAGCGCGCGGCGAGCGCGTCCATGTCGTGGCGCTGGTGGCTCTGCAGCACGTAGGACTCGAGGAGCGTGTCGTTGTCCACGCCGCGCACCGTGACGTTGTGGTTGGCGAATACGTGGCGGTCGTACTTCGCGTTCTGCCCCACCTTCTTCTTCGTTTCGTCCTCGAGCCACGGGCGCAGCTTCGCGAGCACCGTGGCGGTGGGAAGCTGCGCCGGGGCGCCCGCATAGCGGTGCGTGAGCGGGATGTAGGCGGCTTCGCCGGGCTCGGCGCACAGCGCGATGCCCACCAGCTCCGCGACCATCGGGTCCAGGCTCGTGGTCTCGGTATCGAAGGTGGCGATGGGCGCGGACATCAGCTTCCCGACCCACCGGTCGAGCGCCGCCTCGTCGGTCACCATCTCGTAGCGGCGGGTGGCGATGAAGGTCGCCGCGTCGGCGAGCGGCGCGGGCGCGGCGAGGAACGCGAAGTTGCGATCGCCCGCCGGGGCGCGCGCCTTCGTCGCCTTGGGCGCGGGCGCGGCGCCGCCTTCGGGCGCATCCTCCTTGTTGAGGAGCGAATCGCGCAGCGTCCGGAAGCCGAAGCGGGCGTAGAGCTCCGCGAGCTTGCGCTCGTCGGGCCCCTTGTCGAGGAGGCTTTCCATCTCGAAGGGCAGCTTCACGTCCGTCTTCACGGTGAGCAGGTGCCGCCCCGTGGGAAGCCAATCCTTCACGCGCCGCAGGTTCTCGCCCACCACGCCCTTCAGCTCGTCGGCGTGCGCCATCACGCCTTCCAGCGAGCCGTACTGCTCGATCAGCTTGCACGCCGTCTTGGGTCCCACCTTGTCCACGCCGGGCACGTTGTCCACCGCGTCGCCGATGAGCGCGAGGTAGTCCACGATGAGCTCGGGCGGGACGCCGAACTTGGCCTTCACGCCCGCCGGATCGAGCTTCTCGTAGGGCGTGGCCATGGTGTTCACCCACAGCACGTTGTCGGTGACGAGCTGGGTGAGGTCCTTGTCGCCGGTGGAGATCACCGAGGGCCAGCCGTGGTCGCGCTCCGCATGCCTCACCAGCGTGCCGATCACGTCGTCGGCCTCGACGCCGTCCACCACGACCACCGGCCAGCCCAGCGCCGCGACCGTCTCCAGCAGCGGCTCGACCTGCTTCGCCAGGTCCTCGGGCATCGCCTGGCGGGTGGCCTTGTATTCGGGGTAGATCTCGTCGCGGAACGTCTTTCCCTTGGGGTCGAACACCGCGGCGATATAATCGGAGGGGAAATCCTGCTTGAGCTTGCGCAGCATGTTGATCACGCCGAGGATCGCGCCGGTGGGCTCGCCCGCCGGGCTGCGGAATTCGGGCAGCGCATGGAAGGCGCGGTAGAGGTAACTCGACGCGTCGACGAGCAGGAGGCGTTTCTTGGTGTCGTTCATCTTCGAATCGAAGCAGGTCCCATGGCCATCACCGCACCCAAGGTCCCAAAACCGTCGGATCCCCAGCTGATCAGGCGCTCGCAGAACTCCGCGCGCGAGGCGTGGAGGATGTTCGAAATTATCGCAGAGTTCGTCACGGCGACCGAGCGGCTGCAGACGATCCAGCCCGCCGTGGCGATGTTCGGCAGCGCGCGCATCACGCCGGGACACCCGTACTATCGCACCGCCGAGGACATCGCGCGCCGGTTATCCGAAGCCGGTTTCTCGGTGATTTCCGGCGGCGGCCCCGGCATCATGGAGGCGGTGAACAAGGGCGCCTACGAGGGCGCGAGCCCCAGCGTGGGCCTGAACATCCAGCTGCCCCACGAGCAGAGCGGCAATCCCTACCAGGACGTCTCGCACACCTTCCAGCACTTCTTCGCGCGCAAGGTGATGTTCGTGAAGCTCTCGTGCGCCTTCGTGATGATGCCCGGGGGCTTCGGCACGCTCGACGAGCTGATGGAGGTCCTCACGCTGGTGCAGACGGGCAAGATCCGCAAGGTGCCCGTGATCCTCGTGAACTCCGGCTACTGGAAGGGCCTCATCGACTGGGTTCGCGAGCGCCTGGTGGCCGAGGGGATGGTCGGCGTCGAGGACCCGGACCTCATGCGCGTCATCGACGACCCGCAGCAGGTCGTGGACGCGATCTTCCAGCACTACCATTCGCGCGGCTTCGAGCCCTCGCCTTCTGAACGCGAGGCGGAGCTGGCGCTCTAACCTACACGCAGCCCACCGAGGCTTCCTCCATGCGAATCCTTACTGCCGCCCTTCTAGCCGCCATCGCCTTCCCGGTGGCCGCGCAATCGGGAGCGCGTCCCCTGCCCCCGGGCTCGGTCCCGCTCGCCGAGCCGCCGCCCCCGCCGGAGCTGCGCGAGGACACCAAGGCGCCGGAGCCCCAGGTCACCGTGCGCCACGAGGGAGAAGAGGAGATCCAGGAGTACCGCATCAACGGGAAGCTCTACATGCAGCGGGTAACGCCCAAGCACGGCAAGCCCTACATCCTCATGGACCAGAAGGGCGACGGCACCTTCACCAAGCAGGACAACACGATCGATCCCCACGTGCGCGTCCCGCAATGGGTGCTGGTGGAATTCTGAAGGCGCACGGCCACACGCTGGACAACTAGAAGGCGCGGGAGGCATGTCGGTATTCACGCCGGTTTCGAGCGACGAGGCGCGCGCGCTCCTCGCGCACTACTCGCTGGGCGAGCTCGAGTCGCTGGAGGGCATCGCCCAGGGCGTCGAGAACACGAACTACTTCCTCACCGCGACGACGGGCGAATACGTCCTCACGCTCTTCGAGCACATCGCGCGCGAGGACCTGCCCTTCTTCGTGGGCCTGATGGACCACCTGGCGCGACACGAGGTCTCGTGCCCGCTGCCCATGCACCGCGACGACGGCGCGATGCTCACGGAAGTGAACGGCAAGGCCGCGGTGATCGTGACGCGCCTCGCGGGCGCGCCGGACATGCATCCCTCGCCCGCGGCGTGCCGGCGCGCGGGCGAAATCCTCGCCTCGATCCACGTGGCGGGCGTCGAGTACGACGGCGGCCTCGCCAACGCGCGCGGGCGCGCCTGGCGCGAGTCGTTCGCGCAGGCCGTGGCGCCGCACCTGCCCGCCGCCGAGTGCGAGCTGATGGAGAACGAGAACAGCTACCAGGGCCTGTACGACGACTCGGTGCTGCCCGTGGGCATCATCCACGGCGACTACTTTCGCGACAACGTCCTGTGGGCGGACTCGCACCACGGCGGCGTGATCGATTTCTACTTCGCCTGCGACGACGTCCTCCTGTACGACGTGGCCATCGCGGTGAACGACTGGTGCGTGAATCCGGACGCGACGCTCGACGCGCAGCGCGTCCACGCGTTCCTCTCGGGCTACGAGGTGAGCCGCCCGCTGGAGCCCCTCGAACGGGACATGTGGCCGGTGATGCTGCGCCGCGCGGCGTTGCGCACGTGGCTGGGGCGGCTGGGCTACAACTATTTCCCGCGCGAATCGCACATGACGATCCCCAAGGACCACGAGTTCTCGCGGCGCCTGCTCGAGCACCACATCGCCCACGCGCGCGCCTTGGCGGCCACGCTCGACTGATGGATGCGACCATCCGCGTCGCGGAGCTGGGGCCTTCGCGGGGCGCCAGCTGGATCGGCCAGTCGTGGCGCCTCTTCCGCGCCGCGCCGCTCGCGTGGCTGGGCCTGTGCGGCGGCTGGCTCGCGGTGAGCTTCGCGCTCCTGCTGATCCCGTTCATCGGCGGCGTGCTCGCCAACTTCCTGCAGCCGGTGTTCTTCGCGAGCTTCGCGATCGCGGCCTACCGGCAGGCCGCGGGCGAGCGCCTCGTGATGGGCGACCTGTTCGGGGGCTTTCGCCGCAACATGCGCGCGCTGGTGAACCTCGGCGCGCTGATGCTGCTCGCGGAAATCGCCATCTTCGCCCTCATGGGCCTCGCGGGTCTGCCCATCGCGCGGGCCGGCGACGAGACGTTCACGTTCAGCGAGTACGCCGAGGCGCTGAAGGACAAGGAGTGGATCCTGCTCGCCGGCTTCCTGCTCACGGTGCTCGTGAAGGGCGCCGTGTGGTTCGCCCCGCAGCTCATCGCCTTCCACGGCATGGACACCATGCAGGCGATCCGCTGGAGCGTGTACGCGGCCATTTCCAACCTGGGCGCGCTGCTGGTCTACGGGCTCGCGCTGCTCGCGCTCTTCGTCGCGTCGCTGCTGCCGATGCCGTGGGTGGTAGGCCTCGTGATCGTGATCCCGCTCACCGTGATCAGCACCTACGTGGGCTACCACGAGGTGTTCGAGGCGCCCCCCGCTACAGCGCAGTGAGCTTGGCGTACTGCAGGGCGAGCCACTTGGTGCCTTCGGTGGCGAAGCGCACCTGCACCCGCGCATCGAGCCCCCGGCCCTCGAAATCGATCACCACGCCGTCGCCGAACTTGGCGTGGCGAACGCTCTGGCCCACTGCGAACGGCTGCTCGTCGGGGCGCTTCTTCTCGAACTGCGCGCGCGGCGCGTTGCGGTAGCGGTCGGGATCGGCCTGCGGCGCGCGCCCGCCGCCCGATTGCCAGTTGCCGCTCCCGTAGCTGCCGCGCCCCCACGCGCCCTGCCCGCGATTCTCGAATTGCTTCTCGGGCAGCACTATCCATTTGCAAAGAGGTGCGGGGATTTCCTCGATGAAGCGCGACACGATGCCGTAGCGCGGCGCCCCGTGCAGCATGCGGCTGCCGGCGTAGGAGAGGTACAGGCGCTTGCGCGCGCGGGTGATCGCCACGTACATGAGGCGGCGCTCCTCCTCGATGCCGCCGTCCTCGAGCATGCTGTTCTCGTGCGGGAAGAGGCCTTCCTCGAGCCCGGAGATGAACACCGCCGAGAACTCGAGCCCCTTCGCGGAGTGCACGGTCATGAGCTGCAGCGCATCCTGGCCCGCGGCCGCCTCCCGCTCGCCGGCTTCCAGGCTCGCGTGCGAGAGGAAGCCCGCGAGGATCTGCTGCTCGGGCGTGCCCGCCGCGGGAACGTCTTCCTGCGCCTCGCCCGCGGGCTCGAGGCCGTGCTCGAAATCCTCCGCGAAGAGCGCGGCCGCGTTCACCAGCTCGTTCAGGTTCTCGAGGCGGTCCTGCCCGTCCTTCTCCGCGCCGTAGTGCTCCTTGAGGCGGCTGCGCTCGAGCACCTCCTCGACGAGCTCGGGAAGCGCCAGCCTCTCGGCGGACTTGCGCAACTCATCCACGAGCGCCACGAACTGCGCGAGCGCGGTGCCGCTGCGGCCCGTCACGAGCCCGGAGCGCGCGACGTGCATGAGGCTGCCCATGCCGCGCTCGGCCGCGTCCTGCAGCTGCTCGATGGAGCGCGCGCCGATGCCGCGCGGCGGGAAGTTCACCACGCGGGTGAAGGCCGTGTCGTCGTCGGCGTTGCCCGCGAGGCGCAGGTACGCGAGCGCGTGCTTCACCTCCTGGCGCTCGAAGAACCTCAGGCCTCCGTACACGCGATAGGCGATGCCCGCGCGAAACAGCGAATGCTCGAGGATGCGCGACTGCGCGTTCGAGCGGTAGAGGAGCGCGATCTCCGAGAGGTTCATGCCCTCGCGGTGCAGCGCCTTCGCCTCGTCCACGATGAAGCGCGCTTCCTCCTCGTCGCTCGCCGCGGCGTAGACGCGCAGCGCCTCGCCCTTGCCCTCGGCGGTCCAGAGGTTCTTGCCCAGGCGCGCCTTGTTCTGCGCGATGATCGCGTTCGCCGCGTCGAGGATGTTGCCCTGCGAGCGGTAGTTCTGCTCGAGCTTCACCACCTCCTTCACGCCGAAGTCGCGCACGAACTCGTTCATGTTGCCCACTTCGGCGCCGCGGAAGCGGTAGATGGAGTTGTGGGTGACGAGGCCACCGGCGATGTAGTTGTGGAAGGGATAGACGTCGAGGTCGTAGACCTTGCAGCCCTCCCCTGGCATGCGCTGCGTGAGTGCCACCGGGTCACCGGACCCGTCCGATCGCAGCATCGACATACCCGCCCGAATCGAATCCGCTCGATATTCGCGATACTCGCGCGAGCCCTGGTGCAGTTGCATCGTGCCTGGCCCAACGGTCGCGGGGGTCTCGAGCGCAGCGGAGAAATGCGTGTGTTCGGGCGTGCTGATGATTCGACGGCCGCCGCGGGTGACGACTTCGATGAGATCGCCGCGCGCGACGCTCTTGTGAATGGCGCCGACCGTTCCCGCGCCGAAGCCGCCGTACGCGAGGGCTGATCGAACCTCGTCACCCACGCGAATCGCCTCGATCGGTTTCAGGGTTCCGTCGGCCATCGTCACGCGCGTGCCCGCCGGCAGGCACTGGTCGTCGTCCCCCACGGCGAACACGCACCCGTTCGACCCCGCCAGCAGCTTGATCCACTTGTACTGCAGCTTGTTGGTGTCCTGGAACTCGTCCACCAGGATGTAGCGGAAGCGCGACTGGTAGTGGTGCAGCAGGTTCGGGTGCCGGGTGAGCAGCTCGAAGGTGCGCAGCAGCAGCTCGGCGAAGTCCACCACGCCCTCGCGGTTGCATTGCGCGTCGTAGTCCGCATAGAAGGCCGCCATGCGGCGCGTGAACTCGTCGCCGGCCTCCACGGCGTTGGCGCGCAGGCCCGCTTCCTTGCAGTTGTTGATGAAGTTCTGCAGCTGCCGCGGCGGAAACTTCTCCTCGTCCAGGCCCTGCGCCTTCGCCAGGCGCTTGACGAGCGACTGCTGGTCGCCCGAATCGAGGATCTGGAAGAGCTGCGGCAGCTCCGCGTCGCGGTGATGCGTGCGCAGCAGCCGGTTGCACAGGCCGTGGAACGTGCCCACCCACATGCCGCGCGTGTTGATCGGCAGCATCGCGGAAAGGCGCGTGAGCATCTCGCGCGCGGCCTTGTTGGTGAAGGTGACCGCGAGGACGCCGGCCGGGCTCACCTCGCCCGACTGGATGAGGTAGGCGATGCGCGTGGTGAGCACGCGCGTCTTGCCGCTGCCGGCGCCGGCGAGGATGAGCGCGCATTCGCGCGGCAACGTGACCGCGCGAAGCTGCTCGGGATTGAGGCGGGAAAGGAATTCGGGCATCGCGAAGGCAACATTTTCCGCGAAAAAGGGCGCCGCGCGCACGCACGAATCCAAAAAAAGGGCGCGCCAGGCGCCCTCGATTGTCCGCCCCGGTGATGAAGTTCCGCTACGGCCCCTGCACCGTGGGCCCGAGCACGCCGGGGAATTCGCGCAGGTTCGACATGAGCGCGCGCGCCTCGGGCTCTCCCGCGAGCCCGGCAACGACCACCGCGTACGCCATGTCCGCATTGCGGACCTCGGCGGGATAGCCGTTGGCGCGCATCGACCGGCTGAGCGCGAGCGCGTCGTTGCGCGAGCGGAACTTGGCCGCCGTCACCTGCCACTTGCCGCCGCGCCGCGCCGCGGGCCCGTCGGGCGAGACTTCCGTCTCCTTCGCCCAGGTGTCGATCTGCTTCTGGTCCACGCTCGCCACCGACGGGTCGCCGTCGCGCGGCTTCTGGTAGAAGGCGCCGGGCTGGTCGAGCGTGACGTTCGGATGCCCCTCGGAGCCCACGCTGATCTTGCCCTCCAGCAGGCAAACGAGGTCGCGTTCGCCCGTGGACTTGCCCCACAGGTCCGTGCCGCGGATGCCCGCCGTCACGTGCGCCACGCGGATCGTGACGTCGCGGCCGCGCCGCCTGGCGAGCTCGTCGGTGGTGAAGCGGAACGCGCCCGTGAGCACGTTGAGCGCCGCGCGGAAGATGCCGCGGTCCTCGACCTTCTCGATGGCGAACTGCGCGTTCTCGCCGAGCTTCACGGTGCTGCCCTCGCCCAGCCGCAGCTGCACGCGCGCGTTGCCGCCGGTGCGCAGGCGATCCTGCCCCTGCAGCACGGTGCCGGGCGTGAGCGGCACGGCGTTGCCGCCGCGCTCGAGCCACGCGGGATACTGCACCGCCTCGACCGTCGCGGTCTCGGCGAAGGCAGCCGATGCAGCCGCGAACAGGGTGAGCGCGAGGAGCGTTGTTCTCGTTTTCATCGAAGGCCTCTCTGATGGGGCGGTCTGAACGCTTTACGGCGCGCGCCGCGCGCCGGATGCACACGCGCCAAAATGCACCGGACTGCGCGTCAAATCAAGGGTTTGGGCGCTGCGCGCTGTATAATTTTCAACATGCAGCCCCAATACCATCCCCGCGAGATCGAGCCCGCCGTCCAGGAGGAGTGGGCGCGCGCGCGCGTCTTCGCCGCGCCGGACGCTTCCTCCAAGCCCAAGTACTACTGCGTGTCGATGCTGCCCTACCCCTCGGGCAAGCTGCACATGGGGCACGTGCGCAACTACACGATCAACGACGCGCTCGCGCGGTTCCTGCGCAAGAAGGGCATGAACGTGCTCATGCCGATGGGCTGGGATGCGTTCGGCCTGCCCGCGGAGAACGCGGCCATGGCCAACGGGGTCGCGCCCGGAAAGTGGACGCGCGAGAACATCGAGTACATGCGCAAGCAGTGCCAGTCGATGGGCTGGTCGATCGACTGGTCGCGCGAGATCGCCACCTGCGATCCGTCCTACTACCGCTGGAACCAGTGGTTCTTCCTGCGCCTGTGGGAAAAGGGCGTGGTCTACAAGAAGACCGGCGTGGTGAACTGGGACCCTGTGGACATGACCGTGCTCGCCAACGAGCAGGTGATCGACGGGCGCGGCTGGCGCACCAACGCGCCGGTGGAGAAGCGCGAGATCCCGATGTGGTACATGCGCATCACGCAATACGCGGACGAGCTGC
>Ga0335069_10013277_pt1 | contig 11570 bp, 15 predicted proteins | sample Lox_Sample_11_FD_206714 | JGI IMG/M metagenome (GOLD analysis project Ga0335069, IMG submission 206714) | Soil microbial communities from Loxahatchee National Wildlife Refuge, Florida, United States - Lox_Sample_1.1 | ecosystem: Environmental > Terrestrial > Soil > Wetlands | place: USA...
CTTCAAGTGGAGAGCCGGTGCCGACAAAGACGATATGAAGAAGATCACCACGCAGAAGCGTGAGGTCTAAAAGGAGACGAACATGAGGAAAGCCAAGAACTACAAGGGAAGTCAGGCCGTGGGCATCGGCGGTCAGAACCACGGGATCTTCGGCGTCAGCAAGCCGGTCGGTATGCACCTGAAGGCCGCTGGCGGCTCGCCCGGCTACGATCCCTTCACCAAGTCCATCAATCTCAAGGGCGGCTACCGTCCGCACAGCCCGATCCCGAAGAAGGTCTACGTCGGAAGCGGCGGCGGCTCGACGGGCGCTGGCTCCAAGGTCTCTGGTCGGTAAGGAGGTTTTATGCCCGGTCCTAGTTTCACGGGTATCCCCGCCGGGCATTTGCCCGCCTATGGGGCGGGGAGTCAATCCTTCAAGGTCACGACAGCCGTTAACACGGCCCAGAGGGTCGTCGGCGGTCTCATCACAGCCGCTAACTTCCCCTGGATTCCCGATGAAGGAACGGTCCAGCAGTCCGCTCAGAGGCTCCGTGCGCCGTTCCACATGTACGTTCAGGTGCCCGTCGCGGCGGCTAACCCGGTCTATGTCACATGGGACAACAACACGGCTCCCGTGGTGGGCGGTCCCGGTCTGGAGCTAGAGCCGGGGACGATCTACCAGTTCGGCAACTGCGGTCCGACGTGCTTCCCGTATGCCCTTGTGACGGGCTCCGGTAAGGCAAGCGGCATCTATCAGGTCAACGCGGGCGGTGCGTTCCAGTTCATCGCTGTGGCCGCAACCGTCCTCCTCATCACGTTCACGGACTAACCTATGGGACTCGAAGGAATCGGCATCTCCTCGAACGTAGCGAACTCAGTCGCTATCCCTGTGCCAGCTCCGTCCGGGTCTCGCGGCGTCATCGTGGAACTCGGGAAGGCTACGGGCGTTCAGTTCAACAGCGTCGCCCCGACTACGATCTTCACGACCGTAGCGGGCTTCACCCGATGCCGAGTGACCTCAATCGTGGTCGGGAACATTTCCGGCGTCTGCACGACGGCGTCGTTCTCATTCGGCCAGAGCGGTACGCCTACCGATTGGGCGGCGACGGCGACTTACGCTGGACTGTCGGCAGCCGGTAAGTTCATCACGATTGCGCCTTCGACTGCGGCAGGTCAGGCGGAAATCACGGGAACTGGCGTCGCCTTCGTCGTCAACGTCACCATCGGTCAGGGCGTTGCGACGACCGGAGACGTGATCGCATTCGGCTTCTACGAGTAAAGGAACGATCTATGGCTAGGAAGTACGTCAAGACGAAGATCGGGATTAACCCCCACGTCTTCCTGTTTCGGCAGAAGTCGAATCCGAAGCACAGCCGGAAGGTCTATGGAACCGGCATTGACGACACACCGAAGGCATGGGCGGTTCACGCGAAGGTAGCCGTTCCGGGGAGGAACTACCTCCGTCACATCACCGAGTGGTTCGAGAAGTCGCTCTGGATGAAGTGCGAGCCTCTCGTCAAGCGCCGGAAGGGCTTCCTCGCGGGCTCTCCCTTCGCTCCGTCCGCTAAGGCGGTCGAGAAGCCTCCTGTCGAGGAGACGCCGAAGCCGACGATGGAATCCCCGAAGAACGCTCCTCCTCCGATCACCTTCGTTGACGACGACGACGATACGGAAGAGATCCCCGTCGTTGCCGTAGCGCCTCCGGCCCCCGTCTCGAAACTCGGGCCGAAGGGGCTGAACGAGGAGTACCCGAACGAATACAACCCTCGGGCTCACAAGGAACTCATCGCGGGCAAGGAAGAGGATCTCATCGTCTTCGATGACATCGTGAACTCGAACTACATCGCGCAGCAGCGTCGGAACAAGCTCATGCAGCTACGGGCCAAACAGGAGGGGCGCGGTATGCGTCCGTCTCCCGCTAACCCCATCGTTGCAGGATTCGAGCCGGGGTGAACTAAGTGGCGAAGCAGAAGGACACGGAGGCTCTCGGGAACCTCTATGTCTTCGCAAAGGAAGTGTGCGGTCTACGGGATCTCTCTGTGAAGCTCCACGGGGAAATCTGCGACCGCATCATGGACGCCTTCGTTCGCCAGCATCACAACCAGGCCATCCTGATCCCCCGCGACTTCTTCAAGTCCTCCATCGGCAGAGCGACCGTCACTTGGATGGCGACGCGGAAAGCCATCGTAGAGGGTAACTACGAGTGGCGGACCATGATCGACTCCGAGACGATGACGCTCTCGAATAAGCACATCGGCTGGATCTACCGCCTCTATTCCTCGAAGGACTTCGTCAAGCTGTACGGCCAGTTCATCAAGAGGGGGAAGGGTCACGGGAATGGTGAAATCTTTTTCCGTCAGAGAGACACCGAGAATGGCATCCACAGCGAGCCGAACTTCATGGCATCGTCCCAGAAGTCTGAGAGAACTGGTCTCCACTTCGACTTCCATTGGTATGACGACCTCGTGGGGGAGCAGAACTACGCTTCGTCCCATCTTCGACAGAAAACCGTCGAGCACTACTACTCCTCTCTCAACCTACTGGAACCGAACGGTCTGGTTCTCTATACCGCTACTCCGTGGCACGACAACGACCTGACGGGAAAACTCCTCGCCGCTGCCGCCGATACTGAGGCGCGGAACGAGAAACTGAGCCTTCACATCTACAAGCGGCCCGCCCTCGAAAACGAGAAGGGCGAACCGGACGAGAACTTCGGCACGTCCACCTTCCCCGAACGCTGGTCTACGGAGAAGCTCCAGGAGAAGCGCCTGACGATGGAGCGGGGCGGGAAACGGTTCCTCTGGCGGGCGCAGCAGATGATTGACCCGTGCGTGCCGGAGGAGGCGATCCCCTTCGACCGCTCGACTCTCTACTGCTCGCGGGAGAACTTCCCGAACCATGCCTTCCTGCGGCTCAAGACGGTCACGGTAGACCCGAACTTCCGAGACTCCGACCGTGCGGGCGGGGACTATGCGGCTATCGTCGTCGGAGGATTCGACCACAAGGCGAACTGGTGGGGCATCGACGTTCGCATGGGGCGCTGGAACTCGGAAGACTTCATCGAGCAGCTATTCGACGTGAACAAGACGTGGCGGCCCCATATGTTCAGGATGGAGAAGAAGTTCACGTCCCACCTGATGAGTGCGATCAGGCAGCAGGAGTCCGTCAGAGGGGAGACGATCCCCATGACGTTTATCGAGCGTGACTGGCGCTCGAAGGAAATGCGCTACACGGCGCTTCGGTCCATCTTCGGTTCGCACCGGATCAAGTTCGCGTCCGAGATCCTTGAACCTGTCAGGGACGAGATGGAAGACGAACTCTCCCGTCTCGGTACGTCGGCTCACGACGATTTTCTCGATGCCCTGATGGACCAGTTCACGGGTATGACGCCGGTTATGTCCGAGATGGACGGAGAGGAGCAGTACGGACTTATGCCGGTAGCCGTAGGGGGTAAACAGCTACTTACAACTGAAGAGTTCCTCGGCTTCACACAGATGACAGAAGCGAAGGAGCCACGGGACATCGAGAACCCGTGGTGGCAGGTGCCCGAATGAGCGCGAAGCCTGAGTTCAAGATGCGAACGGTGCCGTATGTCTTCTCCGACACATGGCGCGACACGCGCTCGTATCACGACGAGATCACGGACCCGATAGAGCAACTGAAGGCGTGCCGGATGGACGATGTCCGTCTGGCCGCAGAGGGTAAGTGGATCACGGAGCCGTGGACGAATACGAACTACGACCGCCCTGACCTGATGAAGTCTCTCCTCGCCACGGCTAAGAAGGAAGGGCTGGTGTAATGCCTCCCGCTAAAGGCCGCGAGGCCAAGCTCCAGAAGGAAATCAAGGCGTGCTTCGCTCGCTCTAAGAAGCGTCTCGATCAGGCGTCGAAGACATGGGACTTCGACAAGAAGCTGATGATGGGGACGCTCGGCCCGAACAATACGGGCATCGCGGAGCCCTACGGACTCTTCCGTTCCCTGACCTCCAACATCCTCGTATCGACGCCGGAAGTCTACTTCGAGGGAAAGAAGCCGGAGCAGTCGGAAATCTGCCGCTTCCTCGGAGACGCAGTCAACTATGACTTCGAGATCGGACGCTTCCAGTCGGCTCTGAAGCGAGCCGTCTGGAGGACGTTCCCCTACGGCATCGGATTCGTAGCCGAGAACGTCGAGACCGTCCACGAGAAGGACGAGAAGGGGAAGATCGTCGGCATCTCGAAACAGACGATCAACTGGATCAATCCCCCGACTCGGGACGTGCTGGTGGACTCGGACGGCTTCCGCTATGACCTCTTCGACCACCGCTACGTCATGATGGCCTACTACAAGACCATCGAGGAACTGAGGGCCGAGAAGGACATTGACGGCAACAACTTCTACCGGAACCTTGATGACTTGGAGAAGGTGCCTTCGGCTAACGAGGGCTCGAAGACGGCTGACACCCGCGCTGAACAGGTGCTCGGTAACTCCTCGTGGGGCGAGGGGTCCAAGACGAAGAACCCGAAGTTCAATCAGGTGAAGCTCTGGAAGATGTACGACCGCGTCGGTGACAAGGGCGAGCCGATGGTCTACCACTTCCTTGACTTCGATAAACGCCTCGTCGCGGAAGAGGAGTGGCCGGTCCCCGTCGAGATCCAGGGGAGGGTCCAGTTCCCCGTCCGTCCGTTCGTCCAGAACGAGGAGTCAGAGGACTTCTACCCGCCCTCCGAAATCAGCCTCATTCGCCCCCAATGCATCAACAAGATCAAGCTCTACGGCGAGGCTATCGACGTTCTGACGAACAAACTGAACGTCCTCGCGGCGCTCTCTCCGTACCTCGATGACAAGAAGATGGGGGCGATGCTCAAGGGCGGGAAGCGCCCGCGCTACCTCATCACGTCGAACATCGACGTTCTGGCTCAGGGGGCGAACGCTCCGAAGATTGACTCGGCGTCGGACGCGATCACGCGGCTCCAAGATCCGATGCTGGACCCGTCCGTGCTCCAGATGATGAATATTATTGACCTCCAGATTCAGAACATCATGGGGTATGGATTCCCGTCCCGTGGCGGGCTCCCCGCCATCAGGTCAGCTAAGGAAGCCGCTCGCGTGGCCGATTCCATGCAGAGGAGCCTCCTCGACCGTCAGGGGATGATCGAGAAGTTCACCCGCGACTCGGCTCTCTATCACGCCCTCCTCCTGAAGACGATCACGCCGGAAGACGAGAAGCGTTACTACCGCGTAACGGACAAGCTCTCGGCTATCCAGACGTGGATGAGCTACAACCCGAACGACATCCCCGACGAGACGGACATCTTCTGTGATGTTTTCGCGGGCTCCTCGACGCCCCAGAACCTTGATGCGAAGAAGGCTCAATGGAACACGAATATGCAGGTCATGTGGCCGCTTCTGGAGAAGATGGGCTACTCGCCCGCACCGCTGCTCTTCAAGTGGGCCGAGATCAACGGCATCAAGAACCCCGATCAGTTCATGAAGAACCAGAAAGGAGCGGCTCAGGAACTCCTCGCCACGGTCATCAGGTCGGGTCAGATGGGTCAGTCGCCCACCAGCACTCAGATGCTCCTGAAAGCCATCCTGACAGCCGTGGACAGCGTCCTCGGGCCGGGGGAGAAGCAGGCGGTCTATCAGGCGATGGAGAAGGCAAAGCAGCAGGACTCGGGCGGAATGAAGGGTCTTCAGGGTGCTCAGGCCGCTGCCGGGGCTGTGGGTGCGGGTCCAGAGCCCTCGCTCGGTAACGATGCCGGGAATGTGAGCGTGGCCGAATGAGCTACCGCGTGATCGTCAAGGGAACCGCCTGTGCCCGTCTGGTGGACGTGGAATGCCACAAGTGTGGGCTACTCCTTGAAGACGTGTGGCGGGACGAGATCGAACCGTCCTGCCCCGAGTGCCACGCCTCCGAGATGGTCGAAGTCTTCCGCTCGGCTCCGATGATTGACTTCCGTAACACGAAGCCGATCACGCTGCCGGGATACCAGAACAAGAAGTTCACGTCTCATCGCTCGATGGAAGCGTGGGCGAAGCGGCACAACAAGGTCGTGATGACCGAGAACCAGTTCGAGCAGTTGCCGCACGACACGCCGGAGGAGCGGATCGAAAAGGCGAATGCACCGAAGAGAACAGAAGCGATCAAGAAGGCGACATACAAGATTCGCCACGGTCTGACATGAAAGGAATCAATTCATGAGCGCGAACCCCGTAGCCAATCCGGGCGTCACGCCGGAACCGGCCCCTGCTCCCGCGCAGGGCACGCCGACTCCGGCAACGCCGCAGGAAGCTCCCGCCGAAGCGCCGGTCAAGACGTTCTTCTCGAAGAAGGCAGAGAAGAAGGAGGAGTCCTCTCCTCTAGACCTCTCCAAGCTCTCTCCCGATATGCAGAACGTCTACAAGTCCATGCAGGGTGACTACACGCGAAAGACTCAGGAACTCGCAGAGATGCGGAAACAGTTCGAGTCAGAGCAAGCCACTCTCAAGGCAGAGCGCGAAGCCATGAACCGCAACCATGACGCCCTCATGGAAGCGATCCGTGGCCGGGTGCCGGAAGGGCAGCAGCCTAACGCTGCCGATCCGATGGCACAGGTACAGGCGCTCAGGGATGAGGGTAGGTACAAGGAAGCCGATGAACTGTTCCTGAATCTCGCGCGTCAGGCGGCGGAATCCCAGATCGCTCCGATCAAGAAGGAAGCCGAGACGCAGAAGCTCCAGAGTACGTTCCAGGCTACCGCTATCAACGTCGTTGCGAGTAACCCCGTCGTCGCTGAATACAAGGACGAAGTGGTGAAAATCTTCGACGCGCCTACCCCTGTCATGCAGAAACTTCGCTCGGTGGCTCTCGCCTCGCCGGAGAACGTCCAGACGTTCGTTCCGATGATCCTGAATGCCATCGCAACCGAAATCCACGCTCAGAGAATGGAAGCACAGGCTACGACCCTCCGCGCTGAACTCGACTCGATCAAGAGTAAGGCTTCGGCTACGAAGGCTCGGTCCATCCCCGCTCGGCTCGTCACATCTGGCGGTACATCCCGTGAGACGACCGGAGGCGGAGGCGGGCTGGCCGCTGCGCTATCTCGGGCAGAAACAGCACTCAGAGGAGCATAAATGGCCTTTCCGCAGATTTCCCCTGTAAGTCTGGACACCCTCGTGTCCACGACGTTGCAGGAGTACCTGCCGGAGATGATTCCGAACATCATCACGTCCGTTCCGGCGGGCAAGGCGCTGTTCGAGGAAGGGGTCCGTAAACAGAGCGGCGGCACGAAGATCAACGTGCAGCTCATGTACGGCTTCAACTCGACGACGACTTGGTACAACTACTCCGACTACATCGACCTTAGCCCGCAGGAAGCGGTTACGGCGGCTCAGTATAAGTGGGCCAACCTCACCGCCGCGATCTCCCTCTTCGGTGAAGAGGAAGCCGCGAACTCCGGCGACAACGTCATTCAGAGCCTCGCGGAAGCCAAGATCCGTCAGGCTGAATACTCCATGTCCCGTCAGCTGAACATCTCCTGCTACGGCGACTCTACGGGCTTCTTCGGCGCTGCGCCGGACGGTCTCGGGAACATCGTCTATCAGGGCACGGCTGATCCTCCGTCCGGTTCGGTCGGCGGCATTCCGTATGCCTCCTTCCCGTTCTGGCGCAACTACTACAATGGCTCTCCGGGCTCGTTCGCTGCCAACGGTGCTCTCGGCACCGGCACGCCGGATTACGTCCTCCGGGCCTTCAACGTCTGCTCGGATGGCTCGATGATCCCGACGCTCATCCTTTCGGACTTCCAGGTGTTTGAGTCCTACCACACGAACGGACTCTCCACGAACCACTACCGCGTCGTTGACGCCGACAACCTGAAGGGGCGCTTCCGCACGCTCGACTACGGCGGAACGCCGTGGATTGAGGACCGCGATTGCCCGACCGGCACGCAGTATTTCCTCAACACCAACTTCATCTACGGCGTCGTGGATATGAACCGCTTCTTCCGCCCGACCGGCTGGATTGACACGGCCAATCAGGACGGCAAGGTGATGCGTATTCACACGCGCTGCAACGTCGTTTGCTCCAACCGTATGCTTCAGGGCGTTGTCGCTGGCTGGACGGCGTAAGGAGATAACGATGTTTCTCAAAGGCTTCAACGCACTCCAGCACTTCGTCAAGAACAGCGCGGGTCAGCAGGGGCCGACCTTCCCGTGGATCACGTCGGACTTCGGAGACCTCGCCAACAGTCCCTACGGCAACAAGGTTCCGGGCTTCCAGCTCGGATTCCCGTGGTTCGACCAGTTCGGTAACTCCTTCGTCCTGAAGGTTCAGAGGGCAGCTACCCTTGCGGTCGGTAACACGACTCAGTGGTACGTCCTCGATACTGGCGGCGGTCACGGTACCGACACGGCGACGGGCGCTTCGACCACGACGGTCATCACGCTCACGACGGGCGGTCTGACCGCTGGTGAACTCGTCTCGAACGGCGCGTTCATCTACGACGAGGTTCTCGCCCGCACGGGTACGCCCACGACTGACGGCCTCAAGTTCGTCAAGGCGAACACAGCTTCGACCGTGACGATCTCGAATGCTTCGGATACGAAGTATTCCAACCGTCAGAACGACCCCGACGCCTACGCTACGGCTCCGGCGAACACGGACGCTCTCACGTTCATCCGTCCCTACCAGACCCAGATTTTCCCGACTGCTGCCGCCACTACGGGCTTTGTTGCGGGTGTCGCCGTCTCGGCGGTCGCGCAGAACTCGTGGTGCTTCCAGCAGATCACGGGGCTGGCGATGGTCACGGCGGTTGGTACGGGTACGGCGCTCGTCGTCAACGCTCCTGCCGTTCCGTCCGGTGCGGCTGCGGGTACGGTCATCGGCGCGGCAGCGGTTGCCGCTAACCAGGTCGGGATCTGTGCCGCCGCGAAGTCGACGGCTTCGGGTCTCGCTCCTATCTGGCTCACCACGCCTCTTCTGGCTGCGTAACTAGAGAAGGCACCAACAACAGGTTTCCCGCCGGGGTTCCTGAAACCAAAAACCCCGGCACTTTTTGAAAGGGGAGATTCAAATGGCCGAACCGAAACTCACTCAGGAAAGCGGCGGTACGTTGGAGTACCACAAGTGGCAGAAAGAGCAGATGGTGCCACGGAACATCTCCCCTGCCATCATGGGTCAGCAGAAGGCGATGGCATTCAACGCCGTGCTCGCCGGGGGCTTCTCCGTGAACCCGGAGCTTATGGGATGGGATACCTACCCCGCCGATAAGAAGAAGCTGCTCATCTCGAACTCGGACGATATGGCGGATCTGAAATACATCCTCCACATCGAGAACGACAACGAAATCTGCGCTTATGTTCTCGCCAGAAGGCGGGAACTTGAGACCGTAGCTGCGATGGCGGCTGTGCCGGTCAAGTAAGGGGCGGACCATGAAGAAAGCCGATCCGACCGAAAAGAAACTGGACGAGATCATCGAGCGTCTCAAGCGCATCGAAGCGAAGCCGAATCCTCCGGTCTGGATTCAGCCCTACTACGTTCCGTCGTTTTCGCCGCAGCCGTGGTATCCGAATCCGTGGTACACGTGGTCTATCGGGATGGGAAATACGATCACGTGCAACGGTCAGGTGAACAGCGGCTCGTACACCAAGTCTAATCAGATCACCCCGACCGTTTACAACAGTCTGTAACTAGTCATGGCATATCGGACGTTCGCCCAACTGGAAGCGGAACTCAGGCGAGACCTTACCTCGCCCCTGATGCGGGCTACGCACTACGATATGCAGCAAGCTCTGAATGATGACTACCGCTTCATCACTCAGTTCTACAACTGGAACTTCCTACTCGACCGCTATGACATTCCCCTCGTCCCGTCCTATAACACGGGCACGGTAACGGTCGCTCAGGGGAGTACGTCGGTCACGGGGACCGGAACATCGTGGGTCACGAACCTGACCCCACGGAACCAGCTTTACAACCAGAAGATCCTTCTGACGGGTGACAACGAGGAGAAGGAGATCGCCTCCTTCAATTCGGATACCTCCCTGACGCTCCGCTACCCCTATAACTCGACGGCCTCGACGCTCACGAACGCGACCTACATGATCTATCAGGACTCCTTCCCGCTGCCGATCTCGCCGGGACGTGACCTGATGATCGTGAATCCCGTCTTTCAATGGGCTCCGCTCAAGAAATGGGACAGGGTACGGTTCGACGCCTTTACGGCCTTCTACCGCTTTCAGGCGGGCCTCAGACCCATCCTCTACACCGACGACGGCGTGGACATCTCGTCGGGTCCGGCGAAGGGAAATCCGAAGGTCCAGTTCTGGCCTCTGACAACGGCGGCTCAGGATCTAGTGCTTCGGTTCTTCAAGCAGTTCACGCCGCTCTCGGCGTCAACGGACGTGACGATCCTTCCGCCAGAGTTCGAGGAAGTCCTGATCCGGCTCTCGAAGGCGCGTCTCAAACAGCGGTACGGGATTCAGGGATGGACTGATGACCGCTCTACGGCCATGCAGATGCTTCTCCAGTTCAGAGAGGCACAGGCGACGAGCCCCGCGTTCGAGTATACGAAGCAGGATGGATCGGTCGGGACGTTCAACGACCCGTACTCGATTGATTCGAGCATGGGGTACTGGCCGGGACAGCTTAGTTCTTGGCCTGGGGGGTTCCCCTAATGGCTCTCTTGACTGGTCAGAACGTCTGTGACGAAGTCGCGTGGAGAATCCAGAACCGGATCGCGGCGAACTCCTCCGGCGCTGGCTCTCTCATCTCCATGACGAACGACGCGCTAGGGCTCATCTCGTCGGCGGGCTCGTGGGTCTGGGACATGACCTATTCAACGAACCTGAACCTGACTTCCATCAGTTTGCAGTTTGGGGTACAGCCTCCAGACTTCGGGAAGAAGATCACACTCCTCAACACCGCGACGCAGACGCCCATAGTCCGAATCACTCAGGACGATGCGGGCGCGGCGGGGGCGGGGTACGCGAACGTCTCCGGTACGGACGCGAACGCCTTTATGACCTACATCACGTTCGGGAATCCGCAACTCATCATTGTCCCGAACGTCGCCGCCACGATGGATATTTACTACCATCAATTGCCGCCCACGCTCGTCTACGGAGCGTCTCCTACCGTCCGCTGGAGCATCTCCGAGATGGATGCGCTCCTGAAAGACTGGACCACAGCGTTCGCCATGAAGTGGTGCGGGCTCTCGGGATGGGACACGACATGGGCGGACTGTATCGGCAGGGTCGGAACTCTCGCTCGGATGTATACGACTGAACGGATCAATACGGGGCCGGAGTCTGAAACGACCGCCGCTGTCGGGGAAAAGAATGCGCTCGGAAGGGCCTGATGGCGTCTGCTAGTAACCCGCTCAAGGCTACATGGATGCCCCGTGAATCGGGGAAGGGCGGGCATTACACGAACTCGACGTGGCACGATAACGTCCCCGACTCCACCTACCAACTGGTCGGGGCACGAGTAAAGAACAACGCATGGATGCCCGTCCTGACCCAGAGCACCTACGGGGCGGCTCAGTCGAACTTCATCGACACGCTGGAAATCTTCAACCACTACACGGGGATAAGCCAAAGCCTCACGTCTAGCCTGATCGCGGGCATCA
>Ga0335069_10013278_pt1 | contig 11569 bp, 10 predicted proteins | sample Lox_Sample_11_FD_206714 | JGI IMG/M metagenome (GOLD analysis project Ga0335069, IMG submission 206714) | Soil microbial communities from Loxahatchee National Wildlife Refuge, Florida, United States - Lox_Sample_1.1 | ecosystem: Environmental > Terrestrial > Soil > Wetlands | place: USA...
GCGCGGCAAAGTCGAAAGCCGCGGGATTATCATCGAGCGGTACTTCGCGCATCGCCGGCGCGACTATCGGCTTTCCGCCAAAGCGCTCGATCAGCGTCGCGGTCTCGGCCGCCATCCGGCTCTCAAATGCGACGACGGTCATCCCACCAAAGTCATTGCTTCCGTCGATCGCTCCTGCGGCGCTATCCATTTTCGTGCTCATTAGCTGCTCGCGCTCTCATTCCTACGATATTAGCACCTTCGCAAGCGTGACCCTTCTCCGGCGACGGCTTTTCGAAGGGAGCTTATGGCCCAAAGCTTTTGCGACTTTGGACCACCTATGCTAACGATGAGCCACCATGAGTGAATCCGTAGTTCTCGTCGAAAAGCAAGACGGCATTGCGACCGTTACCCTTAATCGTCCCGATAAACTCAACGCCCTCAACCGCGAACTCCGCCTCGGATTTTGCCATGCGATGCAGGAGCTGCGTCGTGATCGCGAGCTTCGCGTTGTTATTATCACCGGCGCCGGCCGTGCGTTTTGCGTCGGTCTCGATCTGCGCGAACTCGGCACCAAGTCGAGCGGTATCCGCGATGAGGGCAGCGCCACCTTCGTCACCGTAATCGATGATATGGATATCCCCGTCATCGGCGCGATCAATGGCTTTGCGATCACCGGCGGCTTCGAGCTGGCCCTCGCCTGCGACATCATGATCGCTGCCGAAGAGGCTCAGTTCGCCGATACTCATGCCCGCGTCGGCGTGATGCCGGGTGGCGGGATGTCCGCGCGATTACCTCGCGCCGTCGGCATCCGCAAAGCCAAGGAGATGTCGCTGACGGGCAACTATATCTCGGCTCACGAAGCGGAGAAGCTTGGGCTCGTGAATCGCGTTGTGCCGCGTGATCAGCTGATGGCCACGGCGCGCGAGATGGCCACCCAGATCGCCGGCGCCAATCGGAATATCGTGCGCCAGATGAAGCAGCTCTATAAGCGTACGACGCGCAATGCGCTCGGCGAAGCGATGCAGCTCGAGCAGGACGCCTTCAACGAATTCAATCGTCGCGCCGATCTCGGCGAGCTTGCCCAGGTGGGCGATTCGGTAATCGCGCGCGGCCGTACTCAATCCAAGAGCTGATCAGAGGATATCCTCGTGAAGGACATACGTTACGTAATCCTTGCTGGCTTAGTTATCGGTATTTCGCTCTTCTTCCTGAGCACGCCTCCCTCGGCGAGCGCCGATAAGGTGGTCCATGAAACCGCAGTCGCACAGTCCGCAATTCCTCCCGCAATCACTGCAGCGGTGAACTCGCCGGATCGTCCCGCTGCAGACAAGGAGCGCGACGATTCACGCAAGCCCGAGCAGATGATGGCCTTTTTCGGTATCAAACCCGGGATGGAGGTAGCTGATCTGTGGGCCGGCGGCGGATGGACGACTGAACTCCTCGCTCGTATCGTCGGTCCAACCGGCAAGGTTTATTCGCAAAATAGCGCGATGGCCGGTAAATTCGAGGCCGCCGAAAAAGCCTGGAAAGCGCGCACCAGCGAACCCGGGATGACCAACGTCGTCGAGGTGAGCAAGCCTTTCGACGCACCGGATCTTATGGCGGTGGGGCCGAATAGCCTCGACGTTGTGATCATCAATCTCAACTACCACGATTTGGTGGCACGCAATTACGATCGGGCAAAGGTCAACGCTGCGGTCTACAAGGCGCTCAAACCGGGCGGTATTTACGGCATCATTGATAATAGTGCACAAAAGGGATCGGGCGCCCGCGATGCGGACACGCTTCATCGTATCGATGAACAATATGAAATCGATGAAATCACCAAAGCCGGTTTCAAGCTCGTCGCCGACGCAGACTTCCTGCGCAATCCGAAGGACGATCGCACATTACCTTTCTGGAAGATGAACCATCAGCAGGATCGCTTCGTGCTGAAATTCGCAAAACCTGAATAGCTATTCGATTGACACCGAGCCGGAGGCTCGGAACAGGGGGCGGCCGAGTCCGCGAGGTGCGGCCAAAAGCAAAGATATGAAAATCGGACTACTCACTGTAGGTATCGGGCGCGGATCGCGCCCCTCTACGATTCGTGCTCTCGCCGAGAACTGCGAGCGCCTCGGCTTCGGCACACTATGGGCCCCCGAGCATGTGGTGCTCTTTGATCGCTACACTGACACGAAATATCCTTACTCAGCCGATGGTGCCTTCGCGACGCCCAGCGACTATGAATGGAGTGATCCATTTGTAGCATTATCCTACGCAGCGGCACTGACGACGAAAATTCGCCTCGCCACTGGTATCTGTCTGGTGCCCGAGCATAATCCGCTCGAACTGGCCAAGGTGATCGCGAGTCTCGATTATCTGAGCGGCGGTCGCTTCGCCTTGGGTGTTGGCGTCGGATGGTCCTCGGAGGAATTCGACGCACTTGGTATTCCGTTCGAGCGGCGAGCACGGCGTACCCGCGAATATATCGAAGTGATGCGCAAGCTGTGGGGCGAGGAGAAATCCACCCACGACGGTGAGTTCGTTAAGTTCAAAGACGTGCGCAGCTTTCCCAAGCCTGCGCAGGGCGCGAAAGTCCCGATCATCTTTGGCGGCGAAAGCGCCCCGGCGCTCCGTCGCGTCGCGGATTACGGCACCGGATGGTTCGGGTTCAATCTCAATCCCGAACAGGCGGCGCAGAAAGTCGCGCGGCTGAAGGAATTGCTGCGGGAGCGCAATCGCGATCCGCAAAGCGTCGAGATGATCGTATCGCCGTATCTCCAGGGCGTTACCCGCGAGGATCTCAGCGCTTACAACGAGCTTGGCATCAGCGAGCTCGTCATGACCTTCTCGCCGCCGGAAAATGATGCGCAACTGCAGGGCGCGCTTGAGAAATTCGCTCGGGAGTGGGTCGAACCCGCCGCCAAGCTCGACTGATCTGTCATTCAGAGGTGAGTTCGCGAGCCGAAGAATCTCGCGGCCTCCACGTGCCGCGGGTAGTGAGTTCCACCCGGAACTCTTTCGCACGATGGTAGCGTTCTCGAGGTCAGGTACGGGTCCTATGATGCGTGAAGCGCACCTGTATAGGGTGAGGTTGCAGAATCACGTCTTGCCAACTCACGCAGACGGATCGATCATCCATCGATGGCATCCAATACCGCAACGCACGACGCGACCATCGCCGATCAGTTTACCCGACAGGCCTCAGGCTTCGCCGCGGCCCCGGAACTGCACAACGACGCGGTCCTCGCGCTGCTTACCGATGCGGCTCATCCAAAGCCGAGCGACCGGATGCTCGATGTAGCCTGCGGACCGGGCAGTGTCGTCGCTGCCTTCGCCCCGCTTGTTCTGCATGCCGAGGGCGTCGACGCGACCCCTGCTATGCTCGCCGAGGCGCGCAAACTCGCGGCCACGAAAAATCTCCGCAACATCGGTTTTCGCAACAGTAGCGCCTATCAACTCCCCTACCGCGACGCGAGCTTCGATATCGTCGCGACCCGCTTCGCCTTTCATCACCTGGAGGATCCGCCGGCGGCCTTCGCCGAGATCGTGCGAGTCGCGCGCCCCGGCGCCCGCATCGTTCTCTGCGACGGTGTTGCCAGCGACGATCCGGTTAAGGCCTTGGCGTTCAACGAGATGGAGCGCTTTCGCGATCCCTCAACGGTCGATTTCCGCACCGTCGGCTATCTTCATGATCTCTTTCGTACTGCGGGTCTGCCGAATCCATTGATAACCCGATTCCAGGTCCCGTACCTCGCCGAAACCTTGGTCGCGCACTCGTTTCCAGTCCGCGATGATCGCGCCGGCCTGATGCGGCTAATCGAACAGAGCGTCGCTGGCGATCTCCTGGCAATGAACGCTCATCGATCACCCAAAGGCATCCATCTCGCCTACCAAGCGGTGGTCTTGGTTTCCGAGAGGCCTTAATAGCCCGCGCGTCTTGAGATCCCTCTCCCCGTTTGCAGAAGGTCAGGGTGAGGATCCGCTATGCTGGCGGAGCACTGGGGGAGAGCAAGGCGAGCGGAAAAACTCCCAGCCCGATCTGTATCAAGTGCAGCGCGCCTTTTTGTTATCCTGAATGCAGCGAGTAACTGCGAGCGTAGTGAAGAATCTCGGAGAACTTCGCGCGTCGCTGCGCGACAAGCGGAGCCGGTCCCGGTCCTTCCTTTTCCTGTGTGAAGACTACAACTGGCTCAACTGCCCGAACGATCGTCCCTGCGAGGTCAGCGTTCGCGATAGTCCCGTCAGATCTTCATCATTGTAAAATTCCAGCTCGATTCGTCCTGGGCGCTTGCCGCGCTGGCGCACGATCCGAACCTTACGTTTCAGTGATCGCTGAAGCGATTCCGCCAGCGCGACCAGGTTCGGATCGTCGCGATGCGCCGTTCGGATTCCCTGCCCGCGCCGTAACCCACGCTTCGCGCTCGCTATCTCTTCAACTTCCCGCGAGGTGATCTTCGCGTCGGCGATCTTTCGCGCCTCCGCCAACTGCGCCTCCGGCGAGCTCAGCGCCAGTAGCGGCCGGACCTGCCCGGCGGTGATTTCGCCGCGCCCGATCATCTCGAGCACCTCGAACGGCAAATCCATCAGCCGGATTAAGTTCGTTACGTACGAACGGCTTTTGCCGACCCGTGATGCTATCTCTTCATGAGTAAGAGTAAACTCTTTGCTCAAGCGTGCGAAGGCTTGGCCCTCTTCTACCACACTCAGATTTTCGCGCAGCAGATTTTCGACCAGCGACATTTCGAGCGCCTGCCGATCATCAAGTTCCCGGACGACCACTGGCACGGTCGTAAGCCCCGCGATTCCCGCTGCACGCAGTCGGCGTTCACCCGCGATCAACTCAAAGGTATCGCCGGCAGGCCGCGCAACGAGTGGCTCGATAATCCCCTGCGCCTTGATTGCCTCAGCCAATTCGGCGAGCGCGGTCTCATCGAAATAGCGGCGCGGCTGAAAGCGCCCCGGCGTTATCCGCTCGATCGGTATGAACTGGAAGCCGTTCTCGCTTTTCACCTCAGCAGCTGTATCCGCAGACTCGGCACGGGTAACGCCATCGTTTGGCATGTCCGCAGTCTCGGTGATGCGAAGCAGCGCCTCCTCCTGAGCGAGCACAGTATTTTGAATCAGCGCGTCGAGCCCTCGTCCCAGTGTTCTGCGATTCATGATGCTTTACCTCTTGCCTTCTCCTCGCTGCGCGCGAACAGCGCTCGCAGGCTCCAAGTCTTGGTTTTGGATTCGGCCTCGGATTGATCCCCCTTCGCTCCAGGCGGGGGGCTGATGGTTGGGTCGGTTCCCGCGAGGCGCGCCAGCAACTCTGCGGCGAGTCCGCGATAGGCCTCAGCACCCGCTGACTTCGGATCGTATTCGAGCACCGAAAGCCCGTGGCTCGGGCTCTCCGACAGACGCACGTTGCGCGGAATCACGGCCTGGAAGACATCGCTCGGCAGATGCTTGGCGACCTCGCGCGCGATCTCATGGCTGAGCCGATTGCGCGCATCGAACATCGTGAGTACGACCCCCTCGATCTTCAGCTTTGGGTTCAGCGCTTGGCGTACCTTGCTGATCGTCCCCAGAAGAGCCGAGAGCCCTTCGAGCGCGTAGTATTCGCATTGCATTGGCACGAGCACCGAGTCCGCAGCGACCAGCGCATTCAGCGTAAGTAATCCCAACGATGGCGGCGAATCTACAAGGATAAACGCGTAGTCATCTTTAACTTCGTCTAGGATTTTCCTGAGACGTTGTTCCCGCCCTTCAACCGCAGCCAACTCAACCTCAGCACCCACTAAGTCAGGTCCGGACGGTACCACCGAAACGTGGTCGCGCACCTTAACGATCGCATCTTTCAGCGGAATAGAGGCGCTGATTACCTCATAAATCGTCTTATGGGATGCTCTAACGGTCGCAAGAGTCTCTTGCGTCGATAAACCGGAAGTCGCATTGCCTTGAGGGTCTAAATCGACCAATAAGATGCGTCTTTCGGCAGAGGCGAGCCCAACCGCCAGATTAATCGCGGTGGTGGTTTTGCCGACGCCACCCTTTTGATTAGCAATAACGATCAGCCGCCCCACAACCACCTCATCCAAGCTGTGATTAATCACCCGGAGCGAAGGTGGAACAAGCAGGCACATCTCACCTGTGTTGTTTCTTCGCTCCGATGTTTCACGCGAAACATCGATAGGAAAACATCTTAAGCCCCGCTGATCGCAAAAGCAAAATCAGCGGCGTGAGAAATCCACATCTTTTCCACTGCCGAGATTTTTTAGCGCTTACGGGACACGACCAGGAGGCGCGGCACACGACTTTTGCCTCGAGTTACAGCGTAGGAGAGTTGCTCGGTTTCGCCGAAACCAACGGCCGCAGCGGCCGCCTGATCGAGAGGCTGGTCGGGGTTGGCGTAGAGTATCGCGATGCCATGTGCTTTGAGGGCGGCTACGGCGCTCTGATAGAAGACTTCAGGTTGGGCGAAGGCTCGCGCGGTTACAACGTCGAAGGATGCCAGTAATGCCTCGGGACCGCGATGGTGGGAATCGACCTCGACATTCGCCAGGCTCATCTCGGAAGCCGCTACGGTTAGGAAGGAAGCGCGCTTACGGCGGGCCTCCAGGAGAGTGAAGTTAGCCTCCGTAGCTGCTGCCAGCACGAGTCCGGGAAAGCCAGCCCCGCTGCCGAGGTCGAGGACCCGCCGACCTGGCCCGAAAATCCCTACCAACTTGGCCCCCCGAGGCTGCTTCGGTAACAACACAGGGGAAAGGCTATCGAGGATATGGAAAGCTAATTCCGCTGGATCGTCGGGAGCGGCTGTCAGATTGGTTTTGCTACCCCAGAGAGCTAAGGCCGCGGCGAACCTTTCTAGTTTCGAGAGCAGATTTACCGGTATCGCGAATCCGACCTCTCTGAGCTCCCGCTCCACGAGAGCGATCGTTTCTTCTGCGACTTGGGCTGGTTCTTTAGGGCTCTTATCTCGATGTTTCACGCGAAACATTGCGGATGCAAAAAGATGAGATTCTGCACGATAGTTAATCGCGACGGCGGAGGCAATCGGCTTTCGAAGGAAATGTAGGCGGCGATGTTTCGCGTGAAACATCGCCTTGGAATCGAATTCAGTCGCTTGGTATCGACCGCGAGCGAGTCGAGCGGAGATGAATGGCCAAGAGGGATACGGCAGCAGGGGTGATCCCGGGCATCCGGGCTGCCTGCCCAAGGGAGCGGGGCCGAACCCGGCTCAGGCGTTCCCGAACCTCGGTCGAGAGCCCGGTAACTTCGGCAAAATCGAGGGACTCGGGGATCAAGCTATCTTCCATCCGACGGAAGCGCTCTATCGACTCGGCCTGCCGCCGAACATAACCCTCGTATTTCACCTCGGTCTCGAGCTCAGCAGCCGAATCGGCGTCTAGAAGAGCTTCCAGTCCAGCGATTTGCAGCAACGTCTCGTAGGAAACCTCCGGGCGTCGCAGGAGTTCAAAGGCGCGGACGGGTTCACTCAAAGGGCGAGCGCCGCACCGGGCTAAAGCCTCGTTAACGGTATCGTTCAGAGGAACGAGATGCGCCCGCAGGCGTTCGATTTCTGCTCGGATATTCGTGCTCTTTTCCCGTACGCGCATGCCTGAGGTGCTGTCGAGTAGGCCGAGGCGCTCCCCGATAGATGCCAGACGGCGATCGGCATTATCTTCGCGGAGGGCCAATCGGTATTCGGCGCGCGAAGTGAAGATGCGGTAGGGCTCGCCCCCGATTCCTCGGGTCACGAGATCATCGATCATGACGCCGATATAGGCCTCATCGCGGCGTAGTACGACCGGCTCCTCACCCCGAGCCCGCAGAGTGGCGTTGATTCCGGCGATTAGGCCTTGAGCACCGGCCTCCTCATAGCCAGTCGTGCCATTGAGCTGACCCGCAAAGAACAGACCCTCGATCAGTTTGGTTTCGAGCGAAGCCTTGAGCTGGGTAGGATCGGAGAAATCGTACTCGATAGCGTAGCCAGGGCGCATGATCTCGGCAGTTTCGAGCCCAGCGATCGAACGAACCATCGCGATCTGGATATCGAGTGGCAAGCTGGTCGAGAGGCCGTTGGGATAGACCTCGATCGTATCACGACCCTCGGGTTCGAGGAAAATCTGATGGCGCGCTTTGTCCGCAAAGCGCATCACCTTGTCTTCGACTGAGGGGCAATAACGCGGGCCGCGGCTCTGAATCACTCCGGAGTACATCGGGGAGCGGTCGATTCCGCCCCGGATAATCTCGTGAGTACGAGCGTTGGTCCATGTAAGATGGCAGGCGAGCTGCGGCTGCGTGATATGTTTCGTGCGAAACGAAAAGGGTGGCGGCGGTTCATCGCCGGGCTGCCGCTCCAATATCGAGTAGTCGATGGAGCGGCTATCGAGACGCGGGCAGGTGCCGGTCTTGAGCCGACCGACACGAAAGCCGAGTTCGGCCAGGCTATCGCTCAGGCCCATCGCGGCAAAATCGCCGGCGCGCCCCGCGTTGTAGTTCTTCAGGCCGATATGAACCAGGCCCTTGAGGAAGGTTCCGGTGGTAAGGATTACGTTTGGGGCCGCAAAGACTTCGCCGATAGCCGACTCGGCGCCGCAGACCCGCGAGCCCTCGGTTAGCAGGCGCTCCACTGAGGCCTGTCGGACCGAGAGATTCGGCGTGCTTTCGAGAACGCATTTCATCCGGGCGCGATAGGCGGCCTTGTCGGCCTGGGCGCGCCGCGCTCGGACGGCAGGCCCTTTGCGGGTATTGAGAAAGCGGAACTGGATTCCGGTTTCGTCGATAGCGAGCCCCATCTCGCCGCCCAGAGCGTCGATTTCGCGCACGAGCTGGCCTTTGCCGATCCCGCCAATTGCCGGGTTACAGGACATCTGGCCAATATGATCGAGGTTGAGCGTGAGCATCAGTGTGCGCGCACCCATCCGCGCGGCAGCGAGAGCCGCTTCGATACCGGCATGGCCGGCGCCAACAACGATCACATCGTAAAGCATCGGATTTGGGTCGAGCGATGATTATGGCGCGGCGGCCTCCGTCGGCCAAGACTGCCCACTTCGAGAAGACGCCGATGTTTCACGTGAAACATCGGGGGCAATATGAGCAAGCTAATACGATTTGTAGTGAGAAGCTACAAAATGTAACAACAAGTACCGCTCCTTAATCCGAGTACCAACGCCAGGCCCACGCTATCTATTTGTCAGCTTATAATATCAGAGTGCAGGCAAGCGCCGTGATTCCACAGGTTATGTGCGCGCTAATGAGATCAGCGAGATGGCCACGACGATAGCTCAGACCGATGAAAACGGCACCGGCGAGCAGGGCTGGTAACGTTACGCCGTTGAGCAGCGCGAAAGCTACAACTGTTCCGCCGAATGAGACCGGAGTGAAGCTGCTGTAGGGCAGATCCTCAAACTCGGGAGCGATCAGACGGCGGGCGAGATAACCGCGGAGCGCGAGTCCCTCGGCGAGGGGAACTATAATCGTGGCAAAGGCGAGGATCGCGATGGTTCGCGGCGCATGCGTCGAATGGACCATCTCGCTGGACGCGCAAAGCATCTGAATGAGCGCTGCTCGGCGCTCGAGGGTAAACCAGATCGCGCCGACGGCGACTCCGGCGAAAAGTGGGAGGAGCGATGGCCGCAGGTTCTGGGTAATGCTGCGAAGTTCGCGTTGATAAGACCAGATGATCAGGAGGGCGGCGGTGAGGCCGGCCAGATAAACTAAATCCGCGCCCGTGCTGGCAGCAAAGGCTTGATCCGTGGTTGCCCCGAGGAACACGGCAATTAGAGGCATCAGATAGGCGGTGGCTGGGTTCGACACCTTGATGTTCGCGCGATGACGAGCGAAGAGCCCGAAACGCGAGCTCGTGGCAATCAGGCCGCAAGCAACTAAATTGAAGAGCAGCCATCCAGCGACCGAGTGGAAACCCTTTACCCCAGCGTCGGAGCTCCAGGAGCCGATCCAGATGAGGGCGGCGATTCGCGCGACGTTGAAGAGCCAGATCGCGATCATGCCGATCGGGATCAGCAGTATGGCGCTCGGGAATTTGAGGTCCTCGCGGGCATACCAGAGGTAGGCGGCGACCGCGACGATGATCAGAGCGACTCCCTCGACTCCCGAGCAGGCTGGACCTACCAAGGCGGAGAAATCGCCGAGGCTGATGATGAATTTGTCGGGATCGAGCTGTACCGGCTGGCGTAGCAGATGGAGCAGCCCGACGACCATCACGAAGGTGATCCGCTGCAGTGGCCACCATAGTTCGGCGATGGAATTGCCGAGCCAGAATGCTGCGAAGCCGACGCCGAGGCCCGCCGCGATCGCGGTGCGGCTCTGCCGCAGCCATCGTAACCAGAAATTCGGCGGTAAAAGCGTGCAGCACCACGAGATTAGCGCGACGAGCGCCACGAGGGCCCAGAAGATCAGCCCGAGTTGCCATTCGAGGGTTGAGGCTGCGGGACTGGCGCGCCTAAGAAGAGTACTGCCCCCCAGAAAGGCCAGACATAGGAGATGCAGTCCGAGCCAGCGCCACGAGAGGAGTCGCGAGGGACCGAGCTCCATGAGTGTCCCGAGCAATTCTTCGCGCAGGTTCTTCCAGCTCATCAGAAGCATCACGGCGACGCCGGTGAGGAAGACAGGTCGGAGGCTGTGCTGGAAGCCGAGCAGGAGTTGGGTCGAGAGGCTCGGGTCGGTCATCCGAGCGTCGGCATTAAACGGGAGGGTCAGACTCACCATCTCGATAGCAAACAAGACAGTTAAAGCGAGCCATACCAGCGATCGCTCGATGCCGATCGCGCGCCAGAGGTTGGAGATCTTCGCAGATGGTTCTGTTTGGGGTAGGGAGGCCATCGATAGAATTACAGAATGATAGACTGCCTCTGCCTAAATCGCGATATTTTACGCACACAGCTGATCGGACTATTCGTTAACAACAGCCGCGACGAGCACTTATCCTAGAAAGATCGTGCCTGAGTCTGAAAAAGCTCTGAGTTTTGCCAACGGTGCGATGAGTCCGATTCGGAAGGATGAACGATGTGCCGGAATATCAAACCGCTCTTCAATTTTGAACCGCCGGTGACGCCGGATGAGATCCGGGCCGCGTCGATTCAGTTCGTACGCAAAATCAGCGGCTTCACTAAGCCATCGAAGGCCAATGAGACCGCCTTTGCGGAGGCTGTCGATGAGATTGCGGCGATCTCGGCTCGATTACTGCAATCGCTGGAGACGACCGCGCCCGCTCGAAGTCGCGAGGTCGAAGCAGCGAGGGCCAAGGCGCGGGCTGCGGAGAGGTTTGGGACCTAACCCCTCTAGGGGGAAAGGGAACAAAAGAGAGCGTGAATCGCGGAGCGCATCGACGATTTGGGAATGACAGGAGGGTTGCGCCCGCACCCGCGTCGCGCAGGCGCGCTCCGCGACCTTTCCCACGTCAGGGAGAGGTTTGAGGCGTTTGTCGTTGTCGTTTCAGCCCATGTATAGAAAGAGGCGCGAGCGATGATCGGAAAGGTAATACCGCGATGAAGATCGGAATCAGTGGAATCGGGATGGGTAAGGGGTCGCGTCCGCGGACCCTGCAAGTCGTGGCTGAGCATGCCGACCGGCTCGGTTTCGGCACCCTGTGGTCGCC
>Ga0335069_10013279_pt1 | contig 11569 bp, 15 predicted proteins | sample Lox_Sample_11_FD_206714 | JGI IMG/M metagenome (GOLD analysis project Ga0335069, IMG submission 206714) | Soil microbial communities from Loxahatchee National Wildlife Refuge, Florida, United States - Lox_Sample_1.1 | ecosystem: Environmental > Terrestrial > Soil > Wetlands | place: USA...
CTAGCTCGAAGGCACCGCGGCGGCAGGAAACGCGGACGGTCGCGAGCGCCGTCGCGGGCTACAAGGCGGTGCTGCGTCGCGTACTGGACAACCGGCCTTCCGGGACGCGGCAGCGGCTGTCCCACGCGCTGGGAAAGAACCGCTCGTTCATTTCGCAGATCTCGAACCCGATCTACCCGGTGCCGATTCCGGCGCAGCACCTGGAGACGATCTTCAGCGTCTGCCACTTCGGTCCGTCGGAGCGGCGCGAATTCCTCGACGCCTACGCGGAAGCGCACAAGACGCAGATGCGACTGGTCGCCGCGCGGCAGCAGTCGCGTAGCGTCTCGCTGACGGTGCCGGATCTGGGCAGCGCCGAGCGCAACCGCCTGCTCGACGACCTGCTCGCCGACCTCGTGCGCTCGCTGGCGCGGCATATCGAACAGCTTTGAGTCCAACGGCAACCGAACCGCCCCGAACCGCGAGGAGACGCGCATGAAGAAGCTGATCAACGATCCGGCGAACATCCTGTCCGAGAGTCTCGACGGCTTCGGCTTCGCGCACCGCGACATCGTCGCGGTGGACCCGGAGCGGCGCTTCGTCCGCCGGGCGTCGACGAAGCCGGGCAAGGTCGCGGTGATATCCGGCGGCGGATCCGGGCACGAGCCGCTGCACGCCGGTTTCGTCGGCTACGGGATGCTCGACGCCGCGTGCCCCGGCCAGGTCTTCACGTCGCCGACGCCGGACCAGATCATGGCGGCCGCGGACGCCGTGGACTCCGGCGGCGGGGTTCTGCTCGTCGTCAAGAACTACGAAGGCGACGTGATGAACTTCCAGCTCGGCGCCGAGATGTGCGGGCGCGAGACGGCAACGGTCGTCACCGACGACGATGTCGCCGTCGAGACCTCGACGTACTCGACGGGTCGACGAGGTGTTGCCGGGACGCTCGTCGTCGAGAAGCTCGTCGGCGCCGCCGCCGAGCAGGGCGAAGGCCTCGCGGCGCTGCAGAAGCTCGGCGCGGCCGTCAACGGCCAGACGCGATCGATGGGCGTCGCGCTGACCTCCTGCACGGTCCCGGCGGCCGGCAAGCCGACGTTCAACGTCGGCGAGGATGAGATGGAGATGGGCGTCGGGATCCATGGCGAGCCGGGCCGCCGACGCGTCAAGCTCGCGTCGGCCAGCGCGATTGCCGCGGAAATGGTCGGCGCCATCCTGAAGGACCTGGCGCCTGCGCGTGGCACCGAGGTCCTGCTGCTCGTCAACGGCTTCGGCGGCACGCCGGCGATGGAGCTCTACCTGATGGTCGATGCGGCGCGCCGGCTGCTCGAAGGCGCCGGCCTCGTCGTCGCCCGCAACCTCACCGGCTCCTACGTGACGTCGCTGGAGATGGCGGGATGCTCGATCACCGTCACCGCGCTCGACGCCCGCCTGCGCGCGCTGTGGGATGCGCCGGTGCATACCGCCGCGTTGCGCTGGGGCCGCTAGCGACGCGACGCGCGCTCGGACGCCTAGTTGCTGGGGTCAGAGCGTGGACCCAGGCTACGCGCGATGCTGCGCAGCACGGAGGCGGTAGACGCTCAACTGGCCGCCCCACCAAAGACCCAGCGATCGAAGAAAGGCCGCGGCGGCCTCGCCGTGGCGCGCGGGGTGGTCGTCGCGGATCGCCGACCAGCCGCGGTGCGTGACGGTGACGCGAGTCGAACCGCCGACCGCCTCGAAAACGACCTCGACCTCGGTGCGCTCGCGCGCGGCGAAGTTTGCCAGGCGCCATTCGAATCGCAGCCGCGCGGGCGGCTCCCAGTCGAGCACCCGTCCGCGTTCCTGGACCGGGCCGCCGTCGCCGGGCGACTCGAAGACGCGGCCGCCGGCCCGCGGTTCGATCGCGATGATGGCGTGCTCGCCGCCGAATTGGCGGTACTTCAGCCCGCGCCGCCACCACAGGTCGATCTCGCGCGTGAAGACGTCGAACGCGACGTCGCGCGGCACGTCGACGCTCACCATCACGCGGGCCTGGTCCGCTCCGCTCATCGTGAAGTTCGCCAGCGCCGCAATCCGGGAGCATAGCGGGCCGCCGCCGCGGGGATCAGCGGTAGCGAAGCCAGGAACGCCGCGTGGTACCACGTCGGGAAGCGGTCCCACAGGGCGACATGCGCCGGGAGGAAGAACGCCAGCAGCACGATGCCGCTCGCAAGCGCCAGCGGGGCGCGCGCGCCGGCTCCGATGCGCGTCGCGACGCCGCACGCCGCACTGGCCAGCGCGCCAAGAAGCAGCCGGGCAGCGAGCATCGCCGGCGTGAATCCCATCGTCGGCTCCACGTCGCGGTAGCCGGCGAGCGCGAAGCGCAGCACGAGATTACCCAGCGATGCAACGACGAGCCACGTGGCGAGCCCGAACGCCAAGGCGCCGAACGCGATGGCCAATCGCCTCATCGGACGCGCCGGCTTGCCGTGCTCCGAGACGCTAGCCACGGCCGCGAAGCGCCCGCCTCTCGGCGTGGGCCTTGAAGGCAGCGAGCTGGTCGGTCCACAGGCTGCGGATCGAGTCGACCCAGCCGTCGAGGGCATCGAAACCCTCCGGGCGCAGGCGGTAGAGGCGGACGCGGGCATCGTCCTGCGGCTCCTCGTCGACGACGAGACCGCTGTGCCGAAGCACGCGCAGGTGACGGCTCAATGCGGCCGGGCTCATCGCCAGCGCGTCGGCCAGTTCACCGGCGCGGCGCGGCCCATGCCGAAGCAGGTCGACGACGGCGCGGCGCGTCGGTTCGGCCAGCGCGGCGAGCGCGGCGTCGACGGCCTCGCCGCCCACGCCGCCCACGCCACCCACGCCGCTCAAGCCAGACTGCGAAGCCGCTGCGTGAACCACCAGACGTGTCCGTCGGGATCGAGCGCGGCGTACGTGCGGTCGGCCCAGTAGTCCTCGCCGTAGTCGTGGACGGCGGGCTCGGCCACGATCGTCGCGCCCCGCGCGCGGGCCTGCGCGCAGTGCGCGTCGACATCGTCGACGTAGATCAGGAGGCTCTGCGTGTTGCAACCGGCGGTGACGGGGCTGACGCGGCGACGGCCGAATCGCGGCGTCGCGTCGGGCTCCTCCTCCTGGCCGACCATGATCAGCCCCTCTCCGTAGGTGAGCTCGCTGTGCTCGATGCGGCCGTTCTCGCCCTCGACGCGCAGCTTCACCTCGAACCCGAACGCCTGGCACAACCAGTCGATCGCGGCCGCCGCGTCGCGGTAATAGAGGCCCGACGATATGCGCGGCCAGCCCGGCGGGGTGTCTTTCATGGCGTCCTCCGTGCGGCACGGTGCCGCTTTTCATTTGACAATCATGTCAATAGTCAACGATATTGTCAACTAAATGGAACGGAACTACCGCCACCGCGACGCGAGGCGAGGCGAGGCGAGAACAAACTCAGGCGGCGGGTCCCAGCCCGATCGGCGCCGGCGCCATCATGACGATCTTGCTGAACAGAGGCCGGTAGACCTCGTCCGGCTCGTGCCCGGTGAGCGGGTCCCGATTGGCGGCGAACGCGGCATCGACCTCGGTCCAGTCGCTCTCGTGAAGGCTCGCTTCCGCGGCGGGCAGCAGCTCGCCCTCCTCGACACCCATGTGGCCGAAGTAGAACTGGATGTACTGCTCGATGGCCTGCTCGAAAGCGTCGCGGCGGGCGTCGCCGAGCACTTCGAACGCGAGAAGCTTGTGCTCGAGCTCGCGGATCATCTTCTCGCCCTGCGCGTGCTCGCGGTCGATGCGGTCCAGCGTCGCGGCGAGTTCCGGGCGCCGCAGCCGCAGCTTGGGAAACAGGAGCGCGCTCTCCTTCGTGTGATGCAGCCGTTCCGGAAACTCGTCGAGGTAGAACAGCATCGCGCGCACGACGGTGAAATCCGGCGTCGCTCCGTGCCGTCGCGCCTGCGCGAGCAGCATCGACAGCGAACGCAGCATGGCCGCGAGCGCCTGGTGCTCCTGGTGGATCACGCGTATCGAAAGATGCTGCATCGCCCTGCTCCCCGCGCGTTGATGCCTGGCCGGCGCCGCGCTCAGACCCGTTCCAGCACGACCGCGATTCCCTGGCCGACGCCGATGCACATGGTGCACAGCGCATAGCGCCCGTGCGTCCTTTGCAGCTGGTTCACCGCGGTCGCGACGAGGCGCGCACCGCTCGCGCCGAGCGGATGGCCGAGCGCGATCGCGCCGCCGTTCGGATTGACGCGCGGATCGTCGTCCGCGATGCCGAGGTCGCGCAGCACCGCGAGGCCCTGCGCCGCAAAGGCCTCGTTGAGCTCGATGACGTCCATCCGCGCGAGCGCGAGCCCGGTCAGCGCCATCACGCGGCGGGTGGCCGGCGCCGGCCCCATCCCCATGATCCGCGGCGGCACGCCGGCGGTCGCCATGCCGACGACGCGCGCGCGCGGCACGAGCCTGTGGCGCCTCGCCGCCGCTTCGCTCGCGACGAGCATCGCGCAGGCGCCGTCATTGACGCCCGACGCATTGCCGGCCGTCACGCTGCCGTCGGGACGCACGACCGGCTTCAGGCGCGCCAGCGCCTCGAGGCTCGTCTCGCGCGGGTGCTCGTCCCTCGAGACGACGATCGGATCGCCTTTCTTCTGCGGCACCGTGACGGGCGTGATCTCGGCGTCGAAGAATCCCGCGGCCTGCGCGGCGACGGCCTTGCGCTGCGACGCCAGCGCCATCCGGTCCTGCGCCGCACGATCGATGCCGAACTGCGCGGCGACGTTTTCCGCGGTCTCCGGCATCGAGTCGACGCCGTAGCGTTCCTTCATCTTCGGATTGACGAAGCGCCAGCCGATCGTCGTGTCATGAACGGCGTTCGCACGACTGAAAGCGCCATCGGCCTTCGGCATCACGAACGGCGCCCGCGTCATGCTCTCGACGCCGCCGGCGATCATCAGTTCCGCCTCGCCGCTGCGTATTGCGCGCGCCGCGGTGCCGACGGCGTCCATCCCGGAACCGCAGAGGCGATTCACGGTGCTGCCGGGCAGTTCCAGCGGCAGCCCCGCGAGCAGCAGCGCCATGCGGGCCACGTTGCGGTTGTCCTCGCCGGCCTGGTTCGCGCAGCCGAAGATGACGTCGGTGGCCGCAGCCCAGTCGACCCCCGCGTTGCGCGCGACGAGCGCGGCCAGCGGAACGGCCCCGAGATCGTCGGTGCGCACCGCGGACAACGCCCCGCCGTAGCGCCCGAACGGCGTTCGAACCGCATCGCAGATGAAGGCTTCGGTCAATTTTCCCCTCCGAGAAGTCCGGCTCCCGCACGCAGCCGCACGCCGCTCAGTCGTTCCAGTTCGGCCAACGAGAGGCCATCGCGGAGCGCGACGACGGCCAACCCCTCGGGCGTGACGTCGATCACCGCGAGATCGGTGTAGATGCGGCTCACGCAGCCCACGCCCGTCAGAGGATAACTGCAATCCGGGACGATCTTGCAGGCCCCGGCTTTCGTCAGGTGCTCCATCATGACCCAGGTCCGTTTCGCGCCGACCGCGAGATCCATGGCCCCGCCGACGGCCGGTATCGCGTCCGGCTCGCCGGTGTGCCAGTTCGCGAGGTCGCCGCGCAGCGACACCTGGAACGCCCCGAGGACGCAGATGTCGACGTGGCCTCCGCGCATCATCGCGAAGCTGTCGGCGTGGTGGAAGAAGCAGCCTCCAGGCAACAGCGTCACCGGCTGCTTGCCGGCATTGATCAGGTCGTAGTCCTCCTCGCCGGCCGACGGCGGAGGCCCCATTCCGAGCAGGCCGTTCTCGCTCTGCAGCACGATCTCGCGGTCGCGCGGCAGATGCTTCGCGACCAGCGTCGGCAGCCCGATCCCGAGGTTGACGACGGCGCCGTCGGGGATGTCGCCCGCGACCCGTTGCGCCATCTCGTCGCGACTCCAACGTCGACCCATCGCCGCTCCCATCAGTTCGCCACGTCCATCAGCTCGCCGCCTTGAAGCCGCCGCCGCTCGTCGCGCGCCGCGGCACCCGGACCACCCGCTGCACGAACAGCCCCGGCGTCACGATGACCTCCGGGTCGAGCGCACCGAGTTCGCAGATCTCATGCACCGTGGCGACCGTGACGGCGGCCGCGGTCGCCATCACCGGGCCGAAGTTGCGCGCGGCCTTCCGATACGTCAGGTTGCCCCAGCGATCGCCGCGCTCCGCCTTGACGAGCGCAAGGTCCGCGTGGATCGGATACTCCAGCACGTACATCCGCCCACCGATCTCGCGTGTCTCCTTGCCGGCGGCCAGCGGCGTGCCGTAGGCGGTCGGCGTGAAGAACGCGCCGATGCCGGCGCCGGCGGCGCGTATCCGCTCCGCGAGCGTCCCCTGCGGCACGAGCTCCAACTCGATCCGGCCAGCGCGGTACAGGCGGTCGAAATGGTGGCTGTCGACCTGGCGCGGGAAGCTGCAGATGATCTTGCGCACGCGACCCGCCGCCAGCAGCGCCGCGAGGCCGGCATCGCCGTTGCCGGCATTGTTGTTGACGATCACGAGGTCGCGCGCGCCCTGGTCGATCAGCGCATCGACGAGCTCGTCGGGCAGGCCCGCCGTGCCGAATCCGCCGATCATCACCGTGGCGCCGTCGGGCGTGTCGCGCAATGCCGCGGCAGCCGATGGAAAGACCTTGTCGATCATCCCGCGCTCCCCGGCGCCTCGCCCGGAATCGCCGGCGCACCCAGGCTCCACGTCCAGGCACGGACTTCGACCGACGCGTAGACCTGCTGCAGCCGGTACGGATCGCCGTCGAGATAGCGTCGCACGGCCTCGATGCTGTCGGCGCGGACGACGAGAAGCGTCCCGTTCATCGACCCCGTCGCCTCATCGAGCGTCGGGCCACCGGCGACCACTTCGACCGCGTGCGGCGCCGGATCGCGCAGGCGCGCGCGATGCGCCGGGCGCGCCCGCTCGCGCGCTTCGAGCGCGCCGGGCCGATCGGTCGCCCAGACCGCGAAGTACATCGGTTCACCTCAAGCGGCGGGGGCCAGCACGAAATCGTGCTTCAGCGTGTAGAAGGGCCCGGCCATCCGCGTGCCGTCCGGCGCCGTGCCCGCGTCGTGGCGCACGAAGTCCCCGATCAGCGACGAGCGCACGCCGAAGACGGCGTCGGAATCGAGGTACGGATCGCCATCGCGGAACAGGTGCGTCACGAGCGTCTCGTAGCCGTCGGCGCGGATCATGAAGTGCACGTGGGCCGGCCGCCAGGGGTGCCGTCCGGTCGCGACCAGCAGCTCGCCGACCGGACCGTCGGTCGGGACCGGATACGCCGTCGGCGCGATCGAGCGGAATCGCACGACGCCGTCCGCGTCCGCACGCAGCACGCCGCGGGCGCGGCGCTGCGAACCGAGCTCCGTGCGCTGCACGTCGTAGAGTCCGTCGTCGTCCGCCTGCCAGACGTCGACCTCGGCGCCGGCGACAGGCGCGCCGGAGAGCGAGCGGACGCGGGCCTCGACGAACAGCGGCGTGCCGGGCGCGCCGCGCGCGATGTCCGCGCCCTGACGCGCGTGCGGCGCGTCTTCCGTATGGAACGGGCCGAAGACGGTCGACTCCGTGACGCCGGCTCCGTGCGCGTGGTTCATCGCGACGACGAGCATCGAGAGCCCCAGCGTATCGGACAACAGGATGAACTCCTGGCGGCGATCGTTGCATTTCTGGCCGGTCGCCGTGAGGAAGCGGATCCCCTCCATCAGCTCCGCCTCCGTCAGCCTGACCTCGCGCGCGAAATCGTGCAGGTGCGTGACGAGCGATGACAGGACCTGCTTCAGCCGCGGATTGCCGCAGCCTTCGATCCGGGCCAGGAAGGCCGGGGTGATCGTCTTTTCGTCAATGTTGCGCATGCGGTTCCTCCGGATCCAGTCGACGCTGCGTAGGAAAAAGGCTGAGGCCATGGCGCTGCTGCAGCCAGCCCCACAGGCCCTGCTTGAAGAAGATGGTCACGACGATCGCGAGCAGCCCGAGGCCCAGCAGGTACCAGGTCCCGTAGTCGCTGAAGAACCTGCTGCTCGCCCAGAATACGAGGACGCCGACGATCGGGCCCTCGATGCGGCCGATGCCGCCGATGACGACCATGAAGATCGCGAACGCGGTCCAGTTCACGCTGAACGCGGCGTCGGGCGAGATCCTCAGGTTGCCGAGGAAATACAGCGCGCCGGCGAGCCCGCAGCCGAACGCGGCGACGACGTAGACCGCGAGCTTCATGCCGCGCACGTCGATCCCCTGCGACTCCGCGGCGACCTCGTTGTCGCGGATCGCGAGAAGCGCCAGCCCGCGCTTGCTGCGAAGGAAGACGTAGACGAGCGCGATCGAGGCCACGACGCACGCGAGCGCCATCCCGTACGTCGCGTTCTCGCGCGTCGCCTTCTCGATGCCGCGCAGCGCCGTCAGGCTGGTGCCGGAACCGCCGCCGACGACCGTCAGGTTCGCGAAGCTCAGCCGGACGACCTCCGCGATGACCCACGTCCCGATCGCGAAGTAGCCGCCCTGCAGCCGGAACGCAAGGTACGACACCGGCAACGCGAACACCGCCGCGGCAAGCGCGCCGAGCGGCACCGCGAGAAACGGATTGACGCCGGCCAGGTTACCCAGCACCAGCATCACGTAGCCGCCGAAGCCGAAGAACGCCTGCTGCCCGATGCTCACCATGCCGCCGTAGCCGGCGAGCAGGTTCCACATCATCGCGAAGATCAGGTAGCAGGCAACCTCGACGAACTGGTGCATCCACGACGAGGCGGCGCCCTCCGGCGCCCACGCCGGCAGCGTCGCGGCGGCCGCGAGGAGCAGCAGCCCGGCGAGGAGGCCGACGCGGCTCGCCCGCGTGCTGCGTTTCAGGCGCACGGCCATCGTCAGCCCCTCGTCTTCGGGAACAGGCCCTGCGGTCGCACGACGAGCACGCCGAGGAACGCGATGTGCCCGGCCCAGATTCCCCAGCCCGGATCGATCCGGAAGCCGACCTGCTGCGTCACGCCGAGCAGCAGCGCGCCGACCAGCGTGCCCCAGAACGAGCCCATGCCGCCGATGATCACCGCCTCGAACGCGAAAAGCAGCAGCAGCGGGCCGTCGGACGGCGCCACCGTCGTGCGCATCGCCTGCAGCACGCCGGCGACCGCGATCAGCAGGAAGGCGGTCGCCGTCGCCAGCGCGTACACCTTCCTCGCGTCGAGCCCCATGATCTCGGCGATCTCGCGGTCGTCGGAGACGGCGCGGAACGCGCGCCCGAGCCGGGTCCGCTCGAACAGGAGCTGCAGGCCCGCGGTCGCGACAACGGCCAGCGCCAGGACGATCGCCGGCAGGACGCCGACCGCGAGCCCGCCGGGCAGCTCGACGCTGCGCGTGTTGAGGCCGGCCGTGTCGATCGAGCGCGGATCGGCCGAATAGACCTGCAGCAGCAGGTTCTGGATGACGATCGACAGGCCGAACGTGACGACCAGCGAAGGCAGCGGATCGCGACCCAGCGTCCCGTTGAGGACGACACGCTGCAACAGGTAGCCGAATCCGAACGCGACCGGCAGCAGCAGCGCCAGCCCCAGGAACGGCAACCAGGCCCCGGCGATCGCGGGTCCCGGCAGGATGGCCATCAGCGAGATCGCCGCGAATGCGGACAGCACGATGAAGTCGCCCTGCGCGGTGTTCGTGAGCCGCATCACGCCGAACATCAGGGACTGCCCAAGGGCGAACAAGGCGTAGAGTCCTCCCAGCAGCAACCCCTGGACGATGACCTGCGACACGGCCTCGAGCATCCGCGACTCCGCCTCAGAGGCCGAAATAGGCCCGCGAGATCTGCTCCCGCGTCAACTCGCCGGAGCGGCCGTGCAGCGAGACCCGCCCCTCCTGGAAGCAATAGACGCGACGGCTCACGCGCTGCGCCGTGACGACGTCCTGCTCGACGACGACGACCGTCATCCCTTCGGCGCAGATCGCCGGCAGCGCGTCGTAGATCTCCTTGATCACGATCGGCGCCAGCCCGAGGCTCAGCTCGTCGCACAGCAGGACGCTCGGATTGCTCATCAGCGCGCGGCCGATCGCGACCATCTGCTGCTGGCCGCCCGACAGCGACGTCGCCGGACTGCGGCGCTTCTGCTGCAGGATCGGGAAGAGCTTCGACAGGCGCTCCAGGTTCCACGGGCCCGCGCGCCCGGCGAATGCCCCCATCCGCAGGTTCTCCTCGACGCTCAGGCTCGGGAACAGGCGCCGTCCCTCCGGAACGAGGGCGATGCCGCGCCTCACGATCTCGCCCGGGTGGAGCCCGCCGATCGCCTCGCCATCGAGCCAGACGTGCTCGCGCTGCGCGCGAACCAGGCCAACGAGGCACTTCAGGAACGTGCTCTTTCCTGCGCCGTTCGCTCCGATGACGGCGACGACCTCGCCCCGGTCCAGTTCGAAGTCGATGCCGAACAGCGCCTGCGCGTCGCCGTAGAACGCCGTGAGGCCGTGCGCCTTGAGCACAGGCGGCATCGCCTCAGGCTTCCATGCCCATGTAGACGCGCCGCACCTGCGGATCGTCCATGACCGCACGCGGCTCCCCCTCCGCGAGTTTCTGGCCGAAATTGACGACCATCAGCCGGTCGGCGATCGCGAGCAGCGCGTGGACGACGTGCTCGATCCAGACCATCGTCACCCCTTGCGCGCGGATCCGCCGCAACTCCTCGACGAGTTCCGCCGCCTCGTGCTCCGTCAGTCCGCCGGCGATCTCGTCGAGCAGCAGCAGTCGCGGCCGCGTCGCGAGCGCTCGCGCGAGTTCCAGGCGCTTGCGGTTGAGCAGCGTCAGCGCGCCCGCGGGCCGGTCCGCGTGCGGCATCAGCCCGGTCTGCCGCAGCACGTCGACGGCCGTCTCCCAGGCCTCGTGCTCCGCCTGGCCGGCGCCGAAGCAAGCCGCCGTCACGAGGTTCTCGAAGACCGTCATGTTCCCGAACGGCTGCGGCACCTGGTAGCTGCGGCCGATCCCGGCGCGGCAGCGCTGGTGCGGGCGCAGCCGCGTGATGTCCTTGCCGTCGTAGCGCACCGTGCCGCGATCGCAGCGGACGTCGCCGGAGATCAGGTTGAACAGCGTCGTCTTTCCGGCGCCGTTGGGCCCGAGGATCCCGAGGGTCTGCCCCGCCTCGACGCTCATCGACAGGTCGTCGGTGACCCTCAGCGCGCCGTAGTTCTTGCGGACGGCCTGCAGTTCGAGCAGCGGCATGGCGTATCGATCGGGAGCGCGCCGGCCCGCGACGCGCCGCCGCAGGCCGGGCCCGCCCACCGTCCGTTCAGATCAGCTTCAGCGTTCCGCCGGTCGGGATGTTCTTCGCGGCCTCATTGTTGACGATCGTCAGTTCGACCTTGTACTTCCTGCCCTTGTCCCACTGGCCGAGGACGAGCGGCGTCTTGCTGACGTTCCTGAACGGGCCATTGCCGCCCCACTTGACCGGCCCGACGACCGTGGCGAGATCGGTCGCGGCGACGGCGTCGCGCACGTCCTTCGGTGCCAGGCTCCTGCTGCGCTTGAGCACGTCGGCGGCGATCTCGAACAGCGCGTGCGCGAACCCGATCGGCTGCGTCCACTGCTTGCCGGCGCCCGACTCGTACGCATCGGCGAGCGCCTTCGCGCTCTGCTTCGTCAGCGACGA
>Ga0335069_10013281_pt1 | contig 11569 bp, 9 predicted proteins | sample Lox_Sample_11_FD_206714 | JGI IMG/M metagenome (GOLD analysis project Ga0335069, IMG submission 206714) | Soil microbial communities from Loxahatchee National Wildlife Refuge, Florida, United States - Lox_Sample_1.1 | ecosystem: Environmental > Terrestrial > Soil > Wetlands | place: USA: Florida...
CAAACGCTCCCATGCTCGCCATTTGCGGCCACAACACGTCGAAACCAACACCCTTGAGAAACACTCCGCGCAACACCACCATGAAGTAGCGTAGCGGGTCTACGTATGTCACTATCTGGAGCCAATGTGGCATGCTGCTGATTGGCGACGCAAAACCCGAGAAGATGATCGCCGGCATGAGAAAGAAGAACGCCGACACCATCGCCTGCTGCTGCGTCGAAGAGACGGTCGAGATCAGCAATCCAACGGCAAGCACGCAGAACAGGTAAAGCGCCGTACCACCGCCAAGCACTAACAGGCTCCCGCGCAGCGGCACGCGAAACCACAACGTACCCACCGTCGTGATGAGCACCGCGTCCATCAGTCCAATCAGGAAGAACGGAATCGTCTTACCGAGGATGAACTCGACCTGCCTGACCGGCGTCACCATGATCTGTTCGAGGGTTCCGATCTCGCGCTCGCGTACCACCGCAAACGCCGTCAGCAGCACGATGATGACCGTCATCAGGTTGCCCATCACTCCGGGAACGAAGAACCACTGGCTCTTGAGGTCGGGATTGAACCACGGCTGCCGTTCGAGGCTGATCGACGGCATCTGGCTCACCATTTGCGGCGAGGTGCGGTTGACCATCTCAACCTGGTAGTCCTGCGCGAAACGCGCGGCCACCGTGTTGGCGTAACCGAGCGAGACCAGCGCCGTATTCGAATTGCTCGCGTCCACGATAACCTGCACGTGCGCTGTCTGCCCCTTGCGCAGCAGTTCGGAGAAGCCCGCGTTGATCTGCAGCGCGAGCACCACGTCGCCGCGATCGATCATGGTCTTCACCCTGTTGCGGTCAAGCGTGCGTTCGCGCACGTCGAAATAGCGGCTGCCGCTGAAACGCGAAACAAAGTCGCGGCTTACCTGCGTGTTTTCGTAGTCGATGATCGCAATCGGGACGTGCTGGATTTCCAGCGTGGCCGCATATCCGAACACCACCATCTGGATGATCGGCGGCCCAAACAGGAGAAACCGTGTCTTCGGGTCGCGGAAGACCTGGATGAACTCCTTGATCAGCATCTGATGCAGTCTGCGCCACATGATCTCTTACTCCAGCCGCTTCTTGAAGGAATGCGTTGCCACCATCACCAGCACGCTCGCGAATATGAACAGCGCCGCCATGTCTTCCCGAAGCAGCAGAATCGGAGTCCCCTTGAGGAAGATCGCGCGAATCATCGACATGAAGTAGCGCGCCGGAACGACATGTGTCACCAACTGGATGAACGCCGGCATCTGGTCAATGGGAAAGATGAATCCCGACAGCAGGAATGCCGGAAGAAACGTCGCAATCATCGACGCCTGGCTCGCCGCCAGTTGCGATTTCAGCGTTACTGACAGAAAGTATCCCAGCGACAGCACCGTGATCAGGAATAACGTCGAACTGGCGAACAGTACCAGCACGGTTCCCCGGAACGGCACTTCAAACCAGTAAACTCCCATTGCCGCGCAGAGCGCCGTGTCCGCAAGGCCGATCGCGAGGTAAGGCGCCAGTTTGCCGATCATCAGTTCGATCGGCGACACGGGCGTGGAGATCAGTTGCTCCATCGTGCCGCGCTCCCACTCGCGAGCGATCGTAAGCGACGTGAGAAACGTGCCTACCACGGCCATCACGATCGCGATCACGCCCGGTACGATGTTCGCCATGCTTTCCAGGTCTTCGTTGAACCACGTGCGCGCTTCCACCGCGATCGGCGCTTCAAACGGGTGCATGCCTTTTTGCCGCATCCAGTCGATCTGCACTTGTCGTGAGAAGCCGAGCACGACCGCATCGGCATAGTTCATGCCGACGTTGGCGCTGTTGGCGTCGGTGCCATCGAGGAATGCCTGTACGTGCACCGTCCCTCCCTCTCGCAGTTTCTGCGAGAAGTCGTGCGGAATCACGACTACAAGTTGGCACTCCCCTTGATCGATCAAATTCAGCGCATCACGGTAGTTGTCGATCTTCTTCTTGACATTGAAGTACTCCGACGATTCGAAGCGCTTGACCAGTTCCCTGCTCTGCTGGCTGTTCTCGCGATCGAACACAACCGTCGGCATGTGTTTGATGTCGAAGCTCACTCCGTACCCGAAAGCGATCATCAGGATGATCGGCATCGCCACCACGATGAGGATGCTGCGCAGGTCGCGCCTTATCTGCAGCACTTCTTTCCACGCGATCGCGTAAACCCGGTTGAGGTTCATGATGCGGTTCCTGGCGGCTCGTGGGCTGTGAGCGATACGAACACGTCTTCCAACGAAGCGCGGATGGGCTGCATGCGCGTAACGGCAATCGATCGCGCTGCAAGTCTCTCGCGGAGCGCAGGCATCGCCGCCTCGGCCTTCTCCACCACCACATGCAGCGCGCTTCCGAACATTGCCACGTCGATCACAAGCGGCGCGCCCTCCAGGGCATCCAGCGCCGCGCCTAGCGGGGCGCACTCCACGAGCAACAACTCGCCCTTCATCGCGGTTCGCTTCAACTCCGCGGGCGACCCCGCCGCCGCGATCTTGCCGCGATAGATCAGCACCAGCCGATTGCAGTACTCGGCTTCATCCATGTAGTGAGTTGTGACGAACACGGTGACACCGCTCGCCGCCATCTCGTGGATCAGATTCCAGAACTTGCGTCGCGAAAGCGGGTCCACGCCCGAGGTCGGCTCGTCGAGAAACAATACCGGCGGCTTGTGCAGCACCGCGCAACCCAGCGCAAGGCGCTGCTTCCAGCCTGCGGCAAGAGTGGCTGTCAGCGAATGCGCGCGCCCCGCGAGACCCGCAATCGTGAGAACCCATTCGATACGTTCACGCATCTCCGACTCGGGAACCTGGTACATTCCGCCGAAGAACCGAATATTCTCCTCGACCGTGAGGTCGTTATAGAGGGAAAACTTCTGCGACATGTAGCCGATGTTCTGGCGCACGCGTTCGGGCTCGCGCGAAACATCGATTCCCGCAACGCTGGCGAAGCCCGATGTCGGATGCAGCAGCCCGCACAACATCCGGATCGTTGTCGACTTCCCCGCTCCGTTCGGGCCGAGGAATCCGAATATCTCACCCTTCTTCGCTTCAAAGCTGATGTGATCGACCGCGGCGAAATCGCCGAAGCGCTTGACCAGGTCCTTGACCACGACGGAATTTTCACCGTTCATGTTGGGCCTCCATCTCGCGCTCCACCGCGCTCACGAATACATCTTCAACGCTCGCTCCCACCGCATCAACGCTCTGGTAGCTCAGCCGTTCGGCGTCCATGCGCGCGCGCAGCGATGGGATGATCTTCGCGGCATCGTCCACCAGCAGGTGCACGCCGTCTCCAACCAGCACTGCACTGTGCACGCCGGGAATATTCTTGATCGCGCCGGCCGCGCTTCGCGCATCCACCGTGACGATGGAGACAACTGAATTACTCAGCTTCTGCTTGAGCGCACCCGGTGTATCGCAGAAGAGCAGCTTGCCTTCATGCAGCAGCGCGATCCGATGACAACGCTCGGCCTCGTCGAGATACGCAGTTGACGCCAGTATCGCGACTCCCTCGCCGAGCAGCGAGTAGAGGATCTTCCAGAAGTCGCGCCGAGACACCGGATCGACTCCGTTCGTCGGCTCATCGAGCAGCAGTACGCGCGGCGTGTGAATCAGAGCGCAGATCAGTCCCAGCTTCTGCTTCATCCCTCCGGAAAGCTTCCCGGCCAGCCGCGTGCGGAAGCGTTTCATGTCGGCGGCGTCCAGCAGGCGCCCGGCCCGTTCCTCGCGTGCGGACTTCTTCACTCCAAACACTTCGGCATAGAAACGGATGTTCTCGTCCACCGTTAAGTCTTCGTAGAGTCCAAAGCGCTGCGACATGTAGCTGATGTCGTGCTTTACTCGTTCAGGCTCGCGCGCCACGTCGAAACCAGCCACCTGCGCCGCGCCCGAGTCGGGCGAGAGCACCGCGGCAAGCATCCGCATGGTGGTCGTCTTGCCCGCGCCATCCGGGCCGACCAGGCCGAAGATTTCGCCATATCGCACCTCGAAGCTCAGGCGGTCCACGGCCTTTACGCCGGGAAAACTGCGCGTGAGGTCGCGAACGACGATTGCCGCTTCTCCAGCCATTGAATCCCTACTTGCCAAGCTCGATCGTTATGTCGGCGGGCATGCCAGGTTTAAGTTCGTGATTCGGGTTTTCGAGGTCAACCTTCACGCGATACACAAGCGCAACGCGCTCCTTGTGCGTTTCAACCGTCTTCGGCGTGAACTCGGCTTCCGACGAGATGAATGAGATCGTTCCCTTGTATTTCTTGCCCGGAAACGTGTCGGTCTTGACCGTGACCGGTTGCCCCCAGCGCACGTGCCCGAGGTCAGACTCCCCTACATAAGCGCGCACCCAGACATGGTCGATGTCGGCAATCGTCACGACGGGCGTCCCTGCTGCGACATACTCGCCAAGTTCAGCCTGACGCACGGTAACTATTCCGTTGACCGGTGCCACCAGCGTCGTGTAGCCCAGCTTCACCTTCGACAGTTGCAGAGCCTGCTCGGCAGTGTGAATCGCAGAGCGGTTGACTTCGATCTGCTCTTTGCGGGTACCTTCGCGAATCACGGAGAGGTTCTCGTGGGCGCGCGCATAAGCGGCCTCTGCGCGTTTGAGCGCGGCATCGGCGGTGTCACGCACCTGCGCCGAAACTGCATCCTTCTTATACAACTCGCTGAAGCGGGAAAAATCCGCACGCTTGAGTTCGAGGTCGGCCTTCGCGTCAACCACGGTCTGCTCGGCAGCCTTGACATCCTGCTCGCGTCCGCCCGCCTTGGCGAGTTCGTACTCGGCTCCACGCGTGTTCAGTGTCGCCTGGTCGATGCGCACCTGCTGCTGATAGTCGGCATTGTCGAGGCGCGCGAGCAGATCTCCGGCCTTCACCGCGCGGCCCTCTTCCACTTGCAATTCGACAATGCGCCCCGAGGTGCGGAATCCCACAACGCTCTCATGCGCTTCCACGTTGCCGGAGAGCAACACGGTATTGGCCGGACCTCGTTGCTGGTTGGCGCGGCGGTAGTAGTACACCGACGCGGCCACAACGGCCAGCAACACGATTGGGATTATGATTCGCTTCATCGCCCTGATTCCTTTCGTTGCTTCTTCAATCGTTCGCTTGCTGTGCGTCAGCGGTCGCCGAAAGAATCCGCGTACGACGCTTCGATGTTGCCCAGCGCCCTGGCCAGTTCGATGCGCGCATCGGAGTGTTGAGTAAGTGCCACGATGGAGTTCCGCTGCGCCCGCGAGTATGAATCCTGCGCGTTGACAACCTCGATGTTGTTGGTCACTCCCTCACTGAAGCGCAGCTTCGCCAAGTCAAGTTCCTTCTCCGCGAGGTCGAGCCCCGCCGCGGAAACCGCAACTTCCTCCGCGGCCGAATCAATATTGAGGAGCGCCTGCCTCAGTTCCTGTTCTATGCCGAGCCGCACATCGTTGATCTGGCGGTCGATGCGCTGGATTCTTGCTTCGATCTCCTTCGCCTCGCCTTCGCGATCGCGATCAAATACAGTGAACGAAAGCGTGCCCTGGATTAACCCAGTGCCTCGCATCGAAGGAACCGTTTGCCCGATTGCGCCATAGTTGCCCGAGGCAAAGAACTTGGGAAGAAAGCGCGCTCGCGATGCACGCAACTGCTCGCCGAGAGCTTCGCGCTGTTTCGCCATGGATTGGTAGTCGGCGCGCGCGTTCAGCGCCGCCGTCAGCGCGCTCTCAACGTCGACCGTCTGCGTCTGCCGGAACTCGAGCTTATTGGCGAGCTCGATCGGCGTCCCCGGAGGCATTCCAAGGCTTCGCGCCAACACCAGCAGCGCCGACTTGACTGAATTCCGCGCCTGCACCAGCGCCTGGCGCTCATTGGCGAGTTGCACTTGTGCGCGCAGCACGTCGATTCCATTGGCTACGCCGGCGTCGCGCTGGTCGGCGGCCAGTTTGTAGAGCGCCTGTGCCTTCTCCACGCTCGATTGCGCGGCAGCCTCCTGTGCCGCCGCGGATTGCGCCGCAAGGTAGAGACCGGCGATCCCGCGCACAACCTGGTCGCGCGCGTCCTGGTAGTCCGACTTCGTCGCCGCTGTTGCCAGGCGCGCCGAACGCAGTCCGTGCAGAGCCTGCATGTCCACAATCGACTGGTCCGCGTAGGCGCGCGTCTCGTAGGTGCTGAGCGGGCCGGCGACCGCGGGCGCTCCAGGCAAGGTGATCCCCATCGCGGCAAGGCTGCGTGTCTGCTCCGCGATCGCTGCGTCGATTCGAACATGCGGCAGCAACAGCGACTGGCGGCGCTCCGCGGTTCCGGTAGACTCCGCCACACGCGTCTCGGCGACAAGGACTCCCAGGTTCGCCTTCAGCCCACGCTGGATCGCCTCCTGCAACGTGAGGTGTAATGCGCCCTGTTGCGTTTGCGCAACCAGCGGCGCCGCAAGGGTGAGAATGACAAAGAGTTGCCTGTAGGACCGCAATGCGCGGATCATTTCGACTTCCTTTCGCGATCCGGTGAGTGAGTCGTGCCCGCAGCCCGATGCACGGATGGGGCCTGTAGCCCCTGGTACAAGACGCTGATTGTGTTATCGAGGAGCCTGCTCAACGGAGACTTCGCCTTCAGCGACCACAGGAGTACTGTTCCAAAAAGCGACTGTTGAAATGCGCAAGCCATATCGATCGGATCGAGATCGCGCCTCAGCTCGCCGCGTTCTTGCCCCAGCTTCATGATCTCGGCGATCATTGCGCGACCATTCTCCATCTCATGCAGAATGAAATCCCGCACCTCCGCGTTGCCCAGCAACGAAAGCACCAGCGCACGAGCCATCTCCGGACTCTTTCCCGGAACCCGCGCCAGGTCGCGCGCCAGGCTGCTCAACACCTCGTGCGTGCCCACATCGCCCTGTTTCGCCAAGCCGAGACAGTGCTCCACCTTCGCGGCCTGCTTCCCTGCGAAGTGCGCGAGCACGTGCTCCTTGCTTGGGAAATAGTTGAAGAATGTTCCCTTCCCAACGTCAGCGGCTTCGGTGATGTCCTCGACTTTCGTGGTGGCAAAACCCTTCCGCGCGAACAACTCCATCGCCGCGACAAACAGCCTGTTGAGAGTCTCGTGACGGCGGCGCGCGCGACGGCCGAGTTCATGGAGATTGTCATGCAAGCCCGAATGCGTTCTTTCTTCCGTGACCATGGGACAAATATGACCATAAGTCATATTTGCAGTCAAGGTCATTGTTGAAATTATTGCGCGAGAGATTTGTGGCACAAAAAGACCGCCTGCAACGTATTCACTATCATTGGACTTCCCCAGGAGGGCGATTTGCGACTCGACATCGACCACGTCGGCAAGCGGTACAACAGAAAAGCCTTGGCACTCAATGACATCACTCTTTCGCTGTCGCCCGGAGTCCACGGGCTGCTCGGCCCCAACGGCGCCGGCAAAACCACGCTGATGAACATCCTCGCCACGCTCTCCCGTCCATCGAGCGGTGCCGTCTCCTGGAACGGCGTTGATCTTGCGCGCGATCCCAACTCGCTGCGCCGCGTGCTCGGCTACCTGCCCCAGGATTTCGGCGTTTATCCGAACCTGAGCGCGGTCGAGTTCCTCGAGTACATCGCCGCCGTCAAGGGACTCGATCGCAAGGCCGCACGCCGGCGCATTGACGAATTGCTCGCCCTGCTTAACCTGCACACCGCCCGTAACCGCCCGGTGGGAGCCTTTTCCGGAGGCATGCGTCAGCGCGTCGGCATCGCCCAGGCCCTGCTCAACGACCCTCAACTGCTGATTGTGGACGAACCGACTGCGGGACTCGACCCCGAAGAGCGCATGCGCTTCCGCAGCCTTCTGGCCGAGCTGCCGGGCGAGCGCATCGTTATCCTCTCCACGCACATCGTCTCTGACGTTGAGGCCACTGCTACGCACATCGCGCTCATCAATGGCGGGCGTCTCCTCGCGCACCTCGCGCCCGAGGACTTGCTCTCCAGCGCCGAAGGACAAGTCTGGGAACTCGTCGTGCCGAGCAGCGCGCTCGATGATCTCAAGCGGCGATATGTGATTGCCGGAACTGCGCGCCGCAGCGACGGAGTGCACGTGCGGCTCGTATCGCCGGAGTGCCCCAAGGGCGCCGGTCCCGCGCAGCCGACACTCGAAGACGCTTACCTGCTCGCGATGGCGAAATCCCGCGTCGAGGTTCACGCATGAGCGAAGTGCGAGTGCTCTATCATCTCGTCCGTGCCGACTTCCTCGAGCGTGTGCGCCGATACAGCTTTCTCGGGACGCTGGCTTTTGCCGTCTGGCTCGCATACCTGGCGGCTACGGGAGACATCGTAGTTCGCCTCGGAGACTGGCGCGGCCGCTATAACTCCGCCTGGCTCGGAATGATGATGACCCTGATCTGCACGTCGTTCGTGTCGCTGGTCGGCTTTTACGTCGTCTCCAACTCGGCGCGACGCGACGAACAGACTCGCGTGGGACGCATTCTCGCCGCCACTCCGATGAGCCGCACTTCGTACACCTTGGCGAAGGCGATCAGTAATTTCGCGGTACTGTGTTCGATGGTGGCGGTGCTGGCTGTGGCCTCGGTGGCGCTCCAGCTTCTCCGCGGAGAGGACCGGCATCTCCACCTGTGGGCGTTGCTTGGTCCGTTCCTGATCGTCGCGCTGCCGCTCATGGCCGTCATTGCGGCGGTGGCGATCTTCTTTGAGACGACCCCGATCCTTCGTGGTGGCTTCGGCAACGTCGCGTGGGTCTTCATATGGGCGGCGGCGTTCATCGCCGGCATGAAGCTCGAACAGTACGACTTGTACGGCATTGGCGTCTACGTACGCGAACTCACCGCTGTCGTGCGGTCGCTCGATCCGACTTACAAGGACGCTTTCACTCTGAACCTCGAGGTCGGTCAGCCGCCCGCGCTGCACGTCTTTGTCTGGGATGGGTTTTCCTTCTCCACCGCCTTCCTCGTCTCGCGCGTGCTCTGGGTGCTGGGAGCCCTTGGCCTTGCTGCGCTTGCTTCGGTCTGGTTCCACCGCTTCGATCCCGCCCGCGAGCGCGCCAGGAGCTCTGCAGGACCGCGCACCGAGGCCGCGGTCGAACAGTCCGAGGCGCCTTCCGTCTCCGCCACGCACCTTACGCCTCTCGCGGGTTCACGCTCCGGCCGGTGGTTCCCCGAGATGTTCCTCGGCGAGTTGCGCCTGCTCGCTGCGCGCCGCCAGTGGTTCGTGTATGCGATCTCCGCCGGACTTGTTATCGCTGGCTTCGCGGCGCCGCTCGACGCGGCCCGCAGAGGAGTGCTCGCCGCGGCCTTCATGTGGCCGGCGCTTGTGCTCTCGCGCATGGGTGCGCGTGAGGATCTGTTTTCGACGCGGGCTCTTGTCTTTGCCGGTCCGAACGCGCTCACTCGACAGTTGTTGGCCGCCTGGCTCGCGGGTTCGTCAGCGCTGGTGGTGCTGACCAGCGGAGTCGCCATCCGCCTCGCGATGCTTGGCGACCTGCGTTCGTTTTCCGCGCTGCTCGCCGGTACGCTGTTCGTTCCAGCGCTGGCGCTGGCGCTCGGAAACCTTACGCGCACGCCCAAGGCGTTTGAAGCCATCTACACCGGCTGGTGGTACATCGGGCCGTTGAATCAAGTTCCGGGATGCGACTACTTCGGCGTGACCACCGCCAACGCCCGGCCTCTGCAATATGCAGTGTTCACGGTTGTGCTGATCGCTTCGGCGTGGATGGTGCGTCAGGCACGCATGGCGCGCGCTTAGCGGCTCGCGTCAAAAACAAAAGGCGGAGGCTGTTTCTCCTCCGCCTTGGAACGCTTTGACGACCTGTTATTTGTTGGCCCCAGCCCGTATGAACATCAGACCATACTCGCCGTTCCATGTCTCGGTCGGTCGCCGTTGCTTGCGCACGATTCTTCCCTTCTGGAAGATGTTGTTCCCGCCCTCGACGTAGTGCAGGGCCACTTCCATCTCCAGGCCCACTTCGTAGTTATTGGGACTCTCGAAGCGCAGCCCGCCGCGCGAGACATCGAGCACGTTGACCAGTTCCTCGTCGCGTCCGGGGATGCGCAGGAACGCCTTGGCGTGCGTTGGAATGCGTCCGTGCTGGCGATCGTTGACATCCTTCTTGGGTTTGCGCAGCTCGTAGATCTCGTGGCCGCTCACCACCAGATTCGGGTCTTGAGACGCGGCTTCGTAAACGGTATTTCCCTTATGGGGCGCAGTGAATTTCGTCCTCTCGCGGCAGCAGGGGCACGTGCGGAAGATCGCCGCATGCGCCTGGTAGATCATCGCTTCCAGGCCGTTCAGGTCGGCCGCCAGGCAGTGCTGGCACGCGCGGCACTCGATCTGCGCTTGTTGCAACGCGGTTTCGCAGACTTCGAGCTGCACATCCCAGTAGGTCTCGTCGGCCTGTTCAAATCCCACGATGTACTGGTACCTATCCAGTTTTGCGGGCCCAACGTTCGCCAACACGGGTTCGCAGGGCTTCATGAAACCTTCGATTTCCTTGTTATTGCAGCAGAGAACCACGCGTCCCTGGAAGGGCAGCGGTTCGGGAGTGTATAGAACGCAACCATCGGCGCCGACCACAGAGGTCAGGCCGGCGGAGGTCAACTCCGCGCCCGTTGTGTCCCATCCAAGGATGACAACTGCCTTGCCGAGCTTTATTGGTTTCCACATACAAGAGTCAGTCGGTATCCCCCCGAATTGCTGGAACCCCTCGTGGCACGGAATGGAAATCACGTTACCTCACTTTACACCCGTCTGGCGAGGATTGAAAAACGGTAAGTAGATAGATGTTCTGTAGGCCCAGTATCAGCGCAGCGCCCTGTGCCAAACCAGATAACGGTCGTAATTGCACAATGGACGCAAGGCTCCCACCTTAGGCGTAGTGCAGCAGTTTGCAGAGGGGCCCCGACGCGGGCGTCCGGCCTCCTCCGCCGCTAAAACCAAAAAAATGGGAGGACCCGAAGGTCCCCCCGAAGTAACCGATTTCTCGGTTAGGAAAGGTTAGAAAATCACCTTCAGATAAAGCTGTACCGCGCGAGCATTGCTGCCCAGGACCTTCTCAGGATGGTTGAAGAGGCCCGTCGTTACGTTGGTGTTCGTCGGCTTCAAGAAGTTCTGAATTGAACCGCTGGTCGTGCCGCCCGACGCGATGTCGTTGAGCGAGTTGAGCACGAACTGCGGGTGATTCAGGGCGTTCAGGGCCTGAACGGCAAATTCCATCCTCCAGCGCTCGGTGAAGTTCAGCTTCTTGACCAGCGTCACATCGAAGTTGCTGATGTGCGGGGTCAGCAGGTTGTTGCGCCCAGAGGTGGCCAGCGCGCCCGTCTGCGCCCTGATGTAGTAGGCGTTCGGGTCGTTGGCCAGGTACCCAACGATAGCTCCTGCGGTGTTCGTCAGGGCCGTGACATCGGTACCGGTTCCGCGGACACCCTTCGGATTGATGATCGTACGGTCGCCCGCGCTGTCGCCGTTCAGGTTGGCGTCAACACCGGACTGTACGGTCGCCCATTCGCCCGATTCAAAGGTGTAGATCGGGGCAAATTCCCAGTTTCCGACCAGGTTCTTCATCGTCCAGTTGTTCG